>JAEEGK010003770.1_pt1 | contig 37547 bp, 22 predicted proteins | sample 8958771 | NCBI WGS metagenome assembly JAEEGK01 (sample SAMN16246547, study PRJNA631951) | gut metagenome | biome: gut microbiome; feature: rumen; material: SC-attached | host: Bos | place: Iran: Karaj | collected 2018-10
CCCCAATCCCCAATCCCCAATCCCCATCCCCATATTTTTCCTTTTAAATTAAATTTAATTTTTTTTCCTCTAAATTTCCCAACCAAAAAATATAAAAAAAATTAACAATCTATAATAATAAAATAATTAATAGAGAAATAATATTTATTTTTAAAAAGAATTCACTATTGTTACTAGTACATGAAATTTTAATATTTTTTGCATTATATAAATTCTCTAATTTTTCTTCTTCATCTTCCATTGAATCAATATTTTTATATTCTAAATAATCACAGATTTGAGTTTCTTCATTAAGAATTTTTAAAGTTATTAAACAACATGAAAAATCTGGATCTTCTTCTTTTGTATTATCTGAGCATTTAATATCAGTTGAAGGAATTGTTAGTCTACATATTTGTTTATAATCTTGAAAAATTGTTTCTGAACAAAAAATTATATTCAAATTTATTAAAAAAGAAAATATAATTATCCTTATCATTTATTCTTTATTTTTTTATAAATAACAATAAAAGAAAGAAATATAATATTAATCAATTATTTATTTTTTAAACTAAATTTATCTTTTTCCATTTTTTAAACAATAATCTTTTCATTTTATTTATTTAAAATAACACAATAATTTCAAATTTAACTTTTAATAGCATCACAAGGACATCTTTCAAAGAGTTCATTTCCATAATCTTTCTTAAAATTATCACAAGTTCTATTTAATCCATTAATTTTTTCAAAAATGCTGCTCCCTTTCACACTATATTCACTCTTATTACTATTTAACATATCACTCATAGTATCATGAATATCATAAGGGGTAACTAATATTTCTTCATTATAAACAACATTTTCTTTATTATATTCAAAATCATTAGACATTATTAAAAAGAATGTACCTAAATCTCTTTCAATTCGAAAATCTTTCCCAGCTAAAAAATTAAATTCTTTTGCTTGGAAATTTGCTCCATGGTCACTAACAATAAAAACAGATAAACTTTGTTTAAAGTTTTCTAATAAATATAATAAAAATTCAGAAAGTGAATTATCAATATATTTAACAATTGCAAGTGAAGTTTCATGTGGATCAATAAATGATAATCTTAAGAATTTTCTGTCTTCTTTATAAGCTTCTAAAAATTTTCTTCCATATTCAAAAACATATTCAAAGGTATCTTTTCCATATAAACATCTTCTTTTTCTTGCATAAATTCCAACTTCTGTTTGTTGTTTATTATTAGGAGGATTATAATTAGGATCACAAAATAAAGCAATATTTTCATGATCAAATCCATGAAATTTATATTTAGTTAATCTCATTAGTAAAAATAATTCTCTATGACATTGATTTGAACTTGAAGCTGTTATATAACCTTTATTTTTAAATTCATTAACTATTGAATTTTTATCAGTTTCTCCTTTTGTACTTCCATAAAACATTGGAATACAATTAGTTTCTGTTGATCCTAAAAAATTTATATATTTTAAAAATTGAAATGATGTAAAACCTTCTTTTTTATTTTTTTCTAAATGATAATATTCTTGAACAATTTTTGCAGTTTTTGGTAAAGATCTATAAAAATGTCTTCTACTTAATCCATCTAAATATAATATAACAATATTTTCAAATTTAACAGGATTTGCTTTTTTTTTTTCTCTTCTTTCTTTAAGTAATTTTTCATTTTTATTAATCTTAATTTCAACTTCTCCTTTACCATCCTTATTAAATTTAACACAAACTTCAGGTTTATTCTCACTTTTACTTGCATCAACTAATTTTCCTAAAACTCGATAATGAAAAGTTCCAACAGCACTATCTCTCAAAGTAAAAGGAGTAGTATCAGGATAACCTATATAATTTGAATTTACTGGTACTGTATTTCTTTTAAATTGAACTAATTTTGATTTTACATTTGCTCTATTTTCACATGTATCAAAATCTGTATAATCTTTCAATAGAAGTTCAATATAACATGTGTCTGGACTTCTTATTTTACATGCATCTTTTGTTGGATCTGTTTCTATTTTTTTATCACTCAATCCAAACGGCCATATTGAACAATATTTCTCTCCATCTTTTTGTTTAAATTTTATTCTTTTTTCATATTCTGAATATTTATCTCCGTATGGATCTACAATTGTTCCATTTTTTTCCTTTTCTTTTTCTTTATCTTTATCTTTATCTTTATCCTTTTCTTTTTCTTCTTCCTTTTCTTTTTCTTTTTCACTTTCTTTTTCTCCATTTGGCTCGAGGAAATCAATATATGAAAAATTTGAATTGTTTGATAAATTTGAAGATTGCAATGAAAGATTTGGAAATAATTCAAATCTATCACTATCAATTTCAAAATAAAATGGAATAATAAGCACTATAACGATCAAAATACATGTTAATTTAAAAATATCTTTTGATTTTATTGTTTTAACTGAAAAAAGAAAAGTTTCAATAAAAATAGTAATAAAAATAGTATTTCTAAGATAGACAATAGTTGGTAAGGATGTTTGAATAAAAACTAATTTTCTATATAATAAATCAAGCATCCAAAAAATAATAATTTGTGAGAATAGAAAAAGATAATGAATTTTTTGTCTAATTATAGAAGAAAAAAGAATTGATGTTATTATAGATGCCATTAATAAATTGAAACTTCCATATAATTTGTCTGCTCTTTTTAATAAATTTAGTTTTCTATTTTCTTCTAAAGATGAATAATAAAAATAAGTTGAGAGACAAACTAAAACAATTGGAATTATTTTATTTTTCTCTTTATAAATTGGAGTTTCTTTTTTTGAATTTTCTCTTATTTGGACTTTTATACTTTTTTGATATGAATTTTCCATATTTAATAATAAGGTTTATTTTTAAAATCATTAATGTATAAGAGATTAAAAGATTTTAAAAAATAATATATTTTCTCAATATTCTTTGAAGAGGAGAAATAATAAAATTTATTTTTTAAAAATAATTTCAATCATTGGAAATCACAAAAATAAAAAAAAAGAAAATGAATAACAATTAAATAGAATATATTAGTTAAAATTTGAAAATATTTAATTATGATAATTAAAATTAATAAATGTGAATTTATATAGATAAATATTTACAAAAATTTTTTTGTATCTCTTTTTATAAAATATTAATTTATTAAAGAAAAAGCAAAAAAATAAAAAGATATTCTATATAACATTAAAAATCAATGATTATATTCAACAATTAGATGATTTTATTTGAAAATACAAATAAAATATACTATAAGATTATAACTTATATTTTAATAATAATCCCAAATATATAAATTAATTATTAATTAAATAATTACATTATATTCATATAATTATTGGTATCCTCTAATTCAATGGCTTTCAATTTTTTACTTGAAAAAAAAAATATTTTAAAGATAATTAATGAAATAAACAAAATCAAAAGAAAGATAATAAAAAATATTATATAAGTACTCAAATGATTTTCTTTTTTTGGAAACCCGAAATAAGATAAAATATTTTTTTTATCAGGTTCAAATATCAATTGATATTTTTTAAAAAAAGGTTTCCCTAAAACCCAATTATTTAAATTTTGCGTGCTAAAAACAATTAATAAATAAAAATTATTTCCGATTTTTTCAAATAAATCTTCATAATTTAAAATAAAAGTAATATTTAAATCTCTTTGAAACAATTTAATCTCAGGAAAATTTTTAATGATTGTCAATTCATTACAATAAAAGAAATTAAAGGAATCTTCTTCTTCATAAGATGAAAGATTTTTAAAGCATTTTTTTTTTTCAATATATTCTTTAAAAATATTTTTTTCAATTAAATATAATATTTCATAATTACCATAAATAAATCCACTTTCAATTTTTAATTCAAATCTATTATTTCTAACAAGAGAATAATTTCCAAAAGTCATTTTATCAAAATTTAAATACCATAAACCATCATTTAACTTAATATCAGGGTTTGTATTTCTTAAATAATAAGAATCATAATTAGTATCAAATTCATGTGGTAAACCTCCAATAAATAAATATCCTTCATTATTATTTATATAATGTATACTCCAATAAAAAGAATTTATAATTTTTTCATTTTTTAATAAGTGAATAAAATCTAAATTATCTTTATCTTTTTCTTTTAATTTTAAACCTATTCCTCCTGATAGTTTTTTATTATCTTTTAAATATTCTGTAGCCAATATAAATTGAAAATTTGGAATTTGGATTTTTGTTTTTTTATTCTCTTTTATATCTTCCATTTCAATATTATCAGATGATTTTTGACCTTTTAAAAAAGGTTCTTTTAAATAACCAAATGATCTTCCTTCAATTGACTTAAATGTTTTTGATATTTTTTCATTATAAAAATTATTTAATGTATCATTTGATATGAAAAAATAATATGATGAAAATTTTAAATATACTTTTATTTTTTGAGGAGGAGTTCCTATTAATAAGTTAATGTAAATTTCATTTTTTTCTTTTTGTAAAAATTTTTCTTTTTCATTGATATTATCTAATTGTGGTATATCAGTTTGAAAATATAATTTAAGGAAAGAATACACTGGAATTATAATAAAATTGAAAAAAAAAATGCTTTTTATCAATTTAATCATTTATAAATTCTCAATATATAATAAACAAATTATTTAAAAATTAATAATATTTAACTAATATTGAATTAATATATTTAAACAACAATAATCAAATAATCTTTTCCAAAAATTTTAACAACAAATTTTACAGAAAGGAATCAGCATATTAGTTTCACTTTTATATTCATCAAACCCTTCTTTTCTCTTTTGATGATTATCAGCAAGTGGAATACTAATAAAAAGAAATAGTAAAGTATTAATTAAAGCTCCACTTAAAATATAATAAAGCTTATAATCCTGAATTAATAAATAACAATATAACCCAATGAACCACCAAAATAAAATTTCTCCTAAATAATTAGGATGTCTTGAATATTTCCATAAACCTTCTCTAATAAAACCTTTTTCACCTTTTGATTTAAAATTATGCATTTCTCTATCAGCTTCAGCTTCTAATAAAGTTGCAATTAAAGAACCAAGAAAACAAATAATAGAATAAACATTATGTTTATTCCCATTTTGATAAAAAACTAAATAAACTGTTGGTAAAGTACATGCATAAACTATTAAAGTTGGAAAATAATGTATTCCTAAAAAATTAACAATAGGATAAAAATTTCCTGTTTTTTCTTTTATTTGCGAATATCTCCAATCTTGATATGATAAATTTTTAAATGTATATCCCCAATTGAATGTTAATCTTATTCCCCAAATTAATATTGATAATAAGAGAAGTAAACTTTCTTCTGACCATTGATAAAATATTATATATGATGTAAAAATTACTATTGGTTGAACACTCCAATATGCATCATATACTGATGAATTTGATAATATAGCACTGAAGATAAAAACATAGAATGTTGATATTGTATCTGATATCAATAAATTTATTTGAAAATTAAAGTTTGTCCTTAGAATATAATATAAATATATTCCTAGAATTGATGCTGTAATGTATATTATTGTTATTATGATTATACCTAGAGTTTTGCTATCTTTATAATCCATCAATTTTTTTTAATATAAGTATTTTTCTTTTGATTTTTATTATATTTTTTTATAATAGTTTTTTAAAAAATAATTTTAAAAAATATTTTGAATAAATATTTTGATTATTGTTTTATTTTTAAAGGAAATGGATTTTCAAATTGATCAACCTAATAAAATTTACATTATAGGTGATCGTATGGTTGGAAAAAGTAATATCATAAGGTTTCTTCAAGGTAAAGCCTTTAGTCAAAAAATACAATCTATAATGGGAATTTCATTTTCATATCTTACTTTAAACAACATTAAATTTACAATTAAAGAAATGACAGATAATAATGAATTTAAATTTATAAATTATTATAAAGATGAAATTGAAGATATTTTATTATTAATTGTTGTTTTTTCAATTGACAATGAAAAATCATTTGAATATGCAAAATGGCTTATTCAATTTACTTTTGATAATATAACAAATAATCAAATGCCTATTTTATTATGTGGAAATAAATGTGATTTAAAAAAAGAAAATGTTGATGAAAATTTAATTTTTGAATTGGTGAATAATATAAAAGATTGTAAATATGTTCAAATTTCATGTAAAGAGGGAATAAATATGAAACATATTCTAAAATTTATAAAAAAAACAGAAATTAATGATGATATGAAAGAAAAAACCATAAATCAAAATTTAGAAGGAATTTCAGTTTGTAGATGTAATATTTTTTAATAAATATAAATAGGTATTATTATTATTTATAAAATAGAGAGAAAATAAAAACTAATTTTTATAAATAAAATATTTATTTTTTTTTAATAAATTTTTAAAAAGCAGATAAATAAATTACTCTTTTTTCAGGTTTTGTAACTTCAGGTGTATCACTTCTAACATATAATAAAGCTTCACATAAAGCTTTTGCTTCAACATCATAATATTTTTTTAAATTAGTAATTTGCTCTTTTAATGCAGATTCATGACAATTCATTATTTGAATTATAGAATTCATTTTTTCAACAAAAGTTTTTATGAAATTTTCACCTAAAGTTTGAGAAAAAAATTTACTAAATGGAACTTGACATTCTTCAGAAAATCCATCTAAAAATTGTTCAAATATTTCTTTATCTTGTTTTACTCTTTCTATTACTTGTAATGGATTATAAGTTTTATCTTCATCATTAAACTTCTTTACAGGAAAGTTATATTTTTTATATTTTTTTGGATTTTCTTTATTTTCTTTAACATTTAAATTTTTATAATATTTTCCTTCAAAATCTGGAATTACTTCTTTATTATTTTCATTATTTTGATTTTCATTCTCTTTTTTTTTCTTTTCTTTATAAACAATATCTTCTTTATCAATAGATAAATATCTAAATTGATAATTAACTAAAGCACTTTCTTTAAATGACTTTAAAGTTTTTCTATTTAAACTCCTTATTGAATGAATTAATTCTTCAATATAATAATAAACAAATGAATCAATAAAACATCTTACAATAATCAATAAATTATTTTGAGTTTTTAAAATTTTTACAAATCCTTTATTAAAATACTCTTCAAAAGTTCCAAAAATTCCATTTAAAATTTCATCATCCCATTCTTTAGTAAACATTTTATTTAAATAATTTTTTGATAATTCTTTGAACAACAATTCAATAACTTTATTACATCCATTTTTAATACAATTATTATATTGACCTAATATACTTGGATTTGAATTAATATATCTTAATTTTATATGTTGATATAAGTCTTTTGGTAAAAGAGCTTTACATTTTTTTTTAAAACTAGGAAATACTTCTAAACATCTAGAAGCATCACTTACATAAACACAAGCCACAATTAATTCATCTCCATTTTTTAATGAATTCATTTCATCTTCTTGACTTTTAATTAATAAAGATATTTTTTCAAAAAGAGTTTTTACTATTTGAAATAATAATTGACCTTTAAAATCTCCTGATAATAAATCTAAAACATTCACTAAAGAATTATAAACATCAGAAGCATAATATGATTGAATTTTATCTAATTCTAATTTTTTATTATTTTTCAATTCTTTTTTGTCTTCAATATTTTTTTGAATAACAATATTTAAATTTGAATCTAAAACATTATTAATATGATCATAAAATAAATGCATATAATATTCAACATCTCCAATAATATCCGTATCATTTAAATTTATTCCAATTTTATTTAATATTGCATCAAATTCAGAAAGCCAATGAGCAATTGGTATTAAAAGACCAGGAGAATTTTCTAATTCTTCTTCTTTTAAAAATGGTTTTATTTTTTCTTTAATTAGATTCAAATAATTATCTCTATAAATTGTAAATATATTATATGAAGGTGGAAAACAAGGAACAACTTTAATTTTAATAGTATATAATTCTTCAATTTCAACTAGAGTTTCATCCAATATTTCTTCTCTTGTTCCTTTATCTGCAAATTTTTTTTGAAAATGTTCTTTAATAAATTGTGGAATTTTATATTTCAAAGTTTCTTTTAAACTTTCATTTTCATCATTATAGAAAACTTCAGTTTCTCTTGGAACAACACTTTCAGTTGGTCTTAGATTATTATTTGAAATATGAGTATCTATTCCTTTAAATTGTTCTGTTGTTTCATTATAAGTTTTAAATACATTTCTTATATTTATTATATATTCAGGATCTTCTTCAATTATTCTTAATAATTTAACTAAAAATTCAGGTCTATCTCTTGTTAAAGTTACTGGATCTTCAAAATAAGACCAAAATTTTTCAAAAAATTCATCCTCATATTTTTGAACACACATTAAATGATCTGCTAAATTATTTAATTTTTCACTTCTTTCTTGAGTTTTTACTCTTTCGAATAAGGCAATTCTTAAATAAGATAAATATCTAATTTGTTTAAATACACTTACAATATTCGAATCATCTTCTTCTAATAATTGTTTCATTTCTTTTATTTGATCTTGAACTCTAACATACATATTTAAATTATGTAACATTAAACTAACATTTTTTTTACTTAGCATTAATTTTTCTAAATTAGTTCCATATACATTTATTGGATCAGTTATTTTTTTCCATCCTTCATAAAATTGATTTTGTTTTTGACTTGTTTCTGTCATATTTAAAATCATTTGGTCTATTGCTTTTAATGATGAATCCAATTCTGAAATATTATGTTCTATTTTATTAAATACTTCTAAACTATATTGATTTTCTTTTTTATGACATTCATTTATCATCAATTTAATAGAATCAATAGTTAATATTTGTTCATTAAATAAATTTGCTAAAAATTCCCCTGCTTTCTCTTTAGCATCTTTTTCATTTCTTAAAAATGGAATTTTAATATTTTCCATAAATTAAAAAACAAATAAAATTAAAAAAAAATGGATAAAAAAAATTGTGAACCAATAGATTGGAAAAAATATTTTAAGCATCAAATATTTATAGAAGAAAATAAGCTTCCAATATATTATACAGGAGAAGAAGGACCAAATTTAATATGTTTACATGGAGCAGGTCATTCAGCATTATCATTTAGTTTACTAGCAGAAATGTCAAAAAATTTTAGAGTTATATCATTTGATTTCAGAGGACATGGTTTTAACTCAATTCAACCAGAAAATGATTTATCAATGGAGACATTAATATCAGAAACTGAAAAAGTTCTTTTAGAAATAAATAGATTATTCCCTGATGAAACTATGATAATTTTAGGTCATTCATTAGGAGGAGCTGTTGCAACAAAAGCAGTTTGTCATATTTTAAAAAGTGAATTTAATAAAGATTTATATGATAAAATTCAAGGTGTTATTATAATTGATGTTATTGAAGGTAGTGCTATGGAAGCTCTTCCTTTTATGATGAATGTAGTTAGAAAGAGAGAAAATAATTTCGATTCTATTAATAGTGCAATTTATTATATGTCACATACTCAAATTAGGAATTTAGAAAGTTGTAGAATTTCAATTCCACCTTTATTAAAAGAAGGTACTAATGAAAAAGGGGAAAAAGTTTATCAATGGAAAACTGATTTAGTTTCTAGTGAAAAATATTGGCCTGATTGGTATAAAAATTTAAGTTATGATTTTCTTTCTATTAGAACTCCTAAAGCTTTAATTTTAACTGATACTAATGAATTAGATACCCCTTTAACTATTGGTCATATGGAAGGAAAATTTAAATTAGTTGTTATTAAGGGAACTGGACATTTTATTCAGGAAGATGATCCAAAAGCTTTGATTGAAAATATTCAAGATTTTATTAATGTTTTTAAAATTCCTAGAAAAATGGAAGATATTCATTTAATTCAATCTAAATTAGGAAATCAAGTTAAAATTCAAAAATATATTGAATTTAAAGGGTAAATCATATATTATATTAACATATTCAAGAATATTGAAAATTATATTTTTATTATTTTTGGTATATTATTAAAATTTAATATTTAAAAACAAGAAAAAATGATTGAATAACAAAATTTTTATTTAACATTTTTTCATTGTTTATTTTATAATATAAAATAATATATATTTTCCAATTTATAAAAAATATTAGTGAGTTTATTAAAATATAAAGCAATATAATTCAATCATATTTTAATAATAATTGAATTTTTTATTATAACTAGACAAATTGTAATTATTATTATAAATACTTCCTTTGGGTATTACAGGTAAATGAAGACCATTATTTTTTGAATAATAATTTTTCCCTCCATTATAATAACTTCCATTTTTAGGAGGAGAATTTTTATAATGCTTAACTCCTCTTCCAGGACTATGTTCCATTTTCATATTATTATTATTTGTTTTATATAATTGAACTAATTGCCTCATTTTTTTACTTTCATATTCATTGTAATCGTTTGGATATTCTTCTTCTTCATGAATAACATCATAATTTCTATTTATGTAATTTCTTATATTTTCATTACTTTCATTTATATTATAATATTGAGAATCTAATTCTATATTATATATATCTTTTTCTTTGTTTTTTTGATAAAATGTTTTATATGCATTGTCTAACATTGTATTTCCTCCATTATTTGTTGACATAAATGATACTAAATTCATATTATCTTTATCTTTTTGATTAAAATTTATCGAAGTTGTAAGTTTTGTGATATTTTGTTTTTTCATTGATAATGCATTAAAGTTAGTTTCTTTTTTTTTGTTTTTTTTATTTTTTGGTTTTTGAGGTTTAGGAATTTGTTCTTGAGGATAAAATCCCTCTCCATAATTATTGTAATTTATATTATTTATATTCGTAATTGAAGTTTGATTCATACCTCCATTATCTCTTTCTGATTTAGAAAAATTTTGAATATTTGGATTATTTTGAAATTGTATTACATATATATTATTATTATTTAAGCTTGAATTTTGTGGTTGATTATGTTTAATTTTTACTGTTTGTAAAACATTTTGACTAATTTTTTCTAGTGGAACACTTTCATTATTAAAATTAATATTTTCATTTGGATTTGAAATATTACTATTACTAATAACTTGTATATTGCTTCCATTATTATTATTAATTACTTGAATATTATTACTACTACCATTATTAATATGTACATTATGAGAATTAATATTTGAATTACTATTATTATTATTATTCATATTTGTAACAGATTCAACATTTTCTGAATTTTTTTCATTTTCCTTTTTCATATCCTTCTCATATAACTTAACTAAATAAGGATGTTGAAAAACATTATTTCCATTTAATCTTTTTTTAGGATCTAACTCAAGTAACCCTTTCATAAAACTAATTGCATTTTTAGGTAACTTCCCTAAATACCTCCAATCTAAAGTTTCAGGTTTTTCAACTTCTAATAATTCTTTCCCATTATAAATAGGATTAGCATAAAAAAGATATACTTGTTCATCAGTAAAATTACCAAGAACTTTCTGAATACAATGTAACTGATCGATTTCATTTTCTCCAGGAAAAAGAGGATTTCCATCAACTAACTCTCCCATAATGCATCCTACAGCCCAATAATCAACTTCAGGACCATATTCTCCTTGAGTTAAAAGCAATTCAGGTGCTCTGTACCATCTCGTTGCTACATAGTCAGTAAGTCTTTCTTTAGATGATCCACTTATTAATCTTGCAAAACCAAAATCACATAATTTAAGATCCATTTTTTCATTAACTAATAAATTTTCTGGTTTTACATCTCTGTGAATTACATTTTGATTATGGAGATATTTTATTGCTTTACATAATTGATACATGAAATGACGAATTAGTTTTGGTTCTAATCCACGAGGACTGTCTTGGAGAATTTCTAATAAATTTTTTTCCACATATTCAAAAACTAAGAAAAGATTTCCTTTCCTTTTAAATGCTTCTATGAAGTCTACTATATTTTCGTGATGCATTCTTTGGAGCATTCTTAATTCACGTTTCATTGTTTTTTTCACTATTTCATCTTCCACTTCTTTAAATTTTTTTATTGCTACATATTTCCCAGATTCTTTGTTACGACATTTATATACTATTCCATAGGCTCCTTCACCTACTACTTCTAACACTTCGTATTTATTCTGCATTTATTTTTTTATTTGATTTGTTTTTTTTTTATTTATTTTTAAATTATTATTGTTTATATGAATAAATTTAGTATATATTTAAAAAATCTTTATAAATATTTATTTTTTTATATATTATTAAAGATTCAACGAATCAGTAATAATAAAATTTCTTTTCTATATTTTCTAAAGTTAATTATTTGGTTTTTTCATTTTTAGTTAAGCGTTTATAAATTATTAGAATATTATGAATTTAAAAAAAAAGTTACTTAATAAATATTTATTTTCCTTTTATTCAAATAAAATAATAATTAATAAATTTAAAAGATTATTAATTATTAAAAATGTATATTTATTTTTTTTTAAAGGTCAAATAATTGTTGACTCAATGCTCCATAAAATTAATTAATTTTATTATTTTGATTTAGGAATATCAAAATATCAATTTTATTAAATCACATTTTGAATATATTATATAAAAAAATTATGTGTTTATATAATTTATTTTTTTTTATTTTTTCTTTTTACAACATCCACCAGAATCTTGTGAAGATTGAGTTACTTTATCATCAATTACAATAGTTTGTTTTTTTACTTCAGTTTTTTCCAAAACTATTTTAATTAAATCATTAATACTTTCATTAATTCCATCTCCAGTTAAAGCTGATGTTCTTCCAAAAACCATTCCATTTTCTTTGGCAAATTTTCTAACTTCTCCTTCATCTACTTCTGCCTGATCAACTAAATCAGATTTATTTCCAAAAATTGCAAGAACTGAAAGAAAATAAATAAAAATTATTACCTTTTAAATCTAAAGTATTTTCTCTAACTTGTTCTAACCAATAATTTTGAATTTCTTTGAAAGAATCATTTTTAGTTATATCATAAACTAAAATTATAATATCAGCTCCTTTATAAAACATTTTAGCAACTGCTCTAAAAGCTTCTTGTCCTGCAGTATCCCAAAAAGTAATTTTAATTTTTTTATTATTTATTTCTACGGTTTTATTATGATGTTCTGCTGCAATTGTTGTTAGGTGCTCTTCAGAAAATTCATTTCCTAAAAATTTATTCATTATACATGTTTTTCCTACTCCTGATTCTCCTAATATAACTATTTTGCAACTCAACAATCCTTGGTCCATTTTCAATCTTTAAATTTATAATGTGGTTAAATATATGAAATATAATTTTACGGAAAATAATTATTTTATTTATTTTCTTTTCATTGATTTATTATTTTTTATCATAAAAATATGAATGATCAATTTAAATAAAAAAAAAGAAAACACATGAAAATCTCAACTGTTAAAATCTTTCAGTAGAAACTATTAGTAAAAAATATCTCAAGATAAATCAAAACAAAAAATCCATTAATTTATTGTTAAAAAAAGTCAAAAATCAAAAATTAAATTTTGAATGAAAATATGAAAAAATTAAAAAAAGAAGTATTAGAAACGTAAAAAGACATAGAACTTAAAAATCTCAAGTTGAAAAAAGCAATAGCAAAAAATAATCAAACAAGTATCTTCATTATTGAATCCAAATGTTTTTAATATTAATTATAATATATAAATATATACTCATTTTAAAAACTCATTAATATTGCAAATGATTATAATAAAATAATTGTTATTTGAAAAAAATCAAATTACAGTAAAAAGAAATTTTGGAAAAATTTGTGGAAATTAGAATCAAAATAAAACATTAAGTTTAAATTGGAAAAACAATAATATTTGAGGCTAATGAAATTTCTATCTATTGAACTAACTTTGAATATAAATTTTTTTTTATTTTTGATGAATAAATGCAAAAAGATAATATGGAAATAATACCTTTAAAGTATAATAAGGAAAAAAAAATATTTTATATACTATAATTAATGAATGGAATTTAAATAATTAATCTTTATAATTTAATATTAGTACTTATTTGTGAATAAAAAATAAATTATAATGAAAATAAGTAATAAGATATGATATTTAATATTAAATATAATAAATATTTTCTTATTTTAAAAAAAATAAATTAAATGACAGAGAAAAATCAGACTTTGTCTAGCCAAAATCAAGGTCTTTCAAATACAATTCAAATAAAAGTATCTCATCATTCAAAAGAAAATACTAATTTATGTGATAAAAATGAAAATGAAAAAAAAGTTACTTTACCTCATTCAATAAAGAATATCTTTAATACGAGTAAGAATAACTCTCAAATGAAAGGTAGTTCAATAATTCAAAACCAAAATTTTTTCGAAAATAAGGATTTTGAAGAAAACGATGAAAATGAAAATAAACAAAATAAAATAATTGAAAATAATATAAATAATAAAACTAAAGAAGAAATGCTTTCAAAAACTATTATTGGAAAATTATCTACAAATAAAGTAAAATTCCATGAATTTTATATAAATAATAATAAAAAAAATAAATCAACTTATAATCATTCAAATAATAAAATAAGTACAACAAAATATAATTTCATAACATTTATTCCAAAAAGTTTGTTAATTCAATTTGCAAGATTACCAAATATATATTTTTTAGCTACTGCAATAATTCAATCAATACCTTTAATAAGTCCTTTAACATCAGTTACAGCAATTGTTCCATTATTATTTGTTTTAATGGTAGCAATGATTAGAGATTTAATAGAAGATTTATCAAGATATACATATGATAGATTAAATAATAATGAAGAAGTTAGAATTTATAGAGAAGGAAGATTTATAAAAGGAACAAGTGCTTCTATTGATGTTGGAGAAGTTATTTTACTTGTAGAAAATGAACAAATTCCTTCTGATATGATTCTTATTGATAGTTCATTGAATGAAGGAATGGCTTTTGTAGAGACTTCTTCTTTAGATGGAGAAAAAAATTTAAAGCCTAAAATTGCTAATAAGAATTTATGTGGATTTTTTAAAAATAATTTAGATTCTCCTGAAGAAAAAGTTTCTTCATGTAAAAATTTTTTTGGAATGAAGATTGAAGGTTTTTGCCAATGTGATTGTCCTAATTCTGATTTACATAAATTAGATGGAAGAATAAATATTAGTTTAAGAATTAAAAAAAATAGTAAAAATTTAATGGTTGAAGAGGGAGAAGAAATCAAAGAAATTAATAATATGCAATTTCCTATTACTCAAATACAAATGTTATTAAAAGGAAGTGTTTTAAAAAATACAGATTGGATTATTGGAATTGCGCTTTATACTGGGATGAATAATAAAATAATTTTAAATTCAAAAATGCCAAGAACCAAAATATCATTAATAGAAAAAAAAATGAATAAATATTTAATTGGAATTTTTATTATTTTAATGATATTATGTTTAATAAGTTCATTTATTCATCATGAAAAATATAAAGAACATAAAGTTTTCTATGAACAATATATATTATTAGAACGTTCAATAAATATGGAAAGTTTTATAACATTTTTTACTTATTTCCTCTTATTAAATACATTAATTCCAATAAGTTTAATAATTACAATGGAAATTGTGAAAATAATACAAGGAATTTTCATATCTTGGGATGTTGAAATGTACTCTAAAATAAGACATAAATTTGCAAAAGCAAAAACAGTTTCAATAAATGAAGAATTAGGAAATGTAAATTACATTTTTAGTGATAAAACAGGAACATTGACTTCAAATAAAATGGAATTTAAATATTGTGTCATATATGGAAAATGTTATGAATATGATAGAAAATTAAAAGAAATAAATAATATAGTAAAAGAAAATAATTATACAAATACAAATGAAGAGATGTTTTCAAATAAAAACTTTAAAAAGAAATCATTTCCAATAACCAAAATTCCAAGAAATTATTTTATAAATTTAATACAAAAAAATATGAATGTAAGTCCAAATATTTCAACTGAATATAATGTAATTAATTCATCATTTATAGATAGAGAAAGCCATATTATATATGAATTTTGGACAGCAATAGCAATAGCTCATGAATGTGTTTGCACAAAAGTTTCAGAATATTCTGGAGTTAGTCCTGATGATGTTGAATTAGTTAAAACTGCATATGAACAAGGATTTGCTTTCTTACAATCTGAAAATGATTTAAGAGAAATTAGAATTGGAGATTCAATTCAAAGTTTTAAAGTTTTAAATGTTTTAAATTTCTCTTCTGAAAGAAAGAGAATGAGTGTTATTATAAGAGATAAAAATAATATTATTAAATTATATTCAAAAGGTGCTGATTGTGAAATAAGTAAAAGATTGAGTAAAAATTCAAAAGATGATCCATATAGTATTTTTACTTTAAAATGTGTGGATAAATTATCTTGTAAAGGTTACAGATCATTGTTAATTGCTTATAAAATTATTAAAGAAAATGAATATACCAAATGGAATCAAAAATTAAAAAGTGGAGAAATGGATTTAACTAAAAAAGCTAAAATTGTTGATGAATGTTATAATGAAATAGAACAAAATTTAGAATTAATTGGTGCTACAATGGTTGAAGATAAATTACAAGATAAAGTTCCTGAAACTATAAAAGATTTAAGAATGGCAGGAATAAAAATTTGGGTTTTAACAGGAGATAAAATTGATACTGCTGAAAATATTGCTTTAAGTTGTAATTTAATTTCAAAACAACAACAAATTTTTAGAATTTTTATACATCATGGTGATACTCAAAGAAGTAAAAAAGATGTTTTTCCTGAAATTTCAAATTTTTTTAGAGAATTTACAGTTTATGAAAATGGAAATAAAAGTGAGATTAATAATAATAATAATAGCAATAGTCAAATTAATTTCAGTAATGCTCAAAACAAAAACCATAAAAATAATATTACCAATAATCTAAGTATAAGTAATCACCAGAATAACTTCAATAACAATAATAATATAAATAATGATGGTAGTGCATTAAATATATTAAGTAATAATGGAGGCAGTATGGGAAGTAATAATATAGGATGTAATTGTGGAATATTTAATATAAATGTAAATTCAATATCATATAAAAATAATGAAAAAAATTACTATGATACATATAAACAATCACCATTTAGTATAATCATAGAATCTCCAATATTGTCTGGAATATTTGCTGATGAAGAGAATACAAGAAAATTTTTAAATATAGCAATTAGAGCAAGTACAGTAATATGTTGTCGTGTATCACCACTTCAAAAAAGTATAGTAGTAAAAAAATTAAAAAAACATGATAAAACAGCAATAACTTTAGCAATAGGAGATGGAGGAAATGATGTTTCAATGATTATGGAAGCTCATTTAGGAATTGGATTATATGGAGAAGAAGGAATGAGAGCTGTTCAAGCAAGTGATTTTGCTATTGGAGAATTTAAATTTTTAAGAAGATTATTATTCTTTCATGGAAGAACTAATTCTAATAGAATTAGTCAAATGATTATTTATTTTTTTTATAAAAATTTTGTTTTTTCAGTTGTACAATTCGTTTATGCTTTTTTCTGTATGGGAAGTGGACAAACTATTATTGATGATTGGTTTATTACTTGTTATAATTTAGTTTTTACTGCTTTACCTTTAGGAGTTCAAGCTGTAACTGATTTTGATGTTTTGGAAAGTGATTCAGAAACTGTTCAAAAATTTATGCCTTTATTATATAGAGAAAGTAGAGAAATTTATCCTGTTTTCTCATTATTTAAATTTTCATTTAATTTATTTAAAGGGTTTATTTCTGCTTTTTTAATTTTTTATTTAGTTTGCTTTTCTGATGTTGGGAGAATTATTAATAAACAAGGAGATTATGGTACTTTATGGTATATGTCACTTAAAACTTATACTAATATTATTATTTCTGTTAATTGTACACTGTTTTTGAGTATGAGATATATTACTTTTTTATTCCCTTTAATTATGGGAGTTTCTTCATTTATGTTATATGGTATTTTTTTGGTTTTTGTTGAATATATGACAATGTTTAATTCTTGTGGAGCTATTTTTCATACTTTAAGTACTTCTCAATTCTATTTTGCTGGATTTTTTGTTAGTTCTATGAGTTTTTTAGCTGATTATATGATTGAATCTATTTATTTTAATTTTAATAATAGTATTTCTTGTAATTTACAAAAAAATAATTTTGGGAATTTTGAATCTTCAAGTATAATGGGGTCAATGATTGAAAAAAGAAATATGATTTCAAAAATTTTTCAAATAAATTCAAATTTAGAAAATAAAGCTATAAGTAGATTAAGTGATTTTTCTTTGAGTAAAACTGATGGAAATATTGAAGATAAAATAAAAACAAATTCTATAATTGGAAGAAATAAAAGTATGAAAAATAAAAATAATAATAATATTAGCATCGAAGAAGAAAAACATAAAAATAAAAGACTTTCAGAAGCATTAGATTATTATAATAAATTCAAAGAAGATATTTTTGAAGATAAAACAAGTGATATTTATCATCCAAATGCAAAATGGATTGTAAACAGCCATTTAAATATTAAAAATTCAGAAAAAAAAGTTAAAGCTTTACCTTTTAATTTTGAATCTTAATAAAATTATTTATTCATAATAATAATCACAACTCAATTTTGTATAATAATATAAATTTACATTTGAAATAATTGTATAGATATTAAAAATATGAGTTAAAATCATGAAAATATTATTTGAATAAAAAATAAGTAGAATCCGATTAAATAATTAAAACTCTTTAATAGAAGATATAAATTAATTGATGGAAAACTATTTTTTCATATATTGTAATAATTTGAAAATATATATAATAATTATATTATTTTTTAATATTTATATATATATATATTTCCTTAAATACTCTGAAAAATAATTATACAATTAGAATAATGACTTAAACAATATCTAATTATAGGACTCTCATTATATTATTTAATCTTAAATTATCTAACAACATAAATATTTTTAAAGAAATTAAAATATATTGCATGTTACACATTGACATAAATCTTTAGAATTATTAGAAGATTTTAATCCTTGATAATATGTATCTACAAGTACAATTTCTGCAATTTTTTGAGATGAAATTTGATCAATAAAACTTACTTTATGTCCTTTTGAGCCTTTTAAAATTTCATTTCCAAAAACGTCTTTTCTTTTATTCGAAAATAATTCTTTTTCTGATCTTTGATGTTTTAAAGAATAAAAAGAAGTTCTTGATTGAAAATTTCTATTTATTGAATTTCTAGAATTTAAATCATTTAATGTTAGTTTAGTCAAATTTGATTCTCTTCTTCCAAAATTATTATCCAAATTTTTTGAGTTAGAAAATAATTCGTTTTCCCTTTGAATATCAGATTTAACATTTTTATGTTGTGGACTTAATAAAAGAGAAGAAGCCATTATTTAATTTAATTAAATCTAAACAAAAAAAAGAAAAAAATAAGATTTAATTATTGAAATTACACTATATTATTTTTATTTACATTATATAATTAATACATTGTTAAAAAAATATTTTAATTTTTATAAGAATGTATTTTTCCTTTATTAATCCTATAAGAAATTAAAGGTTTACGAGTATTTACTGTATGATTATTTATAGAAAAATTATTATTTTCAAATGAATTTTTAACCATATTTTTTTTATTATATAATTGTGCATATTTAGAACCTAATATAGTATTAATATCATTATTAATAAAATTATTCGAATTTCTATAATAATCCTTTTTATTAGACTTATTATTATTTATTATTCTATAATTTTTATTATTATAAACTGTCTTAACATTAATTGAAAGAGAAGAAGATGATAAAATATTTCTTTTGTTATTTTCAATTGAACTGCTTTTAAAAAACATATTATCATTCTTTGTATTTCTTGATTTTTTATTTTTATCATTTCTAGTAACATTTCTACCTTTAATTATTCTATCTTCAATTTCCTTTTTTTTTTTTTCTCTATTTATATTAATTTTTTTAACCCAAAAAGAAATATCATCAAATAAACGAGGTTTATTAATAGTAATATTAGAATTACTTCTTCCTTTAATTTTTTGTTTACTTTTACTAATACTTTTACTTTTAGAAGCACTTGATAAAATATTATCTCTGTCAGAATTATGGTTAATGCTATTAGCCATATTATTTTTTTTAACTATCATACTATATTCTTTTGCTCTTTGAGTTTTACTTTGAATATATGAAATCCAATCTCTTTCTTTTGTTTTATTATTATTATTAATACATTCATATTGATTTAAATTACATATTATTGAATTTTCTCTATCTGATAAATCTATTAATTTATGATTTTTTTTTTTATGATTAATTTTTGTTGCTTCGTTTTTATTTTTTACATTATTTAAGGAAACATTTCTCTTTTTTTTCATATAAATAGAATTATGAATTATTGTATTAGGAGGATTTTTTCTATTTAAATTTTGACTATTTTGATTATTATTATTTCGAGAAACCGAAGAAGATTTTTTTAATCCAATTGAATTTTCTTTAGATTGACTATTAGTTTTTTCTCTCTCTGAATCAATTTGTTCATATATTAAATTTTCCATATTAATATTTCTATTATTTGATATATTATTCATTTGTAAATGTTTATTCAATATAAGTTTACTTAATGGTAATTGATTTAAATTTTCTCTAAATATTGAATTATTGTATGTAGAATTATTTCCTGTTTTACATATTAAATTATCATGCTTATTTTTCTATATAAATAAAATAATATGAATTACACTTATTATAGGATCAATAGGAACTTGTTGTCTATATAACATTTCTAATCTTCTATATAATTCAATATATTTAAAATGTGCTCCACCTTCATAAAAACATTGATCATTTGTATCTCCATAATATATTCCTTTATATTCTTGCATTTTATATTTATTTATTCAATTCAAAATAATTTTTAAAAAACAATTTTAAAAAAATAAAATTTATAATATTATAGCTTTATATTTTCACTTAAAATAAAAAAAGAAATAATTACATTATTAATAATGAATAGTATTAATTTGTGTATTAGGTTCAGTATATTGTAAATTATTCCTACTTCCAATTTTAGGAAGAATTAATTTATTTGAATTTCTCATTGGATTTAAATATTTTCCAACTATATTTTTTTCAATTGAATCTTTTAATTCACTTAAACCTTTATCAAAATCTTCTCTATAAAAATCAAGTTTATCTCCAAAACTTTTAATTCTTCTTTTTTTAATTCCAAACATTTCTTTTCTTCTTAACTCATGTTTATCTACTATAGGTTTTTTTTTTATAAATTTTTGTTTGTCTTCATTTAACATAGCCATAGATTGTTTTAAACTAATAGTTTGTTTTCTTAAATCTTCTTTTTTAAAATTTTCAACAGCACTTTTTTCAATTTTCATTTTTGCCATTGCTAATTTAACATGTCTTAATTTTTGAGATAACATAACAGAAAAATCTTTAACTTTATCTTCTGATAAATCTTCAATAAAAGCAGGAACATAATTTTCAGAATAAATTGGTTGTTTTTGCATTGATTTAGAATCTAAATCTATTTTTTTATCATTTAACATTATTTGATTGTAAATTTCATCGAATTGCTTTTGTTCATTTTTTTCTATATAATCTAAATCAATATTCAAATTCCAATTATTACTTTTATTACAAGGTAAATCACAATTTTTTGTTATTAAATATAATCTTTCTTTTGCATTTGCAGCTGTCATTGCTTTTGCATAAGAATTTATTAAAGGGTTTTCTTTTCTTATTTTTTGAATTACATTATTAGTTATTAAACCTTTAAATTTATCAATATCTTTCCTATAAATTATTCCTGTTTCAATTTTTTCATTTTTATTTCTTTTACTTTGAAAAGGATCAGCAAAAAAATATTCAATTCCAATAGGAACATCTTTATATTTTGATGATATTTGTTTTAATTCATCTATATATTCTCCATTTTCAGCTGAAAAAATTTTACATTGTCTATCATTACTTGTACTTATTAAAATATGAGGAAGCATTTTGGGAAATGTTATTTTTTTCACTGTTTCTCTATGAGCTTGAATATTATATATTAAATTTAAATTTATGTCAGATAATTTTTCTATTGTATCTTTATTAATTTCATTATTTGTAGAAGATATAATTTTATAAATAACAGATAAATCATAGCAATGAATAAAACCTGCTTGATCACCTGTATATAATAATTTTTGTTCAATATTTATATCCATACAAATAATACAAGTTTTATATTCTTCTCCATCTTTTGTATAAGTATTATAAAATAATCCAAACCAAGTAAATTTATTATTATTTGGAGGAAGAATTATAAATTTATTTTTCCCACTTTCATGTGTTGTAAGAACAATAGGAATATTAGGTAAAGTAATCATAGAAAAAATAGGATCTCCTTTAAATTTTTTATGTCTATCTATATCACCATCGGCATCGAATCTAATATGATCAATATCAAAAAATTTAATAAATCCATTTTCATATCCAATAATTAATCGTGAACTTTCTTCAGAAAGTGTAATTGAAGAAACATTTGGATGAATTAATTCTATTTCTTTTATAATTTCAGTATCAAATATTGTTTTATCAGTTTGAAATTTTAAAATTCCATCATTTGATAATGAAATTAATAAAAAATATTTATTTGAATGTAACATTTCAATAATTTCTCCATTATGACTATTAAATTCTTTTAAAATTTTTCCTGTATTCATATCAAAACATTTAATTTTTCCTGTATTATCTCCTAAATATAATTTCTTTAAATAAATATCAGTAACATAAGAAGTAATTTCATTATTATTCATTATATTATCATATATTCGAATTACTTTTCCATTAAATACATTCCATACTTTTATTTTTTTTAAACATATTAAAATAAATTCATATGATAAATAATTATAATAACATCCTAATACTAATTGATCATCTGCTAAATCTGGATTTTGAGCAGAATCTGCTTCAAAAATTAAATTTTTATCTCCATATGTGAAAATTTTTTTTGTTTTTGTTAAAAAAATCATTTTTAAATTAGATGATATTTTCTTTTTTTTTAAATTATTTAAATCCTGTTGTAATTTCCTATTAGTATAAGTTTCATTAACATTAATACTTTGGAAATTATAAAAATTATTCATATCCCAAATTTTAATATTTCCAACAATATCAATAGAAATTAATTCTTCTTCAATGGGATTAATAGCAATAGAATTAATACTAATATTATGTCCTATTAATTTATAAACAGCATTAGTATCAATATAAGGATCATAAATATAAATATCATGATCAAATCCACAAGTATAAATTAAATTTTTATTTTGATCATAAACAATTTGATAAATACAAGTATCTTGATCAATATAATATTTTCTATAATCTTTAAGCATTGTATCCCATAAAATTACATTTCCATTATAATAACCTGCAGCTAATAATTGTAATTTTCCTAACACACAAATACAACTTACTGAATCTCTTTTTTTATTATCTCTCTTCATTTTATCTAATAATTTTTCACCTCTTAAATTTTTATGATCATCTTCTTCTTTTTTTTTATTTGAAGGTTGATTACTTTGTGAAATAACAGTTTTGGTTCTATTTGGATTTCTAAAAACAATTCCTTTTAATTCTAAATCATGTTTAATTTTCGCAGTTGTAAAATCTAATATTTCATTTTCTAAATTTTTATGTTTTGTTAAATCCCATTTTAAAATTTTACCATCCATTTGACCAGTATATAAATATTTTTGCATTGGATCCCAACTCATTGTATATTGAGGAGCAGGAGTTGATAATATTGCACATGAAAAATTATTTTTATCTATTATATTATTTGAAATTTGATTTACATTTTTAAATTCTCCATTAAAATATTTCCATGCAGATATTTTATTATTTGAACTTGAAACAAGTAAAGTATCATATTCTGGGATAAATTCACTTGTTAAAACAGTTAATTTTTTATTTATTGAATTTTTAATTGAATCTAAACCATTATTATTTAATTTTGATAATTCTCTTTTTAATTTTTCTGGTGTTTGTATTATTTCTCTTTTATTATTATTTTTATCATTATTATTAGTTTTTGTTGTATTTATTGTATTTAAATATTTAATACCTCCTCCTTTAGATTTTGGAGTTAACATAAATAATATTGAATCTCTACTTAAACTTCCTTTCAGTCTTTGTTGAGTAATTTCTTCATGAATTTGTTTTTTTATTCTTTTTTCTTCTTTTTCTCTTTTGAGTAAATCCTTAGCTCTATTATTTAATTCAATAATTTCTAATTCATTAATTTCTTGTTGAGTATCTTTAACATCAATAAAAGTTTTTAATTTTTTCATTGTTGCTCCATCATAAAAATTAATGTAACTTTTTCCATCTTGTACAATACCAATAATATTAAATTTTTCAATGTAAAAAGAATAAGTAATAATATCTGTAAAATCAGAATCATCAATATTTTTTTTCGACATAGAATATTTTCTAAGAGAATAAGCAACATTATTAGTATTATTATTATTACTATTATAAACAATATAATTAGTAAATTCATCCCATTCCATAGCATCATTATTATTTAAATCAACTTCAATGAAAAATCTATTTAATAATTTAATTAATATTTTTTCTCTATTTGGTAAATCAGGATGCCATGTTAATAAATGATTTTTACAAATTCCAATAAAATCATTTTTATTTAAAGCTCCTAATCTTTCTTTAAAATGTGATTTTAATATTTTTATTGTTATTGGATCAAATCCTACTGAAAGTTCATTATATAATTTATTTTCATCAATTTTTTTTTTTGAAAATGTTGTTCTTGGACTATATATTAATGAAAATTTCCTAATTTCATTTGGAATTTTTTCTATTTCTTTTTCTGCTTCTATTGTTTTTGAATTTCTTTTATTTTTATCTTTTTTCTCTAATGTTATATCTACTACTACTGAATTTCTACTAGCTTTTTTTTTTTTAATGTCAATTATACTTTTTCTACTTGCTGTTACTGATTTATTTGAATTAAGATTAAGTAATTTTTTTTTTATTGATTCTTTTTTTTCTAATTTTTTCGGAATTTCTAATTTTATTTCTTCATCTGATGAATCTTTCCTAAAGTTTTCTAAATTCATTATCATTTTTTTTAGAAATTAATTAAAACAGTTTTTGAAATAATTTAATATATTGTTTAAAAATATAAAAATATTTTATTTATTAATAATATTTTTGTTTTTAATATTAATATCTATATCATCAAAAGAACCAGTTTCAATAAGTGTATAATATGATATTTCTAAATTAGAAATAAAAGTTTCAAGAGAAGTAAATTTTAAAGTATGAGCTGGATTATAATGATAATCAAATGGATCTTTAATAAGAAATATTCCATCACGAGAAATACCATTAGGAATTGCTTGTTGAAATTTATTTGTGAAATAATCTTTGAAACCAAAGTCATACTTATTTGAGTTTAATATTATATTTGATATATTTTCAAAACCTTCTTTACTATATGAACAATTTAAATATATTGTATCATATTTTAAATAAAAAATCACAAATTCAAGAAATTTTAAAAGTAATTCAGAAGCAGTTAATTTATTCTTTTTTTTAATATTTTTATAATATATTTTTTTAAAATTGTCAAAATCATTAATTGGGATTTTTGTTTTTTCAGGAAAAATATTATCTAAATAACATTTAAAATCTTTGTCATTTCTTTTTTCTTTTGTGGTATTTCCATATTGAATAAAATAAAATAAACTTTTACTTTCTGAATCTGATAATAATTTAGGAAGAATAGGAGGTTCAATTATATCTTGTAAAAAAGTGATTAAAAGTAAAACCCAAGAAAAAGAATTTAAATATAATTGCTCATAATCTTTATTAACTAAATTTGTAATTTTTAAAATTTTTTTTATACATAAACATAAAATTGGAAATCTTGCATCCATTAAACTATATGAACGAATTAAACAAGAATGTAAATAAGGAACAAAACCTGAAATATTTAAATCCATTTTTAAATATTTTCTTTTATCTTTCGAATATCTATAAATAAAAGAAATTACACATATTCTAGTTGAAATTACTGTTTTAACTTTTTCATATTTATTTTCAATGAAATTTAATAATTTTATTAAAAATGTATTTTTTTCATCGAATTGTATATCACTTATATCTAAATAAATATCTAAATCACTATTTTTAGAAGATAAAAATTCAGTGACTGAACCATAAGGAAATAATTTATAATTATATTCATAAAAATAATAATTGAGTATTCCAGAGAATTCCTCATATATATCTTTAATTTGAGAAGGAAGAAATAATTCATTGATTTTGTAACTCATTAAAACAAAATTTTCTGATGCATATTTTAAAATGTTTTTCTCTAGTTTAAATAAAGTTTTTAAATATTTTTTTGGATTTTGTTTTATTAATAAATCTTTAAAATATTTTAAATAAAGAATACGACTTCCAAAATTTTTCTGTTGTTGTTTCTCAGTTATTAATAAGAGTTTTTTTTCTTTATTTAAATTATAAAAATTAGAAACTGAAATTAATGTTTGATGAAATAAGTTTAATTGAGATTTTATAAATAATCCATCTACATTTAATTTATTTATATCTATATCTTTTTTATTTAAATTTAAGTTATTAAATGTAAAAATGTTTTTTTCTTCATTTAATAATATATATTTATTCATAGGTTGGTTGTAAGAAATATAAAATTCTTTTAAACAATATAAATTAAAAATGATTTCTTTTGATTTGCTTTTTAAATTTGAAATATATTGAATATTTTTCAAAGTTAAAAATATGAAAAATCCTATTTTTAAACTAAAATTAGAATAATTTGAAATTTTATTCAATTTCATAAACTCAAAAATTAAGATTAATTGATATTTTTCTAATAAATCACTTTCAGAATAATAATTTGAAAAATATCGTTCATATTTATTTAAATCTTCTTTTTTTTCAGTTAATAAATTATATAATATATTTTTAACTGTATTCGTATTTTTATATGAAAAAATATTATTAGTTAATTCTTTAAAACTTGAAATTGGAAAGATTTCTTTAAGAAAATTTAACAATATATTTTTTTGATTAAAAGAATAAAAAGGTATAAAATATCCAATTAAAGTTAAACAAGCATTTTTCAAATGTAATGGCACATGATTTATATTTATATTATAAAAAGGTGTAAAGAAAAAATTTTCATCTTTTTTAATTGATTCTTTTATAAAATGTTTAATAGAAGGTGATTGATTGATTTTATCTAATAAATCTAAAATTTTTTTTTCAGTTTTTTCATATTTATCAGAATTATTAAAAGTTAAAAGTTTATATCCTTCATTTAATTTATTGTTCTTTTTTTCTTCTTTTATTTTATTACTTTTATTTTTTATTATTATTTGTTCTCTATTCTTTAATTTTTCGTCACTATTGTTTATTGATTTATTACTATTATTTAAATGTGAATTATTTTGAAAATTTGGATTGAAATTCTCTTTTTCTATTTTTTTCTCTAAAAAACTTTCATAATTTTTCAGAAGAAGTTCATCATAAAATAAATTTTCTTTATTAAAATACTCTTCCTTTAGCTTTTCATAAAATATCATTTTTTTGTTTTCATTTGCCTTTTCAAATATTTTTTTAATAATTTTTTGATAAAATACCATAGTCATATATTTCCATTTTAATATTTCAATATTTTTACTTTTAATTTGAATATATTCTAAAATTAAGTCTTCTGTTTTAGAAAGATTAATAAGCTCTTCATCATTTAATTTCATTAATTTATCTAATTCACATATAATAATTTGATTCTTTGTAAAAAATTCTTGAACTGAAATTTGCCAATTCATATTTATTATTTAAATTAACTAAATAAAAAATATATAATAACAATTTAAATTTTAAAAAAACTTAAAAAAAAAACTTTAAAAAAATGTCAAATAAAAATAATTTCCGTTGTAGAAGAGCATTAAATGTGGCAGAAAAACCAACAGTAGCTAAAAGTGTGACTCAATTATTAAGCGGAAATAATTTTGAAAGAAAGCAATCTAAAAGTCAATACAATCCAGTCTTTTCATTTAATTATCATGTAGATAATGAAAACACAGAATATGAAATGATATTTACTTCAGTAAGAGGACATTTAATGAATTATGATTTTGGCTCGGAATATAAATTTTGGAATTTAAACACAATAGAAAATTTATATGATGCAGAAATTTATCATAATTTAACAAAAGATAATGAAATTCTAAAAGATAATTTACAATACTTAACTAGACAATATAAAATTGATACTTTAATTTTATGGTTAGATTGTGATAGAGAAGGAGAAAATATTTCTTTTGAAGTTGTGGATTTAGTTCAAAAAGTTAATAATCGTATTAGAATTTTAAGAGCAAGATATTCTGCAATAACAAAAAGAGATGTTGATAATGCTATGGAAAATTTACATCCTCCTAATAAAAATGAAAGTGATGGAGTTGAAATAAGACAAAAAATTGATTTAATCATTGGAGCTTCTTTTACTAGAATGCAAACTTTAGAATTTAGAAATATTTTTTATAATAATAATTTTAATAATCTTAATGTCATTTCTGATAAAAAAAATGCTAAAAATGTTATTTCTTATGGTCCTTGTCAATTTCCTACATTAAATTTTATTGTAGAAAGAACTGAAAAAATAAGGAAATTCATTCCTGAAGAATTTTATTATATAGAATTGAAAATAGAAAAAAATGATATAGACAATAAAAAACAAATAGTAAATTTTAATTGGAAAAGAGAGAGATTATTTAATAAATTAATAACAACAACAATATTTGAAAAAATATTAGATTCAAAAGAATGTAAAGTAACTAAAATAAAACAAAATCCAAAAACTCGTTTAAGACCAATTCCTTTAAATACAGTAGAAATGACAAAATTAATATCCAAAAAATTACATATTAATTCAAATGACACAATGACAATAGCAGAGAATTTATATAGAAAAGGATTAATATCATATCCAAGGACAGAAACTCAAAAATATAAAAAGACAGAATTACCACAATTAAAAAATTTAGTTCAATCAATGACAAATTCTAATATATATGGAGAATATTGTTTGAAATTATTAAATGATAATAGATATAATTTACCTAGATTAGGAAATTTAGATGATAAAGCACATCCTCCAATTCATCCTGTTAAATTTGTTGAATCAAATGAATTAAATGAAAGTGAAAAAAGAGTTTATGATTTAATAATAAGACATTTTTTAGCTTCTGTTTCTCTTGATGCAAAAGGTAAAGAAACTATTATTGAAATTGAAATTGGAGAAGAAATTTTTACTTCAAAAGGTTTAAATATTGATGATAAAGGTTATTTAGAAATTTATCCTTTTGAAAAATGGTCAAATTCATATCTTCCTAATTTTAATTTAAATGAAAATATAATCCCAAATATTATTAATTTACAAAATGGAAAAACAACACCTCCAAATTTTTTAACTGAACATGAGTTAATAACTTTAATGGATAAAAATGGAATTGGAACTGATGCAACTATACATGAACATATTAAACATATTCAAGATAGAGGTTATGCTCAAAGATTTGGAATGATTTTTAAACCTACTTTAATTGGAACTGCTTTAAGATATGCTTATAAAAAATTAGGTATTGAAATTTATAAACCTTATCTTAGAGCAAATATGGAAAAAGAAATTAAAAATGTTTGTGATGGAATAAAAAATAAAGATGAAGTTTTCAATGATATGAAAAAAGAAATGAAAGTTATTTTTCTTAAAGTTTTTGGATTGTTACAAAAAATGAAAGATTATTTAAGACAGTTTTTAAATGACAATAAGGATTATGAAAGTCAGATTAATATTAATTTAGGAAATTATATGAGATTTAATAATAATAATAATAATAATGATAATAATGATAATAATAATAATAATGATGATGATGATAATAATAATAATAATAGAAAGAAAAGAGGGAGAAGAGGAAGAAAAAAAAAAGAAGAAAATAATAATTCAAATACTACAAATTATCAACCAAAAAATAATAACAGGAATTATTATAGTGATAATGAAAATAATTTTGCAAATATTTATGATAAACAAGACAATAAAAATAAATTTGTTAAAAGGAATAATAGTACAAATAATAATTTACCATCTCCATCTGAAAATAATTATATAAGATTTTGTCCTAGATGTCAACAACGTTTAAATTTAAGGAAAAATAGAAGTAATCAAACATTTTTTTTAGGATGTTGTGGATATCCAAATTGTAAATATACTGTAAATATAAATAATCCAGGTTATTGTGAATTAGGAACAAATAAATGTGAAAAATGTAATAATTTTATGTATAAAATTGGAAAAGATGAAAATGATAATTTTATTAACATTTGCTTAGGAAATTGCCTTAATGAAAATTGTAATTTTAATTCTACTTCAAATACTAATTCTAATAATTATGTAGGGAGTAAACAAAAAAAAAGAAAATATAATAAAAAAAATAATAATAATGGGAAAAAAAAAGGAAGAAGAAAAAAAAATGATGAATTTAATGATGATGATTATGATGGAGATGAAGAATTTTAGTTAATTAATTATAAATATTTTATTTATTATAATATTATAATTTAAAAATTATTAAAAAAAAATTATAATTTATTAAAATATTTAAAATATTTAAAAAAAAATATTCTATTAATTGCATAATATAAAATCAACTAAAAAATTAAACAAAATATATAAAATTACTAAAAAAATTAAAGCATGTCAACAATATTAACAGGTGAAGAAAATCCAGAAGATAATTACACAGAATCTCCAAAATTTAAAAATATAATAACTAGAAGTAAAACTTTTGATTTAGAAAAACATTTTCAAAATTTAAAAATAAACACTCAATCTTTAATAGAAGAAACCCAAGAAGAAAAAGAAAATAAAAATACAACAAAATTTGCAGAAGCAACTCCAATAAATTATAAATTAGTGAAACAAATATCAAATGATAATATAAATATTAAAAAGCATAATTATTATGATAATGAAAGTTTAAATTTAAATGATTCAAATAATCCTTTTTTATTTACAGTTTCTTCTCAATCTGATTTAAGTACTCCTCCTTCAAAAAATAATAATTTAACAACTCCTAAAAATCACTTTGAAAAAATTAAAAAATCAAAAAAAAGAAAATTTACTCCTTGCTTTTCTTCTAAAAAATTAAATAATAATAATAATAATTTTTTTAAAAGTGATGTTAAATTACCAAGTGAAAGCTTATTAAAATTATTTGAAAAAAGTTATAATAAAAATAATTCTAATTTAAATAAAAATACTTTTTTAGAATTAATTGAAGAATCTTCTAATGAATTAAATTTAAACTTTGATAATGAAAATAATGTTTTTAATGTTTTAGATTCAAATTGTATTATTTCTACATTATTTAATGATAATAAAGAAAATCCTGAAAAGCAAAATTTATTAGGTCAAAAAATTGAAAAAGAAATAAATTCAATTGTTGATAAAATCAATAATAAACAATTAGAAGAAAATGATTTTAATATTTATATTATAAATAAAGATTGTTCAGTTAAAGAAATGAATAAAACTGAAATTTTAAATTGCTTAAATAAAATAGTTTGCTTTGAAAAAGAAAGTATTATTGGAGATGGAAAAATTTATACACCAAGTCAATTTTCTTTTATTATTAATAATAAATTAGAAGAAAGAGAAGGAAGAATAATATTTAAATTAATTAATCAAAATAATATTGAAGGAAATTCATATAATAATGTAAATATAAATTCAGTTAATAATATTAAATTAATTTCTATTGAAATTCATTGTTTTTGAATTTAGATTATTATAAATATTTTATGTAATTATCAATTAAAAAATAAATTTAAAAAATATATATTTTATTTTTTTATTTAAAAATTTTATTATGAAAGAATTTAAAAAAGAAAATTTAAATGTTTTAACAAAAGAGAATAATGATAATACAGAAATTGATAAAAAAGAAAATATTAAAGTTATAGAAGAAAAAACAAATTTTGAAAAAATAATAATAGAAACTTTTAAACAATCAAATCCAATTGATTGTTTTATAAACTTAAATATTGCTTTAGAAGAAGTTAATTCATATATTAATGAAATAAAAGAATCAAAAGGAACTAAAACATTAATAAATAAAAATTTATTAGATAAATTTAATAGAATTTTCGAAAGAAACTTTTTTTATGTAAATATTTTAATAGGAAAAATATTTAATTCATTTCTCGATTCTTCAAATTATAATATATTATCATCAGATTTTGTTTTATTAATTTCATTTTTAAATTTAGTTTTAAATATTTTAGATTTTATCCAAGGAACAAATATTTCAATAGATTTAGAAACAAAATGCTTTTCTTTCTTAAATTTTTTGACTTCAAATCAAAACTTTATTTTAGAAGAAGAACAAGAAGAAAGTATAAAAGAGTTAATTTCTTCTTTTCAAATAAAAAAGAATAGTGATTCATTCCAAAATTTTCCTTATAGAACAAAAATTATTATTAGATTTTGTAATGAAAATAATGAAGAAAATAAATTAAATGGTATTTTACAATTAATTGAATATTTCAGTCAAACTTATTCTTTAAATGAACAATATGATATGTTAATTAATCATTGTTCTGATATTTTTAAATCTATTATTAATAAACCAAATGTTGATTATAGTAAAGTTTATTTTGAGTTAGGAAACTTTTTTTTAAATTTATTTTTTAATTATAAATATATTTTAAAATTTGATTCATCAAAAAAAAATTATGTTTCTACTTTTCTTTATTTAAGTGATTTAATATCAAATGAAGAAAAGATATTATCAAATATTAAAGTAAATAATTATTCAAATGATATTAATCAATTATCGTTTTTAAATGAAGTATTATTTGAAGAGACAAATCAAAAAGAAATAATATTAAAATATGAAAATATATTCCCAATAAGTTTACTTGTATTAAATACTTTAATAATATATGAAAATGAATTTGATTTACAATTTATATGTTATTTAATATTAAGAAGAATTTATTTTATTTTTCCTCAATTTAGAAAAGAAACAGAAGATTTATTAGCATCATCTTTAATAAATTTATGTAAATTTCAATCAAAAGAAGAAAGAAAAAATATAATAGAATGTAAACAATTATTAAATTATTTATTAAAGGAAGGAAATGAAACATTAAAAGGGAAAATAAATCATAGACTTGAGTCAAATGGAAAAAATTTAAATATAGAATTAGAAAAAAATGAAATAATAGATAATTCTTTAATTGAATATGATGTTTTAAATTTATATGATTTTAATTTAAAAACAGGTTATCCTTTATATACTAGAATTGAAGCAGGAAGTAAATTTTTTAAATATATTGAAGTTGAAAATAAAAATTCATTAGTTTATATTGGTTATTCAGTTGAATATTATAATATTGATTTCCATTTATTAAAATATTGTGCAAATATTAATCAAGAATTAAATGATGATGATAATTTAAATGATAATTTTGTCGAAATTGTTAAATTTGAAAGAAGTGGTGAAAATCCTGTTAAAATTATTTTATTTGTGAAAGAACCTGGAATTTATAAAATTATTTTTGATAATAGTTTCAGTTGGTTTACACAAAAAGAAGTTAAATATAGAATTAATATTTTAAAATCAATTTCAGAAATTAACTTTAATAATATTGATAATCATTAAAAATGATATATGATTTTTTTTATAGATTTCAAAATATAAACTTTAATTAATTAATTAAAAATTTTTTTTAAGTATTAAAAGAATTTTAATTACTTTTTTAAAATTTTAAGTAAAGAAAATTCAAAATTAATAAAAAAAATAATTATTTTTTATTTTTTTTTCAAATCATTATCAAGTGAATTTTTACTTAAAAAATTATTAAAATTTCTATTATTTGAGATTTTAAAATAATTTTGATTTGGAGATTTATTTGAAATTTTTTTTGTTTTCTTTTCTAAAGGATATTGGCCTATATAAAGTTAAATTAATATTTTTTATTTTTTATTTTATCAATTGCTCTAATTCTTTTTTTTTAATTTTAATATTTTTTTTATATTTTTCAAACACAATTTTTTTTCTTATTTTTCTCAATTTTATAACTTTTTCACTTTTTTTGTCTTGAATTTTATTTGAGTTTAATTGATGATTCTGAATTTTTCTTTCTGAATCAGAACAACTCTAATTTAAATTATAATTGATAAAAAGTTTATTTATAAATTTTTTGATTTTGAATTTATTTATTTATTGAATTTAAAAGAAAGTTTATTTTCAAAAAGAACTGTTAAATTTTCTCTTTTTAGTTTTAAATTAATGAATTTTAAGGTTTTTTTAAAAGAAATTTATAAATTTAAGCTTTAATAGTTTAAATAATTTTTTATATTTATTTAATTCCTTTTTTAGAAAGGTTTATAAATTTGTGTGTAGGAAAATTAAATGGTTTTTTTATTTTATTATGAACATCATTTAATCTTGTAGAATTAATTTGAAAATTTTTTATATGTTCACTTAAGTCAGATTCAGTTTTTAAAGATATTTTTTTTGAAGATTTAATATTATTTTCTTGATAAATTACAGGTAAATTATTTAATGGGAAATTTGGATTTATATAAAAATTATTAGAGTTTGATGATTGTAATTCAATCTTATTATTTCTATTATTATTTTTTGTTTCTGATTTTAAATATACTTTTTTCCTATCTTTATTTAAAAGAGAAAATTTAAAATAAGAACTTAATTTATCTTTTTCAATTATTTTCAAATTTTTCATATTTTTTCCTTCACTTATTTTTCTATTTTCTTTTTCAATATTCGAATAATATTTTTGAATTATATCTTTATTTTTATTTCTACTAAATAATTTATGTAATTTTATATTTCCTTTAAAATCTTTTTTATCATTAATCTTTGAATTTAAAGTTATTTTTGGAATTTTTTCAAGTTTATTTTTTATATTAGAAAAATCAGTAAATAATTTATTATTATTTTTTTCTTCACTTGTATTTGAAACATTTTCACTTTTTTTAAAAATTTTTTTATTTTTTAATTTATTACTTAAATCAAATAATTCAGTTATTTCAATTTTACTTTTATTTCTTAAATTTATTAAATTTTCAGCAGAAATTTTTCTTCTAAATTTCTTTTCTTCCTTTTTTAAATCAACATCACATCCAAATACATTTTCATAAATTTTTTTTCCATTTAAATAAAATTGATGACATTTAATATCATTAATACAATATCTTTTTTCAGGTTGAACATTTAAAATTTTATTTATAATATCTTTACTTAAATGACTTAAATAATCAGGAAATTCAATTTTACAATCTAAAATTTTTTTAAATAACATATCATTATCAGTATCTTCAAAAGGTAAATAACCACATAACATAGCAAATAGAGTAATTCCAATAGCCCAAATATCAGTTTTAAATCCATTATATTTTTTTCCACTTACCATTTCAGGAGCAGCATAACAAGGACTTCCACAAGGAGTTATTAATAAATTATTTTTATTATAATAATTTGATAATCCAAAATCAATTATTTTTAATTTATTTTTCTCACATAATAATAAATTTTCTGGCTTTAAATCTCTATGAACTATTCCTTTGGAATGAATATATTCTATTGCATTTATTATTTGATAAAAAAAAAATGATGTCTCTTCTTCATTTAATCTTATTTTATTAACTATATAATCAAATAATTCTCCTTTTGAACAATAATCCTTTATAAGAAAATAATAGTTTTCATTTTCAAAAATTTCATTTATTTTAACTATATTTGGATGGTTTAAATTTTTTATTATTGAAATTTCTCTTTGTATTCTTTCTAAATCATTTTTTTCTATTATTTTTGACTTTTCTAATAATTTAATTGCTACTTTTTCATTTGTATATTTATTTATTCCTAATTTTACTTTACAAAATGTTCCTGTTCCTATTGTTTCTTTTATAATATAATCATTTATATAATTAGTTTTACAATCAATATTTGAATATGATGTTTTCATAATTTTTATTTTTATTTTTTTTAAAATTTAAAAAATTATTTATTCAAATTTAATCTTTTCCTTTTCTTTTTCAATGCTTTAATTTGTTTTTCAACATTTTCAATTTTAATTTTCATATATTTAATTCTAGTTAATTTATATTTCTTTAATTTCTTTAAATATCCAATACAATTATGAAAATTATAATCTTTTAATATATAATTTCTCCCGCAAAATTCACAATCATAAAATATATAATTACAATTCTTTTTATGTTCTTCATAATCTCTATTACAAATTTCATATCCGCATCTTTTACAATTTGTAAATTGATTATTACATTGTTTATCATGTATTATCTTTTCATTTTTTAAAATTTCTTTTCCACAATATTTACATTTTATTTTATTGTATTTACAATTTTTAGAATGATTTTCTATTTCAAATAAATTACCAATGAATTTGCAATTATTACATTTAAATTTTCCATATTCACATTCAAAAATGTGTTTACTGAAATTTTCATATGAACAAATTTTGTTACATCCATTTTCTTTAAAAACACAACGCAAAGTTAAATTATTTAAAACATTTTTTAATATTCTTGGATATACTCTTTCTAAAGTATAATCTTTACATTTAGGACATTGAAGTGAATAATTTATACATTTTTTACATATTAAAACACCACATTTTTCACAATATTTTGTTGGTTCATAAACTATTAAATCACAAATTGGACAAATAAAATTATTTAATATATTTTCAGAAGAAATAAATAAATTTTTTGGAATTCCAGTTTTTATTATTCTTTTTTCATTTATTTTATGGTAATTTAAATTGTCATATTCAATTAACTCGTCCATTTATTATATTATTTTATAATTAATTTAATTGAAGATTTATATTTTAATAAGTTCCAATTTTTTAAAAATTATAATATAAACATAAATCATTTAACATAATATTGTTATTCCTTTTTACTTTTTACTTTTTTCATTTTTGTAATATCTAAATATTAATTTAAATTTTTTATCTAGATTCTTTCAAAATATTAAAATATTTTAAGCTTGTTTTATTTATAAGATATTATATAATTTTAGAACTCAAAAGATTGAAATTATCTAAAACATCCACTTTCTTTAATATCTAATATAAAAATTATCAATTTTGTAAATTCTATTTTCTTTTCTTTATTTTTTTGAGATTTTAAAATTATCTTCTAAGTTTTATTTAATAATTTATATTGAATATTTGTTATCAACAGACATTTAAAATTTAAATATATATTAATAAATTATATAGATATTTATAAAATTAATAGAAATATTCCTTTATTAAATTAAATAAAATATATTTTAAAAATTAAGTTTTT
>JAEEGK010003772.1_pt1 | contig 37541 bp, 21 predicted proteins | sample 8958771 | NCBI WGS metagenome assembly JAEEGK01 (sample SAMN16246547, study PRJNA631951) | gut metagenome | biome: gut microbiome; feature: rumen; material: SC-attached | host: Bos | place: Iran: Karaj | collected 2018-10
GGGCGGCTCCTCGGGCGGCGCAGGCGGCTCCTCGGGCGGCGCAGGCGGCTCCTCGGGCGGCGCAGGCGGCTCCTCGGGCGGCGCAGGCGGCGTCACCGGCGTCTCAGGAGGCTCCTCAGGGGGTGCAGGCGGCGTCACCGGCGTCTCAGGAGGCGTCTCAGGGGGTTCCTCAGGCGGCGCAGGCGGCGTTGCAGCAGACTCCTCGGGCTGATGGCGGTTGGTCACATCGTATCCGTGGACGCTGGTCTCATATCCCTTGATGGCATCCTCACGGATGACATAGGTGATTTCCTCGCCGACCTTGCCTTCCTTATACCGATCCAGGTCCTTAAAGCTCCACTTCCAGCCGTCCGCGGCCGTGACCGTTTTCGAAGCGATCTCCACGCCGTCCGCCAGAAGCCGGATCGTGATGCTCTCCGGCCGCAGACCGTCCTTATCCTTCTCGTCATCCCAGGTCTTACGGCCGTTGACCTCCACCTTTTCCGGCGTATGCTTGTTCGTCACGTTATAACCCATGACCTTCGTGACATAGCCGTCGACTTCGTCCTCATGGATGGTGTAGCTGATCTTGCTGCCGCCGGCATATTCTTCAAGCCCGGTAAAGCTCCATTTCCAGCCGTCCGCAGCGGTCACCGTCTTTGCCGCGACCGGCTTGCCGTTTGCCAGCAGATGGATCGTGATGCTCTCCGGCCGCAGGCCGTCCCGGTTCTCCCCATCGTCCCAGGTCTTCTCGCCGCGCACCGCGATCTTGGTCGGCGTATGGGCGTTGGTCACGTTGTAGCCATTCACCGTCGCGGTATAGCCGTCGACCTTATCCTCGGTAATGGTGTAGGTGATGACTTTGCCTGCGGAATTCTTCTCCGGCAGGTCCGGGAATCTCCACTTCCAGCCGTCTTCGGCGGTCACCTTCCTGGATTCGATTTCCTTCCCGTCCGCCGACAGCCGGATCGTGATGCTTTCGGGCCGCAGGCCGTCCTGGTTCTCCGCGTCGTCCCAGGTCTTGCTGCCGCTGACCTCCACCGTGCCGGGGATGTGCTTGTTGGTCACATTGTAGCCATCCACCGTTGCGGTGTAGCCCTCGACGGCTGCTTCCTCGATGGTATAGACGATCTCCTTGCCGTCCGCGAATTTCGGCTGGTTTTCAAAGCTCCAGCTCCACTCGGGGCCCTTCACGGTCTTAGTCTCAACTTCCACGCCGTCCGCAAGCAGCCGGATCGTGATGCTTTCAGGCCGGATACCGTCCTGGTTATCCGCATCGTCCCAGGTCTTGCTGCCGCTGACGGTCAACGTCTCCGGCGTGTGCTTGTTGGTCACATCGTAGCCGCTCACCGACGCGGTGTAGCCCTCGACGGCTGCTTCCTCGATGGTATAGACGATCTCCGTCCCGGCCTTGTACTTCGGCAGGCCGGTGAAGCTCCAATGCCAGCCGTCCGCGGCGGTCGCCTTCACGGAATCGACCTTCGTGCCGTCCGCCAGAAGGTTGATGGTGATTTCCTCCGGCCGCAGGCCGTCCTGGTCGTCTTTATCGTCCCAGGTCTTGCTGCCGCCGACCTCCACCGTCTCCGGCGTGTGCTTGTTGGTCACGTTGTAGCCGCTCACCGACGCGGTGTAGCCCTCGACGTCTGCTTCCTCGACGGTATAGACGATCTCCGTCCCGGCCTTATACTTCGGCAGGCCGGTGAAGCTCCATTCCCATTTGTCCGCGGCGGTCACCTTCACGGAATCGACCTTCACGCCGTCCGCCAAGAGGTTGATGGTGATTTCCTCCGGCCGCAGGCCGTCCTGGTTGTCTTCATCCTTCCAGGTCTTGCTGCCGCTGACGTCCACCGTCTCCGGCGTGTGCTTGTTGGTCACCTGGAAGCCGGTTTCCGTCTTCTTGATCACCGGGTCGTCATAGTCTTTTACCGTTTCCTCGCTGATGGTGTAGACGATCTCCTTGCCATCCTTGGACTTATCCAGTCCCGCGAAGGACCACTTCCAGCCATCCGCTTCGGTCACGGTCTTGGAATCGACCTTCTTGCCGTCCGCCAGGAGGTTGACGGTGATGCTCGCGGGACGCTTGCCGTCCTGGTTATCCGCGTCGTCCCAGATTTTCTCGCCGCTGATCTCCACCGTGCCGGGAACATGGGTGTTGGTCACATTGTAGTCTTCGATCTTGGGGTCATAACCCGGCACAGCCACCTCGGCGATGGTGTATATGATTTCCTTCCCGGCCTTGTACTTCGGCTGACCCTCGAAGCTCCACTTCCAATCGTCCGCCTTGGTCACGGTCTTGGAAGCGACCACTTTGCCGTCCGCCAGGAGGTTGATGGTGATGCTCGTGGGCCGCTTGCCGTCCTGATCATCCGCATCGTCCCAGGTCTTGCTGCCGCTGATATCCACCGTCTCCGGCGTGTGCTTGTTGGTCACCTGGAAGCCGGTTTCCGTCTTCTCGATCACCGGGGCGTCATAGTCCGTCACCGGGTCTTCGCCGACGGTGTACGTGATCTTCTTGCCGTCCTTGGACTTCGGCTGATCCTTGAAGCTCCACTTCCATTCCTCTGCGGCGGTCACGGTCACGGAAGCGACCTTCGTGCCCTCCGCCAGGAGGTTGATGGTGATGCTCGTGGGACGCTTGCCGTCCTGGTTATCCGCGTCGTCCCAGATTTTCTCGCCGCTGATCTCCACCGTGCCGGGAACATGGGTGTTCTTTACATTGTAGCCCTCCACCGTCGCGGTGTAGTTCTCCACCTTTTCCTCGGTGACGGAGTATTTGATCTCCTTCCCGGCCTTGTACTTCGGCTGATCCCCAAAGCTCCAGCTCCACTTGTCCGCTTCGGTCACGGTCTTGGAAGCGACCACTTCGTTGTCCGCCAGAAGGTTGATGGTGATGCTTGTGGGCCGCTTGCCGTCCTGATTGTCCGCGTCGTCCCAGATTTTCTCGCCGCTGATCTCCACCGTCTCCGGCGTGTGCTTGTTGGTCACCTGGAAGCCGGTTTCCGTCTCCTTGATCGCCGGGTCGTCATAGCCCGTCACCTTTTCCTCGGTGACGGTGTATTTGATCTCCTTGCCGGCCTTGTACTTCGGCTGACCCTCGAAGCTCCACTTCCAATCGTCCGCCTTGGTCACGGTCTTGGAAGCGACCACTTCGCCGTCCGCCAGGAGGTTGATGGTGATGCTTGTGGGCCGCTTGCCGTCCTGATTATCCGCATCGTCCCACACCTTGGTGACCTCCAGGTCAATGGTGTTGCGCTCCTTTGCGCGGATATACAGGTGGAAGGTGTTGGTTTCGTCCGCTGCGGCCATATAGGAATTCACGGTATTGCCCGTCCCATAGGAGGTGCCGGTGAGGGCCATATCCGCCGAAGGAGCTTGCTTTGCCAGCAGCGCGAGCTTCGCATCCCGAATGCTCCACTGCGTATCCTCATAGACATAGCCATCCTGGAGCATATCCGTTCCGGGCAGCGCCGCAATGGGGATCACATGGGGATAGGTATTGAATTTATAGAGGAATTTGGAATATTCTCCGCGGATCATCTTCTCATCCTTGAAGGTCGAGCCGTCGGTGGGATCCGTCTTTACCATCAGCTTGGTGTCGAAGCTCGTTTCGGGGTCCTCGGTGATGAGATAATCCGGTTTATAACCGTCCACGGAGGTTTCTGTGCCCGGCGTCGTGTAGTATTCCGGATTCGTCCAGGTCTTGCCGGTCAGCAGCTGATAGCCGTTTCCGGTGCCGTCATCCAGATAATACTTCACCTGATACTTCGTGGTTACATAGATTTTGACCGTGCTGCCGCCTCTGACGTTGTCCAGCTGACCGCCGACGACGTCGTCCAGCCAGTTGTAGCGATATTTCAGGCCGTCCTCAGAACCGCCCTGTTCCGCATACACCGCGTCGATCAGATAGTGCTCGGAGGGCTCTGCCTGGTCAAAAACGCCGTTGGACAAATAATCATAGAGCGTGTCGGCCGTCACGTCGTCCCTTATAAACTTGATGTTCAGATCCGCCGCGTCGTCATTGTGATATGCGAAATACAGCGTTTTTGTGGCGGTGGGCGTGGGCGCTTTACTCGGGGCATTCAGGGTAATGGCCTTTCCATGGGGCTTCAGCACATTGGTATTCATGCCGTCGGCGTTCAGCGGCCTGTTCTGGGTGCTGTTCTGGGGGCCGTTCTGAGGCCCGTTTTGCTGGCTGTTATCACCGCTGGAGACCCACGAGTCCCCATCCTTAAAGATTTGGATTTCGATGCTGCCCAGCCAGCGCTCCTTGGTGTCCGTGGTGCCGTCGCCGCCGTTCTGAAGGTCCTTGAAGTCGGAAGCGCCGACGATCATCCGGTCGCCGTCCTTGGCGGACACTGCCGACGAGAAGCCGCGCACCGCATAGACGGGATACACGTTCAGAACATAGGTCTCGTCCTCGCCGGACATGACGGTTTTGACCGCAGCTTCCACTTCGGAATAGGCGATCAGGTTGCCGATCTCGGGGTTGCAGTCGCCCAGGAGCCCATAGGCTTCCTTCACGCTGCGCTTCACCGAGGCCACCTTGGACAGATCATCAAAGTCATACAGGTTGGCGGACTCCGCCAGAGACAGATAGCCGGCCTTCTCGGCATCCGTGGTCCAGCCCACGAAAACATAATCCGTTCCGTCCTTCGTCTCATCGGCCAGCTGGGTCAGGGTAAAGCTGTCCTGGGGCTTCTGCACGCGGCCTTCTTCGGTCCCGCCGACGTCATGGTAGGACACGATGAAGGTTTCGTCGGTGCTGGGCCGCCGGTAGACCTCCACCGGGACGCGGTGCTCCTCATCGGTGGTAACGAAGCAGAAATATTCGCCGGTCAGTTCTCCCATGCCGGTCTCCAGGTTCAGCAGGCTCCGCTGGTAAGTCCCGATGCCGAGCCAGGCATAGGACTTGCCGCCGCGAAGGAAGAATTCGCCTTCCTGATCGCCGGGGAAGAAGTTTACCTGCGCTTCTTTGGTGGTGTAGTTGGCATAGCGGTAGATGAGTTCATCCGACTTGATATTCATGAAGGTCCTGAGACTGCCGAGAGGCGTGACCTTTTTATACTTCCGCTGACTGCCGCTCTCTTTGTCTGCGGTTCCGATGGCATTTGCCGCGACGCCTTGCGCCCAGATGATATCCGGATCTGTGTCCAGATAGGCGAAGGGGGTCTTCAGGAATTCCGAGGTATCCAGTCGGTATTGATACCGCGCGTCGCCGGACACGTCCGCCGTCCGCGAATTCACGGTGCTGTACTGATCAAGGACAAAGACTGCCGGGACCTGCGTATTTACGGGCCAATACGTTTCGTTATATTCATCATACTTATGCGTATAGTCGTATTCATGGAACGGGAATCCAAGAATGCGTCTCGTCCCGTCGTCTGCTTTGTAAACGATCAGGATCTCGTCGCCGGCATTGATATCCGTCAGGTTATAGACCCGATGATACCGATAATGATCCGTGCTGTAAGCGCTGGCATAATAGCGCTGCAGCTGCCTGGAATAGATGGTGAAGGTGACCGCATCCGCCTCGTCCGCGACCGTAACCATCTGCAGCTTGCCGCTTTCATCCGCCGCTACGCCCAGCCAGGAGGTCACGCCGCTGCGGATCACGGAAAGCTTGTAGGACTGGGGCAGCTCCCAATCGGCCTGCGTCTTCACATCCGTCTGGGGATGAAGGATATAGACGAGCCCCTCGGGATGATCCGAATCGTCCTTTTTGCTCCAGGCGCTGTCCCCGCCGCTCATGGTCAGATATTCCCGGTCGGCGGTGCTGTTCTGCCGGCTCTTGCGGAAGGCAAAGCCCGTGGCGAAGACATAGACGCCCTCGCTTTTGACCTCCGCTGGTCCGATGGAATAATGCTCGCTGGTGCCGCTGTAGTTGTTGGGGATCAGCTCATGATCTCCCACGGTGGTGAGCGTCCGATAGCCGGAGCTGCCGGCCTTCGTCAGCACCGGCGCCAGGCCCGCGGGGTCCATGGCATATTCCTTGCCCTCGTCGTCGGTATAGACCAGGATCATGTCGTTTCCCGCCCCGCTGCTTCCATCCGCCGGGACATAAGTCTGGACGAAATCGCCGAAGCTCATCACCAGCGTATAGGGATTGGTCAGCTGTCCGGCCGCTTCCTCAACATCGTCGGAAAGGATATAGAATTCCCTGACGCCCTGGCCCGGATACTCCGGATCGATCGCCTGGAGGGAAGCGTAGTACTCGTCGTCATCCAGGTATTTGCTGTCCACATCCACCATGAACGTATTCGGGTGATTGGAATTGAAATAGTGTAGGTCACTTACGCCGGCATAAATCCCTCGATAGAAATCCGCGTAAAGGCAGTATTTCGATAAACCTCGATCATCCTGGGGATCCAACAAGCCATGCATCATGAAGCATCCCACACCCGAGTCCCAAACTGTATATGTGGGACCGAAGCGGTTATAACCGACCGTCCGGAAGCCGCGGTAGCCGTAAAGCTCCTCAAAATACCAGAGGTTGGCATAGTTGTTCTTCGTGACGGTGAACAGTTTTTCCTCGCTGCCGTTGCGGATCGTCACCTTGCCGATGGAATCGCTCATCAGAGGGGTAGGCGTCGCGGCGGCGGTGCCCAGCTTCAGGCCCATCGCCTTGTTATTCGGCCCTCCCTTAAAGCTCGTCTTGAGCTTCAGCGCGACGGAATCGCTGCCCTGGGTCAAGTCCGAGGCGGTGAAAACCAGGGGTTTGAATTTTTTGTCGGTAATGTCCACCCGGTAGCCGGCCTCCAGATCCGCCAGGGAATCGACGTCCTCCAGCCACACGGAATCGCCCCCCGCCTCATCCACATAGAGGGCGTACCATTTGTCGTCATAGCGGTTGTGCACCACGACGATATAGTTGCCGCCGGTCTTGATCGCCGAGAAATCGGAGATCGGCCTGTAGACCGTGACCGTGTCGGTCACGGCAGAGGTGTCCGTAGCTTCCGGCGCCTGGGTGATGCTGCCGGGATTTGTTTCCTGCCAGGGCAGGATCAGGCAGACGTTGTCGACGGTCAGCATTTCGCCCTCCGTCCCGCTGCTCCAGGTGCAGAAGTCCTCTGCCGTCGGACCGGAGAGGTTCGGATCGTAGGTATATCCCCGGATCGTTCCGTCGCTTTCAATGTTGGTGTAATTGAAATAAAACGTGTACTCTGCAGTGCCGTTGTAGTTGTAATAGTGGGCAGGGTTGTTGTTATTTTTCCGGTTGTCATGGTACACCCAGGCGCGGTTTGCGGCAGGCTGACTGAAAACCCCGTTGTGGAAAGTGCCGAAGGACAGATAGTAATCTGCGTCCTCATGGATGAAGATCGTTCCGCCATCGGGGTTTTTCAGCTCCAGCTCGATCAGGCCGGCCTTGGTGATCTTCGCTGTTCCCACCGCGTAGTCGAAGGTCGGCACACCGGAGCGGCGCTCTGTGACGGTGACCAGGAAGGTGTCGTTCTCCTCGAAGGCGGAAGACGGGTCTACGCCCTCCCGCAGCTCAGTGTTCACCTTGATCTTCAGGGCGTCAAACCGCAGCTCCTCCGGCGTCGAATTGCCGACGTATTTGATCTGCATGACATAGGGCTCGTCGTCTACCGTTCCGTCTTCATGGATGACATACAGCTTGCCGTCCTGCTTCAGGCGCACCTTCAGCCTGTTAACGGAGAACCACTGATCGCGCACGTCAAGACTCGCGCCGGTATAATAGGTGAGATAATAGTCGCCCACCCGGAAGCCCATGGTGTCCTTTTCGGAATGATAGTATTCGTATTCATCGCCGAAATCCACACGATTCTCCCAGTTGGAATAATAACTGTATGTGCCCGTGCAGCAGGACGCGATCACCGGGACCGTTTCGTTGTAGGTGTATCCCTCGGGCATTTCCCCTGGCCAAGTTGAATAACGAAGCTGCTGCAGATACTTATATCTCCGCTCCGGCGAGGCGATGACGCTGCTTCCTTCAGGGATATTCGGGATGCTTCTCCCATTATCATCTGTCACTCTAGTACGCAGATAAACATCGCTGCTGCCATAATAGTAGTTGGCCGAGCTGTTCTTCACACTTTGCAGTTCATAATGGAAAACCTTCGGCGTGTAGGCGTTTTCTTCAGCTCTGCCAAGGGTCCAGTCGTAAGCGTTCCCGCCGTATGCATCGGTGCCGTCCGGGAAGGTGGCTTCGACGTCGAAATCCGCAAGCACCTTCTTCCCGAAATCGAAGGAAAGCGTGACTTCCGCTCCGCTCTCCGCAAACAGGAGCCGGCCGTCGTCCGTGATCGTGACGGGGACGTCCTCCTCTGTTGTCCAATTCCAATCGATCGTCCTGTTGACATACGTGCCATACTCGCTGAATATGCTTTTTTGCACCAGAGCATAGCTCATGTAATAGGTGCCGGCATTCACCTCGGAGAGATAGAAGGAGAGGTTCCCGCTATGGCTGCTGTCCATATCCGCAAGGCGCAGATAAACATTGCGATTACCGGAATTGCTGTCCTCTCCGCCGTTCTCACCGATGGTGATATAGTGATAATTATCATAGGAATCATACGTCGGCCGGTAAATCGCCAGCACCGCGGCTTCTTCGTAATTGCCCGAGGGCTCGCCGGTCTGGTCGTTCCCGAACTGGAAGTAATAGTTGCCGTTTGAAGGGATGTTGATATGCACCGGCACGGTGAATTTCCGCTGATACGGCGCTTCATAGGGCTTCAGAAGGACGGGTTCGGCATTTTGCTCCTCGTCGTATTTGATCAGCGCGCCGCTTGCGGAGAGATAAGCGTTACCCTCGGACGCGAATTTCCATTCCGTTCCCTTCGTCGTCTCCGGATACTGCTTAAAGTCATGGTCTTCACACAACTGCGCAAAGGCGGTGTATTTCTCCCCCACACAACCGAGATGGGTGAAGGTGACCGGGACCTGATCCAGATTCGTGATCGGACGCAGATCTGTAATGCCGGTCAGGCCGCCGTTGAGTTTGGTCGACAGCCAGATCGGATTGTAATCGCTGACCTCGACGAGATAGGCGTCCGGCTTCACCTGCACCGTGACGGGCAGGTAGATGAACTTCAGGGAATCCACCGGGGAATACGTCCCATCCGCCAACTGGGGATGCAGCTGCCCGTCAGCCTGGAGGCGGCCCGTCAGCGCGCCCGCGGACCAGCACTGCTGCGCCGTTTCCGTGCAATCTTCGTCACGGAAAAACTTCACGGTCACGGTGTAGTCCACATCGCCGGAGAAGGGCGCATCCTCCGCCCGGAAAACCAAGGCCTGGCTGGCGTCCTCCGCCGAGGTCAGCTTCCTGGCTTCAAGCTCGATCAGCATGCCGTCATCATCACTCAGCGCCGCTTTCATCCAGACCGGGAAGAAGCTTTCTTCCTCCAGGCTTCCCGTGGTGACGCTCATGGGCACGGAAACCTCCGCCGCCGTGACGGCGCTGAGGCTGATCACAAAGGGGGTTTCGCTATACCCAATGCAAAAGCTATACCCATTCCAGCGTCCCCATTCGCTCTGGTCTTCGACGCCCCAGCCCGGGTGGATAACACTGCACTCCTCGTCCGCATATACGGTCCAGTCGACCCAGCATTGCTTCGAACCACCGTATTCATCCAGAGCGTATTCGTTCAGGGAAATCTTGTCGAAGGTCACGACCGTATCGCCGTTGCCCGTGAGCTCGATCGTCTGCTCCTGATCGAAAGCCTTGACCTTCAGCCAGGCAGGGTACAAGCTCGGATCGCTGGCAAAGGCGGTAACGGTGATCTCCGGGATGACGCAGGCATACCCAAGGATAAAGGGCCCGGGTCCATCGATTTCCCAGTCATAGCACTGCCATACCGCCTTAGGTGGATACATCACGGAATAGCCTGCATAACCGTTGCTGCCCCAGTTCACACAAGGGATCGTACAATCTTCATCGGTGAAAGCTTCCAGCTGAACACTGCGATCATATCCGTCATTATTGTAGCTGGAGTCCAGGAGGGGATCATAATCGTCCAGTGCGACAGTCAGGGGCTGATTGAGCTCGGCATAGCTCACCTCGATCACCTTGGAAGAATGCCAGGAGATATAATCACCACTGTTCGGGTCGTATAATCCGTCATAAGCCGTGATCCTGAGATATACGGGGAATTCGCTCTCCTCCGCCACATTTGTCGGGTCCTGCAGCATAACGCTGACGGAAGGCTTCTTTCCCATGACGGTGAAGGTGAAGTCATATCCATCCTGGGCCGCTTTATACCCGAAGGGCAGGGGGTCCGGGGTCACGGTATAGGTATATTCATAGCCGTTATCGTCGTAGGGTGGCAGATTCTGGAAGCTGTAGGTATCCGGCTCAGTCTCGTCCCAAACCAGGGGCGTGGTCAGCACCGTCGACGAATTCCCGGCCCGCTGCGTCAGCTTGAGCTTGACCTCCTCGGAATTGTTATGCTCTCTGCCGTCGTCCACCCAGGTCACCTTGCCGCTGACGGTGATCGGATCGCCCGTCATTTTCACAAAAGCAGGCGCGAGGGGCACTTCTTTATCCTCTACATAGACGATCATGGAACCATCTGCAATCATAACATAATGAAACAAATGATATACCTGAGACGCCTGCTGTTGCTGCGTCGGCGTATAGGTATCCCCATAAGCGTCGGAACCCTGAAGAATCCAACCGGTATCCGCCGAAACTGTGCAGGCGGCGTCCTTGTAGAGGGATATGCATACAGTGGCGGGGGGATTATACGATGTGCTCGAAGCGCTGAGTCCCGGGACCGAAAAATGGAACTCGACGTCACCGTTCTTTGTCACTGGACAAAACTGCTGCACCAATGTCGGCGATGGGGCGATTCCGGTGTAGCACGCCATAGCGACCTTCGCGTAGAGGGGGTAGGCTTCCTCGGCTTCCTTTGCGCTGAAGGTCACCGTCAGGTCCACATCCTCTGGGGGGCCCGCATAGTTCACGCCGGTGTGATATATGCCGTTGATGGAATCGAAATAAAAGCCGGGGTTCTCCTCCGTGGGAACATCGTGATACGGGGGTTCACCCGTCGGAGCGCTGAAGTCATAAACAAACAGATCCGTACCATTGTAATAGAGAGAGTAGCCCATCGCTGCCCAGCTGGAGGCACGGAGAAAAATCGTCTCCTGTCCGGCAAACTCCCCTTCTTCAATATCCATGCCGAAGAGAATGAGATAAGGGTTTTCCGGCGAAGAATCAGGCTCCATCGTCAGTGTGAATTGCTCATTCTGCTGCTTCAGCGTAATGGATTTGCGATAAGGCGCAAGCGCTTCCATCATTTCTGAAGGACCGGAATAAGAGCTGCTGATAGAGCTCCGATAGACGGATTCCGGTATTTCATAATAATTCAGCGTCGCCCCCCCGGTCCCCAGGGCGGCAGCTGCCTCCTCATCTGTCAGCATGCTGAACCCCGATCCGCTGCTTACGGCTTGATAGAGGTCGAACTGGAAGGTCTTCGTCGCGTTGTCGTCGCCCTTGGCGTCGCCGTCGCCCTTGGTATTGTCGCCGCCCTTGGTCTCGTCGTCGCCGCCCTTGGTCTCGCCGTCGCCGCCCTTGGTCTCGTCGTCGCCGCCCTTGGTTTCGCCGTCGCCGCCCTTAGCGCCGCGCTTCGCGCCGCCGTCGTCCTTATCGTCAGGCGCGGGTTCTCCGTCCTCGCTGTCAGGCGCGGGTTCTCCGTCCTCGCCGTCAGGCGCAGGTTCTCCGTCCTCGCCGTCAGGCGCGGGTTCTCCGTCTTCGCCGTCAGGCGCGGGTTCTCCGTCCTCGCCGTCGGGCGCGGGTTCCCCGTCCTCGCCGTCGGGCGCGGGTTCTCCGTCCTCGCCGTCAGGCGCGGGTTCTCCGTCCTCGCCGTCAGGCGCGGGTTCTCCGTCCTCACCGTCGGGCGCAGGTTCTCCGTCCTCGCTGTCAGGCGCAGGTTCTCCGTCCTCGCCGTCGGACGCGGGAGCGCCGTCGTTTCCGGTCTCCCCGGCGACCTCACCAATGGCGGGAACGTCCTCGTCCGCCGCCAGCACGGGGAAGCCCGGCATCATACCCAGCAGCATCATCGCCACCAGGAGATAAGTGATCAGCCGTTTCTTCATTCCTGTTCTTCTCATGCCTGCATACATCCTCCAAAGAATCCCTACGAAGCAGGGATTGATTTTCCTTGTCTTGTTGCTTGCGCCGATTGGTTCCTCTGTTCCTTATGTCTGCCCATCCGGCGCTTCCGCCGCCGCGCTTTCCGCACGCATGCAGCGCAGGGTGAAGCGGGTGAGGCCGCCGATGGTGCAGGTGAACAGGGTCAGGTCATAGCCGGAGACGATCATATCCCGGACGGCCTTGGGCTCCAGCACCTCCGTCTTGCACACCGTATAGGCGGTCACGTTTCCTTCCATGTCCGTGAAGGTGAGCTCCGCCCCCTCGGTCAGCCCCAGGAGCTTGCGGAAATGGCGTTTGTAATTGTGGGCCGAAATCACCAGGTCGTTTCCTTCCACGGACCCGCTGAACCGGCAGGGGGCATATTGCAGCAGATAGCTGCTGCACTCGCTCATCACCGGCAGCGCCATGTTCAGCGACGGGATGGTGATATACCCCATATACGTAAAGCTTTCTTCCGGCGGAGCTTCCGCTGCCGCCCCATCGTCCGTGCTTTCCGCCGGTGCGGCCGGTTCTTCCTCCGGCGGCTCCGGCGAAGCTTCCGCCCCCTCCTCGGGGGAAACCTCCGGCGCCGCCGTCGGTGGCGGCTTCGCCGACGTCGCAGGGGCCGCGGGGGCAGGCGTCGGCGCGGCGGTTTCCCGCGCCTGGGTCCTGGCGGAAATCTGCGCCAGCAGCTCCTCCATGGCGGCGGCGGAGGCTTTCTCCGCCCTGCGCTCCCTCGCTTCGGCGATGCCGAACAGCAGGCCGGCAGCCAGGAGGCACACAAAACCGAAGATCATCAGTGCTGTGCCGAGTTTACGTTTCATTGATCCGCTTCTTCCGGGTAGAAATAATTTCCCATTTTTTAAGAATTTGATTATAACCGCGCGTCAAATAATTGTCAAATAACGGAAATTTACTGTTACTGTTCCTGTTACGTTTTTTGAGGAGATAAATACTGTTATGATTCCATCATGTTGTTGTGTTTTCTTCCGTGTAAGCAGTTTTTTGCGAGCATTTTTGTCGTTTATATTATTCTGTTATCAAAAACCTAATCATATTCTAAAGGAGATCTATGTTATATATCTATATCTCCTTGATAATCTTTCAACGTCGGGTATCACTATGAAAAGTCAAACACGGCGAGTGATTGCCCGCCCTTGTGTTCTGATGTTTTTTACATATATTATCCTACTATGTGTATATGTTATTACCGCAGCATCTTCCGCCGTCTCAGGCCTGCAAGCCGGGGCGACTTCCCCGTCGACGGCGGTTTTCGGATCGGCAAGGCGATCAGCCGGCAGATCAGCCGAAGCTCTCATAGAATAATGACAAAACTGCAAAAAGGGCGAAAAAAAGTCGCCGCGAACGATACGAAGTCCGCGACGACGATACGGCGATCGGTTATTTCTCCTACTCCCACTTGAGGCAAATCAAAACCGGAGCCCAGCGTCAGCAGGTCCGGTTTTGGGAGGAGGAGCGACGCAGTGAGTGAGAGACGGCGATTCCAAAAGAATCGTCGCCGCGAACGATACGAAGTCCGCGACGACGATGCATTAATCGGTTAAAACTCCTACTACGGCTTCTCAATTCAGGTGAACGAGGGAGGTTAAAACAGAAATTCGGATTACCTAATCACAATGTCGTCAACAAATAGCGGATACCGCTCTTTAAACTGCTCCAGAATCATCATTGCCACCTGTTGCATTTGTGGGTGTGCGGCTGCACTACATCTGAGCGTGAAGAAATGGCGCCACTCACGAATGTTCATAGTCATAACAATCTCCGTCTTAAGGGAATTGGGAAGTACAGATCTTGCTTCCTGTGGTGTGGCTCCTGCGTTTAACAGTTCGAAGTATACCCGCTCACAGTTTTCTAATCCTTGTTTCCAGAGTTCGTACTCTTTTGACGATTCGCTCCAAAACAATGGTTTTATTACGGTGATTTCATTGCCAAATCTATCCGCAGAATAATTGCAGTATCTCGTACTCTCCTGGCTATAGCTAGCGATTCTGTGTCGGACAATTTCATGTGTCACTCCGCGGTCGCAGATTACTCGGACGGTAATTGAAACATGCTCAATCAATGATTCATGACCACGGGTTAAAACACTCCTTAAGAATTTCTCCGCTGATCCATTTGTGATTCTGCCCTCGCTCTTATAGCACACTCTGCCAGCACGTTCTATAAACTCAAGCGCCTCTTGCTGCGTAATACCGCTCTCAATTTTCACACTAGGTTCAATGATCCTCATTTCGCAAACCCTCCTTTATATTACATGGAAACTGTTAATTTTCAAACTTAACTTCCACTCATTTTTAGAATGAATACGGATGCGAACATGGCGTTTTTCGTTTCCATCATCTCACCAGAAGGTTTGAATGCTTCTGGTTTAACTAGCTTTGGATGCTAGCTGCAGGCTATCATACACTACTCTCTCTGCTCGGTTGTTTCAATTCCCGGATGATTCTCTAATACATCAGCCAACTTTGTTAGAACATCGTTTTGTGTGATATACTGCGTGGCGACACCTCTTAATGGAATGTCCAATTTTCCATTTACACTGATTCGCTCGAGCAAGGTTACGGGAGACTCTAACCCACGTAAAACAAACAAGCAATCCGTTATGGCGTATTCGTTTTCAGTATTGACCCACCAATAACCGGTAGAATGTCCCACTCTACTTATTATTATATCTCCGATTGCGGCATTTCTTTCCGGGTTTTTCACTTTATCCACATACCGAACGGAGGGGTGCCATGGTAAATCCTTTATACTAGCAGAGTGGTACACCGGAATCCCTGTTTTCCGGAAATCTGCACTGCTCACACTTCCTCGAAATATTACTGCTTCTATCCCAGGACCTGTCGTCCGGTTTTTCCACCAGTTTCCACTTTTGACATCATCGCAAGAGAGTGAAGCCTCTGCTTGGAGTGACCACGCCTGCGAATGTAAAACTCGGTAAAGCTCCGTAGGTTTTGCATTGAAATGTCCAGACAGTATGACGGCATATGTTCGAATTCGGCGTTTGCCAAATGTATCCTCTGGAAGGAGAATAATACTGTGTACTTGGAATCTATTCGCAATCGCTTTTCTTATGCTCCGATATGAACTACCAGTTACAAAGGTCGACGGCAAAATAACAATCAACCAGCTCTCTTCATGCATCAATGACAGATTTGCGTTTAGCATCTGACATTCGAGTCTTTTTCGATCCAATTCTTGAATGAGGCCTGACTCATAATTCCGTTTATCAGTTTGACCAAATGGCGGATTAGAAAGGATTAGATCGAATCGTCGTTTGCATTGCCTTGCATATGCAATGCCATCTCCATGATAGAAAACACAATCGCACAGTGTTTTATAGAAATCGTGATCACGAATATCCACCCCAAGCAGTTTAGCATTTGGGTATCTCTCACGAGCAGCTTTCAGAAGCGACCCCTGACCGCAACTTATGTCTATGACCGTTTGAATCATTTCCATTGGGATGAGACGTATCAAAAGAAGTGCCAACTTATCAGGCGTGTAGAAGCAGTAGGAAGAATCTAGCTCCGCCATTATTTAATCACTCCGCAATGCTTTCTGAGTTCCTTTTGCAGCTCACTTGTAAGTAGTCTGAAATTGTCACGCCATAGTTGAATCTCGTCGTCCTGCTCAAGCTGTTTTCTCCGTTGCGCCTCCATAAATAACTCTTCTAATGTAATGGATACTCGTTGTTCTCCCGATTTGAAGCACAAGAGAATCTGTTCACTGTAGTTCTTAATTTGAGTAGGTACTCCGTCAAAATCATCAAACGACACAGCTCCAGTTAAATATACCAAAAATTCTGCGCTGATCTTGGCAAGGTCTGCAGTCCTTGTATATTTGAATGCAAGATAGTCTTTGAAGTAAAAATAGAAAAGTACATTAAACAGCAGGGTGCAGGCACTAAGAATAACAGGAAGCCAATCAATCCAGCTAATTCCAGAATCCGCCGCAGTGCCAATTGCTTCTACCGCAGCCATATTATTCTCGCTCCTTTGCATTCTGAATGTATTCACTTATATCAAAGATATGCGTTTGCCCGATATCTTCACTTATTGCTGCGCCATCTTCGATCGGATTATCGTAAACGATATCAATTTCTCCCTCGTGAGTTAAAGCATAGAGGAGTATACCCAAAGAATTAATCTTTGTGCCAAAGGGTGAAATCCTTAGCAAAGAGTTGCTATACAGATTCGAAAGCTTCTCAATTTTATCATACGCATCCAATATGCTATCTGCCTCCACATAATGGATCGAGCTACTACCAACTCCATTAAGAAGCGATAGGTTCTCCCGAATTATAAAATTCTGCCATGCAGGCTTATAACTCGGCAAAGTTATTACAGGGACGCAATCATCGAAGTCATAGAGCTCCCTGATTTGCATTGCCCGGTCTCCTTCAAAACCGAGGAATGGCACCCATTTTTCCGGCTTGTTCTCAACATTCGTGCTTACATACCCTTGAATTGGATCGTATGACTTCATTCTTCTATATAAGTCAAAATCACCGCCAGTCTCGCGATTCCTCGCATACTTTTTGGGTTCGGTATACAGGCAATAAACCTTGGAAAAATCCGCAAATCTTAGGTATTTCAACAGCGCTCCTAATAACCTCAGATTCATGGTTGAGATGTTGATTATCAGAGGAGAATTGCTCAAACTATCGAGCAATTCTTTGATACCCGCAGGAACATTGAACTCTTTGCTATTAATGCGGAGGATGTCTTTGTCGGGATCATATAAAAGGGCAATATCGGTACTGTTGCATTTTTTGTGAATTGCATCCAGAAAGCCTTGTAGATAGTTTCTCTTTTCCTGGCTCGTATTCGAGATGATTGCAAGAGCCTGTCCCTCAGCGCACTTGTCAACAAACTCCAACCAAGAAAACTCCTTTTCAAACAAATTCATCATAATCGTCCTCACCCATATGTTCAAAGAACGTGGCCTGTTCAGAGTCGACAACCTGCTGTTTGCCTTTCAAATACGCAATGATATCTTCGATCTTATTAGACAGAATACTGTCTTTGTACTTTTTTATGAGTTGATTGATCTTCAAATTGTCATTGCCGATCATGACAGAAATCTCTTGAGCAGGAAAATCGATTTTTTGCTTTCTTCTTGAGGATATTTGGAATTTTGGCGTATAAATTGGGTGAATTTGGTAAATATTCTGATCGTAGCCAATCTTATACTTTACTTTTATCTTATTATCTTCAAACAGGATTAAAACTCCACGAAAAACACATTCGATCAAAAACTGTGTGATATTCTCATGTATCTGCGAATCAGCACGAATAGAGAAATGATTGGGTTCAAATACTGAAATACGACTATCATCATGTCGAATTGATGCCAATGTTCCTAGAGTACTCATGAATCGGCGCATACTTGGTCCAAGGTCAGGTACTGCTTTAATCTGTTCGAATCTACGTTGAGAAACACTGAGAATCTCTTCTGATTGTACCGAAATCGGGATTAACCTGGGATTCTGATACAAATCGGGGAAGTTGCGGTACATTCGCAAAAAAATCTCGTTACACATTTCAAGCAAGTATCTGAGGGTATTCCCAGATAAACTCACGAGAGTATGAAAACTACTGTATACTATACTCTTTCCATAGAGGCGGTAAGTATAGAACACCAAGGCATTGCGGTAATTGTGAATAAATTCTTTATGGGTTTCATCTGGACACTTGAATGCTTCTATTTCCTCAAGGATTTCACGTTTTGTAATTGTTGTCTTTTTTGTTTTATTATTATAGTTCTTTATCGTTTTCAGAACCATTAAATAGAATTTTTCCTGATTCTCAATCAGATATGTTTCAACTGATGAGTCGGTAATACCGAACGCATGCAAAAAATCCGTTACTCGTTTGGCATGTTTTTCTTGGTACTTTTTGTTTTGAAAGAGAACGACGAACTCATCAATAACTGGTTTCTGTTCAAAAAAAGAATAAACCGTTGGGATATTGCTGATACTGCTAAAATGCTTTTTATAAAACAGTTCTATTCGCTTATCACACACCTTCCTAGCAAACTCCCGATACTTGTCAGTGCCACTGTCTAGAATATAGGTATTATAATCATCTGTTTCTCTTATGTATTCTTCTCCAACCGTGGACAACTCCTTTAATCCAAGCGGTCTTAATCCAATGATATATGTATGCCGCTGGTCAGCATATTTTACAAGCGAGAAAATTGCCTTCTGCTGATATGCGTTCAAGCTTTCAAATTCATCAATCAAATAAATGAAATGCTTATCTTTTGTCAGTTTCTGGTCACAGTGATCAAAGATAATCCGCGGAATTTCGCGAAGCATCTTTGCAAAGGCTCCAATTATGGGGGGCTTTATGTAAGGTATGTTATTGATGAATACCTCTATTTTCTTCTCTTCGTTCTTTACTATACGAATAAGTTGAGAGAAGGTTGTTGCCTCATCTTCAACGCAGAAAAATGGTGACAATTCGCGGCAAATCTCTTCCTCCTCAGCATTGAGGAGTTCCTTCACAGAATCAATCTGTCGGATAACTTCAAGTGATATAGAGCAAACAAAATAATATGAAAATAGTTTGTGCCAAAAATCATCCGAATGATCCTTATCGAAAAATGCATTTGCTATGTTAAGGTCAGTTCGATAATAGAAGCCGATATAATTTTTCTCCTCAAGAAACGCCTTTTTGTTATCAGCCTGTTCAATTGTCAAAGCCTTCAGAACAGTTGTTTTTCCCGTTCCGCGTGCACCATATATGAGCTTTGGTTTGTTATCACTCATCTGGTCAAAAAACTCCGGTGGCACAAAATAATCTGTTAGTTTTATTCCACTCTGTTCTTCCCGATACTCATTAAAGGGTGTATAAGTAATTATATCCATCTACATTCCCTCTCTCGCCTTTATAGGCAACCAGTGATCCTCATTATACCAGTATAGCGGAAACACAGTGTTTGAAGGTCGATTACGTTCAAATATTACCGGAAGATTTTTCGTGAATTTTATATTGATTTTCCTATCACTCATAACTCTTTCTAGTATCTGAATAATTCTATCGCGCTGATCGTCTGTGTAATATTCCCAATTCTCGTTATTTTTCGACAAAATGCTATCGTCATTGTCGAATTTCTCAGATACAAGAACCCGGATTTTCGGATATGTCTTCTCAATCTTCGCAATCCCGTCTGTGTGACCCGCTAAGCATAAATAGTAAAAAAGAGTCTCAGTACTCTCATCCATGAGTTTTTTGATCGACAGCTTCTTTTTGTCGTTAAGTTCAAAACGTTCTTTGCGTAAGAAATCATCAAATTGGGTTCCCGTTCCGATCATATCATCATAAAATACAATATACTTTTTATGTATTGTCAACAACAATGGGAGCTTTTCTATATCGAAAAAGCAGTCAGATGTGCCTGTCATTTCACGCATGATACCCGACCAAGCATTTGCGCTGTCCGCAGGATTTTTATCAATCACTGGAATGAAAGCCATGTGCTTCATTTCTTCGTTAATGGTCAAAAAGATGGTTTCACTATTCTCATCCTGACAAGGGTCCAAGTTCTTGTAAATTTGAGAGCGTAGCTGACGGATCAAAGTTTTTGTCAATTGCTTTTCTTGCACTTGATTATGGAATAAAAGCATATCCAGCAAAATAAGGCCCGCAATCTTATCCTCATCGGAAAAGTTGTTTAAAAACTGATCCTTCTTTGTGACGTCAATCAAATTTAGCCATGTATGGTCCAATTGGTACTGGATTCTTTTTTGAATCCCTTCAGCCAATATTTCATCTGTTCTTTCAGCCATAAGGAAGTACTGCCTCTCTTTATTATTTGGAGAATATCTCAAATACTCGTCATTGCCCGCAGGTTTATTTGTTTATTATAAACCATTTCCACAGGAAAGTAAAGGAAGTTATTTGCTTTCTACGCTGGTTTCGTAAGGCGCAGTGGCAATATCCTGCAAACTTTTAGAATCACATTATAAGCTCGAAAATGAAATCCGCTAAACATGTCATTTAATGTTATTCGTCACATTTTTTCTTTTCTCACCGCTCTCGTGCATTGGCAATCAAGTTCTTTGAAATATCCCCCCATAATATAAGGCCCTCTGGAAGGGCGTTTTGTGACATGTCTCGACGAAATTTTTCAAAAACTTTATCAAGCACACCATTTAGGCATTAAATCATCTGTTTCACGGGATGTTTTGGTGCCTTTTCGGTGACTTACCGCGTGGGAGTCAAATTACATGATTTTCAAACGGTTTCCTTCCCTATATGCTGAACGGACTCCGTCCCGTCCTTGAACCGGATGAGCAAGCGTTCCTTGTCCAGCACCTTGATGTTGCTGATGAGCTGCCTGGTCCGGATATCGTCGTATTCCACGATCATTCCGCTTTCCTGCGACAGCGCCGCGTCGATTTCCTCCATGCGAGTTTCGCAGGCGGCCTGGGGTTGCTCCGTCATCCCCAGCTCCGCCTTTATCTCCAGCAGCCGCATCTTTTCCTCGTTGACTCGACCGATCTCCTCATCGTAATCTTCGAACTTGGCTCCTTCCGCTGTGGCAAGCCCGATCAGTTCGATCTGCCGCTCCTGCAGTGTCCGGATCCGGCTCTCCACGGCGGGGAGCGTCCATTCCGGCTCCGCGGCGGCTAACGCTCCGGAGATACACTGTTTCAGCACGTCCTTTGCTGTCTGCCGGTCAAGCTGCCCGTTCATCGCCGCGACGACGGCGGCGTGGACGTCCTCCTCCCGGAAGGTGGGGGAGTTCTTGCAGATGCGCGTTCCGTTCTCCAGCCGGTTCAGGCAGCGCCACACGTGGTATTTCTCGCCCTTCGGCATATAGGTCTGGCGGCGGTAGGGGCTTCCGCATTCGCCGCATACCACGAGCTCGCTGAGGGCGTATTTCCCGCTGTACCTGCCAAGCTCCGTTTTGGCCTTCGAGGAGGTCTTTTTCTTGCCGGCGCGCCGCGCGATCTCCTCCTGGACCTTCTGGAATGTGACCCGGTCGATGATGGCCGGATGGCAGTTGTGTACATAGTATTTGGGGAGCTGCCCCTCGTTCTTCATGCTTTTGCGGGTGAAGATGTCCTGCACATACGTCTTTTGCAGGAGCGCGTCGCCGATATATTTCTCATTTCGAAGCATGTTCTGCACGGTGCTGTCCGACCATTTTTCACAGCCGCGCACGGTCCGGATACCGTCCGCTTCCAGATCCCCGCAGATCTTTCGGACGCTGTCCCCCATGAGGTAGCGGGCGAAGATGCGCCGGACGACGGCAGCCTGCGTTTCGTCAATCTCCGGCTGGCCGTCGGGGCCTTTTTTGTATCCCAGGAAGCTGTCATAGTGATAATATACTTTCCCGTTTTCGTAGTTCCTTCGATGGCCCCAGCTTACGTTTTTGCTGAGAGACTCGCTTTCCGCCTGGGCCTGGGAGAAGAAGAACGTCAGGATCATCTCATTGTCCATATAGAGGGTGTTCGCGTTCTCCTTCTCGAAGAACACCCCGACGCCGAGCCGCTTGAGCTTCCGGACGATCTGGATCCCCTCCAGCGTGTTGCGGGCAAATCGGGTGGTGGACTTTGTGATGACCAAGTCGATTTTTCCCTTCTCGCAGTCATCCACCAGCTTCAGGAATTCCTTCCGCTTTTTCATGGAGGTGCCGCTGATCCCCTCATCCGCGTACAGGCGCACCATCGTCCATTCCGGGTTTTCAGCAATCTTGGTGGTGTAGTATTCGATCTGCGCCTCATAGCTGGTGAGCTGTTCTTCCTTGTCTGTGGAGACCCGGCAATACGGCGCTACCCGCAGATGCTGTTTTCGGATGTCCTTCTGCAAATACTGTGGGGCTGCCGGAATAACGGTGACCTTCTTTGCCTCTGCCGTATGGACGCTCACTTCGTTCCCTCCTCGCCGGATACTGTTTGCCCGTTAACGAGCTGTAGGGTGACGATGTTTCCGGCGCCGATCCGGATGGCCCGCACTGCGGTATCCATGAGTTCCTGCTTCAGCTGCTCTGTCAGTCCCTCAGCAGCCACCTTTGCACGGAGGGCTTCGACTCTGTGCCGGTAAGCGTAGTCGGGGAGCTGCCTGTACCTCTCGGCGGCTGCCGCGAAGATCAGCGTTTTCATGTATTCGGCGCTTTCCGTGCCGCGGTTTAACGCCGCCACCAGTTCGTTTTCCAGGCGCAGGATGTCTGATCGGACCGGCGCCGTCGGCGTACTTCCGTGATCCAGCAGTTCAGGGTTCCGTGCAAGCTCCCGGATGCAACCGTCCAGTCTCCGGCAGAGTTCATTGTCTGCAAAGCGCACGGCGCAGTCGCAGTCCGGATTCCGGCATTTCCATCTGGCGGCGCCCTTTCCGAGAGACAGCCGCATCATGCCCGCCCCGCAGACGCCGCAGACGAGCTTTTCCTTGATAGGGACGATCTGCGTCGGGCAGGGCGCATATTTGTTCTTGTCTGTCTTTACCCGCTGGGCGGCAAGGAAGTCCTCGTCGGGGATGATGCGTGGATAGCCCTCCTCGCCAAGATATTTCCGATTGTCCAGGATCCGCTTCACCATATTCTTGTTCCAGCAGGGCTTGTCCTTGTGATAAGGAATGCCCTGCTCGGCTATGATCTCGGCAATACGCTTCATGGAGTGACCGGCCAGGTACATGGAGAATATCTGTCTTACCGTTTCAGCCTCCGATTTCTCATAGCCGAGTGCCCCCTGCTCCATGCAATAGCCGAAGGGCATTCTTCTCTCCCAAGCCATTTATCTCACCTCCGTCGTCAGCGTTTCTTCCACTTCAAGCCCGTTTTGCAGCCGGATCCGGATACTTCCGTCCGCCGTCAGGTACAGCCGGTCGATCAGCACGGAGAAGATGAGCGGGTCAAGCTCCTCGGTCCAACCGTCGCTGTTCTCCAGATGGTCCAACATTTCTTCGGTTCGGCGGATCTGCTCGTCCTCGCCGGTCTTTTCCAGGATGCCGCGGCGCAACCGGCGGAGTTCCCGCGCTCTGGCGTTGAGTTCATCCATCTGAGATAAATAAAGATCAGAATCCATATACCCTTTCGACTTCAGCCGAGTGAGTACAAGATTCTGATCTGTGAGCTTCGCTATTTCCGCGTCGATTTCTCCGAGCCTCTGATCGGCTCTCACCCCCCGTTCCTGCAGCTCTTTGAGCTGCGTCAGGACCGGACGGAGGATCAAGTCCCTGCCGTTCCGGATCTTCTGATGGAATCGGCAAACAGCCTCCTGGATCGTTTTCTCCGGCCTTTCCCTGGTCGGGCAGGCTTCCTTGCCATGATCGTGCCGCCAGCACGTCCAGTAGAACTGCGCCCCAACATTCTTCCTCCGGCATGGAGCGCCGCATTCCCCGCAGAAGACCCGTTTGCTGAACACGGATTCCACGCTTGACCCTTTGGGATAGGCTTCCCGCTTTTGGGCCACCAGCTGCTGAGCCATCTCGAAATCTTCTTTGTTGATGATTGCGGGGCAACAGCCCTCGGCAAAGTATTTGGGCTTCTGTCCTCTGTTTCTCTCCTTACGGTAGGGCATCACGTCGGTCTTGTAGGTCTTGTGCCAGACCTGATCCCCTGTGTAGGTGACATTCGTGAGGATGTAGTTGACGGTATAATCCTCTTTTCCGGCCTTGACTTCGATCTGCTGGGGAGTCGGATCCAGCACATAACCGTCCTTGACGGCGATTTCTTTCACGACGTAGGTGCCAGGAGTGAGATCGCTGAGCAGGACCTCGCCGTTATAGTCCGTAGTGTAGGAACCGATAAGAGCAGAATCCCTGTAGACCTCAAAAGTCGTATCGCTCAAAGGCTGCTGGGTTTCTGCGTCCAGCTTGCGGATCATCAGGTGGGGCGTGGCACTGTTGGTGACGGTGATCTGCGGATCGGCGGAGGTGGCGGGATCGTAGGGGTTTACATAGATCCCATGCTCTGTGGAGTCCAGAACGTAGCCTGCCGGGGCAACGGTTTCAATGACCGTATAATAGCCCTCAGTCACGTCAGGCACGGTAGCCACGCCATTGTCGTTGGTGGTCACGGTGGTCACCAGCTGGCCGTCGCGGAAAATTTCAAAAGTCGCACCAGGCAGGCAGCGCAGGTTCCCTTCATCGCATTTATAAAGCACCAGCTTGGGTTTGCGGACGTTTCGGAAGGTAAGGGTCACATCGTTTCTGCCGTTCCAGTCCACGGTCTGTTTCTCAGGATCCAATTCATATCCTTCGGGTGCGGTGAGCTCAAACACCTCATAGCTGCCCAGGGGCAAGGCGTCGGCGTCGAACTGGATCACACCGGCGTGATCGGTGACCCCCGTGGTGTAGAAGCTGCCGTCGATCTGGCGAAAGGCGATGGTCGCCCCCTGGAGGGAGTACCCGTTCTGCGCGTCAACTTTACGGACGATCAGGACCTTCTGCGTGGAGTCCTTGACCGTCACATAATTCGTCCGGGCGGCCTGAATGGTCACATTCACGGGATCGACGATGGCATATCCTGCGGGGGCTTCTGTCTCGGTGAGGGTATAGTTCACATTGGGAAGCAGGCCAGTCCATTCGATCATGCCGCCAGCGTCCGTCGTTCCTGACCGGCTGCTGCCGTCAGAGCCGGACAGGGTAAACTTGGCCCCGGACAGCGGCTGACCGCCGCCGCCCACCTTGGTCACCTGGAGTTCCCCGGTTTCGGTCTGTGCGCCGCCCCATTTGATCACAGCATCAGCGGTCAGAGTCCCCTTGCTGGGATCGGCGATGATATAGCTCTGCTCCGTAGCCACGTAGTTGTAGGCCAGGTAGATCTGGTACTGCATGACGTAGGAGCCGCAGTTGACGGTGATCTCCCCGCTGTTGGGCGCCGTATCCACGGGGATGCAGAGCTTGGCTTTACCACTGTACTCGAAGCCGTTGTCGTTGAGCGTGGTCTGGTGCTGCTCCGTAGGCACGATCCAGGTGGGCGTATCCCGGAATTCGCCTCTCCGCAGTTCCTGATTGTTTTCATCCACGAAGATGGTGCCGCTGGGGGCTCCGTCCACCCATGCTTCGATGCAGTAGCTGTCGTAATAGGTGGAGGTGGCAGAAGCAAAGATATACTCGCGGGTGTAGTACGCAGTCCCACCAATCACCTCACGCTTGATTCCGTACTGCTCCTGGTCCGCGGCAAACTCCAGGGTCATGTCTGCGGGAATGGAGATATTGCCGCCGAGAGCATCGTCCTCCAGCCGGATATACATCCCCGTGTGGTAGATGCGGTCCCACTGACGGGCGGTGTTCAGGATCAGCTGGACGGCCCGGAACACCCGCATCTGCTGGGCGTCGCCCACCGGCTGGGCGACAAATTCGCTTCCGCTCGTGAAAACGGTTCCCTCAACGCCGAGCTGGCCCAGGGTGGCCCACACCGCGATCTGCGTGGCGTAGGCGTATTCGTTTTCGGTCAGCCCATTCAGGATCGTTTCGCTGGGGAACCTTCCGAGGAAGGTCTCCAGGCTGTGCTGGGGATAGCCGTTGGCAAAGGCCCCGGCGGTGGCAGGGCTGGCAGTATACTCGCCCCGCAGCTCCAGGGTGTGCCGGGTGAAGTTCAGCACATGGTCGATATAGAGTCCGAAATTCTGCCAGTCGAGGAAGCCGTCCAGCATATCCAGGATCTCCTCATCTCCGCACAGCTCCAGAAGTACCGCTTTCCCGTAGTCTTCTTCGCTGATATGGAGGAACTCATAGGCGTCCAGCTCCTCCGTCAGCCGGAGGGCATCCTCCAATGTGGCAGGCTTCTTCGCGGAAAGGACGGACAGCATCTTGAATTCATCGCCCTGGGCTTGGATTTTTGAGAGATTGTCGGCCAGCTCTGCCAGAAGTCCTACATCCGGGTTTTGCAGGGGAAAGGCCTGCTGAAAGAGACGATTCACACAGTAGGCGCTTTCCACCGTTGCTTCCGAAAAGTCCCGTATATTCAGGGCGTTTTTCACATAGCTCATGCGGGTCTCGCCGGCGGGAAGCTCCAGCATCAAGGGCTTCACCCGCTGCAGCCGCATTTCCCTCGTCTGGAGGTTGACCCGGAAGATGGGTTCTTTCTTCTCCTCTGCGGCAAGCGCCTGGGCAGAGCTGCGCCGCAGGATATATCCATCCACCGTGAAAGCGCCGCCGCGCTCGGCATAATACTCCGTCCCGATGGCGGCATAGTCCAGATACGGCTTGACGGCTTCCGAGAATTCCTTGTACCCGGAGGCGACGAGAAACTCGCCCAGCTCTTTCTCCGTCGTGACGCCATGGATGAAAAGGTAATCCTCCAGGGAATCCGCAATATGGAGGATGTCCTCCAAGCCGTTGATGCTCTCCGCGTTCAGGGCTCCCTCAAAGGTCAGAAGCTGCTGCTCGTCCATACCGTCGAGCCTTTCCGCCAGCTCGTTCAGCTCGTCCAGAGGGTCGAGGAGCTTATCCCGGAAGTACCTTTCCAGAAACTTCGAATCGCTCACCACACTGGCGATGCGCGTCAGCTTCTCTTTCTTGCTGATCTGATCCAGCTTGGCATAGACGTCGCCAACATCTGCGGGGGTGGCGGGGAGGTGGAGCGGAACGCGAATCCCGCTGTCCCCCCGAGTCAGGTTCAGGATCAGCATGACAGGCCTCCCATCTGCAGACCTTGCTCTTTTCGGTATTGCTCCACAGGGTCCTCTATCATCAGTTCATCCAGACTCATCGTCCCATGATAGGACACATAGCCCTCCGGCGTGTAGCCTCCGCTCTCAGACTCCATTTGTTCCCGACCGCACTTATCATAGTCGTAATACGGCTCCAGGTTTTCGTCGTATTCGTAATGGCCGGATTCCTGGATAAGATACCGGCCAAACTCCTCCGCGGTCCGAATGTCCGGTATGAAATCGAAGAGTTCAAGGTTTTCTGCAAGAAGCCGCATTTGGAATGCGTACCTCGGCTGGGCATAATTCACCACTGCAGAGAACTTCTGCATCTCCTTCTGGTCCAATCTCCCCGCAGCGGCGCAAAGGCTGTTCAGCTCATCAAGGCTTTCATGGGGGACATCCAGCCGATCAACGACAGCGTCCGGAAGCTCGCTGTACCAGGTCCGAAGGTGAATCTGGTCGGCGCTGCGGATTCCCGCCCGTTCCAGCAGGCGCTCCAGCCGCTTCTCAGGCTGCGGGAGGAAGAAGGTGAGCTCTCCTTCCCGATCCGTTTCGACGGTGAACTCCATGAGATACGGCTTGTCCGCATACGGCGGGAAACTGTGTCCGTCGTACAGCGGCTCGATGCGCATGGCGTTCTCGAACACGACGCCGTAGGGCGTGATCCTGCCGCCTCCGTCCGCAATGAGGCTTCGGGCGATACCGACGCCGTTGAGCTGATTGTACTCCTCCACCGGTACGCCGCCCCCATGCATGGTCATGTAATGGCTCCGGCCCGCTTCCTCCAGCTTGGAGAAGTCCGTAATGACGGTGGCCTGCTCACAGGAGAAGGAGAGGTTGATGAGGGTCTGCATATCCCAATGCTCCCTGGTGGCAGTCATGCACTGGAACTTCGCCAGCTCCTCATCGGTATAGCGGTCCAGGCTTCTGGCGAGGAAGTCCAGCTCGTCCACGTTGATCATGGTGCCCTCCAGCATGTCCAGGGAGGGTGGGGCGTCCGTGATCTGATCCACATAGCAGTCATGGCCGGTCACGCTGCCGATCTCCAGCGCCTCCAGCAGCTCCATGCAGCGCGCGTACTCCTCATCGGGAATGGGAAGCGGGATGGTGGCCGCGCCGTATTCCGGGTGGCCGCGATTGCAAAGGGTTACATTCAAGATTCCGATACCTCCTATTTCTTTTTTCTGCTGAAAATGAAAAAAGCCGGAGTCTTCAGTCTGGTATTTCTGAAGACTCCGGCCTCAATACATGGTCTGTTCGATTTGTGTTTCCGGTCCGACTGGTCGCTCCAGCGCGGCGAACCGTTCCCCGATTCCCGGAGACAGTCCTTCCAAATGCTCCTGTAGCCGGATCACCTTTTGTTCATCGTAATAGGAGAGCGTTTCGTCCAGCTCCCGCGTCCGCTGGCAGCAGCGGTAGAGCTCGTCGAGTTCGCTCTGCTCGAAAAGCAATGACTCCGGAATGAGTCCGGCGCGGAGAGCGAAGTCCTGTTTCGCTCCTGGGTAGTTGTTTCCGTAATAGTGGCCTTGCCACATCCCAGTGTGTTCATAATCCCATTCCCAGGTGACGAATTCCGTGCCCTGGCTGGTGGGGTGACCTGCCAGTACCGTGTCATTGAAGTCTGCCAGCACGCGGTAGTCCCCATCCAAGCCCTTTGCCCGGAGGGGAGGGGAAGACTCCATGAGGCGCATATATTCTGCCGTGGTATGGGCGATGTCCGTTGCCCGGCAGAACGCTTCCGCAGCGTCCTCCCGTTCCAAATCCTCGCGTCTGAACTGCGCCCCGCCGCCCGCCGTGATCCGACAGAGAGGCGCGCCGCACCACTCGAGGGGGAGCAGGCCGTCTCGCTGTTCCAGGACAGAAAAGCCTTCGCGGGCGAGGTGAATGCCGACTTCCTTATAGAAGCGGTCACGGGCTTCTTCATTGATTTTCATTCTCTGACCTCCTGTTTTTGGGTAAAAAAAGACCGGATCGTCGCCATATTTGACGAGCGATCCGGCATTGAAAAGCGATATTCAGATGTTGATGGAGAGTTCGAGTCCATCCGGTTTGCGATTTTGGGGAAAAAGTAGGAAAATTCAGAGGGTGTCCCAATGTGAATTGAGACACCCTCTCAGGCCTTGGTACTCCTAGCTTTCCGGGCATTGTAGGAGTTTTAACCTGCTTTTCTGGTGGAGACGAAGGGATTCGAACCCTCGACCTCTCGGATGCGAACCGAACGCTCTCCCAGCTGAGCTACGCCCCCATCTGCGATCCCTTTTGGAACCGCAACAAGTATTATAACACGGATTTGGGATTTGTAAAGCAGAAAATCACCGGAAGCGGGCATTTTTCGCCTGCAGCGGGCGAATTTCCGCCCGAAGCTTCACAGAACCGGCTGCGCCGATCGTCCGGGCGATCCTATCGCCGGGCGACGTGCTGATCATGGACGGGCCCTTTGCAGGGCAGGACGCGGAAAACACAGGGCGCGCGATGGAATATCGCCGGGAAAGCTCCCTTTCCCGTCCGCTGATCCTGGCGGTACAGGAAAAGGACGTCCCCCCCCCTGGTGCGAGCGAATCTCCGTTGCATAATAAGGAACACAATGCCGGTCCCGATTGCGCGGGATCGGCATTTCCGTCTGTCAAAGAACACCGTGCGTTTTGTTGTACGAAACACGGTGTTCCAGCGTAAACAGGGGCATAAGGCAGAAGAAACGCGCAAAGAAGGAGGCCCGTTCCGGCTCCGTGCGGAGGGCAGCCTCCATGACGCCGCCGGTGACGCCGCAGATGACGGCGGCGCCGCAGCGATCGGAACGAGCCGATCCCGGAAACAGGCGCAGGCGTGCGCAGATTTCCGCTCCCGGAGCCGAATCCGTTCCCGCCTTGCCGATCTTTCTTAATGATTCATTTGCTTGAATTATAATTATGAATTGTTTATTTCTGACTGCGATGAATTATATTACATGGACTTGATTTTACTGTGACGATCTTGTATAATTCCAATGGATAACTAGGTATGCTGACGTGGCTCAGGGCCATAACGGCATACCAACGCATATACGGAATCGAGGTTAAACATGAAAGTCAAGGAAATCAGAGATTTGCTTGAAGCACAGATTCTCTGCGGAGAGGATCAGCTGGAGAACGACTTGCAGGGTGTCTTTGCCAGCGATTTTATGAGTGATATCCTGGCATTTACCGACAGCCAGCAGATCCTCGTCACCGGCATGATCAATCCTCAGGTGGTCAGGACCGCCGAGATGGTGGACATGAAATGCATCATTTTTGTCCGGGGAAAAATGCCCACGGAGGAGATCATCTCCCTGGCAGAGGAGAGTGGAATGATCGTTTTGGCCAGCAGATTCCTGATGTACTCCGCCTGCGGGATCCTCTATTCCCGCGAAGAGGACCCAAAGCCATGCCGGGTCTGACATTCACTTATGCGGTCGACGGGAACGACTATCACAAGGCGGGAGAAGCCTCCAGATCTGCCAAGTTCGCGCTCAAGAAGCTGGGGCTCCCGCCGGAGGTCGTCAGAAGAGTCGGCATCTGCATGTACGAGGGCGAGATCAATATGGTCATCCACGCCGACGGGGGCACCGCAACGCTCAAGGTGGGGATGGACGAGATCGAGATCGAGCTCGAGGACAAGGGCCCGGGCATCCCGGACCTGGAGCTTGCCATGCAGGAGGGCTGGTCCACGGCGGACAGCCAGGCCAACCAGCTTGGCTTCGGCGCAGGCATGGGCCTTCCGAATATGAGGCGCTATTCCGACGAGATGCAGATCGATACCACGGTAGGAGAAGGCACAACGGTAAGGATGATAATCAAGATACGGTAACCGGAGATTATGAAAAAACATTCGGTAATCATTGATAAATCAAAGTGTGTGGGCTGTACCACCTGTATCAAGGCTTGCCCCAACGAGTCGATCCGGGTGCGGGAGCGGAAGGCGAAGATCCTCGATCAGCGCTGCATCGACTGCGGCGTCTGCATCAGCCGCTGCCCGCATTCTGCCATACGATCGGTACACACAGGGCTTGAGGTGCTGGAGAAATATAAGTGGAATGTCGCCCTGCCGGATCAGGCCCTGTTCGGCCAGTTCACGGCGGTGTTCGATCCCAACGTCATCCTCACGGCCCTGTTGGATCTCGGATTTGATGACATATGCGAGCCCGCCGCCTCCGCAGAGCTGATCGCCCAGGCCGCCATTTGGGAAAGCGAGAACGGAACGAGGAAGCAGAATCTCCCGCTCATCTCCTCCTGCTGCCCCACGATCCTCCGGCTCATCCGGATGCGCTTTTCGGAGCTCATCCCCCATGTGGTGGACACGGTCATCCCCATTGAGCATGCCGCTATGCTGGCCAGGGATCGGGCAGCAAGGCAAACCGGCCTCAAGCCGGAGGAGATCGGGATCATCGCCATCGTCCCCTGCCCGTCCCAGATCACGGAGGCTCAGTCTCCCGAGCTGCTGGATGCGCCGGTGATCGACGAGACCATTCCCATCGTCGATATCTTCTCCGAGCTGGAGAGTGCGGTCAAAAAGGTGGATCACCCCCTGGCGCTCTGCAAGAGCGGGAGAAGGGGCTTGACCCACGCCTATTCCGGCGGAGAGGCCACGGCCCGGAAGGCATACAACTTCATTGCAGTGGATGAGATACAGAATTGTATCCGTATGCTGGAGGAGATCGAAAACGGCAATATCCCGGAGACCGACTACATCGAGCTCAACGCCTGTACCTGCGGCTGCGTCGGCGGGAGCCTCTGCGTGGGGAACCCCTTCAACGCAAAGCTGCGCATCAAAAAGATGCTGGGCGATCTGCCGGAGTTCTACCGGGAATACGACGTCTCCGAGATCGGCAAGGAACCGATTTACGCCTCCAAAAAGCTGGAATACCTGCCCGCCTTTTTGCTGGATGAGGACAGGAGCATGGCCTTTGAAAAGCTGACGAAGATCCGGGAGATTCGACAGAAGCTGCCGGGGATCGACTGCGGCGGATGCGGAGCGCCGAGCTGCAACGCCTTTGCGGAGGACATCGTGCAGGAGAAGGCACAGCTCAATCAGTGCGTATTCAGAAGGGGAAACAATGACGGTCAATGAACTGACGGGTGCCATGGAGCTGGAGATTTTCGCCCTCCCGGCGCCGGAGAACAGCATCACCGGAGCATACTGCGGCGACCTGCTCAGCTGGGTGATGGGACGAGCGGAGCCGGGCAACGCCTGGTTCACCATCATGTCCAATCAGAACGTGGCCGCCGTCGCCGTGATGGCGGACCTGTCCTGCGTCATCCTGACGGAGGGAGTCAGGCCAGACCCGCAGCTCATGGAAAAAGCCGAGGCGGAAGGGATCAACCTCCTGGGGACGGCCCTGTCCACCTATGAAGCTTCCGTCCGGCTTGCAGCGACGCTGGGGCCATGAAACGCTGCGCCTTCGATCTTCACAGCCATTCCTGCCTTTCCCCCTGCGCCGAAAACAGCAGCACGCCGGATGTGATGGCCGGGCTGTTCGCCCTTTCGGGCTTTGACATTGCAGCGCTCACGGATCACAACAGCTGCAGGAACTGCGAAGCCTTTCTGAAAGCCTGCGAGCATTACGGGATCCTGGGGATCCCCGGCATGGAGCTGAATACGGCGGAGGAGGTCCATGTGATCTGCCTGTTTGAGGAGCTTTCCTCCGCCATGGCTTTTTCCGAATACGTCTACAAGAGGCTGCCGGACATCCGGAACCGCCCCCGGATCTTCGGAGAACAGCTTTATGCGGCCTGGGACGGAAGCATCACGGGCGAGGAGGAAAAGCTCCTGATCTCAGCTTCCGGCATTGGCGTCTATGAGGCCGCCGACCTGGCGGCGAAATTCGGCGGCACAGCCTATCCCGCCCACATCGACCGGGAGGCCAACTCCCTTCTGAATAACCTGGGCTTCTGGGACGGGGGCATGGGCTTCGGAATGGCTGAGCTCTCCATGGCCTGCCCCGCCGATTTTCCCTCCCGAAGAGAGGATCTTGCCGGCGTCCGCTTTCTTCGGGGCAGCGACGCCCACAGGGTGGAACAGATCCCCGAAAGACCCTCGCAGTTCATGGAGCTGGACAAGCTGGACCGCGCCTCCGTCATTGCATGGCTGCGGCGCAGGAATACGCTGTAGAGACCGGGGCTGCGGCAGGTCCTCTGATACGATTCTTCGATTAAAAAACAACAGTCTTTGCGGTGTGATTTCCTCCGTGCTTCGTTGTCGGCCTTGACGGGCGACAGCCCGCCTGCGTCCTCCGCCTCGCCTGACGAAAATCATCCTCGCGAATCCTTGTCTAGTTTCAACCGAAGAATCGTATGGGAATTCTTGCTGGATTTGAGTTTTTTGCGCAGCGGGACTTGCACTGAGGGCAATTCAGAATTATAATATTACAAATTGTAAAATTGTGATTTCACCAGTGATATCAGTCAGGAGGAAACGATGCCTAACACGAAAACGGCTGTGCCCTTCCAGGGCACAAAAGAACAGGAAGAGCAGCTTCGAAGGATCATCGCCGAATACAAGGGTACCCCGGGCGCTACCATGCCGATCCTTCAGGCCGCACAGAGCATCTACGGCTATCTGCCGGAGGAAGTGCAGATCATCATTGCCGAGGAGCTGGATGTGCCTCTGTCGGAGATCTATGGCGTGGCGTCCTTCTATGCACAGTTCACGCTCAATCCGAAGGGGAAATACCGCATCTCCGTCTGCCTCGGCACCGCGTGCTATGTCAAGGGCGCGGCGAACATTCTCCAGGCCATCAAGGACAAGCTGGGGATCGAGGCGGGCGGCATCACGCCGGACGGGCTCTTCTCTCTGGACGCCTGCCGCTGCGTAGGCGCCTGCGGCCTGGCGCCGGTCATGATGATCAACGACGAGGTCTACGGCAGGCTCACCCCGAAGGAGGTCGGTCCGATCCTCGACAAGTACAAAGAATGAAGGAGCTCTCGCTGAACGTTCTGGATATCACACACAATTCCATCACGGCGGGTGCGAAGCAGATCGATCTCACCCTTGAGCTGACGGCGGACAGGATCGTCATCCGGATCCGGGACAACGGCTGCGGGATGGATGAGAAAATGCTCGCCTCCGTCACAGACCCCTTCACCACCACGAGAACTACCCGGCGCGTGGGCATGGGGATCCCGCTGTTCAAGCTTGCAGCGGAACAGTCGGAGGGCTACCTGGATATCAAGAGCAGGATTAACGAGGGCACCGAGGTCACTGCGGTCTTCAATAAAAACCATATCGACTGCCCGCCTTTGGGGGATATGGCGGCTACGGTGGCCATGCTGATGGCCGCCGTTCCGGAGGACAGCGACCTCAACTATCGGTTCGAGACGGAAAAGGGAGGCTTTTCACTGGGGACGGCAGAGCTCAGAGAGGCCCTGGGCGGCGATATCTCTCTTGGAGAACCGGAAGTGCAGCAATGGATCGCGGAGCACATCCGTGAGCAGGAACAGTCATATACTTGCTGAAAAGGAGTAATACGGTGAAGAGTTTAGAAGAACTGAAGGCGCTTCGCGAAAAGATGCAAAAGCAGATGAACGTGCGCGACGCCGGGGACGACACGGTGAGGATCCTCGTCGGAATGGCGACCTGCGGCATTGCGGCCGGCGCCAGGCCGGTCATGCAGGCTTTCCTTGAGGAAGTGAACAAGAGGAACCTGAAAAACGTCATTGTCCAGCAGACCGGCTGCATCGGGGTCTGCAGGCTGGAGCCCATTGCGGAGGTGTTCGTACCGGGAGAGGAGAAGGTCACCTATGTGAAGCTCAAGCCCGAAATGGTCCCCCGCATCATCAATGATCATATCGTAAACCGGAATATCGTTTCGGATTATACCATAGGCGCTGCCGAGTAAGGAGGATCTGATGGCTATCATTCGCTCACACATCATGGTCTGCACCGGGACCGGCTGCAGCGCCAGCCACAGCCCGAAGCTGATCGACCTCTTCAACAAGGAGCTGGCGGAAGCGGGCATGGACCAGGAGGTCCGGGTCGTCCGGACGGGCTGCTTTGGCCTTTGCGCCATGGGCCCCATCGTCCTGATCTATCCGGAGGGCGCACTTTATACCAACGTCAAGGAGGAAGACGTCAAGGAGATCGTCTCCGAGCATATCGTCAAGGGTCGGATCGTGGAGCGGCTCCTTCACAAGGAGTCCGACGAAAAGGGCGTGTTGACCTCACTGACGGAGACGGAATTCTACAAGCATCAGAAGCGTATCGCCCTGCGCAACTGCGGCATCATCAACCCGGAAAACATCGACGAATACATCGGCGTCGGCGGATATGAGGCGCTGGGCAAGGTCGTCACCGAGATGAAGCCCCAGGAGGTGATCGACCTGATCAAGGCCTCCGGTCTGCGCGGCCGCGGCGGCGCCGGATTCTCCACAGGCCAGAAATGGCAGTTCACCCACGACGCCGTCAGCCCCGACGGGCAGAAGTTCGCCTGCTGCAACGCCGACGAGGGCGACCCCGGCGCCTTTATGGACCGCAGCGTCCTGGAGGGCGACCCCCACTCGGTCATCGAGGCCATGGCCATCGCAGGCTATGCCATCGGCGCCAGTCAGGGTTATATCTACGTGAGAGCCGAATACCCCATTGCGGTAAAGCGGCTGGAGATCGCCATCCAGCAGGCGAAGGAATACGGGCTTCTGGGAGAAAACATCTTCGGCAGCGGCTTCTCCTTCGATGTGGGACTGCGACTGGGCGCAGGCGCCTTCGTCTGCGGCGAGGAAACGGCCCTGATGCACTCCATCGAGGGCTGCCGGGGCGAACCGAAGATCCGGCCCCCCTATCCCGCCGTGAAGGGCCTGTTCGACCGGCCCACGGTCCTCAACAACGTGGAGACCTACGCCAACGTCGCCTGGATCATCAACAACGGCCCCGAGGCCTTCCGGGCCATGGGCACCGAGAAATCTCCCGGCACCAAGGTCTTCGCCCTCGGCGGCAAGATCACCAACACCGGCCTTGTGGAGATCCCCATGGGGACCCCCCTTCGGACCATCATCGAAAACATCGGCGGCGGCGTTCCCAACGGAAAGAAATTCAAGGCTGCCCAGACCGGCGGCCCCTCCGGCGGCTGCATTCCGGCCCACCTGATCGACATCCCCATGGATTTTGACTCTCTGGGCGCCATCGGCTCCATGATGGGCTCCGGCGGCCTTATCGTCATGGACGAGGACACCTGCATGGTGGACATCGCCAAGTTCTTCCTCGAATTCATCATCGACGAAAGCTGCGGAAAGTGCACCGCCTGCCGCATCGGCACGAAGCGGCTCCATGAAATGCTGGACAAGATCACCAAGGGTCAGGGTACCCTGGAGGATCTGGACAAGATCGAAGAGCTGTGCCAGTATATCAAGGCCAACGCCCTCTGCGGCCTGGGGCAGACGGCCCCCAACCCCGTGCTTTCCACCCTCACCCATTTCCGGGATGAATATGTGGCCCACGTCGTGGACAAGCGCTGTCCTGCGGGGGTGTGCAAGGAGCTGCTGACATACACGATCGATCCGGACAAGTGCAAGGGCTGCACCCTCTGCGCCCGCAACTGCCCGGCCGGCGCCATCACCGGCAAGGTGAAGGAAGCGCATGTGATCGATCCCGACAAGTGCATCAAGTGCGGCGTGTGCATGACTAACTGCAAGTTTGACGCCATTTCCAAAAAGTAAGGAGGCAGGACGATGGATAAAATGGTCAATTTAAAAATCAATAACATTCCTGTTTCCGTTCCGGAGGGCACCAATGTGCTCGAGGCGGCCAGGTCCGCCGGTATTCGCATTCCGTCCCTGTGCTATCTGAAGGACATCAACGAGATGGGCGCCTGCCGCATGTGCATCGTCGAGGTCAAGGGCGCTAAAGGCCTGGTGGCGTCCTGCGTTTATCCCGTGTCCGAGGGCATGGAGGTCTTCACGGATACGGAGAAGGTGCGGAATTCCAGGCGCATCACCCTGGAGCTGATCCTGTCCAACCACAGGATGGAATGCCTCACCTGCCCGCGCAACGGAAACTGCGAGCTCCGGCAGCTTGCCGCAGAGCTCGGGATCAATGAAGTCCGCTACAGCGGAAGCCAGGACAAGCAGCCGGAGCTGGATACCTCCGCCCTGCATCTTGTCCGGGATAACTCCAAGTGCGTCCTCTGCCGCCGCTGCGTAAGCGCCTGCAGAAAGCTGCAGGAGGTGGGCGTGATCGGCCCCAACGACAGAGGCTTCGCCACCCACATCGGCTCCGCCTTCGACCGGCCCCTGGCCGAGGTGGACTGCATCTCCTGCGGGCAGTGCACGGTCGTCTGTCCCACCGGCGCCCTCACGGAGAAGGACGACACGGACCAGGTCCTCGCTGCGCTGCGCGATCCCTCCAAGCACGTGGTGGTGGGTGCGGCCCCCTCCGTGCGCGTCACCCTCGGCGAGTGCTTCGGGAATCCCGTGGGCACCAACGTGGAGGGGAAGATGTACGCCGCACTGCGCAGGCTCGGCTTCGACAAGGTCTTTGACGTGAACAACGCTGCAGACCTGACCATCCTGGAGGAGGGCACGGAGTTCCTTCACAGGCTGGAGAGCGGCGGGACTCTGCCTCTGTTCACCTCCTGCAGCCCCGGCTGGATCCGCTTTCTGGAGCAGGATTTCCCTGAATTCATCCCGAACGTGTCCACCTGCAGGAGCCCCCAGCAGATGTTCGGCGCCATGGTGAAGTCCTACTATGCCGAAAAAGAGGGGATCGATCCGAAGGATATCGTGGTGGTCTGCATCATGCCCTGCACGGCCAAAAAGTACGAGTGCAAGCGCGAGGAGCAGCGCCTCCCCAACGGCTGTATGCCGGTGGATATCTCCATTACCACCAGGGAACTGGGCC
>JAEEGK010003775.1_pt1 | contig 37531 bp, 14 predicted proteins | sample 8958771 | NCBI WGS metagenome assembly JAEEGK01 (sample SAMN16246547, study PRJNA631951) | gut metagenome | biome: gut microbiome; feature: rumen; material: SC-attached | host: Bos | place: Iran: Karaj | collected 2018-10
CAATTGTTTAAAAATATTTAAAATAAATTAATTGAATATTTTTTTTATTTTTTTTAATGTTTGAATTATTATATTTATAAAATATATATTAAAATTAATTTTTTATTTTTTTTTTAGAATTTTTTTTATCTGAATTTCTCTTAAAAGTAGTATTATAAGATCCATTTATATCATTATTATTAATAGAATTCCCAATAAGATTATTATTATTGAAAGAATTTAAATCATTATTTTTCCTTGAATCTAAACCACTAATTTTATTATTACTTTTTTTAAAAGGATTTTTTTGTTTTTTTCCTTTGCTCCTATTAATTAATTCATTTCTTTTTTTTTTATTTAATTCTTCTTGAATTTGTTCTTGATACATTTGAGTAGCTTTTTCATATTTATTTTTCCAATAATGTAAAATTTCATTTTTAGCTTTATTACTATATATATCTTTTCCAGTTTCTGGATTTTTTTCTTGAATATACGATAAAACTAATTTTACTTTTGAAGCTAAAGGTTTATTTTCATATTTTTGAATAAAATTTAAAAAAAATTGATAACATTCATTATCAAATTCTTCATCTTCTTCATAATTATAAAATAAATGAACTGTATGTTCTGGACTATAATCTTTTTTTGCTTTTGTTACTTCATCTTCTAATAATATATTATTATTTTCTTCATTTAATTTTTGTAATCCTAAAAAAGTCTTTCTTCTTTCTTTTCTTATTGAAACATTTTGTGGTTCTCCTAAAATATTTTTTATATTGTTTGAACATAAATTTAATATAAAATTATTATCTATATTTGATAAATCTTCTAATTCTTTTTTTCCACAATCATCTATTGAATAAAAATCTTTTTTATTATTTGATAAAGTTAATATAATATTATTTTTTATTTTATCTTGAAATGAAAATTCAAAAGCTTTATTTAAACTAAAAGTTATATCTGTCATTAATTTTTTTGATAAAACTTTTCTTTTATAATTTAAACTATTTTGATCTTCTGTTTGATCAAAGGAAAGAACTAAAAAATCTTTTTTGAAATTATATGTTGAATCTGGTTTTTCTTTATTTCTTAGTGAATTTATTATTTCATCATTTGCAATATTATTATTATCTAAATTATCAAGTTGATTATTTTTATTTAATTGTTCTTGTTCTTTTCTATTATTTGGACTTGTTATTTTAACTTCATAAAAATCTTTTAATTTATCATTAACATGAAATAATGAAGTTACTTCTTGTTTAGGATTAATTTGAGAGTGTTTAAACATAATTTAAATTAAAAATAAAAGAAAAAAAAAATTTTATTTTTTTTATTATAATAATAATACATAAAATTAATAATAACTATATTATGTCTACTAGAAATGGAATTGGAATTATGTATTATTATTCTTCAATTTGGAATTCGGGAAGTTATGTTCTTCAAGTAAATAAAAAAATTGGTTTATTTATTAAAATGTTTGTTTGTACTGAATTACATAAAAAAGCTAATGTTTTGAAAAAAGAAGAAAAGGATAAATTAATGGAATTAATATTAAAAATAAAAGAAATTAAAAAAACTTTAATTTTAAGTGATATGGAAGAACCTTCTTTTGAAGAATATAAATCATATCTTTCTTCTGTTTATAAAACTTTTGATGAAGAAGAAAAAAATGGAATAATAAATTTATCAACTCCAAATAAATTAAGATTAATTGCAGATTTATGTGAACCATTAAGTAAATTTAATGCATTAAATGGTTCTTTTATTAAATTACAACAATATGAAAGATATAAAGCTAAAAAAATTGAAGAAGGATTAAAAAATAGAACTCCACCTATTATTCAACCTTTAACCAAATTTCAATATACTCCTTTAGATGATATTAAATATTTTGCAGTATTTAAACCTGAGTTAATGGAAATTGGAAATTTACCTCAAAATCAAATGATGAATAATATGAATATGAATGATAATATGAATAATAATATGAATTACAATATGAATAATAATATGAATAATAATATGAATTATAATATGAATAATATGAATAATAATATGAATAATAATATGAATTATAGTGTAAATAATAATATGAATATGAATTATAATCAACAACAAAATATGAATAATCAAAATCAAAATGATTATCCTGATATTGAATCAATTGGTAATTATCCAAATTTAAATGATTTAAAAAATGAAATGGATTCAAATCCATTATTTAATAATCCATTTCCTCAATCAAGTAGAGTATATGTAAATACAGAAACTCCAAATGATTTAAAAGATGAATTAATAGAAATGAGTGATTCTTTGATAGAAGAAAAAAAAAATATTTTATTATCTAAGAATAAAGAAGTTATATCAGAATTAAAAAAAAATAATATTTCAATAGCTTTACAACTTATTTCAAATTCAATTGGAATTTTAAAAAGTTTTCCAAAAGATAGCAAATCAGATTTTTTATAAAAAATAGTTTATATTATGAGAATATAAAAGAATGTTTTAATGACTTAATTCCTTTATTTTAATTTTATTAAAAATTTAAATAATATATTATTAAATCATTAAATAAAAAAAATTTTAAAAAAAAAATGTCATCAAAAGATGAAAAACAAGAAGAAAAAGGAAAAGAATCATCATCAAATCCATCATCTGTGGTTCCAGAAAAACAACCAATCTTAATGAAAAAGGGTGATTACACAGTACATATTTTAATAGAAGAATTAAAAAATTTAATAAGTATAGAAGAAAATCACTTACCATCTCCAATAATAAAATTAATATGTTTTAATGAAACAAAAAGAACTTCTAAATTAGATATTGAATGTTCAGATCATGTTTATAATGAACATATATATTTTGAAAAAAATGATTTAACAGTAGAAATTTTAGATTCTTCAAAAATAATAATTGAAGTATATGATTCAAATAATAAAAAGAGAAAAAATTATTTTGGAATATATGAATTTGACTTAGAATATATTTACAGTGCAGAAAATCATTCAATGAAAAATTTATGGATTGCTTTAGCAAATCCAGAATCAGAAGATATAACAAAAGTAAATGGATATTTAAAATTAAGTTTAAGTGTTTTAAATTCAAATGATGAAAGAGTTGAATTAAATCCAAATTTAAATAATGATTCTGACTGTATGATTCCTCCTCAAATTAAAACTGTATATAAACAATTAATTATATATATTTTTAAAGCTGAACAATTACCTGATATGGATTATTTCAGTAAAGAAAAAAAAGTTAATAAAGAATGTAATGGTTATATTGAATGTCATTATATGGGAATTGTTAAAAAAACTAAAGTTTCAGATAGTAAAAATGATAAAGTCATTTGGAATGAAATTATAGAAATTCCTGTTTCTCAACCTGCTATTAGTCAAAGAATTGTTTTTTATGTTAAAGATAAAAATAATATTTCTTCTGATAAATTAATTGGCTCTTTTGAAATTTCTGTTAATGATGTTTTAAATAATTTCTATAGTGATATTTCCATTGTTGATTTATATGGTGCTTATGATGTTAAATCTGATTCAAAAATGGCAGATTTAATGAATACTAATGCTGAAATTGGTTCTAGATGGAAAAGAAGAGTGTTTTTAAAAATTAATTATATTGATATTGATACTCCTTTATCTGGAACAAAACCTATTGAAGATAATGATTTAATTAATAAAGTTAATAATACTAGTAGGAAATTTTTATGGAGTATATATATTAAATTATTTTCTGCTTATTATTTACCTGAAAAAAGCAGTGAATATAGTATTGGTTTTTCCATTGCTGATATGAATACTAATTTCAAAAGTCAAAAAGCAATTAATAGAAATATTAATTGGTTTCTTACAAATAGTATTCAATATCAAAGTCTATCAAATCATATAGAACATTTACCAGATTTATTTATCTATTTATTAAATAAAAAAGGGACTGTAATATCATTTCAAAGAATAGAAGCAAAGAATTTTTATTTGAAAGATGATATAGTAATGATAAAATTATACCCAGAACCAATAAATCAATTATGTGAACAAATATATTTTTCAGGAATAATAAAAGCTAGAATTAAAATATTTAACCGTGATTATGATTCTCCAAATGATTGTAACACGGACCTATTCCGTGATGGAGATGAGGATGATGTTCAAGGGGGGACTTCTAATGAGAACGAAGACTACGACCCTGATGATTTAGAGAATATTTTAAATAAAAAAGAGAGTGACGATTATTTAGGAATAGGTAAATTAAAAATACCTTCCACATATAAATTTTATACTATTGTTGCTAATGTATTTATGTCAAGATATTTAGTAAGTGGTGATTCTAATGGAATGAGTGACCCATATTGTGTGGTAAGGATTTTAGATAAAGAAATGAAAACTTCTGTAAAATCGAATTGTTCTAATGGAATTTGGAATCAATCATTAATATTTAATGAAATGTCCTTCGATATTAATAATCATTCTTCTTGGCCGGTTATGTTAGTTACTATTATGGATGAAGATATTAGTAATGATGATTTATTAGGTTACACTTATGTTTGGTTAAGTGATTCAGCATATTTAATTAATGATACTCAGAATTTAAGACCAAAATGGCATCAATTATATTTAGAGAAAAGTAATAAAGCCCAAGGTCAAATATTGTTATCTTTTTATATATTTGATGAAGAACATAAGAAAGACGCTTATTCACTTGATATTATACCAGAGACTATTCCTTATACTGTTGAAATTAATGCTTTAGGTTTAAGAGATTTAAAACCACTTTCTTTTCTTCCTGTCAAAAAAACTTTTATTTCATTTGATTTAAATTCTATTAATGTATCTGGGAAAAAAGAAGATAATAAGCCTATTAAAACTCAACCTAATGAAGCTGGAAGTGCTCCTAATATTAATAGTATTATTAAATTTAATGTTAAAAATTCAAATGAAATATTTAATAAATTCCAAAATGAAAATATTCAATTAGAAAGAATGAATTCTCAGAACCATGAATAATAATTTTAATATTGATTTTGAATCTTCTGGAATAGAAGATATGAATTTATTATAAAAAATATTTTAAGAGATTCTATTTTAAATTATAATTTTGGAAATATTAATATTGATGAAAATAGAGAAGAAGAATGAGAAGATGAACAAAGTTAATTAAACCTTGTTTTGATTTTAATCCCTTTTCAAATAATAATAATTATATAGAAGAAGATATTAAAATTAAAGAAAAAATTGAAGAAAATATTAAAGATGTAATTTATGATGATTATGATGAAGATGAACCTGAATGGAATGATATAAATTTAAATCAACAAGGGTATTTTCATAAAAATGGAAATTATAAATTACCGTAAAAAATGTTCCAACTCCCTCCCTAAAAATTTTTTTAACCTTCAAATTTCATTTTCGTTCCAACTCCCCCCCCAAAATTTTCACTATAAAACTTTAAAATAGATTGCTTTATAATTTAATTTGATTAATGGTTTAATTATATCTATTTAAATGCTTCATTTTTAAATAAATATAATATTAATATAATTTTTAAATATTTTAAATTATAATATAATATTTATTATAAATTAAAATAAATTTTAAATTATAAAGTTATCAGATATTTATTTTTTAATAACCAGTTATCTAAAATATATAATTTTTATTAGAAACTCTTATAAGAAATATATTTTATTGGGTTTAAATAAATTATAATTGCATTTTCGCTCCAACTCCCCCCCCAAAAAAAAAATCTCCACGTCAATGAAGTTTGGGGGGGGGAGTTGGAACATTTTTTACGGTAATTCTTATTTGAAAATTAAGTTTTATAAGATATGATATTGTATTTATTAATATCCTAATGAATAAATAAATATTTTAACTTTAATATGAAAATAACAAATTAAAAAAATTAATTATATATTTTCAAAAACATAAAAAAAAAAAATTAAAAAATGAAATGAATATTAAAACCTGAAAAAAATGGATTACTTTAACAAATTTGGGAACATGTTAAACAAAGGAGTATCAGCAGTAAAACAGCAAATTCAAAAAGCAAATAATACAAAGCAAAATACATTTATGTCTCAAGGAACCTATATAAGTCAAAATCCAAATAATTTAAATCAAAGTTTAGGTCTTAACGATGAAAAAATAGAAAAAAGTGAAAATCCAAGTTCATCATCAATGAGTGCATTTTTAAAATCAAATTCTCCTTCTCCAACAAATCCTTATCCAACAAAATTTAATAAACCAACAAATCCAGATGAAAAATTTTTGAAAGATTTTAAATTAATATATAATGAAACAAGAATTGATTGGGATAATTGTATAATTAAAATAGATGAAAATGATTTTCCTTGTAAATTAATAATTACTTCTTTTAGATTATATTTAATCCCAAATTTTGAAAGTAAAAAAGAATATATGAATTTTTTCCCAAATGATTTTTTTTCTTTACCTCTTCATCAAATTGAAACAGTAGAAAAAATATTAGATAAATTTAAATCATTTCAATATACAATTCAAGTAACAATGAAAGATCAAAGAGTATTTGAATTAATATTTAATTTAGGTCAAAATGAATCATTTTTAGGAATTTTAAATAATTTAGTTTCAAATAGAGAAATGCCTTCGTATTCATCATTTGCAATAAAATATAATGAAAATAATCCAATATATAAAACACCAAATATAATAAATGGATGGAATATATATAATCCAGAAAAAGAATTTGCAAGACAAGGATTAGTAAATTTAAAAACAGATGAAAATAATTTATTAAGAATAACATTATTAAATGAAAAATATGAATTATGTGAATCTTACCCAAAATTTTTAATAACTCCAGGTAAATTATCTGATTTATACTTAAAAAATTCAGCTGCTTTTAGAACTAAAAATAGAGTACCAACATTATCATATTTTTATGGTTTAAATAGAGGAAGTATTTGGAGATCTTCTCAAACAAAAGTTGGTTTAACTAATCAAAGAAATCAATATGATGAAGAATTATTACATTGTATGAAAAAAATAAGTTTAAATGAAAGAATTGTTATTTTTGATGCTAGACCTTATTTATCTGCTTATGCTAATAAATTAAAAGGTGCTGGGTTTGAAAATGTTGATTTTTATCCTGGAGCTGAAATTCACTTTTGTCAAATTGAAAATATTCATACTGCAAGAAATGCTTTGAATAAAATTTATACTATGTTGAAAAACCCAAAATTTTCAGAAAATAATAAATTTTATTCTTCCTTTGAAAGTTGTGGTTGGATAGATTTTATATTTATGTTAATTAAAGGTTCAATTCAAATAGCACAAAGTGTAAAAATGGGAAATACAGTATTAATTCATTGTAGTGATGGTTGGGATAGAGCAAGTCAATTAACTGCATTTTCTCAATTTTTAATTGATCCTTATTATAAAACAATATTAGGTTATATAACTTTAATTGAAAAAGATTTTTTATCTTTTGGACATCAATTCAGAGCAAGAAATGGTTATTATAATAAAACTGAATATAATGAAAATCAATGTTCTCCTATTTTATTACAATTTCTTGATGCTACTCATCAATTTTTAGTTCAATATCCTATGTATTTTGAATTTAATATGGAATTTTTAATTTTCATAGGAAATAATATTAATAGTGGTTTATATGGTACTTTTCTTTATAATAATGAAAAAGAAAGAGAATTAAAAAATGCTAAAGAAAAAACTATGAGTATTTGGACTGAAGTTTTTAAAGATATTAATAAATTTAAAAATCCTTTCTATGATAAAAGAACTTTTAATGATTATTTTCTTACTCCTCCTTTTAGTATTCATCAAATTAGATTTTGGGAAGAATTTTTCATGCAAAATACTCAATTAAGTCTTAGTATTAATTATGATAAATTAATTGGGAAATATCGTAAAAATCATTTTAGTAATGTTTTTGGTACTAAAAGTAATCAAGAAAAACTTATTATGTCTAATTATATGCTAATGGTTAGAGAGAAAGTTGATTATGAAAAAGAATTAGAAAAAAAAAATAATCAAATTGATTATTTGAAGAAAGCTTTAAAAGAATTTATTTTAATAAATGAACCTTCAAAAGATGTTATGGATAAATTAAAAAATGAGGGATTACTTAAAAAAATTGGAGATGAATTTGGAGGAAAGTTTGTTTTAGATGAAGGAAATATGAAATATCAATTTAATAAAAATAAAAATATGTTTGATGGGTTAAAACCATCTTCAGTTGAAAAAAAGGATGAAAATAAAAATAGTGGATTAAATAATGATAATAACCAAAGTCAAGATAATAATATTTCAGATAATATTATTCATAAACAAGATAATGATATGAATTTAAATATTGAAAGTAATAATAATCAAGAGAATAATAATAATGAAAATAATACTGAAAACAATAATTTAAATGAATATTCAAATATTAATTTAAATAATGAAAATAATACTGAAAACAATAATTTAAATGATTATTCAAATGTTAATTTAAACAATGAAAATAATAATGAAGATATTAAATTAAATGAAAATTCAGATGTTAAATTAAATAATGAAAATAATAATGAAGAAATTAATTTAAATAATGAAAATAACATAAACAATAATGAAAATAATAATAATGAAAGTAATAAAATTATCTTTCAAGAGGAAGAAAAATTAGATTAAAGAAAATAGAATAATAAATTAAATAGAAATTGGAAAACATTTATAAAATAAGTATTAATTTAACTAAGAAAAAAGATTTGTTAATTCAATATTTTATTCATTTCTTCATAAACTTCATTTTGAATATTTAAAATATAATTTGAATATTTATTAATTTGGTTAATTTCATTACATCTTTCATTTTCTTCAATTTCAAATTGACAATCCATCTTTATATTAATTTCTTTTTTAATTTCATTTTTTAAAGAATTAATTTTTTCATTTTTTTCATTAATAAAATTAACATTAGTTTCATTAATATATTCATTAATTTTTTCATTATACATTTCAATTAAATATTTTCCTTCAAGAAATAAATCATCACCTTCATTTCTTTCTTCAAATATATATTTTAATTTATCAATTAACATTCCTGCATATGAATTTCTTGTTAAAATCAATTCTGAATTTTTTTCATTTATTTTAGAAATTAAATTTGTTAATTCAGTTTTATTTTCTTCAAAATCTTTATATTGATAATATGATTGTAAATTTGAAAGAAGAGTATAATAAAAATTTTTATCTTCTTCATTATTATATAATTCATTATATTTATTTTCATCAAAATTTAAAAAATTGTTTAATTTCTTATTTAACGGTTGAGTTATTTGATTTATATATTCAATTGATTTTTCCTTTATTGCTATGTTAAAATTTAATTCATCATTATTACATATTTTATTTGAGTTTAATACATTTTCAATTAAACATTTTTTAAAATTATTATTATAATTTGTTTCTATTTGATTTATATTATCTTTTAAATTTAATTCAAATTTTTGTTTTTTTTTCTCTGTTTGAGTTGCATCTGATATATTTTTTATGTTATTATGAATTAAATTTAAAAAAGTTAATTCTTTTATATGTTCTTCTTTGTCATCTGTTTGATTTTCATTTAATGAATTATTTGATTTAATTTGAATTAAAACAGGATTAATATAATTCTTTAAATTCATGGTAACAACAAAACTAAATAAAAAAATGAAAAATAATCCTTTTACACCAAAATTCATTTTATTTGAATTATCATATTTATATTAACCGTTTTATTAATAATAAAAAAAACCAAAAAAAAAATAATAAAAAATTTTATGTCATATAATTCAAAAAAAAAAATATTTATTTTTGTTTTTTCTGATGAATATTATATCCAATAAGGAAAACAATAGCTAAAATAATACAAATAACTCCAACAACAATATAAGAAACAGCTAAGAAAGTATTTTTTCCTCCGAAAGCATTAACATTACTTAAAACAAAATGTTTTTCTCCTCCAAAAGAAGCAACATCAAAAATATTTATTATTCTAACTTTATAAGTTCCAGGTTCTAAATCTCTATTAATTCTTCCCCATAATTTCCTAAAATTAGGTAAACCAGAAGGTCTCATCCAAACAATAAAATGCTCATCCGTCATATCAATCCATTGTTTATCTAAATCATAATTATTATATTTTAATTCTTTATCAGCTTTCCACGCAATATTACTTTCATCAATTTCAATTCTTCTATCTTTATCATCATATAATTCAAAAGTATCTTTAAAAAAACTTTTAGCTATTAAACCACATGGAATTGCAAGATCATCATCTTTTAAAGTTGAATTCCCTTTTGCACTTATTGTACCCCCAACTCCCATTTCCTTATTTGTTATTACTGGATCACAATCTCCACTATCTTTTATTGATCTTAAACTTACACCTTTTCCCTTTAATTGATCATCACTCTTTGATTTTACATATCTTCTGTGATTTTGATAAAAATTGTTTAATTGATAATATACCATTACTTTTTTTTCTATTTTTTTATCTATTTTTATTTCCTTTATACATTCATCTTTATTTAAACATTCTATATCATAACGAACACTCACTTCGTGAATTTTGTTTGAGTAAATTAATATTATTATTCCTATTATTATGAATATTATTCCAAAAGATATAAATGTTATTGTTGTACTTGTTATTGTTGGAACTGGACGCCATGCTGGAAGTTTTTGTTGTTTAAATTTGGAAGCTTTTAATCTTTCATATACTTCGTCTTGATTCTCTGTTCCTTGCTCTTCTTGATTTTGATTCATTTTTTATTTATTATTTAATTATTTTAATTTTTTAAATATTTTACTAGGTTTTATTATTCATTTTTTATATATTTTTTTTGATTAATGAGTGGTTTTATTGATTTAAGATTTGGAAATAAAAATAAAAGATATATTCAAGGTATTTTATTTTCAAATTATCCTTTACTTTTTTTCTTGATGAATACAAATAAAGACAATTTACAAAATTTAATAAACTCTTCTCATAAAACTAAAAAAGTAAAGAATAAAATATTAATTAAAACATCAATAAAAGAAATGTTATTAAATTCTGAAAATAATAACAATAATAATAATATATTCTCGAATGATAATTTACAAATAATAACAAAAGGAATATCATATTGGAAAGAACTTAATATAAACTCAATATCATATTCAAAAAAATTAAAAGAAAAATTATCTCAAATAAAATTTTTAGAAATTCCAAATGAAGAAAAATTAAAAGAAAAAGTGATATCAATTATAAAAAATTTAAATAAAAATGTGAAAATAGAAGGAACATCAACATTTAGTTTATTATATATTGATAAGTTAAATATGAGAATGTTATGTATTTCAATTGGTGATTCTCTTTATTCTATAATGAGATTTGATAATGAATCTCATAAATATAGAATGGAGTTTATTTCCAAAGAAAAATATCATTCTTTTAATACTCCTTATCAAATAGGAAAATATGGTGATTCTCCTGAAAATTTAATAAGTTTAAAACACGATATTTTAGAAAATGATATTATAATTTTGGGAAATGATTGTTTTTGGGATAATATATCAATTGAGAATATTTTAGATATAATAAATAATGAAATTAATTTTAATATTGATTTTCATTCTATTATTTGTGAGAAATTAATTGAAGAAGCTAAAAAAAATTCTGAAGATGAATTTTTTATTTCTCCTTTTAGTATTAAAGCAAAAGAAAATGGGTTTTATTATTTAGGAGGAAAACCAGGTGATATTTTATTATGTGTAAGTATTATAAAATATAATAATATAAATAATATAAAAAATAAATTTGTAAGTGAAAGTGAATTTGATCAATTTTCAATTGCTTCAAAATTTACTTCTAACACAAGTATTATGAATGATATTTTCAATTAAATTATGAAAATCAAAAATATATAAAATTATATAAAGATGTAATATGTGTTAGATTATTAAACTAGAAAATATATATATAATTATTTTTATTATAAATTCAAACAATCTCTTTTTATATTTTTTAATGTCTAATACAAGAATTTTTATTCGTAATCTTCCTTTAAAAGTAAAAGAAGAAGATTTAAATAATTTATTTTCTAAATGTGGAAAAGTTGAAGAAATAATATTAAAAACAAATTTTGCTTTTATTGAATATGGTTCAGTTCAATCTTCTTTAAATGCAATTAGAAATTTTAATAATTATAATTTTAAAGGTTCTAAAATTATAGTAGAACAAGCAAAAACTAGAGATGAAAAATTACAAGAAAAAGAAAGAGAAAAATGTTTTAAATGTGGTGAATATGGTCATTTTGCGAAAGATTGTAAAGGACCCAATAAAAAATTTAATGAAAATTTTCCCAGAGAAAATATTGATATTAAACATTCTTTTAAAGATTTTAAAACTTCTACAAATTTTCATTTGAGGAAAAAAAGATTTAGATATTGTAGAAAAAGCCCTAAAAGATCTTTTTCTCTTTCTTCTTTATCTGATAAAAGTATGTAAGAGTTTTTAAATTTTTTTTGAAAATTTTTTACAAAATATATTTATTTTTCTTTAATATTAATTTAGATTATGTCCACATTATCATTTATATTTATAAAATATAAAAATTTTATCAAGATTTTAAAAAAAGAAATTAAAAATCATTTTTTAATTTGGAAAATTATTAAATTATTTTATTATTTGATTCTAAGTTATTTGTTTATTATAATTTTTGAATCTTTAATAAAAAGTTAAACAAAATAAATTAATCAACCAAACAAATAAAAAAATATTTTTAAAAATATTCAATTAAATTTTTTTTAACTAAAAAAAGAATAAAAATCAAAATTTAATCACTTTTACAAAGTAACAAACATGTACCTTTTTTAATCCAATAACTCAAAATTTCTTCATTGCTTTTATCAATACCTTCCTTATCTTTTTCCCTAACAATATTTAGAGTAATATCCATAATATAGCTACCTTTTCCTAAATAATCTCCTCTGATAGGTATATAATACAAAGGGAAATTTCTCGTAATTTCAACTGCGACTTCTCCAGCTAAAGCATTGGTTCCGAAATTAGGTAATCTTTCTTCACTAGCAGTGGGAGTAATAACAATATTAGGTAAATCACATGTTAATTCTTGAATTGCTTCTTCTCTCATTCCTAAATTTTTCTTATCCCAAAATCCTCCTTCTATATTTATTCCATGAATTATATATCCATTGGTATTTTTACTACTTTTTTCATCTCCAACTTCATTCAAAACTTTAAATTGTAATGTTACATTATTGTAAGATACTTTATTCATTAATGAAAATCTTTGTTTTATTGCTGTTATAAATGATGTGGGATTTGTAAAGTAACCTAATGTATATGTTGGAGTATATAAACCATTCATTATCCATGTTCTGAAAAATTCTACTCTTTTAAATAAATCTTCTAAGAAATGAATAAATGGTTTAGTACTTAAATACATACATAACCATGGAATTGGAATTTTATCTTCACTTATTGATTGAATTGATTGACTGATTTGTGCTGTTAATGTTATGTGACCTTTAAGTGCTTTTTCAAAGTTATCTAAATCATTTTGAATTATACTTATTAATTTATTATATTTTTCTGATTCTTGATATAAGAGAATATTTATTGGATTATAATTCTTAGTTTTTTCTCCTATTGAACCTGATCCTCCTTCACTATCATACATTTCAAATTTTTTCTTATCTGCATCTAATGGTTTTGGTATTTTAGTTCTTGCTGTTTTTATCTTATTTAATACTACATCATCCATACTTCTTAATTCAGCACTTGCAACTACATCATTATTTAATATTCTTATATTATCTAATAATTCTAAATTATCATGTATTTGACTTGATATTTCTGCATTGAAGTGTAACCCGAAAACTTCTGGAGTTTCTTCTCTTAATTTTTTAGATTCTTCTCTAAAGAAACACATTCTTAAATAAAAATCACTTTTATTTGCATTTGATGAATCACTTGTTATTGTATTTTTATATTTTTCAAATAAGCTATCATCTAATAAAGGATAGAAGATATCAGGTGATGAGGATAAATTATAATTTTTATCAATTATTAAATTAGCATTGAAGAAGTGTTCTGCATAACATTGTAATAATTCTAAATCTTTAGGATTAGTAAATCTGGAACCATAATTAATACAAATTAAATCTTGAATGGCTTTCCAAGGGAAATCTTGTGGATTAATATATCTTTTACAATAAGTTCTAAGAATATCAAAAGCAATTTTAAAATCAGAATTATTAAAATCGTAGGATTTTGTCCAACCATAACCTTTAAATTTCCTTCTTTCAATAAGTAATGAATGGAACATTGCAAGTGAATAAACTAATTTAGCTAAAACAGAAGCTCTATTATCATTTTTTTCATATTTATTAACAGGAGCAGTATTAGCTTCATTAGCAGCTTCTTTACTTAATTCTTCAAATAATAAACTCATATTATTACCAATTCCATTAGGTTGTTCAAAAGTAATTTTATTACATCTTTGTAATAAACTAATTGGATAATCTGGATGTGGATTTGTGGAAATGATAATTTTGAAATTTGGATGTGGATTACTTAATTTTATATCATCCATTGTTTTTTCAAATAATGGAATTCCTTGTAAAGTTAAATGTGTATTTGCTATATAAACCCATCCTCCTACTTTTGCCATATCTAATAATAAACTATGTGTTAATGGCCATTGATCTTGATTTAATGTTGCAACAACACATCTTGGTTTTATTTCTTTTTCATCTTCTTTTTCTTTTTCATTTCTTAATTTTTCTCTTTCTCTTCTTTCCTTTTCTTTTTCTCTTTCTCTCTTTTTTCTCTCTTTTGGATCTTTTGGTTCATCTTCTTCTTCTTCTTCATCTTTTTTTCCTTTATCTTTCTCGTCTTTTGGTTTTAATTCTTCCCATAATTGTAAAATATTATCTGAAGGTTCAACTCCTCCTCCATGAACAATTAATAAAGGAATATCAGGAGTAACTTCATTAGTAATAATTTCGGCTAAATTAGCTCCTTGTTCTTTTAAATCAACATCTAAATTTTTATAAATAAAATCTTTAATTCCATCTGATATTTTATCTGGTCTTAAAGCTTTGATAAATAATAATTTTCTTATATTTGTTGTTCCTTTACATTTATTTTCCCATTCAACTGGTAATTCTTCAATTTCCTTATTTTGATACCATTTATGCCAATCTGATGAATTATGACTAATTGATGCAACTATACCTTTTAAATCAGGAATTTTTTCTAAACTAATTAAGAAGTTCCAAGCATTTTGATCATTAATCCATGTTGGTTTAATCATTTTTTCATCTGCATTATCATATGTGTTATTAAGTAACATTGCAAATTCTTGCATATTAAAGAAATCATACATTGGAACATTACTCTTTTGTTTTGGAGCTTTATTTAAATCATCTTCTTCTTCTTCGTGTCCTTTATTTGGTTGAAGATATTTTGTCATTCCTTTCTTTTCAAATTCTTTTCTTTGTTCTTCATCATTACTAAATATTGTAGCTAAACATAATTGAAGTGAAAATAGTAATTTATGTTTTTCAAATAAACATTGATTTGCATAATTAATTACTCTTTGTAAATGAATTTTTTCTATTGCTTTTATACGATCTTCTGAACTATCTATTCCTCCTCCATTTCTTGGATCTGTTGAAATTTTTACACTTTTTTCAAATAATGTTATGTAATGTTTTAAGGAGAATTCATACATATTATTTATTGCGTTCATTTGATATAAAACAAAGAAATATTTAGATACTTTTCTTGCTAAAGAACGATATTCTTCTCTTGATGCATTTATTTTTTCAATTTCTTGAGAAGTATTTGCAATTAATTCTTGATTTTGAGCACTTTTCTGTGTTGAATTTTCAAGATCTTTTATAAGTAAATCATCGTCTAAATAATTATCTCCTGCATTATTTAATTTCATTAAAGTATTTTCTTCATATTTATCTAAATCTCTTTGTGTATCAAACATAATTTTAATATTCTTCCTAATTTGACTTTCAGTTTCTTCTCTTTCAATTCTTACAACAGCAGATAAAATTTGTTCTTCAAGACCTTTATCATTGACTAAAAAGTTAATAATATTAGTAGCAGTAGAAACTTCAGGATAAAATTTAGGATTAGGAACTTTAGTTCTTAAATATAAATTAACTTTATTTTTATCAACACTTTTTAAAAATTCTTCTAAATCAGGAGGGAAATAATCACCAACATTATTAATAATAATAGTTTTTCCTTTACTAATATTTTCTCTAATATGAACTAAATATGCATGCATTTGTGGAGTAACTTCAAAATATTTTCTTTCTTTATGAAGAAGAGGAGTTGATTGTTTTTTGTTTGGAGCATGATGTTTATCTTTTTCATCTTCTTTCTTCTCATCTCCTTCATCAGATAACATTCTCTTAATCCAATCAATAGCTTGATCTTGAGGATCAATAATTAAAGAAGGAGCCAATGAATATTTCATAATAATTGCATTTTCTACGAAAGTAACATCATCTGGTAAACCACAAATTTTCCAATTTTGAATTTCATTAGCATTAGAAATGAAATTTAAGAAATCAAATTTAGGATTAAATTCTATTCCTTTTTTAGTTAATAAATCATTCCATTCATCTCTTAAAACTTTTCTATATTTTGCAGGGAAAACTCCAAAGTAAGTTAAATAACCTGAAGCAAGAATAATATCACCAACAATATTTTTAAGTAATTCTTGATTTTTTTTAAGTGACTCACCCCATCTTTCTTCTTCCTTTGCAAATGCACTTGCTAATGAAGAAGCTCTTATTAATTTAGCTTTAATCATTTCTGAATCATGTTTTATTTTTGCTAAATTTTCCTTTCCTTCATTCAACATTCTTTGTAAATCTGCTATTTCCTTTTTAATTGCTTCTAATTGCTTTTCAAGTTCAGCTAATTTTTCTAAAGATTCTTTAACTTTCTTATTTGCTTCTTCGAAATTTTTTCTCTTAACATCTGCAACCCATTTTGCTTTGAAATATTTTTCTACATTTTGAATATACATTGCTAAATCAGGCATTAATTCAGATTGATTTTTTAATACTGCTAAATCGAAATTACGAGAATATTTTTGTATAGTTGGGAAATTTCCTTTTTCAGTAACAGGTAAATTTTCTACTTCTTGAATTTGATTAAAATCTAATGTTTGTAAATATGATTTGACAGCATCCCATGTTTGAGGCTTGTTAAATATTGCCATTAATGCATAAAATACTTCTTTTGTTTCTTTTGGTCTTTCACCTGCTGCTTTAAATTCTGATAATTTTTTACGTGTAATTCTTTCTTGTGTTAATTTCTTAGCTTCTCTCATTGGTATTAATGCTGCTTCCATTTCTTTTTCACTTTCTCTTTGATTTCTTTCGAAAAATTCCTTATTTTTTGCATTTTTCTCTCTTTGGAATTTTACATCATTTTCACTGTCCATTGCTTTTTTTTGTTTCTCTTGTATTTCTTCTAATAATTTCTCATTTTCTTTATTTTTTATCGCTTCTTCTTTTCCTCTTTCTTCTAATTCATCTTTCATCTTTTCTATCATTAATTTACCTACTTGAATCTTCTGAATACCACTTCTGTATTTGTCAATATTTAAATTTATTAATTTTACTTTTTCTTTTAAAAATTTGTTAAAGGTTTTTATTAAAGTAATGAAGTTTTGAGATGTAAAATATGTTTCTCTTTTCATTTCTCTTTTCATCATTTCTATTACATTATTTGATACTCCTAAATGCATTTGTGCAAAGACATCACTTATTGATAATAACATTGAAATTCTTTTTTCTTTTTCTTCTTCATCAACATTTAATTCTTTATTACCTTCTTCACCTTCTTCTCCTTCTTTTTCTTCTTCTTTAACTTCTTCTTTCTTTTCTTCTTCTTTTTCTTCTTCTTCTTCACCTTTTTTAACTTTTTTCTTCGGGTCATCATCATCATCAGTTTGAATAATAATATTTTCAATTTCAATAAATTTATTAGCAACTTCCTTCAAAGCAGTTTCAGGCCAATCAGTGAAACATAAACTTGTAGTATGGTCAACAATAGAAGGATATGTTCTAACATATTCTCTTAATTTTTCACCTAAAGGTGAGAAAGTCATAAATATTCTTAAATTATCTTGTAAATTTCTTTTGAACATATTTGCAAAAGCATCAAGAGTCATACTTTGAAGTTCTTCATTACCAGAATTATTTTTCATATCTTCCCAATCTTGAGGAGTATATAAATTAGGAATCATACCAAGAGTTAATAAATAATGAATATGTTCCATAATTAAATTACAAAACATATCTCTTTCTTTAACAACTAAATTAACAGGTCTATTAAATCCACCAGCTTCTTTAATTATTTTTTTAATATGATCTGTCCAAACTCCTTCATTAGCATCACGAGCTCCACTAAATATTGATGTTTTAAAACCACATAAATCACTTGCAATTTTCACATATGATGTTCTACCTGAAGATCCTAATCCTATTAAAACACCATGTCCACCAACATTTTTAAATATTATTCTACGAAGATAGAAAACATTATATATTGCTTCTTCGAAAAATACCATATCTTGATATTTATGCATTGCTTCAATTTTAGCTAAGATTATTTTCCTTAATTCATCAAATTCTCCTAATTCTTCAAATGGTTGATGTTTCTTTTCTACTACTCCAAATTCATTTGGTTCTATAAATGGATCAATGAAAATACAATCACGTTGGTCTTTCATTAATGTATCATTATATGACATATTTAAATAAGTTTCTATTTGTCTTGATAAGAAATCTTTAAAGTGAGATTTATCTTCTTGATTAAGGAATCTATCACTGAAAGTTCTGAATGATTCATGAGTGAAGATTTTAACAAAATATTCTTTAGTAAAGTATGATTGACCTGTTTTAGAACTTTCTTTTACTTTACTTACAGCTTCAAAAACTTTTGTAATATCATGCATATTGAAAACATAATGACATTTACTTGGAGTTGGTTGATAATCTTGGAAATTAATTACTGTATTATATAAACCAATAGCAGCTAATGCAAGACCATCATTTAATTTTTTAACATCTTCACTTTGAGAATTAGATAAATAAAATGCTAAAATAGTACTAAATATTTTCTTTTTAACTTGATCATCTGGTGTTTGATTACATATAGGAACAAATTTAGATAAGAATCTTTGACTTATATTTGATTGTTCTCCTTGATTTCTAATACAAGTACTTGTTATTAATAGCATTGATTTAATATTAGTATAATTATTAGTGTCTGTACTATACCATCCTTCCAATTCCATAAATTGACGTAACATTTCAACTATTGTTTTTCCACCAAATTGATCTTCTTTTGGTAAATTCAAATCATCAACATAACAAATTGATTTTTTATTTGAAGGAGGATATAATTTATTATTTCTTCTTTCGAAATTCATTTCTACACATTTTTGAAGAGTTCTAGAAGTAATACCATAAGATAAATTAACTGTGAAAGGTTGATATTTAGTTAATTCTAAAGTATTATAAATCATTTGTATTATTTGACTTTTACCTGTTGCAACTCCTCCTAAAATAAATGGATTTTGATTATATTTTAATAAATTCTGAATGATAATTTTATTTCTTGTTATATCAATTGTAGGAACAAATATTTCATGATAAGCAGAATTTGCATTTGGAGTCCATGATTGAATCATTTTTTCATCCCAAGTTCCCCAATCATCTTTATCAGGATTTACAAAGAAATCAAATATCATTGTATTAGCTTGGAAATTAGCACTATATTTTCTAATTAAACTATCTATTTTTACTCTTCCTTGATGATCTAATGGTCCTCCAAGAGCCCACATTAATGCAAAAACAAACATTCTTTCTGCTAATTCCCAATATTTTGAATTTTCTAATGCAGCAACATCTGTATCTTCTTCTTTTTCTTCTTGTTTATCTTCTCCTTCTTTGTTTATTTCTCCTGTCGCATTTGCTTCTGGTTGATTTTGTTTTTTCTGTTCTTGATTAGATGTATTGTATGGATTAATAGATTCTAAATCATCAATGAAAGCATCAAAGAGTTTAATTAAATTAATAATTATTTGAATATCACTCATTTTAATACCATAATTTAAATTCATAGTTGGTAATTCTTCCATAATACCATAAACATATTTATCAAACCATTTAGCAATATATTCATACCAATCTTTATTGCTTTTATGTTCATCTAACCATTTTCTAGCAACAGGGAACCAACTTAATTTTTCAGGTTCAAAGTAAATTAATCCAACTCTGGAAATAGTAGCAGGAGTAGCTTGAGTTAAATGTTCAGCTTCAAAGACAATTTTAATATCAGGTTTTAAATTAATACGAAAACCGGAAGGTAAAGAAAGCATTCTGGTGTCATCTAATAAAGTATTAAGAGATTCAATCCATAAAGTATCTACAGGAGCATCTAAAACTAACCATTTAATTACTCTTGTTGACCCATCATCATATCTTGTGTTTGAAATATCTTTTAAATGATATGGTAATAATCCATCATGATATTGACCATCACTTCCTATTCTTCCATATAATTCATCTAATTCTATTGATTTTGGGAAAATTGTTCTTATTTCAATTTCACTGAAATCACTTGATGCATCTTTTTTCTGAATTTTCATTTTATTTAAACTTTGGAGTAATTTCAAAGTTGTTGTTTTTCCTGATAATGAAGCACCAACTAACATTAAACCATGTTTTAAAAGCATATTATTATGTAATTGAACAGTTTGATTAACTAAAAATGGACTTCCAGTTAATTTCTTCATATCAATAATATTTCTGATTTCAGCTCTTAAAGTTTCTTCTCTTTGATTAGCAGCATTTTCAGTTTGTTCGTTGATATTAACATCACCTTGTAAACCATCATTAAAAACAGAAGAAAGTGCATTATCAAAAATTTCTTCATCTCCACCAACTAATTTAGGTTTTAATAATTCACAAATTGCCATTCTTAAAATGAAAGATTCATCATGTCCAGGTAATCCTTTAAGTGAAGAAGTATGTTTTAAAATAGACATAATTGCTCTGAGTGAGAAATCATAATGAGGTTGATGACTTAATTGTTGTTCTAAAACATCAATAGATACAATTAATAACTTTGCTAAATTATTTGCAACTTGAGCGGGACAACCATCAGCTAAAAATCTTATTTCACAAATTCTTTGTCTATCTGCAGCTTTCAAAGCAACAGGTCTAAATAATATTTTTAAGTTTTCAGGTAATTCAGTTCTGAAAATATATTGAGGATTCATAGTAATGAAAATAGCAAGTGAATGATTAATTCTAACACCAGCATTTCCTTTAAATGGAATAGCTACAGCTTTAGAACGTAAAGCATCGAAAATTTGAATTAATTGGATTCTAATAACAGAAAGAACTTCAATTTCAATTCTATTAAATTCATCGAAACAAACCCAAGCACCAGTATTGATAATTCCTAAAAATAGTGTTGCCATAGTATTATATGAATTTTTATTTGAACAGTTAAATACAATAACATATTTTGCCATTGTTCTACTTAAATCTTTTATTGTTTCTGTTTTACCTGTTCCTGCTGGACCTTGTAATGATCCTCCTCTAAAATAGAATATTGCTGTCATCATATTTAAGAAACATCTCTCTGTTACAGGAGTTATTACTAATCTTTCTTTATTTCCTATGTATTCATATCCATAATTTGCTTTGTTTGATAATTGCTCTATTTGAATTATAAATTTATCCTCTCCTATATTTCTATTTCTATTTCTTTGGAACATATTTTGAGGCATTATATCTTTTTTATTTATAAAGTTTACTTTAAGTAATTTTTGCCATTCATAATTATCTGTCCCTCTTACATTTTCATTTTTTAAATTTGTTGTTAATTCATATAAGTATTTCATTAAGAGAATATAATTATATAATATAATCATATATTTTTGCCTCTTTTTTAATATATTTTTCTTCTTATCTAAATATCCTGCTGCTTTTGCTACTGCTGTTCCTAAAAGATTTAATTGTTGATCCCAATCAATATTTTTTTTCTCATTTTTAGAAGCTTCTATTAATTCTCTTTCTATTCTAACTCTCCATGAATAATTTGTCATTGTTAATAAACATTGCCCATTAAGTTTTAATTTCTTTTTAAGTACAGTTGCAATATCTGAATTACTTTCTAATTCTAATTCAACAGTTTTTGGATTTGTAATAAATTGTTTATATGCATTGGACAAAATTCCTTCTAATGTATTAATCATTGCTTTTTCTAAATCATTCATCCATGTTTCAACCATAGAAATAACATTAACTGTTGTAGCCAAAGTTATTTTTTCTCCATGAAGCATATTATCATAAATATTATTTATTGTAGGAATATCATCTTTTTTCTTTGGAGGAATAATTTTAATTCTTTCAATTCCAGTAAATAATTTAGTTAAATGAGGATTAATAACTTTCATATCACTTGAATTACCCATTAATTCAAATAAATCATCATTAGATAAGAAATAAAATCTTTTGAAAGTTTGTCTTTTTGTGTCTAATAAAGAATTCATTGATCTTTCTACATCAGAGAATTTATATAATAAATCATTTAATTCTTTCTCCAATCCTTCTTGTAAGAAACATTCTTTAACTAATTTCTTTATTTTAAAAACAGAACAAATTTCAATAAATTTATCATTATTAGTTTTATAAATGGCAATATCATTTCCAGCTTGTTGATAAATATCATCTAAATCTTTAGAGAAGATATTTTTTAAATAATTTCTCTTATCTTGAACTTGTTTAAGTAATTGATATAAATCACTAAATTTATTTAAATCAGTTTCTAAATTATCGATTTTTTCTTTGAAATCTTCATAATAAGGAGTAGATTTATATTCAGCAATTTTAGCTAAATGACTTTCCAAAGCGTCAACCCATGCTTTATTTTCAGGTAACAATCTAAAGTCACCATCTTTGTCTTTTTCCTTATCTCTAAATTCAAATTTAAGTTCTTTAATTTTCCATTCATCTTTAATAGCTTCTAATCCTCTATCTAATTTTTGTTGTTGTCTTGCATATTCTACTATTGCTTCTATTTGTTCTCTATACATTTCTAATTTTAACTCTATTATTCTTTCAAAATTAAAATCTGTTGCTTTTGGTTCTAAATTATTTAATCCTAATAATAATTGAATTTTTTCCCAATGAGATACTGAATTTTCACTCATTGCATCATCTCTTAATAATACCAAAACTTGAATTAATGCATTATATAAATCTAATTGTTCTTTCATTGTTATATATATTGGCTTCTTTGATAATTCTTTACATTCTGTTCTTAATGAATTTTCTATCATTGCTCTATCTTTTTCCATTTGAGGTAAATTAAAATCATAAAATTGGGTTTCTCTCCATTGTTTGACTATTTCATTCATTTTACTTTTTATTCCCCATATTTTATTCAATTCTTTTATTTGGTCTTTCACATCTAATAATGTTTTATTTGCTGTTGGAGTTTTATGGAAAATATCATAGAATAAATTTATTCCTTTATTTACACTTTTTTCTTCCTTTTCTAATAATTCTACTCTATCACTGAATTTTTTTAATATTTTTTGAGCTTCATATGTTTTCTCTATTTCTTCTTGTAATTTACATTCTAATTTATCTGGAATTACACCTAAGAAATTTCTTTGCATTTCATCAATATCATCTAAGAATTTTTTTTCTTGCTCAGCTACTTGACTACTTAATTTATTTCTAGCATCATTTAATATTTTTTTAGCATCTTCTAATAATTGAGTGTATTTATCTTTTCTCTTTTCTAAATTTTCAACTTCTTTAAATAAATCATCATTAGGTTTATTAACTTGATTAGTTCCAATAACTCTATTAACAACATCATTAGCTCCTGTTATTTTTTTAAATCTATCTTCTTTTTCTTGTTCAGCTTGAGCTAATTCATCCCAAAGCATTTTCCATTCATCTTGAGTTTCAGGTTCTCTTCTAAATTTAATTTCATGTTCATTAAATTCTTGATTAACTTTATTAATTAATTCTTCCTTTGTTTTTTCAGTAATATATTTTAAATCATAAGCAATGATTTCTTCGCATAATTCAATTAATTTGTTTTTAACTTTTGTAGAATCAAATTGAATAAATAATTTAGTTACAATTGTTGGAGGAATTTCAGATGAATCTGCATTTGATAAATCATCTGTTTTTAATCTATTTAATGCCATAATATAATCATTTAAAGCACTTATTAATAATTCACTATTACCATCTTGTAAAAATCCTTTAAAATCACCATTAATTTTTCTTTTATTTTCTTCTTCTTGTAAAATTTGTTGAAAAGGTCTTAATTTAGCATTAGTTTGCCAAGGAGTTAAAATAGATTTAAATAACTTATCTAATTGATTTGATTTTAAATCATTATTGAAAGTTTTTCTTGCTTCTTCTGCTTTTGGAAAACGAGCTTTTTCTTTTTCTTCTTTAGTTGCATTTGCTAAGAAATTAGGAAGAACTTTTCCAGCTTTTTTAGCATCTTTTTTACCTTTTTTACCTTTTCCACCTTCTTTAACTTCTGGTACTTCAGCAACAGCATTCATTGAATTTGCAGCAATTTTTGTTTCTTTTCTATCATCTTTTCTTATTCCTAAAAATCCACCTCCTTGTAATTTTTTTTCGAAGTTTGGATTAGAATTTGTAAATAAGGTATAAATATCTGGACCGTTTTCAGCACAAGTTTTCATTCTTGCTACTGTATTATTTATTATTTCTCTTAATTCACTTTCATTTGGTTCAAAAATATAATTTTCTTTTCTAAATTTACCATTTAATAACATTATATCAATTCTGAAAAATGCTGATAAATAAGAATTATTTCCTTCTCCTAACATTGCTCTATGCATTGTTATTATTGAGTTTGTTAATGCTCTTTCTAAAGAATCATTAAAACCTTTTTTTGATATTTCTTCAATATATTGTTTAAATCCTTTAAATACTTCTGTATCATCTACATTTTCTATAAAACGATAATTTACCATTAATAAATTTATTATTTCATCTGCTTTATTTTTTATAAAGTTACTTGTTTCTTCACATACTCTTTCTTGTTCTGCAATAAATGCATCTTTATTATATATATCACTATTTTTTTCTATATGGAAAAATAATTTTTTACCTATTTGTTCACATATATCATTTATTTTTAATGCATTTTCTTTAAATTCATTTATTTTCTTTGATATTTCTTGTACTTTTTCTTTCATTTTTTTTATAGGTTGATCAAATCCACCACTTTCATCCCAAAATTTATTTTGTAATCTTGAAATTCTACTAGAAATTAATTCATTGAATTCTTCTTGGAAAATAATTTTTTCAGTTTCTTTTTTGACACTAACAACTAATTGATTATATTCTCGACAAGCATTAATAACATTTTCTCTGATTCCTCTTTTTTGATTTTCTAACTCATTAATTCTTTTAACTATATCTGGACTAATTGCAAAATCTTCAAATCTTGAATAACAATTTACAATTGCAGTATATCTTAATAATTCTGTTGGATAATTACATTGATATAAATTAAAGAAATATTTTTGATTTTCACCAAATTGGCCTTGTGGTTCTAATTTACATATTAAAGGATGTCTTAATTTTTCCATTAAAGTATTTTCATTCATTTTAGAAATTAATTCAACTTCTTCTTTAACATTAGGATTATCACCTTGTAAATATTGTTTAATAGAAGCATCAAGTTGTTTAATTTGAAGTCTTAAATCTTCCATTTTTTTATTTCTCATATAGGGTAATTCATCCTTTGTATTTTTTCCTAATAAAATTTGATTCATTTTATTAATTAATTTAGCATAATCATCCATTCTTAATTGTAAATATTTTGCCCAAAGAGTGTTTCCACCTTCTGTTGTTTGTTTTCCTAATCGAGTAAAACTTTTAGCATCATTTTTAGCTCTCATTTGTTCAATTTCATTTGTATATAAATATATTACTTCTAGAGCAATATCATTTTTAATATAATTTTTAATTTTTGGTAATTTTGCTAATGAATAAAAATTTTCAACATAATTAACAGCTTCTTCTAAAGTGTTTACTCTTTTAAATGCACTTGATATTGTATTTTTATACATATCTTCTAAATCTTCTATATTTTTTGAAAAAATTCTAAATTCTTCTTGCCATTTATTTACTTTTGTATTTAGAACATTACTTCCATCATGAAATAATAATAACATTTTATCATCAAATTTGTCCTCTATATCTTTTAATTGTTTTGATATTTCTATTCTTTTTGTTCCTCCCCAAATTGGTTTATTTGATTGGTTTTTATTTTTACCAAATTGAAGTTGACATAAACATATTTCTTCTAAATTTAAACATCTCTTTTCAAATGTTTCTAATTCATAAAAAATACTTTGATAATCTTTCTGTTCAAAATTCCATTTTTCTTTTAATCCATCTTCATTAGATGATAAAATTCTATCTTTGGAATTTTTATATATTTTCTTCCATTCAAGAACACATTCTTTAATATCAATAATATTTTTATGTAATTTATCAGAATATTCAGTTACAATATTTTTATCATTTTCTTCAATTTTTTGAGTAAATTTATGAATTAATTGGAAAGATACTTTTTTTAATAAATTAGCAACATCTTCAGGAGTTTTATAAGTTTCACAATATTGAGTAATAACTCTAATTTTATCCATAATTAAATTTAATAAAGGTGAAATTTGACTTATTTCACTTTCAGGATTTTTAATTTTATCACAAGGATCTTTTAATATTTTCAAATAATTATGTGTTTCAGAAGCGATTTTCCTTTGTTCTAAAATTCTACTTTGTAAATCAACAAAACCTTTTAAATTTTCACTTGAAGCTCTTGCTTTTTCTAAGATATGAACAATATCTTGTAAATCTCTGTTTTCTAATTGTTCACTAATATAAGCTAAATTTTCTTTTCTACTTTCTAAATAATCTATTTCTTGATTAACATCAAAATCTTCTCTATTAGAAGCATTATCTTGATTACTTAAAAAATCTCTTATTTGATTTGTCCATTCTATCATTATTGTTTCTAATCTTGTTACTAATTCTTTATCTTTTGAAGCTTCTGCTGGATTTGAAACATTTTCTCTTGGAATATATAATACTACTTTATTTTGATCATGATAATATGATTGGGATAAAACAATAAGAAATTTATGCATATTTGATATTAAATCATTCTTTATTCCTTCAGGCCATTGTAAATTATATATTTTCTCACTCAAAGACTCATTCATTTTATCAAGTAAATATTTATCAATATTACCAACAACATAATCAAAAATAACAGTATTATCAACATTTTCTCTAGTTATTTGTCTATCTGGGTCTTTCTTAATAAAAAAGCAGAAATTATATTCATTATCACTTGGAGAATATAACTCATTTAAATTTTCTTTTAAAATAATATTATCATTGGAATCTTTCTTTAAATAAAGATGAGTTTTTTCAGGATAATCAATAAAATCAAAGAAAACTTTAATAATATCATCAGTTAATCTTGGGTCTTCTTTACTATAAACAAATTGACAATCGATTAAAAATTGAACTAAAGTTAAAATTCTTTTATCTTCTTCTTCCTCTTCTGCTTTCTTAGCAGCTTCCTCTTCCAATCGTCTCTGTTCCTCAGCAATACGAGCAGCTTCTTCCTCTGCAGCCTTTCTCGCAGCCTCTTCTTCAGCAGCTTTCTTAGCAGCTTCTTCCTCAGCTGCTTTTCTTTGTGCTTCTTCTTCTGCCAATTTTGCTTCTTTTTCTCTTTCCTTTTTTGATTTTGGCTTCTCTTTTCCTTTCTTTCCCCCTTTCTTTGCTGTTGGAGGCTTTGAAGGATTTTTCTCTTCGTCTTTTTTATCTTCTTCTTGATTATCTCCTTTTCTTTCTTCTACGGCTGGAGCTTCTTCTTTTTGGTCTTCTGCTTCATTTTCTACTTTTCTTTCCTCATTTTGTGCTTCTTCTCCTTCTTGAGGCCTCTCTGGATTTTCCTCCACTTTCTCATCTTCTTGTGCTCCTGCTGGGTCCACGTTTGTCTCTCCAGGAGCTTCTTCTACTTTTACGTCTTCTTCTTGAGGTTGTACAACTTCTCCCTCATTATTCGAGGGATTGTCAGTTTCATTTCCATTGTTCATTTTTTATTATTTTCTGTGGATTTTAATTTTTTAAAATGGTATTTATATTATTTTGGATTTTTTTATTAATTATCAAAATATAAATTTATAATTTTTTATTTTTTTTTTTGATGAATTTTTTAAGTTATATAATTAATATTTATTTTATTAATATATTTTTTCATTACTTATGAATTAAAAATACATATAAAATAATGGAAGAAGCATTAAGAAAAATTCTTTCAGACGAAACAAAATTAAATGAAGTAACAAAAGCTGCTTTTGATACTGTAAATACTGATAAATCAGGTTCAATTAATTTGAGTCAATTAGAAAATGCAATGAATCAAATTGCAAATGATTTAGGAAATAGTCTTCCTTCAAAATCTGATGTTGAAACTGTTTTTAGACGTTTAGATATTAACAATGATGGTTTAATTGATTTTAATGAATTTAAAGTTCTTATGAGAGATGTATTTATGGCAATGGCTAAAAGAATATCTTAAATTATATATATTTTATTTAATTTATTTTTTTGATTGAATGAACTTTCAGTTATTTATTTATTTAGAAGGAATTTCTTTTTTTTTTTGTGATTTAATTTATTGAAATATTTATTTTATGAATTAAATTTTAAAATTAATTATTACTGACTTTTTTAAGTAACTTTGATGTTGAAAATTTTTAGTTTATTTTTATTATCAAAATTAATCACCTATCAATTATAATTGATTTGAAATAAATGAATAATTAAAATAATTAAATAATTTAACCAAATATAGATTAATTGAATATATAAATTAAAGATATTTATTGAAAATGTTAAATTTTTCAGATTCAATTATGATAAATAATTTCTAAGTTTAAATTAATAGTTTCAATATAATAATATTTTTATAAAAAACAAATGAATATAGAATAATATATTTTTATTATGTTATAAAATGAAAAAATAATTTCATTAAAGATAAAGTATTTAAGATTTAATTAAAAAACAATTAATAAATTAAAAATGGAATCAATATTAAATAATGAAGAATTAAATAATTATTTTGAAGATTATGAAAATTTTGAAAACACTGAATCAATAAATAGTTTTGTTTCTTTCCTAGATTCAAATTCCACAGACTCTTTTGAAGAAGATAATATATATTATCTTAAAAATAAGAATTCAGAAAATAATAATATTATAAAAGATAAAAAAGACAATGAAAATATTATTGAAAAAAATAAAAATTTAAAAATAAAAAAAGATAAGAAAAAAATAAAAAAATTTAAATCACAAATTAAATTATTTCATAATATAAAATGGGAAAAACAAAGAGTTTTTGATTATATTCATTCTTCAGAAAGAAAACAAAGAAAAATGAAAAAATTAATTGAAAAAAGAATTGAGAAAAAGAATAATAATTTATTATATAAAAATAATAAAACAATAAAAAATTTTGATTTTGCTTTAGCTTCCAAAAAAACAATTAATCAAAATTTATCAGTTAATAAACCAAAATTTGAAAAAATAATATATATGTTTTTAGGAAAAAAAAGAATAAAATTTTAAATAATTTTCTATGTTGTTATAAATCATTCTTATTTTTCAATTTAAAGTTTTAAAATTAGAATTAAAGGAATATATTATAAACAATTTTTTAAAACAAAATCAACAATTCACAGTTATTTATAAATAAATAAATATTTTTTAATTATTTATTATTTATTTATTTTCTTAAATTTTTTTTATTATAAACAATTATCTTTTTTATTTTCTTTCTTTTTAATATTATCAAATCAATTATAATTTTTTACCTTTGTTTTTTTTATATCATTGATTTTTTTGTAATTAAACTATATACTAAATTTTTCTTCACAAAAAAATTATTTATCATAAAGAACAATTTCTTAAATGTTAAAAAAAAAAATTTAAATAAAAATTGTTTTTATAATAATAAATAAACATTTATTTTTATTATCCTCATTGTTTAATTAAACTTTCCAATTTAGTTTTAATTTTCAATTCAGCACAATTATAAATTTCTTGAACGACGTTTTTTAATTTTTCATTATTTTTAACATGTTCGAATATTTGAACAATTTTGTTATTAATATTTTCATTAGATCCTTTAGAATTATAAATAGAAGCAAGGTTCTTAAAAATAATATTATAATATTTCTCCTGAATTAATTCATTTTTAAATAAAATCATATCACAAAACCATTCATGTTGTTGTTCTTGTTCAGTAGAATCATATTTAATAGGTAAATTAGTAATCCAAATATCAATTAATTCATTTGTATATTTTTGAATAATATCATTATTAAATCTATAATAAATAATTTTGCCAATAGAAGCAATTAAATTATCATAAGCTAATCCAAAACTTTCTTCATCATTTTCATCATCTGGAGTTATTTTTAATCCTTCTTTTAAAGCATTTATTAATCCCTCAGCATATTTATTGAAATTATCATCAGTAAATTTAGTAAATATTCCAATACCATATGCAGCAGCTTGTCTAATTTCATCATCTTTTTTTTTACATAAATTTGTTATTAAATTATATAAATCATCCCAAACATTAAATAATATTTTCTGACCTAAATATTCTATTAAATCATCTGTTATATATAAAGCCATTTTTTGCTCAAAATTTGATTTTGAATTTACAAATTTTGGAAGAAATTCTTTTAATATTATTTCTATTATATCTCCTGATAAATTTTTATGAGTTTTAAATAATATTCCTATTACATCTGATATTTCACTTTGAATATTTTGAATTTTTTCTATATCTTCATCTAATAAATCACTTAAATCTCCTTCTAATGAATCATCTTCATTTTTGTTTTTTTTTGTTTTTTTATTCTCTTTTTTAGAAACTAAATTTGTTCTTTTTTTCTCTAAATTTTGGAAATATTTCATAATTTTTGCAAATAATTCATTTAATTCACTTTTAGTTAAAATTTCACCTGAATTATCAATAACTTCTCCTAAATGAATAAATAATTTTTCACAAGTATGATAATCAGTTTCTTTTTCAATAGCAGAAATTAAAGATTGAATGTATAAAATTCCTTTTTCTTTTTTTTGATTATTGTCTTTTAAAATGGAAATTAAATTAGGTAAAATTTTAGAACATTTATTTCTTATTTTATTTGTGCTTCCATCAATTAATAAAGGAATGACTTCTTTTTCAACTTCATTAACATAGGGTAAAAATTCTCCTTCTAAAGTTTCTATTATTTTATTTAATAAAGATAAATTTTCTGCAAAGTCTTCAGTTTCACTTGAATGAATATCTAATTTTTTTTTTTTTTCTCATCTTCATTATCATTTAAAAATTCACTAACATCAATTTCTTTGTTTGGAGTTGAACTAACTGAAATTTTAGGTTTTATTTTTAATAAAGCTAAAACAACAGAAATTAAATTAGGTAAAAGATCTTTAAAGTCATTTAATAATATTGGAACTAATCTTTCTATTGAATTTTGTAAATCTGCTCTAATAGGATCATTATCGAAATTTATTCCTTGAACTAATTCAATTATACATTTTACTATATCTGGAATTATTTTATAAAAATCTTCTTTTGTATAAGGACCAATTGTTGTTAAACATTCTATTAATCCTCCATATAAAATTTTATTTGATTTTGTTTTATATATTTCAATGAAGTATGTTAATATTAAATCAAAGGATTTTTTTGCATAAGGTTCACTTTCTTTTTCTATTGTTGAAAATACTTCTAATATACATTCTATAACTGATTTTCTTAATATTATTGGTATATCCTTTAAAAATAAATTAAATAATAAATCTAATAATTGAGGTACATAAGGCATTAAAGTATTTGATGATGTAAATTCAATAAAAGAACATAAAGTTTCTATTATTTCACATTGGATTCTTAATATATTTTCTTTTGGAAAAATTTCAAATATTAAAGGAAAAATTTGATTAATATATTTTTTTTGGAAATTTGGATTAAAATTATCACATAATTTATTTATACAATGAATAGCAGCGAATTTGACTTTTGGATGTTCAAATTTAGTTAAATCAAAAATAACAGGAAATGCAATTTCAATAGTACTTAAATCAATTTCATCATAAGAAGATAAAGAAGAGAAACTAAATAAACCAATATATTTAAAAACCCAATCATTTTGATTAATTAAATTATTAATTAATTCAGTTAATAAACTTTGAGTTTCTTTTAAACCTAATGATTCAACTAATCTTTCAACTAAACCTTGTGAAAATTGAACATTTTCTTCTTCAATAATATCAATTTCTTCATAATTATTTCCTTTTGGATTATACCATGAAGATTCTATTTCTTTATTCATTTCCAATGAATATTTATATATCATATCAAATAATATTTTTAAATCTTCTTTTCTTTTTTTCATTATTTCTGGTTGTTCTTCTATTAAATTTATAATAACTTCAAAAGCTAATTCTCTTATTTTTTCATCATCAAAATCTTTTTTTTCAATTATTTGTTTACATAAAGTAAAAAGATCTTGAAAAAGGGGTTTAAATAATTTTGGTTCAACAGAACACATTTCAATTAAAGTTTGTAATAAATCTTTTAAATATTCTTCTTTATTATTTGTAAAAGCTTCTAAAATAGATTGAAGAATATTAATTAATAAAGGTTTAAATTCTTTTAAATCTTCTTTATCACAATAAGCTATTAATTCAGAAATAAAATTTGAAGCTGAAACTTTCATTTTTAAAAAATGGGTTTGGTAAATTGCTCTTAAATAAGGAATTATTTTATTGAAATTTTCCTTTAAATTATCATATAAAAAGCTTGTTCCATCAGTTAATAATTTAAGAAAAGAAATTATTTGAATTGTATTTTTTTCATCTGAAGGATTTAAATTTAATACATTTAAACTTAATTTTTTTAAATCTTCCCAATCTTCTTCACAATCAGAAATTTTATCAATAATTTGAGTAATAACATCACAAATTTTATTTTTTTGATTTTCTTGATTTTCATTAATGAATAATTCCAAAGATTTAATTTTAATTTGATTTTTTAAATTATTATCAATATTTTTCCAAGGTTCAATTTCATTAGAATCTAAAATTTTTCTACAAATTACAAGGGCGGTAGTTTTTATTAATTCTTCTTGTTGAGTATTTGAAGGCAATTGTGCTATTTGAAGAAGACAATATGTTATCGCTCCTAAGTTTTTTCTAAGTTCTTCTAATTTACTCATTGCTGCTGTTCTTATTTCCTTTTCCGGATTTGTTATTCCCATTAATACTTTACTTACCATTTCTATATCTTCTGTTGACATTTTTTCTAAGGAATAAATAATTATTTTCAAATTTGAGTTATTTAAATATTAATTTTTTAATTTTTTTTCAATTTTTTATTCATATTTTAGGTATTATTATTTAATTTTTTTTATTGTTTTTATAATTTTCTTTTTATTTTTGAAAAATGTTATAAATTATAATACATTAAAAAGTTAAATAATAAAAAACAAAAACAAAAATATTACTCTCCCTTAATATCATTTCCCATAATTTCATTAATATATTGTAATTTCTCAGCATATGATTTTTCACTAATTTTAAGACCTGAAATTTCACTCATAATTCTTTGAGTAACATTCATATAAACCATCCATTTTGTTTTTCCAAAGCATTGATATTTTTCATACATATAATCAGTGAATTCTAAAACAGGTAATTCCAAAAATTTAACATTATGATATAAATAACAAGAAGTTAAAATTAAATGATATTGCCAAGGTAAAATTCCAGAGGCTAAAGTACAATCATCATTTTGATCAATAATTTCAACAATAGGTTTAATCGGTAAACAACTCATAAAAGCACCTCTTTTAAATTTAATTAAATGAGATCCATTAGTAGAGGTTCCTTCAGGATAAATACATAATTGAGTTTTAATTGAACCATTCAAAATTCCTCTTTGTCTTTCTTCTATTTCTCTTGCAACTAAAGCACGACTTTGTGGATTTTGTCTATCGCAAAATATTGTTTTACTATAAATTGCCATTTTTCCTATAAATGGAAAATTCTTATTAGATAATTTACTTATATGACCACATGCATATAAATATGGATAATAAAAAGATTCTACCCATGAAACATGATTAGTTACTATTGTACTGTATTTTTTATTATAGTTTATTTCATATGTTGGTCCTAAATATTTTTGATATATTTCCTTTGATTTTTTTTCATCTCTAATTTTATGAGGAATTATACATCCCATTGAAAATAAAACTAAACGGCATCCATATGAATATATTATATCCTTTATAAATTTATATTTTGTTGTTTTACCTATATGAAGTGTGAATGCCATGAAGGAAAGTAAGAAAAGAAAAAAAAGAGCTCTTGGCCAAAAAATAGTAGATAAACCTATCCATAAACGCAAAAAAGATAATTTGTCTAATCTTCTGAATTCTGGATATTTTATATGAATGTTGTTCATTGATGGGTCATAGTATGGTTTTAGTTTTGCATATATTATACATGCAAAGATAAAATTGAGAAAGAAATGAAATAATACTATGTTTGTGTGATTGAAAGGGATTAATATTATAAATTTTAAGGTTTTTCTTAAATATACCATATTTTTTTTTTCTGTAATAAATAATAATCTAATGATTTACTTTTGATTTTGTTTTTTTTTGAATTTTCTTTTGTTTTATTATTTTTTATTAAAAAAAATATATAAAATAAAATTAATTATATATTCATTCATATATGAAGATTAACATAATATATTTTATTATATGAAATTATATTAAACTAATAATAATAAAATAATTCTAAAAATATATACATTATTGTTCTTTATGAAAAGAAATAAATTTTTCCATTTCTTGAATAATCATATCATTAGCTTTAGAAACTTCTTGCATCATAATAGGAAAATCATAATTAAGATAACCATGAGGGAAATATTTAAATTCAGTATATTTAACATCTTTTCCTAATTTAACTAATTTTTCATAGAATAAAATTCCATCATCTCTTAAAGGATCTTTGGTACCTCCAAAAATTCTAACAGAAGGTAAAAATTTAAGAATATTATCTTTCATGAAAAGAGGGGAAAAAAAAGGATTTTCAGGATGATTAAAATTTCCTAAATATGATTTAATACAAAATAATAATAAATTATAATTTAAAATAGGATCAGTAATAGCATTAAAATAACTTAAACTAAAATTTAAACTATGCATTTTTAAAGCAGGATAAAAAATAAAAATAACTTTTGGTAATTTGACTTTTTTTAAAATCAACAAATAACATAAAGAAATACATAAATTTCCTCCAGCAGAATCTCCAGAAAGAATAATATCATTAATTTTCATTTTAAAAAATTCTTCTCCATAATTAATTAACCATAAATAAGATTGAAAGCAATCATCTAAAGCTTTTGGAAATGGAAATTCAGGTGATAATCTATAATAAATAGAAAAAATTGGTATTTCTAATTCATTTGACCATTTTCTTAAATAATTTTCATGTGATGATGGCGTCATTGCTACAAACCCTCCTCCATGAATATGAAACATTATTGTTTTTCTATTTTTTGTCATTGATTTTTTTTTTAATAAATTTTTTATTATCCCATTATTTCTTCCTAAATATGTAAAATGCCTTGAATGAATTATTTTCACTTTTATATATTCTTCATCTGTTTTTCTATGACTTTTTATATATGAATTTGGAATTATTAATTCTGAAAAATCTTTTCTTAATTCTGTGTCTTTCATTATAATTCCTTCTTTTATTATTTCTTCTTCTTCTTTTTCTTCCTTTTTAAATATTTTTTCTATTTCTTTTCCTATTATATTATCGTTTGGATTATATTTTTCTATTATTGATGTTAAATTTAATATTGTTTCTAATTTTATTTCAGGTTCTGTTCTTTTCATAACAAATGATTGAACAAATTTTATTGATGGTAATGCTATTTTTACCATTTTTTTTACTGGCTTTGAATCTAATAAATTCCATAATGTTAATGTTATTTTTGTATCTGGACTCATAAAAAATTTTTTTGATTGAATTAGAGCTTTTTTTCTATGAAAAAAAAAATATGTAAAATATGCTCCACTTGAAACTAAATTCATTAAATTATTATCATGATTCATTGATTTACTAAATGAAGCATAACCCATTGTTACCATGTCAAAAACTTTTTTTAATGATTTTTTTAATTCACCCCTTGTATAAAAATATTTTCTTGAAAAATTTTTTTTTAATAAAATCCATTCTTTGGATTTTTCTTCTTTACTAAAAATATTATTTTCATCAAAATTATATATTAAATAAAGAAATGATATTATTATATTTAAACGTCCTAAATCACTAAAAAATAGTATTATATTATCTTCTTTACTATCTTTTTTCAATATTTCTAAATCTTCTTCTACATATTTTAATATCATTATTATATAATTTATTGCTACTGAAAAAGGATAAAATCCTGGTTTATAATTTTCCTTTTCTAATAATAATAATTCTTTTTCATATTCAAAAGTTATTTTAATATGATTTTTTAATTCTTTAATTTCTTTTTCATTTAATTTTGAAAATATTTTATCTTCATTAATTAAATTATTATAAAATTCATTAATATCAATAGGTAATTTAAATCTCAAATTCAATTTTTTTAAAAATTCTTCATAAGATGAATTTTCATTCGATTCATATTTATATTCTAATAATATATAAATCATTTTTAAATGTCTGATTAAAAAAACAAAATTAAATATATAAATACAATAATTTTCTTCATATTCAGTAAATTTTTGAATGATTTTATCATTATCAAAAAGGAAAATTTCAATAGATCCTTTTAAATAACTTATTAAACTAATACATTCTTGAAATTTTATTTGAAAATGAAGAAAATTAGTGATTTTATTTATTTCATCATCAACATATTCTTCTTCAAAAGTTGAGAATCTTAAATTTTCAATTTGAATTTCATTTTCAGGTGTCGAAAAATCAATATCATTAAATCTTGAGCTTAAAGTTCTATTCATTTTATTTTTTAAATATTAATAATTTGAAATGATATCATTTTAAATGATATTTAATTTCTATAAAAATTTATTATGAATTATTAAAACAATAAAAGAATATATAAGAATAAATAAAATGATAATTTAAAAATATAAAATAATTTGAAATTAAATAAAAGAAAGTTAAAAATATTTTATTCATAATTTTTATGAACAAAAATTTGGGGATTGGGGATTGGGGATTGGGGATTGGGGATTGGG
>JAEEGK010003776.1_pt1 | contig 37527 bp, 30 predicted proteins | sample 8958771 | NCBI WGS metagenome assembly JAEEGK01 (sample SAMN16246547, study PRJNA631951) | gut metagenome | biome: gut microbiome; feature: rumen; material: SC-attached | host: Bos | place: Iran: Karaj | collected 2018-10
GTCTTCATGGCGACCAAAGAGGCCAGAAACAATCTTCTTGGTTTTCAGTATGCTTTCCGACATATGCATATCGAAGTCGAGAACAACTATTTTGCATCCTTGTAGTTTGGCTTTACGAAAGGCGGATTTGATGCCATTCTCACTTTCCACGCCCTTTCTATCGCCTAATATCTCGTCTATGGCAAATTCAGTTTCGCAATTCTCTGGTACTATGTCGTTCATACCATTATCTTTAATGTTCAACATTCAGTTTACAGGGTACAAAGGTACAAACACTTTTTGAATTGTGCAAGAATTTGGAGGAAAGATTTGGTGGAATGGAGAAATAACACATTATCTTTGCACCAAATTGACACAAGAAAAGAGCGAGGGATCTTTCGATTTCCTCGCTCTCTCTGTCGGGATTACTGGACTCGAACCAGCGACCTCGCGCCCCCCAGACGTGTGCGCTACCAACTGCGCTAAATCCCGATCCTAAGTGATTTGTTTTCCAAATCGCGTGCAAAGGTACATAGTTTTTGTGAATTGTGCAAGTTTTCGAGCATTTTTTTAGTAAAAAACTATAAAATCTATGATTCTGTGGCTGAAAATGCGTACCTTTGCAATCAGATTTTATGTGTAAAAGGTTAAATGGAACAATATAGAATTACTGCTCCTGAGCGGCTCGATGTAACTGTAAAACTACCCGCTTCGAAGAGCATCTCTAACAGGGCGCTGATTATTTATGCCCTTAGTGGGGGAAGAATGATGCCTCAGAATCTTAGCGATTGCGACGATACGGATGTGATCATCCAGGCCCTGCGTTATATGCCTGAAGAGATTGATATCAAGGCTGCCGGTACGGCCATGCGCTTTATGACTGCCTATCTCAGTGTGATGCGTGGCACTCATGTCATCACTGGTACGGAACGTATGAAGCACCGTCCGATCGCTATTCTCGTAGATGCCCTGCGTGCTTTGGGAGCTGAGATAGATTATGTGGGCGAGACGGGTTTCCCTCCGCTTCGTATCACAGGTAAGACGCTCGAAGGCGGTCTGCTTGAGATCCCAGGAAACGTCAGTTCGCAGTATATCTCGGCTTTGCTGATGATAGGTCCTGTGCTTCGTGAGGGTCTTACCTTGCGTCTTACGGGTGATATCATCTCGCGCCCCTATATCGACTTGACCCTGTGGACGATGCGTGAGTTTGGCGCCGATGCTGAATGGACGGCTGCTGATACCATCACCGTTAATCCCAAGCCCTATAAGAATCGTGAGTATTTTATCGAGAACGACTGGAGTGGGGCGAGCTATTGGTATGAGATGTTAGCGCTCTGTAAGAGTCGCGACTCCGAGGTGCGTCTGACTGGGTTGATGGACGGCTCGAAGCAAGGCGACTCCGTGACGAGATACATCTTCAGTCTGCTGGGCGTGAAGAACAAGTTTGAGACGAAGAAGGTGGGTATCCCCCAGACGGTGACAGTGGCGAAGAACGGCCGATGCGTGCCGAAGCTGGAGTATGACTTCATCAACTCGCCCGACCTGGCGCAGACATTCGTCGTGACCTGTGCCGCCAAGGGCATCCCCTTCCACTTCAAGGGGCTCTCTACCCTGAAGATCAAGGAGACCGACCGTATAGAGGCCCTGAAGACGGAGATGCGGAAGTTGGGCTTCGTGCTGAAGGATGCCAACGACAGTGAGCTGATCTGGGACGGTGAGCGCTGTGAGCCTGACTTCGAGCAGGGCATCGACACCTACGAGGATCACCGTATGGCCCTCTCGATGGCGCCCTTCGCCTGCATCCATCCAGGACTGATCATCAACAATCCGCAGGTGGTGACAAAGTCGTATCCCCGTTTCTGGGACGACCTGCGGGAAGCCGGATTCACGATAGAGAAGATATGAGTTTCGCCATCGTCTGCATCGGTATGATTGTGGCCATCGGCGTGATAGCCGCCATCGCCTCCCACTTCGACAAGGGTGACGATGAGATCACCGTAGCCCACGACTGCGCCACCTGTACCGCTGCCCAGGAGGGCGACTGCAAGATACACTGTCTGATTGAGGAGAAGAAGAAAAAGGAGGTAGAACAAGAAGGCTCATGCACAGGAGATGGCACATAGCACTGATCGCAATCTTCGCAGCAGCCGCCATCGGCTGTTCGACCAAGAAAAACACCGTCGGCACGCGCCGATGGCATGCGTTCAACGCGCGCTATAACACCTATTTCAACGGCTCGCAGGCCTTCATCGAGGGAAACCTTGAAAAGGAGAAAGGCCATCAGGACAACTTCACGGAGATGCTGCCCCTCTACCCTGTGGGCAAGCGGGAGAGCCGTGAGATCGGCAAGGGGCAGTACGACCGCGCCATCGAGAAATGCGAGAAGACCATCCGACGGCACAGTATCAAGGTGAAACCAGAGTGGAACAAAGACCGCCGCAAGACCGCCAAAGACCGTGAGTGGCTGGGGCGCAGGGAGTATAACCCCTTCCTCTGGAGAGCCTGGCTGCTGCTGGGTAAGGCGCAGTTCCAGGAGGGAGCCTTCGAGGAAGCCGCCGCCACCTTCACCTATATGACAAGGCTCTACCACACCCAACCCATGCAGAAAGGACTCGCCAGAGCCTGGCTTGCCAAGTGCTACACGGAACTGGGATGGATGTACGACGCCGAAGACGTGATCCGCAACATGAGCCGCGACTCGATGGACTTCAGGGCCGTGAAGGACTGGGACTACACCTATGCCAACTACTATATCGCCCAGCGCGACTATGAGAAGGCCGTGCCCTATCTGCGAAAGGTGATCCGTCATGAGAAGCGTCGCGTGCAGCGCGCCAGGGAGTGGTATCTGATGGGACAGATCGAAGCGCAGTTAGGACACCGTGAGAAAGCCTACGACGCCTATCAGCACGTGATCAGGAACCACCCGCCCTACGAGTTGGCGTTTAATGCCCGCATCGCCCAGACTGAGGTGATGCCTCAGGGGAGCCGGCAGAAGATCAGCAAACTGAGACGGATGGCGCGTAATGATAATAATAAGGAGTATCTGGATCAGGTGTACTACGCCATCGGCAATGTGTATCTGACGGAGCGCGACACCATGCAGGCGATTGCCGCCTACGAGAAGGGCAACCAGAAATCCGTGAGACACGGTATCGAGAAGGGTGTGCTGTTGCTGACCTTAGGCAACCTCTACTGGGACAAGGAACGCTATAACGATGCCCAACGCTGTTATGGCGAGGCCATCGGCCTGTTGGATAAGGAACGGCCTGACTACGAAACGTTAGCCCTGCGCTCGAAGGTGCTCGACGAACTCGTGCCCTATACCGACGCCATCCATCTGCAGGACTCGCTCCTGCTGTTGTCTGTGATGCCAGAGGCTGACCGTATGCAAGCCATCAACCGCGTGATCGACGCCCTGAAGAAAAAGGAGAAGGAAGAAAGCGACGCCCTGTTGGCTGAGGAGGCAGAACGTAGGCAGGTCGAACAGACAGACTTCGGACAAAGGCAGTCTCAGCCCCTACCGTCCACCCCTCAGGGGATGCAACAGGGCAATGGCCAGTGGTATTTCTATAATCCTGTGGCCGTAAGCCAGGGAAAGTTGACGTTCCAACGGCAGTGGGGCAAGCGCGAGAACAAGGATAACTGGCAGCGCAGCAACCAGACGGTAGTAGCAGGGCTAGAAGGACTAGCAGGACTAGGAGACAGCATAAAGCTAGATAGTCTAGAAGATCTAGAAAGTCTAGAAGATCTAGATCGGCTAGACAGGCTAGGCAGGCTAGATAGGCTAGAAAAGCTAGAAACACTCGACCCTCACGCCCCTGCCTATTATTTAGCGCAGATCCCCTTCACGGCGGAGCAGAAGGCCGCCGCCCATGCGATCCTAAAGGATGCTCTCTTCCATGCTGGTATCATCTTCAAGGACAAACTCGACAACCTGCGCCTCAGTGAAAAGTATCTCGTCAGACTCACCCAGGACTATCCTGACTTCCCGCAGTTGGATGTCGTCTGGTATCACCTGTTCCTGCTCTATTCGAGACAGGGCAAGACGCTGCAGGCGACGAACTGTCTGAGTCGGTTGCAGACCGACTTCCCCCACAGCGAATGGACCACCCTGCTCGCAGACCCCTACTTCAAGGAGAACGCCCGTTTCGGCGAGCATATCGAGGACTCGCTCTATACCGCCACCTACGAGGCGTTTAAGACCGACAGGGCAGAGGTTGTGAAGCACAACGTGAAACTCTCTGAGGAGCGGTTCCCGTTAGGCGCCAACCGTGCGAAGTTCCTCTTCATCGACGGTATGACACGCTTGAACGAGGGCGACGGTGACGGTTGTCTGGAACGCTTGAAACAGGTGGTGGAGCAATACCCTGAGAGTGAGGTGAGCGAACTGGCTGGTATGATCATCAAGGGCGTGCAGGAGGGGCGCCGTCTTTATGGTGGTAAGTTTGATATCGGTGAGGTCTGGTCAAGGAGAGACATCACGATGCTGACCGACTCGACGAGGGCCGACACGCTGAGTGCCGCCCGCGACGAACGTTTTGTGTTCATCTTAGCCTACGAACCTGACTCCGTGAACGAGAACCAGTTGCTGTTTGAGATGGCACGCTATAACTTCACCAACTTCCTCGTGCGTAGTTTCGACATCACCATCGACGAGGATGAGGGGATGCACCGTATGCACATCAGCGGCTTCCTGAGTTACGACGAGGCGATGCAGTATGCCCGTCAACTCTATGCCGACAAACAGATGGCTGAGAAACTGAAAGACTGTCGCAGTCTGATCATCAGTGAGGCGAACCTCGCCCTCCTGGGTACGCGCTTCAGTTACGACGACTACCAGCAGTTCTATGAGGACACCTTCGTGCCGATGAAGGTCAGTGAACAGAAACTGCTGATCGACCCTGCAGAGATCGAGCAGAAAGATGCCGAGGACATCCCCTCTGAACAGCAGACGCAACAGACGGAAGAAGACGATGACCTCTTCCCCACAGAGAAGGCTCAGCCGCAAGTGAAGGATTTTGAATTCGATGAAGATTTTTGGTAAGATATGACGAACGGATTGTTACTTTGGGTAGATGATGAGATCGAACTGTTGAAGGCGCACCTGCTTTTCCTGGAGAAGAAGGGCTATGAGGTGATGACCGTCACCAACGGCAGCGATGCCATCGACCTGTGCAAACAGCATAACTTCGACCTGGTGTTGCTCGACGAACAGATGCCTGGACTGAACGGACTGGAGACGCTGCGCCGCATCAAGGAACTGCAGCCTGCCCTCCCTGTGGTCATGGTGACGAAGAGTGAGGAGGAGCACATCATGGAACAGGCCATCGGCCAGAAGATTGCCGACTACCTGATCAAGCCCGTGAACCCCAACCAGATCCTGTTGGCACTGAAGAAGAACATCCACCGCAGGGAGATCGAGACGGAGGTGACGCAGAGTCAGTATCAGCAGAACTTCCAGCAGATCGCCATGCAGATCCTCGACTGTCAGACATGGAAGGACTGGGCGGATGTGTATAAGCGACTTGTACACTGGGAACTGGAACTGAGTGCCACAGACAGTAACATGACGGAGATGCTGCACATGCAGAAGGAGGATGCGAACAACGGCTTTGCGAAGTTCATCAAGAAACATTATATGGACTGGGTGGCCGACCTGGGTGCCCACAAACAAGACGAACAGCGGCCGATGATGTCGCCAGAGGTGTTCAAACAGAAGGTGTTCCCCCTGCTCAACGACGGTCAGAAGGTGTTTCTCGTGGTACTCGACAACTTCCGCTACGACCAGTGGCGCGTGCTCGCCCAAGAACTCAGTGAGCAGTTCGACATTGACGAGGATCTGTATTACAGTATCCTACCCACTGCCACACAGTATGCGCGCAACGCCATCTTCAGCGGATTGATGCCCAACGAGATCGCGCGGCTGTTTCCTGACCTCTGGGTGGATGAGGACGAGGAGGAAGGTAAGAACCTGAATGAGGAGCCCCTCGTGAGAACCCAACTGGAGCGTTATCGGAGGAAGAACACCTTTTCTTATCATAAGGTGAACAGTTCCAGCGATGCCGACAAACTGCTGCAGCAGTTTAATGCGCTCCAGAAGAACGACCTGAACGTGATCGTGTTCAACTTCATCGACATGCTCAGTCATGCCCGTACGGAGTCGAAGATGGTGCGCGAACTCGCCAACAACGAGAGTGCCTACCGTAGCATCACCCTCTCGTGGTTCCGTCATTCTGTCATCGCCGACTTCTTCAAACTGTTGGCACAGACCGACTGCAGGGTGATCGTGACGACCGACCACGGCAGCATCCGTTGTACGCAGCCCGTGAAGATCGTGGGCGACAGGAACACGAACACCAACCTGCGCTATAAGTTGGGTAAGAACCTCGCCTACGACGACAAGAGTCTCTTCGTGATCAAAGAACCGCAGAAGGCGCTGTTGCCTGCCCCCAACCTCTCGACGAGTTATGTCTTCGCCTCAGGTGATACGTTCTTCGCCTATCCGAACAACTACAACTACTACGTGACCTACTATCGCGACACCTTCCAGCACGGCGGTATCTCGATGGAGGAGATGATCATACCGATTATAACGATGAGAAATAAGATATGGAAATCAAAATCAACGATTTAGGCAGCATACGTGAGGCTGCACGCCAGTTTATCGCCCAGATTGGCGAACACAAGGTTTTTGCCTTCTATGGCAACATGGGCGCAGGAAAGACCACCTTCGTGAAGGCGATCTGTGAGGAGTTAGGGGTGGATGACGTCATCACCTCCCCCACCTTTGCCATCATCAATGAGTATCACGCCAAGGACGGCGTGATCTATCACTTCGACTTCTACCGCATCAAGAAACTCGAAGAGGTGTATGATATGGGGTATGAGGACTATTTCTACAGTGGGGCACTCTGTTTCATCGAGTGGCCTGAACTGATTGAGGAACTGCTGCCAGAGGATGCCGTGAAGGTGAGCATCACGGAGAATGCCGACGGTACGAGAACCGTCAGCCTATAAACAAGAAAAAGGGTGAGCCTTCAATGCTCACCCTTTATTCTTCAGACATTCTGTTCCTGGAAATCCAGATCAGCCTGTACGATGAAAAACACTTCCTCAGGATTGAACGAAGAACAGAAGCCCTCGTCCTTTGCCCGCTTGCACACATACGCCGCTATCGCTTCGAGGTCGATCTCCACTTCCTCGTCATCGCTCTCCAGAATACCGCTTGTGAAATAATAGTCAACAATGAGATCCATCATATAGAGGATATCCTTGTCGCTATAGAACTTCTTGATGGTAGAAGGCATCTGGGTGCGGATGTAAGCCAGTTCCCGTCTGTTCTCCACCTCGTCGAGACGGATCTCTTCGTCAAAACTTGCCATCTTTACAGCAGGGCCTTGAATTTCTCTTCGATCTTTGCCTTGGGCTGGGCACCGATGATCTTGTCAACCACCTCACCGTTCTTGAAGAAGAGGATGGTGGGGATGTTACGGATGCCGAATTCAGCAGCCAGATCATCATTCTCCTCTACATCGCACTTGCCGACCACGATCTGACCGTCGTAGGTGCCTGCCAGTTCTTCAATGATGGGAGCGACCATACGGCAGGGCCCACACCATGTAGCCCAGAAATCAACTACCATTGGCAGTTTGCCAGCCTTCAAACTCGCAAAGTTCTCATTTGTGATTGTTACTTCCATTGTTTTCTTAATTTTTTAGCCCCCTAAGTTAGGGGGTTGGGGGTCTGAACATGTGTTCATCACCACCGGGTTAAACATATTATTATCTAATTCTCTATTTGCAAAAAGCATGCCATTAATTGATATGATAGTCAAGACCATCGACCTTATCGATATAATCGATCAGCGTATGGCGCACATCGACGCCACAGGTCTTACTGCGCAACAGCACATGATTGATGCCGCGCGAGTCGCGCAACTGGAAGAAGAGCTGCGTCTTGCCAGGGTTGCTGTGGATGATCTCGTTGAGGTCGGCCACCACCTGATTGTCGAGCAGGTCGGTGTTCATCGAGATGGTGATGCGCTCCACCGCCTTCTCCTTCACACGCTGCAGATACTCCACGTTCTGCACCTTGAACTCCATCTGGTTGCTGTGCATGAAGCGCGGCTGCAGTTTCGCCGTGACATAGACGGAAGCGCCCTCTGTGAACATCCCGTTCCAGCGGCCCCAGTCCTGGCCGAACAAGGGGATCTCGCCACTGCCCTCGAAGTCCTCGACGGTGATGAAGCCACAGGGTTCCCCACTCTTCGTGAACTTCTGGCGCACGGCTGTCACAATGCCACCCAGGAGGATGTCCTCGCGCCCGTTGAGTTTCGAGATGTCTGCCAAATCGGCACACTTCGCGTTACAGAGGTTGTCGAGGATGATCTTATATTCGTCGAGCGGATGGGCTGAGAGGTAGATGCCCACGAGTTCACGCTCCTTGTTCAGGCGTTCAATGTCGCTCCAGCGGATATCGTTCTTTGGCACGACAGGTGTGGCGATCTCGATATCATCGAAACCGCCGAAGAGCGAGTTCTGCGCCTGTGCCTTCTCCGTCTGGTACAACTGACCGTAGCGCACGAGCATATCCAGGAACGTCTCGCCCTTATTGTTCGTGGCGAAATAACTCTCACGCGAGATGCCGAAACTGTCGAAGCCGCCGCTGAGGGCGAGTGACTCGAAGGCCTTCTTGTTGACATTCGACAGGTTGACGCGCTGGGCGAAGTCGAAGACGGTCTTATAGGGACCGTTCTTCTCACGCTCAGAGATGATCGCCTGTGCTGCCGATTCACCCATGCCCTTGATGGCACCCAGTCCGAAACGGATCTCACCATGATGGTTCACACCAAACTTCTCATACGACTCGTTCACATCAGGTCCTAAGGTGGCGATGCCCATCGACTTACACTCATCCATCAGTTTCGTGATCTCCGTGATCTGATCGCGGCGACGACTCATGATGGCTGCCATGAACTCAGCGGGATAGTTGGCCTTGAGGTAGGCCGTCTGATAGGCTACCCACGAGTAACAGGCGGCATGCGACTTGTTGAAGGCATAGGAAGCGAACTTCTCCCAGTCGGCCCAGATCTTCTCCAGCACCTTCGGATCGTGTCCGTTCTTCACACCACCGTCGATGAACTTCGGCTTCATGGCGTCAACGATATCCTTTTTCTTCTTACCCATCGCCTTACGCAGGGCGTCGCTCTCACCACGGGTGAAGTCGGCGAGTTGGCGCGACAGCAACATCACCTGCTCCTGATACACCGTGATACCATAGGTATCCTTCAGGTATTTCTCCATGCAGTCGATGTCGTATTTGATCTCCTCACGACCGTTCTTACGGGCGATGAAGGATGGGATATAGTCCATAGGTCCTGGACGGTAGAGGGCATTCATGGCGATGAGGTCCTCGAACACCGTGGGATGCAGTTCACGCAGGTATTTCTGCATGCCTGCCGACTCAAACTGGAACGTGCCGATGGTCTGTCCCTTCTGGTAGAGTTCGTAGGTCTTGGGATCATCGATGGGGATCGTGTCGAGATCCACGTCGATGCCTCGTGTGCGCTTGATATTCGCACAAGCCTCCTTCAACTCCGAGAGGGTTTTCAAACCGAGGAAGTCCATCTTGATGAGTCCTGTCGATTCGATCACGTGACCGTCGTACTGCGTGCAGTTGGTCTTCGTGCCCTTGAAGTCTGGGTCGTCAGCCGTCGAGACAGGCACATGGTCTGAGATCGGATCACGGCAGATGATGAAGCCACAGGCATGGATACCCGTGCCGCGCACCGTTCCCTCGAGCATCTTCGCATATTTGATGGTGTTCGCCATCTGCGGATTGGGAGAAGCCTCAGCCTCCTGCAGTTCACGCACGGCCTTGATGGCATTGGTGAGGTTCATCTTCGGCGTCTTGCCATCCACATCAGGCAGACGGTCAGGGATCGCCTTACACAAGGCGTTCGAGTCGGCCAGCGGCAGTTTCTCCACACGTGCCACATCCTTGATGGAGTTCTTCGTCGCCATCGTAGCGTAGGTGATGATATGGGCGCAGTTCTCATGACCGTACTTGTCCATCACCCACTTCAGGACCTTTCCACGACCGTCGTCGTCGAAGTCGGTATCGATATCAGGCAGTGAGATACGGTCAGGGTTCAGGAAACGCTCAAACAGCAGGTCGTATTTCAGGGGGTCGATCTTCGTGATACCCAAGCAGTAAGCCACCACAGAACCAGCTGCCGATCCACGACCAGGTCCCACCATCACCCCCAGTTCATCACGTGCTGAGTTGATGAAGTCCTGCACGATCAGGAAGTAACCAGGAAAGCCCATCGTCTTCATGATGTGCAGTTCGAAACGGATGCGGTCGTCGACCTCCTTCGACAGCGGAGAGCCATAGCGCTTGGCAGCGCCCTCGTAGGCGAGTTTCGCCAGGTAGTCGGCCTCGAACTTGATGCGGTAGATCTTATCGTAGCCACCCAGTTTCTTGATCTTCTTCTCGCCCTCCTCTGGGGGCAAGGGGTTCTCGCCGTTCTCATCGCTGGTGAACTCCTCATAGAGTTGCTGTTCCGTGAACTTCTGGCGCCACTCCTCTTCTGTGCCAAACGATTCAGGGATGGGGAAGAACGGCATGATGGGGTCGGCATCCAGACTGTAGGTCTCCACCTTATTTAATATCTCTACGGTGTTCGCCATCGCCTCAGGCACATCACTGAAGATGTCGTTCATCTCCTGCTGCGTCTTAAACCACTCCTGTTTGGAGTAGAGCATACGCGTGGGATCGTCGAGATCCTTACCTGTGGAGAGACAGAGCAGATGGTCGTGGGCCTCAGCATTCTCTTTATCCACGAAGTGGGCATCGTTGGTACAAACCAGTTTGATACCATATTCTTTCGCCAGTTCGATGAGCACCTTGTTCGCCTGCTGCTGCAGGGGGAAGGTATCACGGTTGGCACGGATCGTAGGATCCTTCACCTCATGGCGCTGCAACTCCAGGTAGTAGTCGTCGCCCCAGAGCCGCTTGTGCCACTCGATGGCCTCACGCGCCCCAGCGATGTCGCCCTTCAGGATCTTGGCAGGCACCTCACCAGCGATACAGGCGGAGCACACGATTAGGTCCTCGTGGTATTTCTCCAGCTCATGACGGTCTGTACGCGGACGACTGTAGAAGCCATCGACCCAGGAGTTGCTCACGAGTTTAATGAGGTTCTTATAGCCATTGGCATTCTTCGCCAGCACGATCAAGTGATAGCCACCCTGGTCTTCTCTGGTATCCTTCAGATGCATGTCGCCACGACGGGCCACATACATCTCACAGCCGAAGATGGGCTTGAAGGGTTCGAGTCCGTCTTTCTTACGCTGTTTGTTCACGCCGTTGCAGATGTCGTGAAATTCCTTAATGCCGAACATATCGCCATGATCGGTGATGGCCATGCCCTTCATACCGTCGCCGATGGCTTTATCTACAAGCTTCTTGATACTCGACTGTCCATCGAGGATCGAGTAGTAGGTATGTACATGCAGATGTACGAAATCTTCCATTCTTTAGTCGATAAATAGTGGTTTTGAGCTCCAAAGTTACGGCAAAAAAATGGAAATACCAAAAGAAAAACGTGAAAAGTTTGTAACTTACGTAAAAAATACGTACCTTTGCAGTCGAATAATAAAACAATCAACGATCTGATGGGAGAAAGAATAAAGAAACTTAAAAAGATAAGAATCCATCGTGAAGGCACCAATGAACTGACACTCAGCGCATTAGCGATCATCGGCATCGCAGCGCTGATTTGGTATGGTCTCCACTCTCATATACTTTTATGGGCATTCCTGATCATCTTCGGTGCTGCGTGGATGATTGCACTGAACTTCTATCGTTGTCCGATCCGCTATTTCAACGGTGATTCGGAGAAATTGGTTGTGGCCCCTGCCGACGGAAAGATCGTGGTGGTGGAAGAGGCTGAGGAGAACACCTACTTCCACGACAAGCGCCTGATGATCTCGATTTTCATGAGTCCGCTGAACGTTCACGCCAACTGGTTCCCTGTGGACGGCAAGGTGAAGTTTGTGAAGCACTTCAATGGTAACTACCATAAGGCCTGGTTGCCGAAGGCCAGTGAGGAGAATGAGCATGCCGACATCATGATCACCACCCCTGACGGACAGGACATCCTCGTGCGCCAGATAGCAGGTGCCCTCGCCCGTCGTATCGTCACCTACGCCAAAGCCGAGGAGGAGTGCTATATCGATGAGCACATGGGCTTCATCAAATTAGGATCACGCGTCGATGTGTTCCTGCCGCTGACAGCGAAGGCTTGTGTCACCATGGACCAGCCCACGACAGGCGACCAGACGGTCATTGCAAAATTGGCATAACATGAAGAAGCATATCCCCAATACGATCACCTGTTGCAACCTCATCTCAGGCTGCATCGCCACTTATTTCGCCTTCATGGGGATTTATTATCTGGCGCTGCTGTTCATCGTCATAGGGGCTGTCTTCGACTTCTTCGACGGTATGGTGGCCCGTCTGCTCCACGTTTCCTCTCCCATCGGAAAGGAGCTCGACTCGTTGGCCGACGATATCACCTTCGGCTTCGCCCCCTCCGCCATCATCTTCAGTTACCTCTCCTCCTTCCATATCCATGCGCCCTTCGTACCTTTCCTCGCCTTTGTGATGGCAGCGTTCTCTGCCCTCCGTCTGGCGAAGTTCAATCTCGATGAGCGTCAGGCCTTAGGCTTTATCGGCCTGCCCACCCCTGCCAACGCCCTGTTCTGGGGTTCGCTCATCGTAGGACTGTATCAGTATGAGGTGAGCTTCGAGGGATTGGAATGGATCATCCTCATCGGCACCTTCGTCAGCTGTTATCTGCTGATTGCCGAGATTCCTATGTTTGCACTGAAATTCAAGCACTGGGGATGGAAAGACAACGAGATCAAATACGTCTTCCTCCTCTCCTGCATCCCTCTCCTCCTGTTCTTGGACATCATCGGACTGGCTGCCATCATCGCATGGTATGTCATCCTCTCGGTGGTCACGATGAAGAAATAAGAGATATAATACCTGAAACAAAACTTAAAAACCTACTTTTGACATGGAAATAATCATTGGAGCAATCGTCTTCGGACTTATTATTATCGCCATCATCGTAATGGTGGTCATCAATTTCACGTATCGAAGCGTCAAGAAGAGAAGAGAGGAGATGGAGGATGAGCACTACAAACATCTGAAAGAGAAGGAGCAGAAAGAGAAACATCCTTTCGGCAAGGACTATTTCAAGAGTGCTGCGCCGAAGAAACAACAGCCGAAGGCCAAACCTGCTTATCAGTCGTCAGAGCCGAAGCCGAAGCAGCAGGAGCAGCCCAAGCAACAGGAACAGCCTCGAAAGCAGACCGCTGAGCCTGAGTTCCAAAAAGAAACCGCCCGTAAGACAGTGACTACGGACGGTAACGTAACGATTATCGACGACCGCAAGAAGAGCGACAAGCGCAAGATCTTCGACGACCAGGACGGCGAATACGTAGAGTTTGAAGAAGTCCGCGATTAAGCGAGAGCCATGCAAGCTTGCTTGCTGATGGCCGAGCGCGAGCGGACTCGCCGAAGGCAAGTCGGCGATTAGTTATGGACCAGCGTGCCGATCTGCTCGCCGTCCATCACCTTCTTCAGATTACCCACCACATCCATGTTGAAGACATAGATAGGCAGATTGTTGTCCTGACACATACAGATGGCGGTCAGGTCCATTACCTTCAAACCACGTGCCAGTACCTCCTTATAGGTGATCTCATCAAACTTCGTCGCCGTGGGATCCTTCTCTGGGTCAGCGGTATAGACACCATCCACACGCGTGCCCTTCAGCATCACGTCGGCCTCGATCTCGATGCCGCGCAGACTCGAGCCCGTATCCGTGGTGAAGTAAGGTGATCCTGTGCCAGCCGAGAAGATGCACACATAGCCTGCCTCCATCGCCTCGATGGCCTTCCACTTCGTGTAGAACTCACCGATCGGCTCCATACGGATCGCCGTCAGCACCTTGTTCTTCACACCAACAGCCCCCAGCGCACTGCTCAGAGCCAGGGAGTTGATCACCGTCGCACACATACCCATCTGATCGCCTTTCACACGGTCGAACCCTTTCTGGGAACCAGAGAGACCACGGAAGATGTTACCACCACCGATCACGATACCGATCTGGACACCCATCTCACTGATCTCCTTGATCTGCTTTGCATAATCACTCAGGCGCTCAGGGTCGATGCCGTAGCCCTGCTTGCCCATCAGACTCTCACCAGAGAGCTTCAAAAGAATTCTGTTAAATCTTGCCATATTCCTTATATTAAACATTAAAGATTAAACATTAAATTACAAACTGCACTTCCTTAAAAGCGTAGCGGCGCTGACGCCCATTGTCGTCATGCAACAGCAGATGACCGTCTTCCTCCACGTCAGTCAACGCTGCCATAAACGCCCCTTCCTGATCCACAAAGGGATGATACCCTTGACGGCGATAGAGACGTGAGCGATACTGACGACGCACATCCTGACCCATGAGCTGGTTAAACCTGACGAGGATCTCATCCAAAAGCTGCGCACAGTCCGTCTCATGCTCGCAGATCTGCCACAACGACACAGGATTAGGTGCATCGCTCAGGAAACAGCGCTGATTCACGTTCAGGCCCACGCCGATGATACAATCCCTGATCAGGTTACCATTCAGCGCATTCTCTATCAGGATGCCCCCCAGTTTGCCATTGCGCCAATAAATGTCGTTGGGCCATTTGATGCTGACATCGCCGATATATTGCTCCAGCACCTCACAGATGGCGACGGATATCACTTCCGTGATCCTGAACTGTTGACTGGCAGGAATGTCGGTGGGATGGATCAGCATCGAAAACGTGAGGTTCTTCCCCCGTTCCGACTCCCAGCTGTTTGTGCCACAGCCCTTCCCAGCCGTCTGGTAATCAGCCACAACCACCATCGTACCCTCGCCGTGCGCCTTCAGCCAACGGTTCGTAGAGTCCGTTTCATCGATATGAATGATGTTAAATACCATATTCGTTTGCAAAGATACAAAATAATTTGTAATTTTGCACCATGATTTCAGAAGAACAGCAAAAAAAAGACGAACGCTATATGCGGATGGCGCTCGATGAAGCACAGATCGCCTATGAGGCAGGTGAGATTCCCATTGGTGCTGTCATCGTATGTAAGGATCGTGTCATCTCACGAGCCCATAACCTCACGGAGACACTCTGCGATGTGACGGCCCATGCCGAGATGCAGGCGATCACCGCTGCTGCCAACACCCTCGGCGGCAAGTATCTCACTGACTGCACCCTCTACGTCACCGTTGAGCCCTGCGTGATGTGTGCAGGTGCCATCGGATGGGCACAAGTGCCTCGCATTGTCTATGGATGTGCTGACGACAAACGGGGCTATCACGAATATGCCCCCCACGCCATGCACCCTAAGGCCACCATCACGAGTGGTGTCTTAGAGGAGGAATGTCGTCAACTGATGCAGGATTTCTTCAAGGCTAAGCGGTAGCCAGGCGCGCCAGCAGTTCGAGCAGCACCTTCCAGATGTCATCGATGGTTGACAGTTCGATGCGCTCGCTCGTGGAATGAGGCTCTACGATACGTGGGCCGATACTGGCGATCTGGATGCCAGGATAGGTCTGTACGAAGTAGCCTGCCTCTAACACGAAGTGCATCGCCACCATCCTGGGGCGCCAGCCCAGGACATCGTTGAAGGTATCGGAGGTGAGTTGCAGGAAGGCCGACTGCTGATCCTCCTGCCAGGCAGGGGCCATCATCACGCGCTGCGAACTGAAGCCATTCGACTTAAACACTGTTGCGATGTCATCAGCCAGTTTCTCCAGATCGGCATCGATGAAGCTACGGCTGTGCGTGCTGACAAAGAGACTGTTCTCACGCGTCTCCACCACACCGATGTTATTCGAGGTCTCCACGGTATTCTCCATCACCTCACTCATCTTAATCATACCCTGCGGCGTCGCCTTCAGACTCGCCAGCAAAGCCTCAAGTGCCTCTGGGTTAAGAATCGTGGGCTGTTTCTTACAGGGTCTGATGCTGCAATGCATGTTGGGATCGTTGTCGCCAAAGGTCTCCTGCATCCATTTGTTCATCACCGTCTCCTGTAACTTCACGAACATCGCCGCCTCAGCAGGTACACAGATCATCAGATCTGCAGAAGAGGCAATCGACGCGTTCGCCTCGCCGACCTTGATCTCAGAGATACAGAGGTCATAGACCCGTTTGATGGCCTGCAGGAGATTCCTCACGCACACCGTTGCACTGATGCGGCCCTTGTTGATATCCACGCCAGAATGACCACCCAAGCCACCCTCAAACCGCACATGGAACCACTGATAATCAGCAGGGGCAGGCTCTCGTGTCGTCGCCAGCTCGTGGAACTGCAGACAAGCGCCTGCAGCCCCTGTGGTAATGGTGTCGTAATCCTCAGAATCCAGGTTGATCACCTTGCGACCATGCAGGAAGTCAGGTTTGAGCTGAGAGGCCCCTGACATGCCATCCTCCTCATTGGTGGTGGTGATCACCTCCAACGGCCCATGCACGATGTCAGGATCTTCCAGCACAGCAAGTGCCATTGAGAGGCCGATGCCGTTGTCGGCACCCAACGAGGTGCCGCGCGCCTTCATCCATCCATCTTCCGTATAGGCTTCAATAGGCGTCGTCAGGGGATCAGCCATACCCACACAGACCATATCCATGTGGTTGAGCAATACGATAGGCTCTGCCTGCTCATAACCTTTAGTGGCAGGTTTTCTGATGACAACACAGTTGGCGGCATCCCGTTCGTATTCCAGATGCAGACGCTCAGCAAACTGACACAGGAAGTCGGCTACTTGTTCTTCATGGTGTGAAGGACGCGGAATCCCGTTCAGCGCCTTGAAGATGCTGAACACACGGTCGGTAGATGATCTCTTATTCATGATATATTACTTTTTTGGTAGTTCAAAGACGAAGCGTGAGCCTTGCGTATAGCTCTCATCGAGCCAGATCTTTCCACCCAACAGGGTCGTGATCGACTTACAGATAGAGAGTCCTAAGCCCTGCAGTTTCTGGTTCTCGCCCATCTCACGGAAGGTATCGAACACATGGGGCCTGCGCTCAGGCGGAATACCCTGACCTGTATCCGTCACACTGGTGCGCACATGATCCTCAAAGTCCTCACACGCCACAGTGATCACACCATGATCCGTATATTGGATGGCGTTCTCGATGAGGTGTCTCAACAGTGTCGTCACACCCTCCTGGTTCGTCTGTATCGCATAGTCGTCGGAAAGGTCCGTCTCGTAGTAGAGGCGCACACCCTCCTTGCACTTGGGACGATACGAATCGACCATATGCCGACAGAGGTGATTGGGCGACAGCTGGTAGTTCATCGGCAGTGACTTCTTACTCTCATAGAGCGACAGCTCCGCCAACTCGTCGATGAGTTTAGTGATGGTCTTCGAGCTGTCCTTGATCAGATGGCTCAGTTGCTCACGCTCCTCAGGCTGCAGCTCATACTCCTTGGTGCCGAGGATATCCGAGAAGCCCTCGATGGGGTTCAGGGGCGCACGCAGTTCGTTGGTGATATTCGTGATAAACTCGTTCTTCATGTCAAAGGCTTTTTCTGCCTGCTTGCGTGCCTCCTCCAGCTTCTCGTTCTCCTGCTCCAGATGCCTGATGCGCCGACGGTGACGGAATACCAGGAAGCCCAGGAAGAACACGATGGCAGCGACCACGATCAGGACGATCCAACGCCTCAGCTGCGCATTCTCTTCCTCCAGGATCTTCTGCTCCAGTTTCAGACGCTCATTGTTCATCTGCACATAACAGCTCGCCACCACGTTACCATGAGACACCAGCACGATGGAGTCGTTGATCTTCTTAAACTTCGCCATCTGTTCGTAGGCCTTCTGGTCATTACCCATACGGTGATAGATCACGGCCATGCGCTCGGCTTTCTTCTCTGGCGCCAGCTGCTCACACAGGCGCAACGCCTCCTCATAGTTGCCGTTCAGGATCTCATGGTTCACCTTTACCACTGGCTCGATCGTGCCGATGCCGTCAGATGCCTTCAGCGCCATCAGTTCGTTGTAGATGCTGTCGTACAACTCCTTATTATTCTTATTAAAGGCAAACTGACTCAGACGGAACAGGGCCCTACCCTTGTGGATCGGCTCTGCGTTTGGCTCTGCCAGGATCTGCTTGGCATACATCAGACCTGCCTTCTGGTCCTTACGGTGGTTGGCGATCTTCATCAGCTCCTGCAGATCTTCACCCGCACTCTCATTGGGGAAGTACTTATGACGGAACTCCACGGCTTTCTTGAAGCCTTCCTCAGCCACCTGATAGTCTTGTTTCTGGAGGGCATTCACCGCTTTCACATGCAGGGCGATGTAATTACCCCAGTGACTGTTCTGGTCTTTCGCATAGTCAGCAATCTGATTGGCTATCTTGTCTGCCGTCGCATAATCCTGATGGGCAGCCTCATAGACGGATTGGTTTCCCCAGGCCTCATAAAACAGGCGCTCGTTGCCATTTTTCTGGCATACGTCTTTCAGTTCCTCGGTTACTTCTGTAAAATTGTCTCTCTCCGAAGTACTGATCAGTCGCAACATTTCAGTCTTCAGTTTCATGATATGGACATCGTCCTTTGCCGTTGAAGGAACACTCACCAGCAAGGCAAACACTAATATCAACAAGTTTTGTTTTAGTCTCATATGTCCGTTTCTTTTTACAAGAAATTTCAAGATAAACAAATTTAATCTCGATGCAAAGATACAAAAAATATTCGAATTTCCTTTGTTTTTTCATAAAAAAATACATACCTTTGCATAACTTATGGTTATTAACCTGATTTTATATGCCTAAAAATAACACATACTTATGGGAGATTCAGTGGCAGAGGCATCTGCTACTATTATTATTTTTATATCTTTTCTTACCAATTACCCACGCTTCCGCCCAGCCTGAAGGAACTAAGCTCTACACAAAGGAGAACCCCTTGATTTATGAAGACGCACAGGATCTGTGGCCCTACTCCTTTCTCAACGACGAAGGTCAGCCTGAAGGCTTTAACATCGACCTGGTCGAGAAGCTGCTGAAGGAGTTGAACATCCCCTATGTCATCCGCCTCAAACCAGAGCTGGAGGCCTTTGACGACCTGAAGGCCGGCAAGGCCGACCTCACCCTCGGTCTGGCGGCAGGCTTCCACGATGCCTACGGACATTATGGGCGTCATACCATCACGCTCTTCACCCAGAGCGTCGCCACGCCGAAGAAGAACCGCATAGAGATCAAGACTTTCCGCGACCTGGGGAAAAACGGTCTGAAGGTGATCGTCAACGACTCCAGCCTGTGTCACCACCTGATGCTCGACTACGGTTGGGGCGACAACGTCGTGATCAGCCGCGACATGAAGAAGTCGATCCAGCAGGTCAGCGTCGATGAGAAAGACCAGATCGTCTGGAACACCCTTTCCCTGAAGTGGCTCATCAAGCACTACCATCTCGACAACCTTGAGCTCACCCCTGTGAACATGCCGCACGGTGAATACAAGTTCATGTCGAACGACCTGCATCTGCTCGACCTGCTCGACAAGGCCTACGCCGATCTCCATATCAAAGACGAGATACAGCCGATCGAGAACAAATGGCTCTACCCTGAGCATCAGGAGAAGAAGACCCCTGACTGGCAATGGGTACTCATCGCCATCGCCTCACTGCTGTTGGTGTTGGCCATCGTCTATTTCGTGAGCTATCAGCTGCGCATCAAACGCATCATGAAGACCAACCGTCAACTGAACCGCCGACTCGCCCTGATCAACGAGACCACCCAGGTGCGCATCTGGACCTATGATGTCAACGCCAACGAGGTCTCCTGGCGCAACAAGAACGGTAAGGTGGCCTACACCTATACGATGGAAGAGTTCTCACAGCGCTATAGCGAAGAGGACTTCCAACACCTGAAGGACGCCCTCGACCGACTCATCAGCCAGCATAAGGACGCCAAGGGGCATGAGAAAGAGGAAGTGACACTCGAACTGAAGGCGAAGGATTTGGAGGACGGTGACAATGAACTGCGTAACTTCCTCGTTGTGGTCTCCGTGCTGCGTCGTGACAAGGACGGCAAGCCCTCCGTCATTATCGGCACCAAGAAGGATGTCACAGAGGCACGCCGTCTGAAACGCCTTGAAGACGAGCGCACCCTGCGCTACTGGTCGATCTTCTACAGTCAGGATGCCGCCATCATCCTGTTCGACAGACTGGGCGTCATCCAGGATATCAGTCCCAAGGCCTGTGAACTCTGCCGTTGTGACGGCGACAAGCTGATCAAACAGCGCGTTCACATCAACGATTTCTTCAAGTCCAAGTTTACCGACATGAGCAAGACCAACGGTTTCCATGCCATTCAGGTCGTCAACGATGTGAGAATTGAATACCAACTGAAGACCTTCTACAACGACAGCAATCAGCTGTTGGGCATCTTTGCCTTCTGCCAGAAGGATCCGACTAACCTTTAATTCGACATCCTTATGAAACAGAGATATATCACCATCATACTGCTGTTGCTCGCTGCCGTTGTCCAGACGGCGGCACAGGCACTGACTGACCGCTACAACCGCCAGAATCCTGTCGTCATGGTCTGCCACTGGGACAATCCGCCCTACGAGTTCCTCAACGATAATGGAGAACCCGCAGGCATCAACGTCGATATCGTCAAAGCCGTGATGCACGAGCTCGACCTGCCCTGCCAGTTCATCATGAAAGAGTGGAGCGTGGCCAAGAACACTTTCGATAACGGCAACGCCGATCTGATCCTGACGGATGCCCGTTCCTATCAGAAAGCAACATTCTTCTCCTCGGAGAATGTGCTTCAGTATCACCGTATTCTGGCCGACTCCGTGGCTGAGATTCGTTTCATCGGCCGCGACCGCCAGCTCATCGAACAGGTGGACGACCAGTATTCACGCCTGAAGCAGAAAGGCGGCCTTGCCATCATCCAGGACCGTTGGATGCATCCTGAGCGCGTACAGCCGGAATCCACACCGATAGAGCCCTATATCGCTGGTGGTATCCTGTTGGTCGCCGCCATCGTCGGTCTGTTCATCTGGCTCGCCCGACGCCATGTAAAACGCGTCACTCGTCGCATCACCGAACTGAACGAGATGATGTACAAAGCCCTGCACATGGGTAATTATGATGTGATGGTATATGACATTGCCAACGACCGTGTCACCAACCAATATGGCAACATCCTGCCGAAAGAGGGAATGACCCTCGAAGAATACATCCGGCACATCCATCCTGACCAGCGCGAGGAGTTTATCCGTAAGTCGAAGAGTCTGAATGAGGGGCGTGAACGCCACTTCGTATTGAATAAGCGATGGAATAAAGGCACAGAGCAGCAGCCTAACTACCTGCACTTCCAGGAACATGCTATCCTGGAGGTCGATGACAGCGGGCGTCCTGCTTATGTCATCAACGCCGTGAACGACGTGACCCAGGATGTCAAGATCTACCAGGCAGCCCGTGACATCTCACACAGATACGAGGCTATCCTCAGCGATCCTTTCGTCGCCATGTCGTTCTACGACAACAAAGGTGCCCTGATTGACCACAACGAAGCCATGAACAATCTGCTTCACGGCATCGATTCCAGTCTCTTCAAGGAGATCTTCAAACCTGAAGAGCATAAGGACCTGAGCGTCACCCGTCACCTGTATTATCCGGAATATGGTATCGACAAATATGTAGAGTGCCATATCCAGCCACTCTACAATGCCAAGGGTGAGATTGCCAACTACCTGATGACCACCAACGGTCGGGCAGCGGCTATTTGAACTCGAACAGGTTAGTAAATCCAGTTGTCGTAAACACGTCCTTCACCTTCTCCTGCAGCCCTTTGATATACAGGCGGCACTGATTGGCGCGACAACGCTGATTGATGGCCATCAGCAGGCGCAGACCACTGGAGGAGATATACTGCAGCCGGCTGCAGTCGATCACGATCTCGCAGTCATAAAAGTCGAAGAGTGGTTCCACATCCTTCTCTGTCTGTGGGGTCACAGATGTGTCAAGGTAACCGTCGAGTATCAGGGTCACCTGCGTTTCGCTCTCTTTTCTAATCGTTGCTTCCATTGTTATATTAATTTTTGGTTTCCTTTAATCTTCTTAGTCATCGTCAGGATATTCTCACCGTCCTTGCGCTCATAGGTAAGCGTATCCATATAGTGACGCATCAGATGGATACCCAGACCGCCCACCTTCTGCTGGCCCACATGGGTGTCCACATCCACTTCCTGATAGGCCGTTGGATCGAAGGCCACGCCCTCGTCACGGAGCACAAAGGTCAGGGTCTCCAGATCGACGTCGGCGTCAACCTCTATCAGGATGACGGCACGCGTACCCTCCGGATAGGCGTAGTTCATGATGTTGACCACCGCCTCCTCGACCGCCAGTCGGATGCCCTGTTCCGTCAGCTCGTTGAAACGCATATCATGACAGATGCTGCCCACGAAGATGCCAAGTGCAGGCACCTCCTTCACATCGTTGAGCAGCGAGATACCACGGTGATACAACGGGTTGCTCATGCTGCCCTTATACTTGATGGCGAGCAGCGAGATATCGTCGCCTTGTGGGATAAAGTTCACGAACACACGCTCGGCCTTTCGGATCTTTTGGACAAAGGTACGCGAATCGAGGTTCTCGGCCGACAGGCGCAGGGCCTCGTCGCACATGCGCTGCTTACCGAACTGCTCACGCTCCACGGTCTCGGCCTCTGTATAGCCGTCGGTATAGAGGAACAGGGTTGTATCCCTGTCGATGATCGAGCGCTGCTCGGTATATTCCCAGTCAGGACGCAGACCCACGGGGATGTTGCTGTTGGCATTGAGGAAACGCGTGTGCGCACCACCCACCAGCACAGGCGGCTCATGTCCGGCATTCGTATAGAGCAAACGTCCGTTAGACAGGTCGAGCACACCCATGAAGAGCGTCACAAACATAAACGAGTCGTTGCTCTGACAAACGGAGCGGTTGATCGACTCCACGATCAGCTTAGGTGAGGTATTACTCATCGACGCACTGCGGAACATCGAGCGCGCTACCGCCATCACGAGGGCTGCCGGCACGCCCTTGCCTGCCACGTCGCCGATACTGAAATAGAGTTTCTCATCGCGGATGAAGAAGTCGAAAAGGTCGCCACCCACCTTCTTAGCCGTCACCACCTCACCGAAGATGTCGATATCGGTACGCTCAGGGAATGGCGGATACACTTTCGGCAGCATGCGCTGCTGGATGTCGCTGGCAATCCTGAGTTCCTGATCCATCGCCACGTTCGAGGCGGTCGTCTCCTTCAGTTCCTCCACATAGATCGCCAGTGAGCCCTGCATATCCTTGAAGGCATCGCGCAGGGCATCCACCTCACGGCTCTTCACCTCAGGCAGTTCCATATCGAAGTTACCCTGTGCCACCTGTCCTGCGGCAGTCACGAAGCGCGACAGCGGCCGCATGTTCTTCTTGATCAGATGGGAGCTCAGCAGATAGATGATAATCAGACCGACGAAGAGCACGGTTAAGATGATGTTCGCCAGAAGGTTTCCCTTATAATTGATAATCGACTCTGGCACAACGATAGCCACCGTCCAGTCGGCATATTTCACATAGGAATAGAACACCCAGCAGTCCTGACCGTCGTTATTGATGTGGCAGGTACCACTCTCATGGTTCAACATCCGCTTCACCATCGCGTCATCGATGGTGTTGGGACTTGCGGCCATGACATCCTGGATCTTCATCTCCAGCACACGCTCCTCCATCGGATGAATCAGGTAGGTACCGTCGTTGTCGATGATAAAGCTGTACGACTGTTCCGAAAAGCCCTGTTCATAACGTTCGTGGATCTCGGCATCTACCTTTTCGTGTCGCTGACGCAGCCACTCCAGCGATACGTCGGCACCCAACATACCCACTTTTTTGCCATGACTGTCGTGGATATGGATCAGGTAGGTCGTGGTCAGCTGTTGTGAGGCGGCACGGTCGAAATACGGGGGAGTCCAGTCATCTTCGGCACTCTCGAAGGCTCTCTGATACCATGCATGCACCAGGAAGTCGTGATGAAGCTCAGTCATCTGTCTGCCCTTGACCACCCCAGTCGAATCACGCCAGGCATAGATCTCGAAGTTATGGCCTTTCTGGGGGAAGAAGTCGGGTTCGAAGATCAGTCGGCAGCTCGACATATACTGATTCTGAGTGACCATCCGCTCCAGATGCTGCTGCAGCAGATCGGGATCGTTGAGGTCGCGCTCGATCACATTCACATTATTGATGGCACCCACATAGACATCGGAGAGCACGCCACGGATCTTCTCGTTGGTATGGAGGACAATGCTCTCATAGCGTGCCTCGGCCTCATGGGCCATCGAGTCTTTTGTAATCAGATAAACCACGATCATGATGATCGTAAAGATCACGATCAGTACCGCCATGATACGTAGGCTCAGTCTGTTAGCAAAAGTCATTTTCTGCATGGGCACAAGTTTTTTCGGTCACATCAAGTGCAAATATAGGCATTTTCCGTGAAACCTCCAAATTTTTATCAAAATTATGTATTAATTTGGTCGTTTAAAACAAAAAACGTATCTTTGCAGCATCAAACCATTAAGAAATGAAAACGAGATTATTGATACTCCTCACTGCGCTACTGATCAGTGGCCTGGTGAGTGCTGAGCCTGCCAATACGAAAGGTGAACGCAAGAAAGTGGCTGTCGTGCTCAGCGGCGGCGGTGCGAAGGGTATGGCACATATCGGCGTGTTGAAGGTGCTGGAGAAAGCCGGCATACCAATCGACATCATCACAGGTACCTCGATGGGTAGCATCGTAGGCGGTCTGTATGCCATCGGCTACAACGCCCACTCACTCGACTCCGTGGCCCGTGCACAAGACTGGAGCTACGTCATCAGTGACCGTGACAACCTGCGCAACCAGAGTCTCAGCGACTTGAAGAAACAATACACTTACGCCATCTCCACCAACATTTTCGGCGGCAAGCGTAATGTACAGGCAGGCGGACTCATCAAGGGTAAGAACCTCGTCCAGCTGTTTGAGAAACTGTGTGTGGGCTATACCGACTCGCTCGACTTCTCACGCGACCTGCCCATCCCTTTCGCCTGTGTGGCTACCGATATCGTCAGCTATACGGAATATGATTTCCATAGTGGCCGTCTGCCTCAGGCCATGCGCGCCTCGATGGCCATCCCTGCCGTCTTCTCTCCTGTCAGGATCGACAGCTTAGTGCTCGTGGATGGCGGCATGCGTAACAACTTCCCCGTGGATATCGCCAAACAGATGGGCGCCGACATCGTGATCGGCGTGTCAGTACACGATCACCCCATGACGGCCGACGATAACTGGGACACCAAAGGCGTACTCGCTCAGATCCTCGATGTGAACACCAAAAACAAATTCGAAGAGAATAAGGCCCTCACCGATGTCTTCATGTATGTGGATCCGAAAGGCTATGGCGCTGCCAGCTTCTCTGCTGCTGCCATCGACACCCTGATTCGTCGTGGTGAAGAGGAGGCCATGCGGCACTGGGACGAGCTGATCGCCTTGAAACAGCGCATCGGCATCGACGAGTCGTTCCGTCCGAGGATCCTCCATCCCCAGAATCCTGCCATCATGACCGCCAAACAGCGCGTCGTGGGCTTTGACTTCGTGAACATGACACCGAAGGATGAAAGTTTCCTGCGGCAGAAGTTCCACCTCGCCAAACTCGACAGCATCGACGCTGCCAAAGAACAGGAGATTACCACCTCCATGCGTATCGACCTGTTCTATCAGACGGCAGAGTGCCGTTTGGTACCTAAGGATTCCGGCTATGTGGTACAGTTGACTGCCGGCAAAGAGAAAACCAGTCGTCTCTATGTGGGTTTCCGCTTCGATACCGAGGAGTATGCAGCCCTGCAGGCCGGACTCTCCATCCCCCTGAAGACCACGACCCCTATCAACACGGAGATTACCGCACGGTTAGGCAAGCGACTGATGGTGGGCGCTGATCTCACCATCCACCCGCGTAGCTTCACCCGTCCTACCTTCAGTGCTTCTTTCCGACGCAACGACCTGGATGTCTATGTCAATGGCGACCGTGCCTACAACGTCGTCTATAACCAGACGCAGGCGGAGCTCACGCCCATCAATTTCAACTGGCGCTCCTTCAATCTGCAGTTAGGCATACGATGGGACTACATGCACTACAGCAGTAACCTGAATTCGGATAGCACGGGTATATCGCCGTTGAAGAACGAGCACTTCTTCAGTTATCGGGCCCGCATTACCTACAACAACGAGGACAACTGGATCTTCCCCACCCGCGGTGCCCGTTTCAATGCTGGCTATGTCTATCTGACCACCGACTTCGCGCGACTGGAAGAATATTCACCCATCGGCACCTATCTGGGTAAGAAGACCGGCTTGAGCATTGTCAATGCCGACTGGCGCATGTCGTTCCCCTTCGGTGGCGGCCTCACCATCCAGCCCATGCTCTATGGCCGCTTGCTCTTTGGCTCCGTCGTGCCCCACATCTTCAGCAACACCATCGGCGGCGACTGGTTCGGCCATTACATGGAGCAGCAGATGCCCTTTGCCGGTGTCGGCTGTATGGAATATGTAGAGAACCAGTTTGTGGCAGCTCAGCTGCAGGGCCAGCAGCGTTTGGGTAAGAACCACTACATCCTGCTGCGTGTGGCTTGTGCCCAGCAGTCCGACAAGGTGAAGGACCTGCTCGGCAGCAGGACCATCATCGGCGTGCAGGGCGCCTACTTCTACAACACGATGTTCGGTCCGCTCGGTGCCACCTTAGGCTACAGCAACCGCACCAAGGAGGTCTATCTCTACCTCAACCTCGGTTACGAATTCTAAATCAACCATCATAAAAAAAGTATTATGTTAGTAAACACTGAAATCAAAGACCGCATCTGTTATATAGAGATGCAGAATGCCGGACATTTCAATTGTCTCAGCGAGGCGATGTGTCAGGAGTTGTGTGATGCCATCCAGTCGGGTTACGATCAGGAGTGTGTGGGCATCGTCATCAAGGCGCAATGCAGTAAGGGCGTCTGGAGTGCCGGTCACGACATCCGTGAGTTGCCGCAGAACGGCGAAGACCCGCTGGCTTACGATGTACCGATGGAGCGCCTACTGCGCTGTGTGCAGGAGACAGCCATCCCCGTCATTGCCTGTGTCAACGGCACCGTCTGGGGCGGCGCCTGCGACCTCTGTCTGTCGTGCGACATGATCGTGAGCACCAACAACGCCACCTTTGCCATCACGCCCGCCAAGATCGGCATCCCCTATAATGCCTCGGGCATCATGCACTTCATCAATCAGCTCGGCATCAACAAGGCCCGTGAGATGTTCTTCCTGGCCACACCCATCACCGCCGACGATGCCATGAACGTGGGACTGATCAACCGAGTCGCCTCACCAGAGAACATCGACAACGTACTCGAAGAGCAGTTCCTGAATCCCCTGCGCCGTAACAGCGTGATGTCGGTGAGTGCCATCAAGCGCCAGTTCCGCATCCTCAGCAAGGCCTCTACGGTCCTGTCATCGGAGAGCTTCGAGCGTATCAACGCCTACCGCACCAAGGTGTATCAGGGTGCCGACTATCTGGAGGGCATCCGCTCATTCCTGGAGAAACGCGCGCCGCAATATAAAGGAAAGGCATCTGATCTGGATACTCATAAGATTAAATAACGATGAAGCAAGAAAACCGTACCGAACAGATTCGTAAGCTGACAGGCGCCGTGTTAGGCCCCCTGTGCGCTGTGTTGTTGTGGCTGATACCCATCGACGGACTGTCAGACCAGGCCCACCACATGCTCGCCATCATGTCGCTGATTGCCATCTGGTGGATCACGGAGCCAGTCGCCATCCCCGTCACCTCCGTGTTAGGCCCTACGCTCTGTGTCGTCCTGGGCATTGCCCCCATCAAGGATGCCTTCGAGCAGTTTGCCAACCCCATGATCTTCCTCTTCATGGGCGGATTCCTGTTGGCGAAGGGGATGATGGTCAACGGACTCGACAAGCGCATTGCCTACGGCCTTCTGTCGATGAAATGGGTGGGCGACTCCCCCAGACGGATCTTCCTGGCCATCGGACTGGCCTGTATCCTCTGTTCCGGCTGGATCAGCAACACCGCCACGGCAGCCATGATGTTTCCCGTGTCCTTAGGCCTGTTGGAAGCCATCCGTGAGATGATGGCAAGCAACGGCAATACCATCGATCTGGCCAACTACAAATACGCCACCGGCCTGATGCTGATGACAGCCTACGCCTGTAGCATCGGCGGTGTGATGACGCCCATCGGCACCCCGCCGAACATCATCATGATCGGCTTCCTCGGCCAGCTGGCCCCCCAGGCACCCGCCATCTCCTTCTTCCAGTGGATGATCTGGGGCACCGTGGCAATGATCCTCTATTTCGCACTGGCCTATGTCGTGCTGTGGCGGATGTTCCCTGCCGACGTGAAGCATATCAAGGGCGCCCGTGAGTTTATTGCCAACTACGCCAACTCCCTGGGCAAATGGACCCGTGCACAGAAAAACACGATGATCGCCTTCTCCACAGCCTTCGTGCTCTGGGTGGCCCCCAGCGTGCTGTGTATCGTCTATGGACCGAATTCTGATGTGATGAAGTTCTACGACAGCCACTTCCCCGAGGCCATTGCGGCGATGGTAGGCGGTCTGTTGCTGTTCTTCCTGCCCACCGACCTGAAGACGGGTGAGATGACCATGAGCTGGAAAGACGGTGTGGAAGGCATTGAGTGGGGCACGCTGCTGCTCTTCGGCGGCGGTCTTGCCATGGGTGCTCTGATGTACACCACGGGTCTGTCGGCATGGATCGGCACCGGCATCAAGGAGGCCTTAGGCGGCCATCCGTCGGAATGGCTCTTCGTCGGTGTGTTCTGCATCGTGGCACTGTTCCTGTCGGAGCTCACATCGCATACGGCATCCACCAACCTCATCGCCCCCATCGCCATCGGAGCGGCCCTGTCGTTAGGCTTCAGCCCTATCCCCGTGGCTATCGGCATTGCCCTGTCATCGTCACTCGGCTTCATGATGCCTGTCTCCACGCCGCCTAACGCCATCGTCTATGCCTCAGGCTATATCCCCATCACGAAAATGATCAAGTCGGGCCTGATCATCGACCTCATCGGTATCCTGGTCGTCACCATCCCCGTCGTCATGCTCCTCGTGAAATTCGTCATGGGTATCTGAATCAGGTTTCACCGAAAAAAGGCAGAGGATGTGTCATAATGGGCGCATCCTCTGTTTTTAAGTGTCAAAATGGCATTCTAAACGTATTTTAGGGTATAAAATTGATTTAAATCAAAGGAATCGCTAAAAAATGTTCACTTTTTAGGGCGAAATGTGATTTTTTTATAAAATTATTCGTTTTTTAGAATATTATGCACTATTTTTGCACCCCAAAGGCTGAAAAATGGCAATGAGGCACTGTCCTCTGCGTCAGAGATCGTCTATTTATATATAATAAGGTGGAAAAATGAACGAATATACAATATATATTTAACATTAATAACCAAAAGAGAGAATTTATGAAAAAAAGACTAACGATGTTTTTAGCCGCTATGTTCCTTTGCATGGGAACAGCGCTGGCTCAAACCAAAGTTTCTGGTACTGTGCTCTCACAGGATGACGGTCAGCCCATCATCGGTGCTGCCGTTAAGGTGGTAGGCACCAGTACTGGTATGTTGACTGACGTAAATGGACGATTCAACATTGCCCTGCCTGCTGGTAAGAACCAGCTGGAGATCAGTTACCTCGGTTATCTGTCTCAGACCGTTACCGCCAAGAACGGTATGCGCGTGTTCCTGAAGTCTGATGCTCAGGCACTCGACGAGGTGGTTGTTACTGCCATGGGTATTACCCGTCAGCAGAAAACACTGGGTTATTCTGCTCAGACACTGGATAGCGACGAGCTGACTGTTGGTAAACTGACTGATGTTACAAGTGCTATGGCCGGTAAGGTGGCTGGTGTGCAGATCAACACCACATCAAGCGACCCAGGTTCAGCCAACTCAGTGATCATCCGTGGTATCAGCTCTATTAATGGTAACAACCAGCCCCTCTACATTGTGGATGGTGTGCCCCTCGTTCAGACCACCTTCCGTGGTTCTCAGAAAGAGCAGGATCAGTTCCAGAATGCAGTCGGTGGTGTATCAAACATCAACCCGAACGATATTGAGAACATGACCGTGCTGAAGGGTGCTGCCGCTACAGCTCTGTATGGTAGCCGTGCCGCCAACGGTGTGATCATCATCACCACCAAGACCGGTAAGAAGCATGGCGATCGCAACTTCCAGATCTCTTACGATGGTAGCCTCCAGTGGCGTAATGTTGCTACCCTGCCTAAGATGCAGAACAAGTTCGGTCAGGGTTGGAACGGTAACCAGACCTTCATCGAGAACGGTTCTTGGGGTCCTGAGATGGACGGTAGTACACAGGTGTATGGTCCAATCTGGAATTATCAGCAGCTGGAGCACAAGTATAGTGCTGTTGAGAACAATGTCAAGGATTTCTTCGATACGGGTATCAACACCTCTCACAGCGTTGCTCTGAACGGTATCAGCGGTGATCAGAAGATGACCTACTATCTGAGCTACTCTTTTGCTTCAGATAACGGTATCCTTCCTGGTGACAAGGATACTTACAAGCGTCACACACTGGCTTATCGTGGTAGCTATCAGGCTACAGACTGGTTCAAGCTCTCTGCTAACATGAACCTGGCAAAGACACAGACCAACACGGTGGCCGCTTATCAGGGTACTTCTTTCATCGATGGTATCCTGGAGTTCCCACGCGACCTCAGCCTGGTTGACCGCAAGAACCTCAATTCTGCTTTCGATACACCAGAGGCCTGGTTCACACCTTACGGTATCACCAACCCTTACTGGGCTATCGAGAACAACTACAACCAGAACGATGCCAAGCAGGTGTATGGTAAAGTACAGGCTGACATCAAGCCGATCAAACAGCTGACCCTGACTTATCGTTTCGGTTTCGACTATACGGACTACGATCACAAGATCGGTTATCCTCAGATCGCTCTTGACGATGCCCTCATTAACAAAGACTATGGTTATGCGCCTTCAACAGGCCTGAACCAGGCTGGTTATGTTTCAAGCTCATACATGCGTAAGTATGAGGTAAACCATGACTTCCTGGCTAACTTCGCCGACAAGTATGTGGATGGCAAGCTCGACGTGAACGTGAACGTTGGTTTGAACATCAACGAGCGTGGTCGTAACTGGATGGACGGTCAGACTGATGAGTTGACCTTCTACTCTGGTTTCTGGCAGCTCAGCAATGGTGCCACCAAGACCACTCTGGAGGACTACACCTTCAAGCGCCGTCTCGTGGGTCTCTTCGGTGATATTTCTATCGGTTGGGATGAGATGATTTACCTCGGCTTCACAGCCCGTAACGACTGGTCTTCAACCCTGCCTTTGGAGAAAAACAGCTACTTCTATCCTGGCGTAACCCTGAGCTGGATCTTCACACGTCTGATCCCGAAGAACGACATCCTGACCTTCGGTAAGGTGCGTGCCGCTTATGGTAAGACCGGTAATGATGCTGACGAGTACCGCGTATTCCCTAACTTCGTGCAGGGCTTTTCTAACGGTTACTATGCTCAGGACCTGACCAAGTTCCCGCACGCTGGTATCAATGCCTTCCAGGCTTCTTCTACCATCGGTAGTAACTCTCTGAAGCCTGAGATGACCACTGAGGTTGAGCTCGGTCTGAACCTGGCTTTCTTCAACAACCGCATCAACATTGACTTCGCTTGGTACAACCGTAACACCGACGACCAGATCTTCACACTGCCTGTAGATCCTTCAACTGGTTACTCTTTCATGGTAACTAACTTCGGTAAGGTTCGCAACACTGGTGTCGAGTTGCTCGTCAACACAGTACCCATCCAGACTAAGGACTTCCGTTGGGAACTCGGTTTCAACTTCTCTAAGAACAATAACAAGGTTGTCTCAATGCCTGAGAGCCTCGATGGCGGTATGGTTAACCTGAACTATTTCTCTGCAGGTAACGACGCTGTCTATATGCGTGCTGTTGAGGGTCTGCCTATGGGTGAACTCTTCACCTATCTGCCCCAGCGCACTGCCGACGGTAAGCTCATCGTTGACCAGAATGGTCAGCCTCTGCTGTCAACCGAGGTTCAGGATACTGGTAAGAACGTGAACGCCGACTGGACTGGTGGTATCAACACCTCATTCTGGTACAAGGGTATCTCTCTGAGCGCTCAGCTCGATATCCGTAAGGGTGGTTACATGTTCTCTCGTACGAAGAACCTGATGCAGTTCACTGGTAACGGTGAGGCTACGGTTTACAACGACCGTCGTCCGTTCGTGATTCCTAACTCAGTCTATGAGGATGGTACAGAGAACGTGACACCGATCTACATGAGCGACAGTAGCTATCAGAATTGGTTTAACAACTATGGTGCCAACGAGGGTGGTGAGTTCTATCTGCTCGATCGTTCATACGTGAAGCTGCGTAACATCACGCTGGCTTATCAGCTGCCGAAGATGCTCGTGAGCAAGCTCTACCTGAGCGACATCACAGTGTCACTGTTCTGCAACAACGTATTCACCTGGACTCATAAGGCTAACCGCTACATCGATCCTGAGGTCAGCTCTTATGGTAACGACCTGGAGGGTATGTTCGGTGAGCTCTATAGCAACCCGGCCTGCCGTACCTTCGGTTTCAATGTAGGTCTTAAGTTTTAATTAAAGGAGGACAGAACATTATGAAGAAATTAGCAATTATATCAACATTTATCCTGGGTCTTGCCGCTACATCGTGCGACAGCTATCTGGATATCAACGAGAGCCCGAACTCTCCTAAGGAGAGCGACCTGAATGCCTCTATCCTGTTCCCTGCAGCCGAGATGAACCTCGCTGGCAGCTACGGTGACTTCCTGCGCATCACGGGTGGATACTACGCTCAGTACTATGTACAGTCTTTCGGTACGAGCAACTATTTGGATTATAGTAGATTTGAAATGAGTGCCACCCGTTCAAGCGGTACTTATACACAGCTGAATGCCCGCACCCTGAAGAACCTTCAGTTGGTTCGTGATATCGCTAAAGAGAACGAGAGCTGGGGTGACTATCTCGCAGCCACTACATTGCGTGCCTTCACCTATCAGGTGCTTGTTGACTGCTATGGAGAGGTGCCTTATACTGAGGCTCTGGATGCTTCAAATCCCACTCCTAAATATGATGATGGAAAGACCATCTATACCGGTATTCTGGCAGAACTTGACGAGGCTCTGAGCCTGGCGAAGGCTTCTGATCGTGTCTGCACGAACCTGCTGTTTCCTGGTCAGACTGCTGATCCTTGGATCAAGTTCGCCAATGCGCTGAAGCTGAAGATCTACAGCCGTATGGGTGGTTCTGACGCTCAGATCGGTGCCATTATCTCAGAAGGCAACCTGCCTGCCAGCGATATCGCCTTCAAGGATTGCTGGACCACTGAAGCAGGACATATCAGCCCGTTCTATGCTGAGGAGTTTGCTACAAACTGGGGTTCTACTCAGATCAACGTTGTGGCTAACGTGGCCATTATCGGTACTATGCAGCAGTCTGCCTATACCGACGGTCGTCTGAAGGCTTTCTTTGCTCCTAACAGCGATGGTCAGTATGTAGGCGGTATCTCTGGTACCAACTTCTCTACATCAAAGACATACAAGTCAACATACTGGTGCCGTCCTGTAGCCAGCTATGATATGCCTGTCTATATGATTACTAAGGCTGAGACCGAATTCTTCATCGCTGAGTATTATGCCCGTACAGGCAATGCTACTCAGGCCGAGAGTCACTACAAAGCAGCTGTCGAGGCTTCATTTGCTACAGCTAAGGCTACAGGAGCTAATGATTTCCTGGGGGTTTATCCTTATGACCAGAGCAACTATCAGAAGTCTATCGGTATTGCCAAGTGGATTGCTTTGGCAGGTGTGAACCCCTTCGAGGGCTATTGTGAGATTCGTCGTCTGAAGTATCCTACCTTTGGTGAGGTCAAGGGTTCGGATATGTATAATGAGACGGATGACAGCTCTTACCAGCCTGATAAGTATAAGGCAGGTACGCTTTATACACCTATTAAGGTATTCGGTTCTGTGGGTGATAATCAGTTGTTGCAGCGCTGGCCGTATGCTGAGAGCTCTTCTGCCCGTAACAGTAAAACGCCTGCATTCCCTGGCTATACGACCCCAATCTTCTGGGCTCAGTAATGAATGTCTAAATATCAAAACAGAGAAAGAAAATGAAAAAGAATATATTACATACAATGCTTTTCGCTTTCATCGCACTCGCGGTGACAAGCTGTAGCAAGGACTCTGAGGGTCTTTCAAAGATCATCGAGTATCCTGAGATTAGCATCCAGGGGGATCTCTTTTACGTGTCACCTATTGGAGAGGAGTTTGTAGATCCGGGTTGTATCGCCTATTATAATGGTCAGGATTACTCTTCAAACATCGTTGTTACGGGAGCTGATAAGATCGACATTAATACTGCAGGTCTTTATACCGTTACTTATTCGGCTACAAGTCCTGACGGCTATACTTGGTCAGAAAAGCGTACCGTTGCTGTGTGTGATCCAAGCATTACCACTGATCTGAGTGGTACATGGACAGTTAACGGTGCAACTTCTTACCGTCACCGTGCTGCTGGTGATGAAGCTATTGGTGGTGCTTACAAAGTAAAGATCACCCAGCTGGCTCCTGGTATCTTTAAGGTGTCTGACTTCTTTGGCGGTTGGTATGACCAGCGTGCTGGCTATGGAACCCGTTATGCCTGCGTAGGTAACATCCAGTTGACTGCCGACAACGAGATCATCGGTCTGTCAAGCAGTGTTGCCGGATGGGGTGACAGCTTGGACGATTTCTATAATGGTGCTTATGATCCAGAGAAGAATGCCCTTACATGGGAGTGTGACTATGCACAATCAATGACTTTCCACATTGAAATGAATAAATAATTGAACAGTTATGAAGAAAGTATTATATTTAGCAACAATGCTCCTCTGCATGGCTATCACAAGCTGTCAGAAGGAAGATATTGGCGGAACAGCTACAGAGAGCCTTGCTGGCGACTGGTATGTTGAGGCAAATGTGGTTAATGCCGATGGCAGCGTGATTGAGGATCCCTATGGACTCGGCCGTATCCACATTCTGACCTATAACACCTCTGCCAACAATCCCAATGAGATCTGGATTGACGACAGTAAGAACTTCTGGAATTTCAAGGTGAAGGCTACAGGTGATATTAATAACCTGACTTTCAGTGCTGCTTCTGCACAGAACCAGCGCGGTGATGAAATTACAGTCAACATCACCAACGGTAAGATTATCAAGAATGGTGGTGTCCAGAACAATGGTTCACCTGCTGACTACATCACCATGGATGTAGAGTTCAGCGATAATCCTGGTACAATCTACCGTCTGGAGGGTGTACGCTACTCTGGTCTTGAAGAGAACGATTAAGTTTTTAACTTAACAATACTCATCGCCCCCGCTAAGCATCGGCTTAACGGGGGCGATTCTTAGTTTTCAGGGGCTAAATCCGAACCCCTGCGGCGGTTGCACTTCCCAACGCACCTAACAAGGCTGTGAGCACCGCCACGGCGACCTTTGCGATCACCTTCCAGTTCTTCAACATAACAGTTTCCTCCTTTCTGCTTTAAACGTTACTAACTACTAATCCTTGTCGAGGTCTTCGCCACCGTCGCCGCCGTTACCTCCGGTGTTGCCACCTGTGCTACCACCTGTGTTACCACCTGTGTTGCTGCCAGCCTCGTCGTCCTTAGGCTTCGAAGTGTCTACATCGTTCTTCGGTGCCTCCTGTACGCTGCAACCGGTGATGAAGGTCTTCTTCACCGTACAGTTACGTTGCATGATCGTGGCGAGCGCATCGGTATCCACGGTGCTGGTCATCACCGCACGGGGGTACCACTTGCCGTAGCCCTTCTGCTTAGGTGACGTCACTTGCGATAATCGATAGAATACTGCCATATCGTCCTCCTTTCTTTACTCGGGATTCGCATCCCTACTGCGTTAAACACTACTTAGGGCAGGCGTTTCCTGCTTGCAGTCATCATCTCTGATTGACACTGCAAAATTAATAAAAAATAAGGCCGATTCCAAGAGAATCAGCCTTATCGAGTTAGCCAAAATTGCCTTTGTAAAAAGTAACTTTTCGCAGGGCGATTCGTTACTTTTCGGGAGGTGAAAAGTTACTTTTTGGAGGGCGAAAAGTTACTTTTTGCAAGGCGTTTAGTTACTTCTTGCGAAGGGCTTAGCGATGACGCTGCTCCAGCTCACGGAGGATGCGGCGGTCGCGCGAGGGCTTCACGTAGTAGAGCCACTTGCAGTGGTTGCACACGCGACGGTACGTGCCCGTCTTCATGCGTTCTAATTTCGAGCGGGGCAGGAACTGCCCGCACCGCGTACATTGCATTAGTTCCATATACATTAAACATTAAAGATTAAACATTAAAATGGCATATCATCCTCAGGATCGGGCGCCTCGAAGGCGAGCTGCTGCTGTCAGTTCCGCCGCTGGTGTTACCACCATTGCCAGAACCCTGCTCAGCCTCGGGATCCTCCACAGTACCTGGGTCGGCTGAGGTCACACGCCTCACTGATGACCTTGTCCTAGTCAAGGGTTGAATACAACTCCGGCAGCATCACATAGCGATATACGCCCGGATTCTTACCGATCTTCATTTCTCTCTCTTTGGCTTTTACTTTCAATGCCATACTTTTAAAACTTTAAATGTTAAACAATAAATTTACCTGTTCGGAGGTGGATTTCCTGGAATTAAATCCAGCACTTGCTACATTTAAATGTAAAAAGTGCCAGAATTAAATCCCGCAAATTTCCTTCCGCATTGCAAAGGTACGACATTTCAATAGCGGCAGCTGTGCTGTTTTGTGCGGTTCAGTACGCTTCTGAACTCTTTTCCTGAAGAAATGCGTTTTTCATGGTTCGCAGAGGTATTCCACGATCAGTTCCACCTCTCGGCGGGTGTAGCGGTGAGCATGGGGCGGCGAGTTCAGTTCACACAGTTTTTCGCGCAGTTCGGTGCAGTAGCTGATCCAGTAGTTCAGGTTGTTCATGGCCCCCTTCTTCGTCTTGGCATCGGGGAAATAGAGCATGGCCAGTTCCGATTTGCCGTAGCTGCGGATCTCGAACGGCTTCACCGGCTCGCCTTGCTGGTTAAGGAGTTGTAACAGTTCTTTCAGTGCTTTTTCTGTCATACAGCATTAACATTAAACATTAAACATTAAAGATTAAACATTAAAGATCAGGGTCACCAGGGTCACTTAAATGATAAAGTTTCTCCTGCGTACCGTGTGGGCGTGCGCGGTACGCGGGAGAATCTTTGCCTATCAGGTGACCCTGGTGACCCTGTTATCA
>JAEEGK010003780.1_pt1 | contig 37510 bp, 13 predicted proteins | sample 8958771 | NCBI WGS metagenome assembly JAEEGK01 (sample SAMN16246547, study PRJNA631951) | gut metagenome | biome: gut microbiome; feature: rumen; material: SC-attached | host: Bos | place: Iran: Karaj | collected 2018-10
TTTTATTTCAAATTCTTGTACATTATCATTTCCTTCATCTCCTTTAAATTCTCCTGGTGATATTACTTTACCATCTAAAATATTTTTATACCAAACTTGTATTCCATTTATTATATCTTTTGAATCTTTTTTACCTGACCATATTTTTAATTTTTGGATTTTGTAATATAAGTAATTATCACCTAAGAAATCTTTGTCGTTGAAGTGTTTTGAATTTTGGTATATCCAACCAAATTTACCTCCGTATTGAAATATATCACCATTGTTTGCCATTTTTAGTTTTTATATAATATTTTATTTTATTTTTTAAGATTTATATTTTATTATTTTATATAATAAAAATTATGAATTTATTTTATTTATATTTTGATTATTTTATTTTATATTTTTTTTTTGTTTGTTTTTTCTTTTTAATGTTTTATTTTTTTGAATTTTAATTTTTTTTTTAGATTTTTTTTTTGTATTAAATAATAATTTTTCGAAAAATGTTTGGTAAAGATTTAGAAATTATTAAATATCCTTATTTAGGTTCTTCTCCTAATTTAATGGAATATTTTTCAATAATAGGTTATGATAGTGTTACTTTAGAAAATTCAAAAGAGTTAATGGTAGATAAAATTAATATTAAACCTTCGATTTTGTCTTCAATTTGTTCAAGACAAGATTATGGTATAGTAGATAATGATTTAATTATTAGACAAGTTTATCCAGAAAATCCTAAATTTTATACAAAAAATATTCAAGGTCAAAAAGCATCAAAACCACCATGCACAAGTGTTATATATTCTTTTTGTTTTGATTCAATTAATGGGAAAAATAAATTATTTTATGTTTGTTATGCATTGAAATTTTATGAAGAATATTCTTATTTATATGTACCTAAAGCTTTTTGTATTGTTTCACAATATCCTTATTTTACTCTTTTTGATTATATTTGTAAAAATATTTATTCTCAATATGATACCCCAAGAATAAAAAAAAATTCAAATAATGATAATGAAAAAGCACCAATAGAAATTGTTTTATATCATATGGTTAATTATACTCCAAGTCCTTTGAAATATTCTTTAAATTATACTATTTTTGGACAAGTTAATAATGCTTCGATGACTATTAATCAATTAAGTGGTTATCCTTATTTTGATATTGATGTTTATCAAATCTTTAGTTTACTTAGTATTGAAAATATTATTAAAATATTTGTTTTAACTGTTATTGAACAAAGTCTTCTTTTTTTCAGTTCAAATTTAGAAATTTTAAGTATAACAATGTTTATTTTTTATGCATTAAATTACCCATGTAATGATAGTACTTATTTTTGGCATATTGTCTCAGTTTCACAAAGTACATTAGAAGATCCTAATAATTGTGATAATAATAATGGTAAATTTGTCCAAAAAATTATGTCTTCTTTATTAGGAGTCAATTGTACTTTTAATGAATCAATTAAACATACTGAATTTAGTAAATGTTGCTATGTTGTTGATTTAGATAATAAAAAATTGACAAAAAAAGTATCAGGTTCTTCTGAAGATAAAATTGAAAAAGAAGAATTTAGGAGTATAGAAAAATTAATGAATTATTTAGATGAAATTATGAATCCTAAAAAAACCGTTTCTTCAAAATTTTTATCAAATATTGTTTCTAAATTATATAGAGAATTAAATAATATATTTGAAAAAAATAATGATAAAAAAGATTCGAATTTGAAATTTACAACTTATTTAAATACAAACCAAAAAATAAAAGAAAATAATAGAGCTATTCAAGAAGCTTTTTATGATTTTTATTTAAGTATTTTAATGATTTTTTATCAAGATAATACCTTAAGTGTATCATTTGATAAAATTATTAAGGATAATGACAGTAATTCAGATAAATTATATTTTTTACAAAGTATCCAAAACACAGATAAAATGTCTCTAGAAGAAGTATCATTTTGTAATGAATTTAAAGATTCAATCAAATATAAGATTTATTTAGAGAATTATATACAAGATGCAAATTGTTTAGATGTTTATAAAATACCTTTAATGTTTAGTGAAGAATTCATAAATATGAAAATAAGATATACAAAATTAGATTGTAAAACAAAAATAAATTATTTTTCTTGGATTGATAAATTTTATATGGAATCTAATGCTGCAACTTTAGGAATAAAATTAAATTCAATTCATACTGAATTTGCAGAATCATTTGGAAAATATTGTAAAAATTTAAAACAAGAAGATAGTGCAGTTTTAAATAAAAGATTAATAAATAAATATATTAATTATGTATTAAATAATGAATTAGATGTAAATTCTTATCCTTATTTATCAATTTTAGAACAAACAAAAGCAATTGATAAAATAAATAGAAGAAAAATATCTGATATTATTGAAAAAGAATTAATAGATTGTGGAATAATTGATCAAAATGGTTTATTATTTTATTCTTCAATTTATATTTTTAGTATGTTAATTTATTTAAATGATCAAGGAAAAATGATGAATTATTTAACACAAATAAGAGATTGTTTTTCAACATTACCTTATTTTACAAGAAAATATATTTATATTATTTTAATGACTTTATATAAATATATGTTAGTTCATAAAAAAACAAATAAATTTCCAAATATGGCACCAAATAGAATAAAAATGTATTTTTTTGTTTTAGTCAATTACTTAAGACAAACAATGATAATTCCAAATGAAGAAATGATGGCTTTATTACAAACTTTCTTTAAACAATATTCAGATGATAATGTTGAAGGACAAGAAGATGATGATCCAACTGAAGAAGATGTTATTGATATATCTGATAAAGAAATTTTTCAACTATATATGCCATATTGTTTTAATGAGAAAGGAATTATTTCTCAAAAACAAATAGTTAAATTTGCTTTAAATAAAGCATATCAAGATAATATTTGTATTGATTCAGTTAATATTGTTCCTCAGATTTTAATAAGAATAAAAGGATATGAAACAATTTCCAAAATGTATAGTGCTGGAAAAATTTATAGATTATCTCAACAATATTTTTGGACTTTTTATGAAAATGCAAATTTAGATATTAGTATTATAAATCAAGAGGAATTAAAAAATCTCATGACCAATCTTATTTTATATGGATATACTATTTCCCAATTGGCTGAACCTAAAAAAGAAAAAGGATATTTCACAATTCCATATCTTTATCTTATTAATTATTTATATCTAATATTAGAAAAAGAAAAATCTGAATTAAATAACCAAAAAGAACCTATTTAAAAATAATAATTTTTATTTTAAATTCAAAAATAATAATTTTTCTTATTTCAATAAAAATATTTTCAAATTCAAAAAAAAAAATATTTAAAAATAATTAAAAAAAAATAAACATAGTACTTAAAAAAAAAAACCTATAAAACTAAATATAAAAAATTAAAAATAAACACTCTAAAATATTTTTTCATTAGAAAAAAAAAATGACTAAACCCCTAAAACGAAAATCCTTTGATATATTTAAAAAAAACCATTCAATATACATTGAAGCACACAGAGGAGTAAATAGAGAATTTCCTCAAAATACATTAAAATCATATAAAAGAGCAATAGAATATGATTTAGATGGAATTGAATGTGATATTTGGTTAAGTCAAGATTTAATTCCTGTAATTTTACATGGTGGTTTAGATGGAGAATTAGAAGATTTTACAGATCATGAAGGTTATATTACTGAATTATATTTAGATGAAATTAAAAAAATTAAAACCGTTCCTGGAAATGAACCTATTCCTACTTTAGATGAAGTAATTCAATTATGTAAAAATAAAATTTTTATGAATATTGAAATTAAAGATAAAAGAATTGAAAAAGTTTTTCCTATTGTTATTGAAATTATTGAAAAATATGATATTCAAAATCAAATTCAATTATCTTCTTTTTATCATGAATTTTATTATGAAAAATTAAAGGAATATAATATGAAAAATGAGAAAAAAATTGAATTTGGTTTTTTATATCCTCCTTTTTCAATGATGAAATATTGGTATTTTATTGATTATTTGTTTGATTCTGAAAATTGTACTTTAAATATTATGTATTCTGATTTAGATGAAGATTTTATTAAAAAAGCACATGATAAAAATATGAGAGTTATGGCTTGGTTTAGAATGAATGATAAAGAAAATTTTGAAATTTATTCTCATTTATACGCTTTAGGGGTTGATAGTATTTGTTGTAATAATCCATGTTTGTTAAAGGAATTTAGAAATAAAGTTGAAAAAGGAGAAATTATTCCTCAACTAAAAAAAAATTCTTATTGTAGTATTTTTTAATACAATTTTATTTAAATATCAAATATTTTTTTTCGTTTTTTTAATGTTAATGTTAAAAAAAATTTAATCTTTATATATAATAATAGTATTAAAAAATATAAAATTTAATTTAAATATATTTTTTTAAATGATAATTTTATTATAAAAAGTATTTTTTTCAAAATTGATTAATTAATTCTAAAAATCTTTTTTACTCCATCCTCTTTGATAAGGATATTTTCCATCAATTTTTAATCCCCATTCTCCCATTAACATAACTTCAAAATATTTATCATCATCAATAACCATTGAAATATATTTATAAAATTCAATAAAATCATCAAAATCAATTTTAATTTGATTAATATCTAAACTTTCTTCATCTCTCTCATTTAATAAATTAAAATGATATTCAATTAAATCCATAAATTCAGCCATCATTTCATCTTCATTCTTTTTATTTTGTCTTACTAAAGGACTTTCTTTTGCATTATAACAATTTCTCATTTGACCAACTGTAATATATTCTCCATTATCCTCATTTATTTTATCAAAAACTTGTTTTAATATCTTTTTCCTATTTTCATTTACATTTCCAACTAAAACTTTAATAAATTCTTCATAATTAATTTCACCTTTTCTATCTTTATCAAAGTAATTGAACATATTTTGAATTTCAATATCTTCAAAATCAAATCTAAAAGTTTTTTGAAGTAAATTTTTAAAATCTTTTAAATTTATAACTTTAGTAATATTAACATCAAATAACATTAAAGCTCTTCTTAAACTCATTATTCCTCTAACTCCTCTTAATTTAAAACATTTTCTAAAATGAGCTAAAATATCTTCAAATTTATCAAAATTATATTTTAAAGTAGCATTACCACTTTTATTATAATTTATTTTTTCATCATCTACACCATAAGGTGCTTTATTTGAAATAACATTTTTTTGATTACTGTATCTTTTCTGTTTACCTAAATTATCAATTGGATTTTTTCTTAAATTTTTTCTTTCTTCAAAAGATTTATCATTTAATCTCCATGTATTTGAAACAAATGAATTAAATAATTTATCTTCTTTTATTTCTTCTATTAAAAATGATATTGTTGAATAAAAATCTACAAATTCACTTTCTTTAACTAAAGGTTGTCTTGAACCTCTCATTAAATTATGAAATAATTTAAATGAATCTAATAAATCTGGAACTGGATTTGGTTCATTATTTTTTGGGTATGAATAAATATTGTTAAGTTCTTTAAATTCAATTGTTCCATGATTTTCAAGATCTAAATTATTAAATATCTCTTTTATTAAATTTATTCTTTTTTGAGGTATTTCTTTTTTTAAAAATACATCATTTAAGAAATCATTATATTTAATAATTCCAGTATTATTATCATCATATAAATTAAAAATTTTTGAAATTTCTTGTTTATTTAAATAATCTTTCATTATACTTGTAAATTCATCAATATCAACACCATTAGAATTATCATTATCAATAACTTTAAAAGCTCTAATTAAATTAATAACTGCCTTTGAACCTTTATATTTTAAAGCATCTCTAATTTTATTTAAAATATCAAGAGATTCTTTTTGCTCAGGGGAAATTAATTTATTTGGTTTTTTATTAGTATTACTATCATTATCATTTTTAGTTCTTACTCCAGCAGTAACTGTATTTGAGTTCAAATTCCAAAAATTAACAATTAAATTTTCAAAATATGCATCGTCATCTATTCCTAAGGAAATATTTTCATAAAAATCAATAAACTCATCAAATGAAACTCTATTATCATCATCATTAAAATATTTATGATGTTTTTTAAAGCAATTAATAAAATTTTTTTCAATTTCATCTTCTGAATATTTTTGATTAATAACATCAGGATGATTTTTTGTAGAAAATCTTTGTAATAAATCTATTAAATCAATAGAACCTTGATTATTAATATCTAAAAATTTAAAAGCACTTTCAATTAATTTAGTTCTTTTCATATTTAATTGACCATGAATTATTGCTAAGACATCATCATAATTTATATGTCCTTCTCTATCAGGATCAAAACAATTAAAAAAAATTTTTGCTTCATTTTTATTTATATTAAAGGGATATTCACTACAAATTTTAAAAAATTCATCTATATTTATATTGCCATTATTTTCTTTATCTAAATCACGAAATGCTAATTCTAAATCAAATAATTTTTCAACTCCTTCTTCTTTAAAAGATTCTTGGATTTTTGAAATTAATCTTTTATTTTCTTCTAAAGCTTTTTCAATTCTACTTTTTTGATTTTGAAAATCAGAATCAGTATTTTTTTGAGAAGGAGTATTTATATTTTGAATAATTTGTCTTTGTTGTGTATTTGGTGAAAAAATTTCTTCTATGAAATCTCTATATTTTATTTCACCTTTATTTTCATGATCGTATAATTTGAAATAATCATTTAAATTATCTTCATTTACATTATTTACTCCTACTCTTACTAATGATCTAAGAAATTCTTGAGGCTTACATTTTCCTGAATTTTGAAGGTCAAAAAATTTAAATGAGCGTAATAAAAGATTTTCTTCACTTGATTTTCCTGCACAACGCATATTTAATTTTATTTTTAGTTCCTTTTCAAAACTATATTTTGATGTGAATATTATTTTTTATCTTACGATTTTTTATCTATGATTTGGGACATTTTTTTTTAAATGAAAATTTGAAAAAAAATAAATAAATATATATTATTTAAATTTTTTATTAATTATATATTATTATTTAAAATAATGAATCTTTTAAGTCTGCAATTTTTGCACGATAATTTTCATTTTGTTTTAATAAATTTTCTAATTCATTTTTACTATCAATTGAATGATATAAATTATTACTGTTATTAGTTGAAATATTTTTATTATAATCTTCATTTATATTTTCAGTCGTTTTTATTATGTTAGTAAAATTATTTGAATCATTTAAATTTGATTCATAATAATTTGGAGATGTATTTATTACATTATATTGATTTTTTGAATTTTCAAATTCTTCATTTTCATTTATTTTATCTAAATTTTTATAATAATTTTCATTATTTCTCATTTCATTTAATCTTGAATTATTCATATTATTTAATGTTAATGATTGAATTAATTTACAATATTCATAACTTTTATATCTTGATGAATTCTCATATTGTTTTTTTAGATTTTTCTCCCTTTCTTCTTTAGGACTATCTTTTTTTAATCTAGTAATACCTTTATGAATTAAACTAACTCTATTTGAATAACTAGCCATTCTATTCATTTTTGCTTTTTTATTTTCCCATTCTTTTGTTCCAATGTTTGCTCCTAAGCGTCCCATTATAATTGGTGTTCTTGTTAATTCTTTATAATCTTTGAGTGAATAAGGTTTATAATCAATTAAATGATAACTTCTATCACTTTTGTTTCTAAATAAAATATTTTCTTTATTATCTTCTTTATTATCCTTGTTAATTTTTTCATAATTATCATTTAAATTATTATTATTCATTTGTATTTGATTTTGATTCAAATTATTATTTATTGACATATCATTAAAATGGGAATTTTGATTTAAATTTGGATTATTCATCATATTTTGAGGACTAATTTGATTCATTTTCATTAAAATATTATAATTTGATTGAGGATTAATTTGATTTTTTTGATTAAGGTCATTTTTATTACTTTTTATTATCATTTCTCCTCCTTTTTTTAAAGCTTTATTTTTTTTATCATTTACCTTTTTAATTTTTTGTTTTTCATTATTCGAAACTTCATTTAATTCAAATTCATTATTAATATTTATTTGATGAGGAATCATATTTTGATTATTCATATTCATCATATTTGGATTATTAATATTCATCATATTATTCATATTCAACATATTATGATTATTCATATTCAACATATTATGCTCATACATATTCATCATATTTGGATTATTCATATTCATCATATTTTGATTATACATATTCATCATATTTTGATTATTCATATTCATCATATTTTGATTATACATATTCATCATATTTTGATTATTCATATTCATCACATTTTGAGGTTGTTGATTATAATTGTTAATGTTTTTATCTGGAGTAATTGAGTTTATTCCTCCTCTTCCCATCTTTTCAATTTGTCCTTTAAATTGTTTTTGGAAAGAATCGTTTGACATTTATTTATTAAATTAAATAATATAAATATATATTATATTTATAATATTTTATGAAAAAAGAATTTTATATTTCTGTTATCAGATAATTAAACAAAATTTTTTTTGATATGAATTTAATTTATTATTATTTAGGTATAAATGAATCTTTTTCTTATCTTGATAAATCAAAATATTTAGAATAGGCCAAATAAATATAATTGTTTTAGTAATTACCTATTAAAAAAGTCATGAATTATAGAATTAGTTTTTAACAAAAAAGAATGAATTCAATTGTAAAAAAATAATTTGAAATTGAAGATTTTTTTTGAGAAAAATAGTTTATCTAAAATTAAATGAAAAAATATTTAAAAGTGAATAATAAGGAAATGAGAAAAAAAAGGAGAAGAAGATTTGAAAAAGATATATTAAATTTTTAGACTAATATATCAAATAAACATAAAAAAAATTATTATATTATTTTGCTTCTTTTGATTTATCAATTATTTTAAATTAAAAGTATAAAATATTCAAATTAATAATAATAAGAATATATTATAAAATCGAATTTTATATATTAATTTGGTATTATTATTATTATTTTAATTGATAAAAATTATTATTATTCATTAATTATTATTTTTAATAAAATATTTAATCAATTTAAAGTAAATTTGAAATATATTAATTCAAAGGAACTCTTTTTGAAATCATTTTTGAAATTTAAAATTAAAGAAATATATTTTTTACCTTTTTGTGAAATTATTTTGATAAGAGTTAATATTTATTATACATTTTTATTTTTGTAATAATTTTTTTTATTTATAAATATATTAAACAATTATTTTTTTTTCATTTAAAATCTTATGGACAATACACAACAAGAGTCAAAAAACTTAATATTGGATGTCTTAGCTCAAATTAATCAAAGTGAAAATGTAGAAGATAAAGAATTTAAATTTAAAAATGATATAATAGACATTTATACAAAATTTAAAAAATGGTTAAATGATAATGGAGCAATTTATCCAAATATTGAATTCCCAATTCCTTACTTAAAAGGAAGAAAAATTGGTTGTAAAACAACAAAAAATATAGATCAAAATTCAGCTATATTATATATACCATATAAATTAATAATTGACTCTGCAAAAATTGAAGTTAATACAACTTTACCTTCATTAAGTAGACATAATGCAACAAAAATTGCATATTTTTTAATGAAAGAAATTGATAAAGGGCAAGAATCATTTTATAAACCTTATATTAATTTAATATTATCAAATGATTTTAATAGTTATCCTGTTTTTTGGACTGAAGATGATAAAATTGAATTAGATGATGGTGATTTTGAAGATAAAATTTCTAATTATAATGATGAAATAAATCAAACTTCTGATTTAATGAAAAAAAAAACTGATGTTTCAAAATTTGAACAAGTATTATTTAAAAAAATATATACTTTTGTTATTTCTAAACAAATTGTAATTAATGAAAATAGAAGTTTATTAGTTCCTTTAGTTGATTTATTAAATGATAACCCTACAATTAATGTTAAATATGAAATTTTTGATTCAAATAATTTTGTGATGAAATATACATCTGATTTAGATAAAGAAAATATAGATAATAATTTATTAGTTTATACAAATTGTGAAAACTATTTTGAACATGTTAAAAATATAGAAAATAAAAATATAGATAAAAATAAAATTGCTTTTGATATAAATTTATTTGATAAAAAAAAATTTGATTTAAATGAAACAGATTATTTTGTTTTATCAACAAATTCAGAACAAACATTTAAAGAAGGAGAACAAATATTTAATAATTTTGGAAAAAAATCAAATGATATTTTACTATTAAATAATTCATTATGTTTAATTGATAATATAAATGATTCATCAGTTATAATATTAACTACAAAACAAGCAGATAAATTTACTGCTAATTTTGTTTTAGAACATATGATGAAAAATTTAGTGAATTTAGGAACTTATGATGTTGATAATTATTTACAACTTCAATTTAAAATTCCAAGAAATAAAATTTCTACTAAAGCTTTTAATTTTTTTAAATATATAAATATTCTTGGAAGAATGAGATTTGAAGATTATGTTTTTATTAAAAAAGTAGAGTTAGAAATTTTAGAAAGTTATCTTAATTTCTTAACAGATTCAATTTTTAAAATGAAATTTCCAATTTTTAAAGCAATAAATATTTTAAAAGATATGATTGTAAGAGGAACATTTCATCAAAATCAAAAAAATATTATTGCATATAAATTAACTCAGAAAGTGAATGTTGAATATCAAAAAGAATATATTCAATTTATGTTAAATGTTGTTACAAAATGTGATGAAAATACAAAATCTTATATGGAATTAATTAAAAATATTGATGAAGAAAATGATTTTAAATCAATGTATCTTCCAATTGAAACAATAAAAAAAGTAGTGAAAGATTTTATAATAAATAAATTACCACATTAAAAAAGTTATTTAATAAAAAACTAAATAAAATATTAAATAATAAAATATTAGTTTCTCCTAAGATTTGAAGAAAAACAAAATTAATTAATTTTAATTAAATAAATTACAAATATTTGTAAAAGTTTTATCTGAAAAAACTATTACTCTTGATGTAGAACCTTTTGATACTATAAAAATGTTAGTGTCAAAATTCAAGATAAAGAAGGTATTCCAAGAGTTCAACAAACAAGAATAATATTCATAGGTAAACTTTTAGAAGATAATAGAACAATCGCAGATTATAATATTAAAAAAAAATCTACTCTTCATTTATTAGCTGGATGCCTCAGAGGAGGAAATTAAATAAAATTAATTTTTATAAATAAAATAATATATTATAAAAATAAAAAAAAATGAATAATCCATATGAAGAACATGGATTAAAACAAATGCAAAATAAAAAAAAATCAAATAATTCACTTTTAATTCGTTCTTTACATTCAAAAAAAAGTAATTTAACAAATGAAAATGAATTAAATACAATTCAAAGAAATAAAATAAATGCAAATTCACATGCTCTTGAAACTTTATCAGATGCTGCATTAAATGTTAAGAATATGCTAAGTGATTTTTTAGTAAATGCTGATGAAGATGATAAAAAAATATATCATATAGATGATGAATTAAAAAGAATTAGAAATAATAATGATATTGATTGTTTAAATTTATTTAATAATATGAATGAAGACGGAGATAATCTAAAAGAAAATGAAGAATATACTTATTTTAGAAATTTTAATAATAATGATAATTTAAATATTTCACATTTAAAAAACCTTTTTGATTTAGATAAAAAAATAGTTAAAAGAGGAAAAAGAGTTAGTTTATTATTACCAAAATCAAAAGAAATTGAAAAAAATGATGAAAATTTTATTAGAAATAATAAAACTATTAAATATGGTCCTTCTTCTATTGGAAAGAAATTAACAAAAAATTCAAATGATGATGAACATATTTTAAAAAGTAATTTTACAATGAAAAAAATTAAGAAAAAAAAAACAAAAAAATCTAATAAAAATTTAATTCATATTCATAGTCCTGTACATTCTCCTATAAAAAAACAATTAAGTAAATTCAGTAATGAAGCTTTTAAATTGGAAAATCCTGAAATAGAAAAAGAAAAAAGAAAAAATTTTATTAATGAAAAGGATAAAAAAATTATCTCTGGATTAAAAAATAAAATAGGTTTTGATGAAATTGAAAATCAAAAAATTATAATAAAAAGTTATTCAATTAAAACGCCTAAAAAAAAAATACAGTTTGTTTTAAATAAAAAGGAAGATAATGAGATTAAACCATGTAAATCAATGAATGAAAGTTTAGATATGATTCCTGATAATAAAATTGAAGAAGAAATTAATAATAGTAATTTTTATACAAGAAATTTTAAAACTAAAGATGAATTTGGAGAAAATAAATTAAATAAAAAAAAATTAGCTATTCAACAATTAAGTCAATCATATAAATTTGGAAAAGATAAACATAAAATAAGAAAATATTTTAATTTAGAAAAGAAAGAATTATCTGATTTATGTGATAACTTAAGAAATTCAATAACTTTAAAATCTAAAACTAATACTAGTGAAAATGAAAATAATATCACAAATAATACTGATAATATTATAGATAAAAAGAAAACTTTAAAAAAAAGCCATGATCAACTTCTAAGAATATTAACAATAAATAACAAAGAAGAATTAAAATCAGAACCAGAAATTTTCAATATGAAAGATGATAAAACTTTATTATTAAAAAATAATGAAGAGTCAAGTTTTGAATCAGATGAAAATAATACAGATCGATTATTAAAAGAATATCATTTTAGAAGATTAACTAAACCAAATGGATTAGTATATGATTCGATTAGTGATGAAGAATCATTACAAGAAATTGAAGGGGAATTATATTTTAATCCAAATGGTAATTTTATTTATTATTATGATTTAATTTTATTTATTTTAAGTTTTTATGCTGTTATTTTTCCTCCTCTAGATCTTGCTTTTAATCATGAAAGTGTTACTTATTTTTTATCTTTTTCTCTTATAATGAATTTTGTAATTGATATTTTTTTTATTATTGATTTTTTTTTGGGATTTTTTACTGCTTTTCTTGATTTTGAAGAAACTTTAATTAGTAATAATAAATCTATTGTGATTCATTATTTATTAGGATGGTTTTTTGTAGATTTATTAAGTGGTATTCCCATTAATTCTATATTTATTATTATAGAATATAAAAAATCAAATAATTCACTTATTTTAACTTATGTTGATTATTCATGGAAAGTATATCAATTATTTCGTTTTGTTAAATTATTAAAATTATTAAAAACATGTAGTAATAATTCATTTACTAATTCATTAATCAATTTTATTAATGAATATGAAATTCTTGAAAAGTGGTTTACTTTATTTGTATATATAGGTACTTTTTTTGTAAGTATGCATTTACTTTCTTGTATTTTTATTTTTCTTGCTCAATTAGAACATCCAAATTGGGTATACACATATAATTTTGAGTTTAATCATGATAATATTGATATTTATTTTGCTTCTTTTTATTATATTTGTGCTACAGTTTTTACTATTGGTTATGGTGATATAATAAGTGTTTCTTCATATGAAAAATTTTTTAATTTAATTTTATTAGTTTTTGGAATGGTTATATATTCATATATTATTTCAGCTTTAAGTAATTATGTTCAGAGTGTAGATAGTAAAACTTTGGAATACAAAAATAAATTAGCAATTTTAGAACAAATTAAAGTAACCTATGATAAAATGCCACAAATTTTATATGATAAAATATCAAAATTTTTAATATACAGATTACATAATGAAAAAAGAGATAAAAATGATATTATGGAAAATATACCTTTAACAGTGAAAAATCAATTAATAATGGAAATGTATAAAGATATAATAAATAATTTTATGTTTTTTAAAAATTTTGATAACTCAGATTTCATAATTAAAGTAATTTTAGCATTAAAACCAATCCAAGCTTCACGTAATGAAAGATTAGTAAATGAAGGTGATTATATAGAAGAAATAATATTTGTAAAAAAAGGAATACTTTCATTAGAAATTCCATTACCAATAATAATTAATGAAAATACAAATGATAATATTGTAGAAACAAATTTAAATAAACAAAAAACAAATACAGGACCAATTAGAATATCAAAAATATTAGATCCAAATAATACTTTGAATAAAAATCTAACTAATAATGAAATTGATACACAAACAATTCAAGAATTAAAAAAAGAAAATCCTAAAACATTTGAAGTACAATATGTAAAAATAATTGAAATAAGAAGAAATGAACATTTTGGTGATGTATTAATGTTTCTTAATAAAAGAAGTCCATTAAGTGTAAAAGTAAAAACAAAAATATCTGAATTGTTTTTATTACAAAAAACAGATGCTCTAGAAATATCAATGTCTTTTCCTACAATTTGGAGAAAAATTATAAAAAAATCTTTATTTAATATGGAACAAATTGAAAGATTAGTTAATAAAACACTTAAATTGTTTTTTCTTCATTATCATGGAGGAAAAAAAAGAGGAAGTTTTCTTTTTAGAGATTTAAAAAATAATAAATATCGAGAATCAAAGACTTTATTAGATGTATTTAATAATAATAATGATGAATTATATAAATTAAAAACTATTCCAACTATATTAAGTCAATATGAAGAAGAAGAAGAAGAAGATGATGAAGAAGAAGAAGAAGAAGAAGAAGAAGAAAGTGAAAATGAAAGTAACAATGAAAGTGAAAGTAAAAATGAAAGTAATAAAGGAAATGAAAATGAAAATAATAAAGAGAATGAAGGAGAAAAAAATATATTACAAAAAAGTAGAAAATTTGAAACTAATATTAAAACCATTATAAAAGAAGTCGATGAAAATTCATATGCTAGTGATATAGAAAGTTCAAATAATAATAAGAAAGATAGTTTAAAAACTGCTGAATCAAAAAAGGAAAGTAATTATAGTGTTAGTAAATTAGAGGATAAAGATTCAAAATTAAAATCAAATAAAAATTCTGATTCCAATTTAGGAAATTCAAAAATTGAAATTGATTCAAGTTCTAATTTTGATAATAATTCTTTAAAAACAAATAAAACTAATATTAAAAATAATTTAATTGATATGTCTAATGATAATATTTCTTATGATGATAAAGAAAAAGATAAAAGAACTTTATCATCAAATAATAAAACTTATCAATATTCATTAGAAGAAATTAATAATGAATCAATGCCTTTTGAACAACCTTTTATTATTAATGAAAATGAAACTTTAAGTTCAAATTTAATTCCTTATTCATTGAAAATGCAAAATAATTATCAAGATCATAATAAGAATTTTTTATTTGATGAATCTTTAAGACAAAATAAATCTTTAAATAAAAATTTTATTGATAATAAAACAGAATATTTTAAAATTACATTAGATAATGAAAATATAGAAAATAATGAAGAAGATAATGATAATGAAAATAATAATACAAATTTATATAATTATTCATCATTTGAATATTTGATAATACAATCAAATGAAGATTTTTCATTAAAAAGAAATAAAAAAGTAGAAGATGAAAATAAAAATATAGATAACAAATTAAATATAAATAGAGTAAATTCATCTCCCATTGCATATAACTTACAAAATAAATTAAAGAATAATTTAACAAATAAATCTTTTATAGAAAATTCAGAAAGTATAAATGAAAAAAAAAATTCAACTATAAGAAAAAATAAGCAAAGAAGTTCATTTGATCAAAAATTAAGAAGAATTTCATTCGAGGAAAAAAATTTACCATTTTCAACATTTATTAAAACTCAAAATACAGGAAAAAGAAAAAAGAAATCAACAAGTAATTTATTAAATGATATTAAAGAAAAGTTATCAACAATTTCTTTGGAAAATGGATTAAATGAAAAAATTGAAAATGATTTACAAAAAAAAGAACATTCAAAATCTGTGATTAAAGATCCAAATGTAAAAAAAGATCATTCACATATGCTTGATCTTATTATTAATAATATTGAAAAAAATTCACTTAATTTAAATAATCCTCAATATTTTTATTCTACATATTTTTCATCTATGATGGATAAAGAAGAAAATAAACCAAAAAAAACACTTAATGATCGATTAAAAAAAATAGTTAATTTAGTTAAATTTAAAAATCATTAGTGTTTAATTAACAATTATCCTAAATATGGAAATTATTAAATATATATTAATGAATATTAATATTAAATAATTATTATTTATATAATCTTTTCATTAATATAAAAATATAAAGTTTTGTAATTTTATTATTATTAAATTTATATACATTTTTGAATTATGTAATTTAAATAAAATTTAAAATATTATCTTTTTTTATTTCATAGTTTTTTTTTAATTTATAAATAAATATATTTAAATTATATAAAATAATATCAATAATTTGATTTATATGAACTCAATCATTTATTAAATAGAATAAAATTAATTTCAAAATTTTTTATAATTTTTCAATAAAGATTTTATAAATATAACATAAAAGTGAAATGAAATAAATTATATATATATTAAAAATATATTATTGGAAATTATAAATTTATTTAAAGATTTTTTGATAATATAAAATTTGAAAAATTTTGATTTTTTCAATTATAAAAGAGAAAGAGTAAATAAATATTATCTTAAATTTGTAATAAAAACTTTATATATATTTAAAATACATTAATATTAATTATAATTTATATGTGTTATTCCAATTTGAAAACATCATTTTATTAATGAAATTTTTTGTTCCATTAAAAAAAGTAGATGGACTAGCTTTATTAATAATATCAGGTGTTTTATATCTTTGTGTAGGATTATAATTTCCTCCATTCAAATTATTATATCTATTTAACATATTATTATTATTATTATTAATATTCAAATTAGTATTATAATTACTATTATAATTATTATCCAAAATCCCTTTTGCAAAAGTAGCTGAAACACCTCTTTTAGTATTAATATCCGAATCATTTTTCCCATTCATAAAAGTAAAATCATTAGGATTAGAAATACCATCATATATTTTAACCATAACATCATTCCCAGTTTTACCAGCAAAACTAAGATTTCTCTTTCCATTAATTTCATCAACATCTTTAATTAATTGTTTAATAGGATCTCCAGGTCTAAAAAGTACAATATTCTTTTCTTTTTTAGGTTTTTTACTAGTTTCAGCAACAACTTGATCAATAACATTCATTTTATTTAAATCATTTAATTCTCTTAAACCTTGTTGTAACATTATATTATTAACTAAAGGTTGTTGTACAGGGAATTTTCCAGGATAATACATTGGATCAGGGAAAAACATATCAGAATATCTTTGAACTTTACCAGGAACTGAAATAGGTTTTTTATCAGAAACTGTTTTAATAGTAGGATTTTCAATAGAAAATGAATTATAACAATTATAACAACAAATATGTTCAGCTTCTTTTCTTACTTTATTCTCCGTTTGACAATAAGGACAAGTCATTACTGCATAAACATAAGGTGCAACAACATCAAAATTTCTTTTATCTGGATTTAACATTGCTTTCTCATTCTCACTTTGATCATCACTTGGAACTCTATTGAATTTATCACAATGAGGACATTGTACTATTCCCCAATCAGATTTTACTGTAAGAACAGAGAGACAATTCCAACAGACAATTTGTTTATCTGTAGGAGGACCTAAGAAATTATTTAATACTGATGGATTTAATTCTTCTCCTATTTCTTTATATATTTGACTACGGTTTAATATAAATTGTTGATATGGATTTAAAGTTTGTTGATTTTCATTTTTTGGTTGTTGAGTTTGTTGGGGATTAGAATGTGTTTTACCTTCTACATCTATTGATTTTATTGGCATTATGGAATCTACTCTACTTTCATTTGTTGGACGGTTTTGATTTGCTAACATTGTATGGAGACAATTACTGTGATCTGTTACTGAACCCATGTTTGGTCTTGAAAGAAGTTCGAGGATGTTACCACTGTTTGAATTTAGAAACATTTTTTATTTTAATTATTTTTTTTTTAATTATTTATTTTGGTTTTTTTATTCCCAATTTGAATATTTTTTTTTTGAATTAAATTATAATTTATTATTTATTAATTTATTTTTGTCTTTATATATTAAGTTCATTATTTATAAATATTAATTTGTCTAATTTATACATTTTTAATATAAATTATTTTAAAGTTTGATCATTATCTATAATTCTTTTAAGTTCCAAATTGCATCTTTGATCATAATCAACTCTTTCATCATATCCTTCAATAGCAATTTGCTTACTTTCACTATATTCATTATTATTTTCATCTAATAATACTTCTTTTTCAACAAAATTAATAGTAACTGAATCTGAAATTAATGTAGCATGTTGACAATAACCACTATTAATTTTACTTCCATCATAACCATTATAATCTGAATTTATACAATCACAACCAATTCCAAAGAAACCTCTATCATTATTTTTTTTATTTTCATTCCATGCATATTTACCATCTTTTTTACTTAAAGGAGAACAATATTCAACCAAAGAAATATTTTGTGGAAGATTAAATTTTTTTTTATCATATAACCATTTAAATCCAGTTAAGAAACTAGACCAATTTGGAACAGTACCATCTCCTCCTCTATATAATATTTGATCATCTTCAAATTGATTTTTTTCAGTTTTTGTATCATATACAAAAGCAGTTGAAGTTGGCATGAAATTACTATATAAAACATAAGTATTAATTGGTGGTATTGGTAAATCTTGTGTTTTAGAAATTTTTCCATGATATTCTATTAATTTTACTGTTCTTTGTCTAAATGATTGAATATCTTCAAACATATCAGCTGTTACTTCATATTTATATTTTTTACTGAATATATCATTATAAATTTTAATTAATTCATTTAATTTTGGATTTGAGAAAGGATAAACTGCTTGTGCATAAATATCATTTAAGCATTTCATATTTCCTTTAAGGGAGGATAGGAATTTTAATTTATTAAAATTACTATTTTTACAAACATTATCATATAATAAACTATCTTTATAAGTTTCGCACATTTTTTTTAATTCTAAAGAATCATAATCAGAGTCTTCAAGATCTCCAAGTAACATAAAAGGACAAAGTAAACTATTATATACTTCAGTCCTACATGGTTTATGCCATTGATGAGTATTATTAATATCTTCATCACCATCATCACCTTCATCTTCTTTTCTAATTTGACAACTTTCTTCACTTAAAATAGGAAGAGTATCTCCAAATAATTCTCTATAAGTAGGAGTTAATTCATCAATTTTATTTTGATCACAATTAATATCTCCACATTGTTTTTCTTCTTCAATTAATTCTTTTAATGCTTTAATAAAATCATTATATTCTTTTTTTCCAACTAATTTAGCAATTGCAGGTAATGGTCTTAATTCAACTAAAGTAGGCATTGAATTATAAGCAATACTTTGACCAAATGGATCAAGTCCAACTTTAAGAATATCATATCCAATAATAGAAATTTTAGTATCAAAATCATGACTACCATATAAGAAAACATCCAATAATTTAGAGGCACCAGAAAAAGGTGGAGCCATAGCAACAAAAGTTTTAATTTTACTTCTAAGCTCAGGATTAATAGTAATTAATTGATTAAGAGTAGCAATAGTACCAAAAGAATGTGCTAAAATAACAACAGGTTTTCCAGTATTTTCATACAATTGATTAATTTGATATTTAAAAGCATCAGTAACAAATTTATTAGTAGAAACAAACCTTCTATAATCAGTGGGAATAGCTCCATAAGAAAAACCTTCTCTATAACCCATTTTATGATATCTCTTAATCATTGAATAAAAAACTCCAGCACTTCCACTATAAGAATTAATAAGACTTTCAGGAAGCCATTTTCCAGTATAAAGAACATTTTCTACAGCTCTCAAACCACATTTACCCTCTTTAATAGTATTACTAGTACCACCATAATAAGAAACTCTAACAGCATCATTATAATAACAAACATTATCAGGACATTCTTTTTTACTATTAAAAAATTTCATAAAATAACCAAAGCAAGCTGTATATTTATTCACACCTTCAGTTTCACGGATTACAAAAGGCGAGTCGAATAAAGCAGGGAAGAGAACATGCTCTTCATATTCACTCTCCTCGTCTTTGCATATATTATCTCCGCAAAAAACTCTAGCATGAATGAATTGAAGGAAAGAATCTTCTTTAAATTTTTTACAATTTATAGTTAACATTAATCTAGTTGAATAAATTCCAGGAAGGAATAAAATTGGATTACAGTTTCCTAAAATAAATCTTAAATTAACATCTGGTGTTCCTGAATAAGATATTCCATATTTTTCTGATAATATTTTTTTTACTTCTTTTTGGGAAACTAAACATTCATCTGTGTTGAAAAGAGCGTTTTTTTCTTTATATTTTGGATCTGTATAATCGTCGAAGGGATCATCTGAATCAGATAAATTTCTTTTGGCATTTAAGTCTATTGTTATGTTTTTTCCACCGAAGAAATTACCTGCATCTGATTTATTTGTTACTTTTTTATTTCTTGTTCTTTTTGATTTTTGAATGTTTTCTTTATTAATTGTTTTCTCTCTTATGTTTTTTATTTCTTTTGCTGTTATTGTATTTATTAATGTGATAAAGAATATTAATACTAATGTCAATTGGATTTTTAATGATTTTGACATTTTATAATGATATATATTCTTAAGTAATATTTATATTTAATAATAATAAAAGATAAATAAATATAACAAACTATTTTATTTTTAAAAAAGTTTTTCAAAAAAAAATAAATATATAATAAATTTTGAGATATTAAAAATATATATTAAATATTGTATAAGACTAATTAAATATATTTTAAATTATTTATAGGAAACAATAATATTATAATTTTTTATTTTAATTTATTCAAATAACAAAAATAATTAAATTATGATTTTAATATAAAAAATGAAACAATTCCAAACAACAGTAAGTGACTTGGTAAGTTATTCAGGAAGTAATGGTGCAAAGAATCTTCGTTTATTTATAAAAGCAATAGAAAGAAATATGAATAATAGCATAAACATAGATAACACAATACAGAAAGAAAGAAAATCAAAAGGATTTGCAATAAAATTAATGCAAATAAATGGTTTAAAAAAAATAATAAATGAACCAAATCCAAAAAGAAAATATTTCATCCGATACTTTATTAATATATACAATGATAGAAATTTCAAATTTTTGGGAAACACATATCGTTCACCAAATATTCCAGTTCAAATAAATGATAATCATTATATAAAACCAATAAATTTAGATTCACTTTATGCATATGTTCTAGCACCAGATATAGAAAAAGATTTTTGTGTAGTTCAAATAATTTTTGTAGAAACAAATGAAGAAGAAGATATTTTATCAGAAACATGTGAAGCATGGACAAACTTTATATTAAATAGAAATGTTTCAGGTAATCCAAATGATCATCCACCTGAACAACTTTCTTATGCTTCTTCACCTTTATATTATGGAACACCTAATTTATTATTATTGGGAAAAAATAAAGATAATTATATTGTTGATGGTGCTAAATTAGAATATGAATCATTTAATTATCCACAATTAGAAAAAATTAATTTTTTATTACCTGATTATATTATTATTGGTGAAGGTGAACAATTACCTGGAATATTAATGAGATATCTTCCTAAAGTTCCTGATTTTAATGAAGAAATTAAAACTGTTGTTTTTGAAAATGTTTATTTAAAAAATGTTAGAATTGAAATTAATCCAGATTTTGAAAAAGACATAATATCTTCAATGAATGAATATAGAAGGAATAAATATGGTACTTCATTGAATCAATATAATGTAAATGAAATTATTATTAAAGAAAGAAGATTAAAATGTGGTATTCATAATACATGGTGTTTTATAAATTCAAATGGATTAGAAAATTCAATTTCTTTAGTAAAAAATCAAAATTATTTAGAATTTAAAGGACTTTTTGCAATTGATAGATTTTTTACTGATCAACAAGCATCAAGTGCTTTTATAATTGAATTACATTATACTATAATTATTCCAGTTAATAATGAAGAAGAATCTTTAAATATTATAATTGGATATTCTGTTTATGTTCCAGAAATGATTGATATGAATAATAATTATAGAGAAAGTTATTTTATTACTGGTCCAGGTATGACAATATATGGAGATCAATTATGGGAACTTGAAAATTTAGATGATAGAAAAATAAAGATTGTTTTCATTATAAGTAAAGATGAAAAACCATTTGATGGTACTTTTGTAGAAATTAAAAAGGAGCCACAATTAATTCCAAAAAATATAATTTCTCAACAAAATGAAATTAATATTCGAAATGATTATAATAATGATAGAGAACTTAATAGATTATTAGATGATAATAAAAGAAAAGCTCTTGAAATTGAAGAACTTAAAAAATCATTAAAAAATATAAGTAATACTCTAGTAACTCAATTTAAAATGGAACAAGAATCAAATCCAACTGAGACAATACCATCATTTAAAGCAGTTCCAAATATTCAAATAAATGAAAATATAGAACCCAATAAAGAAACAATTGAAATTAATAAAGAAACTAAAACTGAAATTAAATATATTCCATTACCAATTGGAGTTGTTTCAGAAAGTAGAACTGATCCAAATGATTTTAAAGAATTTCAAGAATTTCAAGAATTTAAAAAAAATAAAGATTTTTATAGATCAAATGAGTTATTAAGTAAAAATATGGATGATGAATATACAAGATCTAAAATATTTTATGAAAAAAGACAAAAAGATATTTCTTTAAAAGATAGAGCTGATTTAATATCAAAAGGAATATTAGAATTAGATGTTGAAGAACCAAATGAAAAATTAGTTGAATTTACTTTAGATAAAGAAATTAAAGGAGGTGAATTAGCTTCTTTAATTACTTTTCAATTTTTAGCTTATAAACCTAGTAAATCAATTAAAAATGTAAATGAAATTCCTGATAAATTACAATTTTATTTTGATTTTTTTAATTCTCAAGATATTGTTTCTCCTGTTTGTATTGTTAATAAACCTGATAATGATTTAAAATATTATAATAATTTATTAACTTTAAAAAAAGAAGGTAGTGAATTTAGTTCTGATAATGAAGATATAAAAGCTAATATTAGTATTAAATATGATCCTTCAATTCAAACTTCAATTGATTTTAGAGATTTTATTAGATATTTATTAACAAAAAAAATGCCAATTAAAGTTATGGATGTTGAAAAAAATTTCTGTATTGGATTTATAAAAGTACCTTTAAAAGATTTAATTCGTCAAGGAAAACATCAAACTTTTCAAACAAAAGAATATGAAATTTATGATAATAAATTTAATATGAAAGGATATGTTCAATTATTATTAAAAAACGAAGGTTTAAATACTTTAAAGAATTATGAATATGATCCTCAAGCATTAAGATATGTTGATAGTAAAATAGGATATAATTATGTAACAAAGAAAAAAAAAGTTGTAGCAAAACCAATTAATTTATCAAATATTCCTCAAGAAGAAAAAGAAAGAATGGGAGATATATTACTTAAAAAAAGACCAAATGATAAAGTATTTGATTCTCAAATGAATCAATATAGACAAATGAGAATGGAACCAGAAGTAGAAAAAAAAGTTAGAGTATTAAGATATTTTAATACTAAAGATGATATTTCAAAAAAAATGAAAATTGAAGAAGAAAAATTAAGTGAAATTAGACAAAGGAAACTTAATGATGAAAAATATTATCAACAATTACAAATGGCAGAACAATTAAGAGATGCTGAAAGAATAAATGTAATAAGAAAAGTAACACAAGAAAATCATAAAAATCATTTGGAAGTTTCTTTAATTACTGGCCAACCACATTACTTTAATTATATTGTTACTAATCCTTCAAGTAGAGAAGAAAGTTTCCATGTAATTGTTTCTAAAATAAATAATGAATATGAAAATAATAATTATATTAATTATAATAATAATAATGAATATGATAATATTATTTCTTTAATTCAATCACCTCAAGAATGGGAAAATTTAGTAAGAAATGAAGGTTTTATTCAACCAAATGATTTTAATATAATTTCTAATGATAATTATTTTCAAATTGCTTCTAATGAAAGTATTCCTTTATTATTTAAATTATTAACTTTTGAAAAAACTGAATATGAAAAAAAATATAATGTTTATATTTCAAAAACAAATGATCAACCATTATATACTCTTACTATTACAATTAACACTTGTTTCCCTATTATTGATCATATTTTCCAATATTATTCACCTGCTAATTCATTTGTTGATCTACCATTAGTAAATCCATTTAAAAGAAATCAAACTAAAACACTTCAAATTCAAGAATATTATATTTGTAATGAACCTAATGTAATTTTAAAAACTGATTCTTCATTTAATTTTTCTTTTAATTATGAAATAAAAGAAGAAGGTTTCTTCGTTTCATTTTATTTTTTTTTCTATTTAGAAGAAACAAAATCAAGATTATATGCAACTTGGAAAATAGAAATAGAATCAACACAATTAATAACATTATCAACAAATTTAGGAAAAAAATTAACAACTCCTTTATATATAAGCAACACATCAGATAATGAAGAAAAAATACTTCAATTATTCTCAAATTCACCAACAATATATTTCCCAAATGATACAGGAAATAAATTTAAATTAGCAAGAAATGAACAAATAGAAGTATTAATGGTTTTATATCCAAAAAATCAATTTGAACAAGAAGTAATAGTTAATTGTGTTAATACTGCAAAGAGAGTAGCATTTAAAACTTGGTTAGTAAAAATTATTACTTCTCGACCAGAAATTGATGCAACTGTTGAAGTTATTTGTATTATTGGAAGTATTACAAATATTAAATATGAATATGTTAATAGATTAAATACTTTTGTTTTATTGAGATTTGATAGTGAAAATGAAGAGTTATTAGATGTTGTTGATAGACAACTTCCTTTTAATGCAAATGAAACTAAATATGTTAATATTTCAATACCTGGACAAATGAGAGCTGGTTATGCTGATGTTATGTTATTTGTTTATGATGAAGAGGAAAGAATTTCTCAAACTATTTTATTTAAATTGGAATATCGTTCTTCATAAATTTAGTAATTAGAAATAAAATATTTAATTATTTTTAATTTTGATTTTTTTTGAAAGGATAGAAATATTTTTTTAAATTTTTAATGTAAAAAACAATTAAAATAAAATATAAAAATGTCATCAATTCCTATTTTAAAAATTCCAAAATCTTTAGAAGAACATTTCAGTAATAGTGATTTCCAACAAAAATTAAAAAAAGAAAACAAAAATGCAATATCTAAATTAGTAAGAATATGTATTTTCTGTGCTACATTCATGTCAATAGAATTTGTAGGAGGATATATAGCAGGTTCCTTAGCAATAATGACAGATGCAGCTCATCTTCTTTCTGATCTTGCAGGATTTTTAATATCAATGTTCTCATTATTTATAGCAATGAGACCAGCAAATTCTTCATTAACTTTTGGTTATCATCGTGCAGAAGTTATAGGAGCATTATCTTCTATTTTAATTATTTGGATTCTTACAATTTGGCTTATTACTGAAGCAATTGATAGAATTTTTCATCCTAGAGAAATTATAGGATTAATTATGATGGGAATTGCAACTTGTGGTCTTATATTTAATATTATTATGAGTAGAGTACTTGCTTATAATCCACTTCCTAATGTTATGGATGGGAAAGTTATAAGTCAAATGAATCAAGAAATTGATGAAGAATTAGAAAGTCCTTTATTATGTGAAGATAATGAAAATAATACTGATGAAAATCCTGTTATTAGAGCTGCATATATTCATATTATTGGTGATATGATACAATCACTTGGTGTTTTAATTGCTGCTATTGTTATTTATTTATTCCAAGATAATCATCCAGGAATAAGAATTTTTGATCCTATATGTACTTTTGTTTTTGCTATTATTGTTTTATGTACTACTATTCCAGTTTCTAAAGATTGTATTAATGTTTTAATGGAAGCAGCACCTGGTGATATTAATACACAAAAATTGTATTTAGAATTACAAAAAGTTATTGGTGTTGTTAATATTCATGATATTCATCTTTGGTGTATAAGTATTGGAAGACCTAGTATTAGTTTGCATATATTGAGTGATAGTCCTCAGAAAACATTGGAACAAGCTACTTTAGTTTGTCAAAAATATGGTATTCATCATTGTACTATACAAGTTGAAGACAATACTCAAATTAGAAGGTTAAGTTATATGAAATGTACACATGAAAATGATAATGAGATTCATTAATTTTTGTAAAATAAATTCAAATAAAATCACTTTAAAATTGATATTTAAATTTTTTTTTAATAGGAATTAATTAATTAAAAATATAATTTATTTCATATAAAATAAGTAAAAGAAATTACATTTTTAAAAGATTTCATTTTAATTTTATTCTATTTTTATTTCTTTCTAAATATTAAATGAACTTTAAAATTTTGAATTATTTTTTTAAATAAAATTGAGATTTTTTGTGTATTTCAAGATTGTTTAATTTTAAAATTATAGTAAAAAATTAATATCAAATTTATTTTTTAATCAAATAAAATTTTTTAAATCAAATAAGAAAATAAATAAAAAAAATGAAAAGAATAATTATTAATATTATTTTTTTTAAAGAATTTATACTTTTTTATAAGTAAATTTCATAAATTTTTTATAAATATTTATTAAATTTTAAAAAAAATGGTATATCCAAAAATTTAAAATTTTGATTTAAAATAATTAAAGAAATATCATTTATACATTTTATATAATAAAATTCAAAATTTATCTACTAATAAATATAAAATAATTTTTATTATAAAATAATAGATGTCTGCACAAAATATAAAGTAAGATTTATTTTTAAATTTTAAAGTCCTAAAAAAATATTTATAGGAGGAATATCTAAAAATATAACACAAAGTAATATTTTTATAATAAAATTATAGATGATTTATATAATTATTTTGAAAGTAGATATGGTCACTTAACAGATTGTGTAATAATTATGGATAAAGAAACAAGTAATTCATATAATATAATATAATTTATTTAGAACATCAAAGGGGATTTGGTTTTATAACTTTAGAAAATGAGGGAAAAATTTCTGAAATTTTAAAATCACAACCTCATTTTATAAAAGGAAAAAAAATTGATTGTAAATTAGCAATTCCAAAAAATCAAATTGAAAAAAATATATCTTTTAAAAATAATAATAATAAAGATAAAAATAAATCAAAAGATAATAATTCTTTTTCATCAGATAATATTTCAAATATTGAAAATATAAAAAAAACAAATAAAAATAATACTATTCCTTTATATCAAAGAAAAATGTTTATTGGAGGACTTCATCCTTCTTTAACTGAAGAATCTTTAAGAAATTATTTTATTCAATTTGGTAAAATTGAAAAAGTTATTATAATGAAAGATAAATTAACAGGAAGATCAAGAGGTTTTGGTTTTATTATTTTTAAAGATAAAAAAACAATTGATAAAATATTATCATATGCAAATTGTCATTTTCTTTATGGAAAATGGATTGAATGTAAAAGAGCTGAACCTAAAATTAATAATGATCAACAAAACAATAATTTTTCATTAACACAGAATGATAAATTTAATAATGAACAATTAAATTATGTGAATAATAACGAAAATAATGTGTTCAATTTTAAAGAATTAATTCCAAATAAAAATAAATTATTATTGGAATATAATAATAATCAAATAGATATATCTTCAAATCAATATTTGCAATTTAATTTAGGAAATAATAATAATGATATAATTAATAATAATAAAACATTATTTAATAATAATCAAACTCTAAATAGTTTAGATAATCCAAATTTTATCTTTAAAGAACAAAATGATAATACGAAATTTCAAAATTATTTTAATAAATATTTAAAAAATCCATCATTATATACTAATTATTTTCATTATAAATTAAGTGATTTTGGAAATGAAGAGGTTTCAAATTTAAATAAATATAAGCAGAATACAGAAAAAATAAAATTATTTCCAGAAGAAAGAGATGATAAAAATTCAAGTTCAAATTCAAATTCAAAAGAATCAAATGAAAAAGAAAAAATTGAAAATGAAAATGCCTCTTCAGAAAATGATAAAAATTGTGAAAATAATCAAATAGAAAATTTATTTGGACCTGATAGAACAAATATAATATCAAGAAGTTCAAAATCAAATGATAGTTATAAACCATATTAATTTCATTTCATTTTTTTCAATTCAGAGAAAATATATATAAATCAAAATTAATTAAATGTAAATTATAAATTAATATTAATATATTTATTATGAATGAGGGAATATAAAAAAATATATATATATATTTTTTGATAAATAATTTTAATCAATTTGTAAAATGTAATTAAAAATTAAGAAAAAAGAATATATATAATTATCTTAAAATGAAAACTATAATTAAAATAATAATAATAAAATCATAAAAAGAAATTATTATATTTACATTTTCAAATTGTAAAAATTTATTGATGTTTATCAGGATCTCCATTATCAATAAGAAAGCATTTTATTTCTTTTCCAACACTAGGAATCTGAACAACTTTATTAAGAACTAAATTATAAGGCATTTCTTTACTTTCAAGTAATTTTTTAGTTTCTTCGGATATATTAATTCTACCAGGTACACCTGCACTTTCCATTTTATTAGCAATTAAAACATCACTTCCAAAAATATCATATCTAACAACAGTACTTCCAATAATTCCAGCAATAACAGGACCAGTATGAATTCCAATTCTCATATCTAATTTTTCAAAATTAACTTTTTTTCTAACTTCTCTTATAATTTTAATCATGCATTCACCCATTTTACATACATTTTTAGCTTCTTCATAATAATTTCTATCATTCATAGAAACTTTACCATTAAATCCCATTACAACATAACAATCACCTATTGTATGTACTTTATATACTGAACATTCTTTTGTTGCATTATCAAATCTTTTAAAAAGTTCCATTAACATATGAACTACTTCTACTGGTTCGTGACAATTACCAAAGTCTGTGTATCTTACTATATCTGCAAATAATAATGTTACATTATCTAAGACATCTGCTACTGGAATGTCATCTTTCATATTTTGAACTACGTGAAGTGGCATTAAATTAAATAACATTTTTTCCTTTTCATTTAAGGCTTTGCTTTCTTCTTGATTTTTTAAAAAATTTATAGTGAGATTATAATATGTTATTATTTTATAAAATTGTTTAATAACAACTAAAACAATTAAGAAAATACAACCTTTCTTTATTCTGTGATTATTTCTATTTACAATACAATTAATAACAAATATTATTATATATGCAAGAAAATTATATGATAATTGGAAATAACTTAGTAAACCATTAGTTTCTAATGCTGTTATAATTATAATACTTTGTACAATAAAATTTAAAATATATGTTTCACTAATTGTATTCATTGCCACTTGTTCTGTTATTATTAATCCTAAAAATATAAACATTATAAAATAAGGCATTACATCTGAATATGTTTGAATTAAACTATTTGTTTTATATATTATTCCTACTAATAACACTAAAAATATTGCATTGAAAATAATAATCAAGGCTATTGGATCATCTGATAAAATTGCATATTGACTTATCATGTATAATCCAAATAATAATACTAAAATTAATGTTCCATTTATTAAAATAGATTTTAATTCACAATGTTGTAATCTAATTTTTTCAAAACGTTCAAAACCATTTTTAGCAACATCATCATTAAATTTATATAAAAGAAATGATTTATTAAAAAATGTATTTTTAACATCTAAAATTTCTTCAGGTTTCTTTTCAACAACACTTTGTCTAACTCTTTTTTCATCATAATTATTAAAATATTCTTCACCTTCTCCATGTCCTAATAAATTATTCATTGTATTATTATTATTTATAAGTAAATCTTTAGAATTTTCAACAATAAAAAGAGAAGATGCAATGCTACCTCTTTTAGTACCTATGCTTATTTTATCATAATTATTCTTAATAATATTATTCTCATTTGTTTTAATCATATTACTAGGATTTCCTCTTTGAGAACCTTTAGTCCCTTGTCTAATAAAAACAGGGACATTCTTAGTTACACTTTTAACAATCATATTCCCAGATTGATCTCTTCCAAAATTTTTCATTTTAGAATCTAAAATATTTTTCTTATGTTTGGATGGATCATATAAATATAAATTCATCATTCCTTTACCTTTAACTTCTTTTGTAGATTGAGTAAAATCTTTATATTTTTGTTTAATTTCTTCATATGAAAATTCAGAACAATTTACACAATTATCTTTTGAATTAGTACACATTCTTGCAGTTGTATTAACAGCATCTCCAATAAGAGAAAATTGTGGTTTATGTTCACCAACAACTGCAGGAATGACTTTACCAGTATGAATACCAATTTTAACTTTGATTTTATCACCTGATGTCAAAACCATTTTTTGTACTAAATCCAATATATCCATACTAAATTCAAAACTCCTTATCGCAGGATGAGTTGATAATGTTATTGGATCAACATCAACTTCACATTCTTTTATTCCACCTGCTGCCATATATGTTTTACCTACTGTTTCTATTTTCTGTAAACCATGAAGTTGGCAAAATTGATCCATTACTGAATATAATTCATCTAAAAATGTTATTAAGTCTTTTGGTGTTAATTTTGCTACTAAAGAGTCAAAGTCACTTAAATCACAAAATACTATTGTTACTGTTTCATATCCATATACTGCACCACGTTCTCTTTTATTATATTTTGCTCTTACAAAATCAGGGATTAAATTTGCCATTATTAAATTATCTTTTTTAAGTTCGATTGTACTTTTAAAGAATTTTAAAAATTCTATTCTTACTGTTAATTGATTGAAATATGAATATATTATCATCATAAAAACTAAACCATATGTATATATTTGACGACGGTATAAAAGAGGGAGATTTGAATATAAAAAAAAATCATTTTTTGTTTCTTCTTTAAAGCCAAAATCATTTAAATATATTGCAGGCGTTATACCTAAACAATAATAAGCTGATAATAATAACATCATTGAAAAAGAATTTCCAGAAAAATATAATGGGAATGATAATATAACAAATGTTTGGAGACATAATCTAGTATCATTATCATCTTTTTCAACGTAAATTCCAATTATTTCTAATGTTAAAAGTAAAAATAAATACCAAGGAAAAATTTTATGAAAATTTTTCATTAAACAAGGAATTAAAATAAAAATTCCTAATATCATATAACTTAATTTAAGAAAAACAGGAGCTTTTTGTTTATTAATACCTACAACTAAAATATCAGTTAACCAAAAAACAAATAAAGAAATTAAATAAGCCAAAAAGCATCTAAAAATACCTTGAGAAATATATTTTTTATAATCAATTTCAATTTTTTTATCATAAAAACAAAGAAATGGTTTTTTTATTTTTAAATTAGCAACTTCTTCATTAGAAACATCAGCCATATTTTCTAAAGCAGGATCCAAAGTATGACCACTTTTTGAAATTTTTTCTAGAACTTCAGGATAAGTAATTTTATCAATTTTATTTATTAATGGTGGCATTTCTTTTGCTAAAGCAGTATACATTCCATTATAATTTTTATAAAATGAATTATTATTAATATATTCAATAAACATTCTATTTAATTTTAAAACAAAACCTTCATTTGAATAAAAAGTAAATAATGATGTACCAATATATTCATATAAATAACAAATATTTATTACTAAAAATGAATTTAAAAATAATCCTAAATATGAAAATCCTTGTATAATAATTTTTTGATGATTAGAATGAATATATGTAAGTGCATAAATTATTATCATTGCAATAATACCACATAAAACTTGAATAATATTTATTGTTCTTAATCTCAAGGAATAAACTTTAAATAAAATAAGTGCGAATGTAGAACAAAGAATTGCAATCCCTAAAGTTTCTTGATCAATTGTTTCTCCATCTTTATTAACTGGGACCATTTTATAAAAATAAAAATAAATTATTAAAGAATCAGCAAGACTTCTAATAGTTTCTAAAGCAAATTCAAAAATTAATTTTTTTGTATTATAAAAATTTTCTTTATAAACATTTGAATTTAAAGCTAATAAAGTTCTTTCAACGGGTTGATCAAAACAAAAAACAAAAATAATAAATAAATTAAGTGTCAAAATCATTAAAGTAATTAAACCAGGACTATATAAAAAAAAACAACTTCCAAAAGGATTAGCATTTTGATGAATAAACATAGGAAGAGTAATAATAAAATTAGCATAAAAAGATAAAAGAGCAATATTAATTAATCTCCAAAAATTCCAAGTTCCATGTACAATAATTAAATTAACAATTTGTGAAAATTTAGAAACAATAACATCACAAGTATTTCTAACTTGTAATATTTCTCTAGATCTAATTCCAATAGATAAATCAGCTTCTTTTAACATAGTAAAATCATTAAATCCATCACCAACTGCTAAAACTTTAGAATTCTTTGAACAATAATTTCTTATCATTTGACATAAAACATATTTATTATTTGGAGTAAATTGATATGCTAATAATGAAGTACAATATGATAATAATGTTGCTAATGATTGAAAATTTCTTTGATCTGCACAAATACGAGAAAAACAACCTCCACTTAATAATATTGTTAAATCTTTTGATGATGATTTTATTTGAGCTTCAACTTGAACTCCTTTTCTAGTTTTCATTTTATTAATTTTATCATTTGGAAATAAAAATTGCATAAGTAACATACTCATTTTAATATCTAAATCTTCTGGTTTATCTTTATCAGAAAAATCACCACGAATTGATTTTGGATTATAAATATTTAAATTTTTACCTACTGCTAATACATTTTCTCTTTTATCACCTGATGCAATCCAAACTTTAATTCCTACATTATGTAATTTTGCAATTGATGCTTTTAAATCTTTTGGTATTTTTTCTTCAAAAAATAAAACTCCCATAAAAGTTAATCCTTGTTCATATTCAATTGCTAATTTTTTTAAATGTTCTTCACTTTTTACAACATAATTTTCTGCAGTTTTAAATTTATCAATAAATGTATTTGTTTCTTCTTCTGTTAAATGTTTTTTACATAAAATAAAAGGACGATATCCATATTTTGAAAGTTCCTTTATTTGTAATTTTGATTTTGTTACTTCATTATCAATTTGAGGATTTGATTTTTTAATTAGAGAAAATATTGTTAAATCATTTGCTTTACATAATAAAATACTTCCTGGATCTTTTTCATTTCTTATTAAAATTGACATTCTATTTCTTTCTTTTGTATATTTATTTAGTCCAATTATTTGATAAAATTTTTGTTCTCCATCTATTTCAAGTGTTATTATACTATTTTTTATTTTTGATATTTGAAAACCTATTTTTGAAAATGTTCTTAACATTGCTTTTTCTTCTGCGTATGATGAGCCAAAAACTTTATTTGATATATTTTTATTATTTTCTTTTTCATTTTTTTCATTTCTATATAATTTTACACTATGACATAAACATAAATATTCTAAAAATTCTTTTATACTAGGTGAAAATTTACTATTTGAATGTAATTCTTCATAGATTTCTAAATTTTTTAAATCATTATCTTTAATTCTAAATACATAATTTTCATCATTTTGTTCTAATTCATCGAATGAATATAATTTACCATGAATTGAACAAGCCTTTAAAGCAAATTTTCTACTTGTTAATGTACCAGTTTTATCTGTTAAAATATGACGAACTTGACCAAAATCAGCTATACAATTTGCATTAATAACTTCTACTTTATTTTTTGCTTTTAATAAGACTTTCTCATCCCATTGTATAAATTTAGTTAAAATAAAATATGCAATTTCTATTAATCCAAACCAATCAAAAGGAAGTAAAAAATGCATTGTTAAAACATATTCAACAGTAGAAAGAAACATTTCATAAAAAGGATCAGTTTTGCTATTTTTAGGATTTGATAAATTATTTTTATCAATAGAATAAAAATCAAGATAATAATGATCATCTCCAATAGGTGATTTATAAGAATAATAACACAAAAATGATTTATGTAATTCAATTAAAATCAACAAAATAACTAAAAACAAATAAGTGGCAATTAAAACATATTGTATAAATTTCAAAGTAACTTTAATAATTTCTCTATCTCTTTTAATAATAACAGAATTAAATTGATTTTTATGTGAATGAAGCACATGATGTCCCAAAGGAGGATCATTTGAACCATTATTATTAGAACTTTGAGTAAATTTTAATGTCATCATAATTTTAGTTTCCATTCCAGTATAAACTACTAATCCATAAACAAGAGGAATATTTTTAATTGTACTACCTCTCATTATAAAATTATCATTATTAATATCTGATGCTCTTGGAAATGATTCTAATTTTAATCTACCATTAAATGAATGCATATTTGAATTTGGTTCTTCATATTTTAAAAAACCTTTTATATTTTTCATATATTCTCCAAGTAATATTTTTTTCATAACTGGCGCATGTGTATCAGCACAAGCTCTTTTCATTACAAATGAATCAAATATTCCATTTACTGATGAATAATCTAAATAACATTGATGATTATGATCTAATGCCTCTAATATTATCATATCTGCAGGAACAACTTCATCTTTTTTAACACAAATTATATTTCCAACTTTTATATTTTTCCATGTATCATCTACAAATTTCCTTGATTCATTATCATATATTCTACAACTTTGATTGTTTATTTTTAAATCATTCATAAATATTTTAATATATTCAATAAATATTACAAATATTTCTATAAATAAAATACAAATATGAAATGATATTGAATAAAATAAATTTAAATGAGTTATTGCTTTCATTTCACATAAAAATGCAATTAAATAGAAGAAAAATATAAATATTATACATAAATTAAAGGGAGTATTTCCCATTTTTTTCCATATAAATTTAAAAAATCCTTTTGCAGTATATGGAATTGTATATACTTTATTTGATGGAAAATCATAATTTAAAGGCGTTCCTCTATCAAACTCTATTTTCCTTGTCATTTTTGCTTCTTCGCTATATGCAGCATTGTCTGCATTTAAATCTATTTTATTTTGATTTTGAATGGGGGATTCATTTAGAAAACTACTCATAATTTTAACAAATTTATGATTAGAAAAAATATTAATAATTTTAGTAACACACAAAAATAAATATTAAAAATATAAATAATAAATATATTAACTTAAATGGAAAATTATGAGTTTATAAAGAATATAGGTCAAGGAATGTATGGACAAGTATTTTTAGCTCGTCATAAAACAGAAAACAAAAATTATGCAATAAAAAGAATAAATTTTCAAGATATAAAAGAAAAAGATCGTCAAAATATAGAAAACGAAGTTCTTTTATTAAAACAACTTCGTCATCCAAATATAGTATCATATAAAGATTCATTTATAGACAAAGATAACTATTATAATATAGTAATGATATATTGTGATGGAGGTGATATATATACAAAAATAAAAAATGCAAAAAATAATCATTTTCCAGAATCAGATATTTTAGATTGGTTAGTTCAATTATGTTTAGCATTATCATATGTTCATGATAAAAAAATTCTTCATAGAGATTTAAAAACACAAAATATGTTTATTCAAAATAAAAATAAAATAAGAATCGGTGATTTTGGTATTGCAAAAATATTTAATCAAACAAGAGAAATGGCAGGTTCAATGATAGGAACTCCACTTTATATGTCACCAGAACAATATAATGGTAAAAAATATGGTTTTAAAAGTGATATTTGGTCATTAGGATGTTGTTTATTTGAAATGTGTAATTTAAAACATGCATTTGAAGGTAATTCATGGAATGCAGTTGTAGTAAAAGTAATAAAAGGACAACACGCACCATTAAATTCAATGTATAGTCCAGAATTAAAAAATTTAGTTGATTCAATGTTACGTTTAAATTCTAAAAATAGACCAACTGTTGCTTGGATACTTGAAAGACCTTATATGAAACCAAAAGTTGCAAATTATATTCAAGATTTTATTCAACATTATAAAGAATATGATGGTGATGAAGAACAAGTTAATATTTTAAAAGAACAAGCTGAAAAATTTGGGATTTTTAATGAGAAATTACTTAAAGAAATTGATAGTGATTATGAAAATAAAACTATGGTTAAAGATCAAGAAGATTTAAGAAATATTAATGAAAATGAAAAAAAAGTACTTTTAGAACAAAAAAGGAATTTAGAAAAACAAATTAAAGAATTGGAAAAACAAAAAAAAGTTTTATTAGAAGAAATGAGTATAAAAGGACAAAATAGAAGACAATATTTTAAAAATGGAGGAAATGTAAAAAATGTTCATAATATAAATAAAAGTATTAGTGGATCTAAAGAAAAAAATAAAACAAAATATGGTTCTGTTGATAAAAGAGTTCCACATAAAAAAAGTAATTATGGTAATAATCAAAATACAAATAATAATTATTATAATGATGAATATAATAATTTAAAAGAAAAAAATGGAATGAATAGTCAAAGTCCTCAAATTCAATCACGTAAAATGTCAAATACAGATGAGAATGATGAAAAAATAATAAAAATAATAAATAATAAAGATAATAAAAGACCATTATCATCAAAAAAAGTTAAAAATGAAAGAGAAGATATAAATAATATTACAATATTATATGAAGAACAAAATAATTATATTGCTGATAGGAATAAAATAACTAAAATTACACAAGAAATAGGAAAAATGAGAAAAGTTTTAGAAATGACAAATAATAAAATAAGTGAATTTTATAATAATGGAGCAAATATTCCTGATGAAAGTATTAATGGAGGTGAAAATGATGAAAAAGATAATATTATAGATAATAATAATCAAAAAAATAATAATGATATTATTAAAGATAATAAAAATATTAATGAAGGAAATAATAATGAGAATATGATTTTGACAAATAAAGAAAAATTAATAAATGAAAGGATTTTATTTTTTAGAAATAGATGTATAAATTCATTAGGACAAAAGTTATTTAATAAAGCTTATGAATATTTAAAAAATAATCAAGGGAGAAATACTGAACCAATTAGAGTCAGAGAACATTTAACAAATATTTTTGGAAAAAATAATATTGGTTTCTGGCAATTAATTGACCAAATTTTAATTTTAGAAAAAATGTTAAATGAACATTAAGTTTAAGTTTAAATATTATAAAGTTATAAATATAATAAAATTATATATTT
>JAEEGK010003783.1_pt1 | contig 37494 bp, 24 predicted proteins | sample 8958771 | NCBI WGS metagenome assembly JAEEGK01 (sample SAMN16246547, study PRJNA631951) | gut metagenome | biome: gut microbiome; feature: rumen; material: SC-attached | host: Bos | place: Iran: Karaj | collected 2018-10
GTTGTACTGCATAGCCACCTCGATTGGAATGCCGTTTTTCTCGGTGTTGAGGTAGATGATTTGGCAGAGTTCGTCCTTGCTAACTTCCAAGTAATCAATGAAATCCTTCAAACCATTTTCGGAATAGAACACGTCGTGGCGGGTGTTGCCATTCTCGTCGGGACGCATATCGTGGAGTTCGAGGTGCACACCTTTATTAAGGAATGCAAGTTCGCGGAGGCGCGCCGAGAGGATGTCCCACTGATAAACATGGCAGGTGAAAATGCTATCGTCGGGCTTGAAAGTGATTTCCGTGCCGGTGTCGTTGGGTTCGCACTCGCCCACAACTACAACTTCCGTGGTGGGTTTGCCGATGCTGTATTCCTGTTGGTAAATCTTTCCGCCGCGCTTGATGGTCGCCTTGAAATAGGTGGAGAGCGCGTTGACGCACGAAACGCCCACGCCGTGCAGACCGCCGGAAACTTTGTACGAGTTCTTGTTGAACTTGCCGCCTGCGTGGAGGATGGTAAGCACCACTTCGAGGGCAGATTTGCCTTCCTTCTCGTGGTAGTCGGTGGGGATGCCACGACCGTTGTCCTTCACGGTGATGGATTCGTCCCAATTGATGTAAACGTCGATATTGTTGCAGAAACCGGCGAGAGCCTCGTCGATGGAGTTGTCAACTACCTCATATACAAGGTGATGGAGACCTCTTTCACCGGTGTCGCCGATGTACATCGCGGGTCTTTTCCTCACTGCTTCGAGGCCTTCGAGCACTTGTATGCTGTCGGCATCGTAAGATTCTGCGGCTTCCTGCGCCGGATTTGTTATGTTTTCTTCCATTTATTTCGTCAAAAATGTATTTTTGTTTCAAGCAACAAAGATAATGTTTATTTGCGGAAAAAACAAATGTTTTTTTTGAAAAATTTAGCCTAATACGACTTCTGCTGGCACCCCTAATTTTTTATAGAGGTTGCGAGCTATTTCAAAGCTCATAGTTCGTCTGCCGTGCAGCAAGTCTCTCATCATTGATGTGCTTACTCCAATCATTACTGCTGCTTCGGTCTGTTTTAGCCCTATTTCTTTTACACGCTTGCGAATAGTCTGTGCTAAATATGGGGTAATTTGACCTGGCAAAGGATATTTCTCAAGCCCGTATTCGTCCAAAGCATCGCTTAATGATGTAAATTCTGCTTTCTCTGTTTCGGAAAGCAGTTCCATATCGCCTAGTTCTGTGCCTTTTTGAATCAATCTTTCAATCTTTTCTTCGGCAATTTTGTATTCTTGTTCGTTAGTAATTTTCATAGTCAGATGTTTTTGATGTCCTTTATTTTGTCGTATTCACTGTGCGTTCCGATAAAACGGATAGCAACCGTACCTGCAAAAAACACAATCACTACAATGAGACGATAATTGTTGCCTTTAATGTTGAATACATACCTATTGTTGCCGACGTAATCAGCTGATGGATAATCGTTTTTCAGGTCAGAATGATTTTTCCACTGCGCGTTTCTCACTGTGGTACACCATTTTGACAATGCGTTGCTCGAATCTGCGTGTTGCTTTTCAAATTCGGTTATTATTTCAGGAAACAATATCTTCATTTTGATTGTTTTTTCAAGTGCAAATATATAACAAAATCTTTTTATGCAAAAAAACTATCCAAAATTTTGCTTTAAATATTTATTATGCGCTGGGTTTAAGACAGAGCCCCGGACTGATTATAAAAAAGAGTTAGGCATAAAGTAGCCATTTGGTGGCTATTTAAAATTGCCAAAATTTTGAGACAATGGTTGCTAAAACTACAAAAAAGATCAAGAACCACAATTTTTTTGTGGTTCTTGATCAAATGTAGTAAGGTCGCTGTAAATTTAGAACGTGTAATTGAAACCGATTCTTATGCTCCTTGGTGTACCAGGACGCAGTTGCCATGATGAATATGCTCCTAACACATGCTCTTTATCGGCGATATTGTAGATATTGAATGAGATTGTTGCATTTTTGATTGTGTAGCTGATCATTCCATCTACAATTGTGTATGCTGGCAGAGTTAAATCATCAAGTGTATATGGGATTCTTTTGTCAACATATCTAAATCCACCGCCGAATTTTAATCCCTTTAAAACACCGTTGTGTATTTTGTATGTTGTCCACAAATTGGATATGTTTTTGGGTGCATTGCCAAATGTCTTACCTACTTCGCCTTCTACGTTACTTTTTGTAACTTCGATGTTGTTGTAGGCATAGTTGAACAATATTGACCAATTGTCTGTAATATTGCCAGTAATGCTCAATTCGACACCTTTGCTTTTTACCTGTCCTTTCTGAACCCGCTTTCTACCTGTTGGATCGTTTTTGTCAGGCGTCAGTACATTCTCTTTTATAATATCGTAGAGTGCGAGGGTGGTCATTATTCGTTTGTTGAACAAGTCGCTCTTAATTCCTACTTCGTATTGTGAACTTGTTTCAGGATCAAATGGTCCGCCATTGTTTGGATAGTTCGATTTTTGTGGTTCAAATCCTACACTATAACTTCCATATAGGGACAGGTTTTTTGTAGGTTGGTAAATCAGACCCAAACGTGGCACACAGGAAAATGCGTCTGATGTGTCATTATATGCCTCTCCGCCTTCTTCGTAAATCATTTTGTAGTGGTAGTCTTCAAATCTTACGCCAATGACGCCTTTGATTTTTTCAGAAATGGAGATATGGTCTTGAATGTAACCAGCAAAAGTGCGGGTCTTGTATTCCCAAACATCTGTGTCGTAGATATCGTTTGGACAATTGGCCTTGTCAACTGTTCCATAAACTGGACGGAAGATGTTGATTGATGGTGCGGAAGCATTTTTGTAATTCGGATATGCTTCTGAATAGTAGTAAAAATCTACTCCTGCAAGTACTTTGTTTTTTACAGTGCCAATGCTAAAATTATTTTCAAGGTATGTATTGACTGAGATGATGTCGTGGTCTTGGCTCATTCTTTCGATAACCCTTGGCAAGTCACCATTTTCGTCGGGGCTATCCCATGTAATTAGATATTCGGCATCGGCCTTTATCTTGTTGTAGTTGACCAGTGTGTTGAATATGACATTTTTGCTGAAATAATGTTTGAAATTCAACTGCATTTGGTATCCATCGCGCTCGCTATAATCGTCGGGTTCGTGTACGGCAAGGCTTTGTTTTACGGAGAATACATCGCCATTAAAAGCGGGGTATCCATTCTCATAGCAGATAGTCCTGTTGTCCTTCATATAGGAAAATTCTGACAATAGAGAAGTCTTGTCGCTGATTTTCCACATCAAAGACGGTGCAATAGCAAGATATTCCACTTGCAAGTGGTCAACAGGATTCCCTGCATTTTCGTATCCTACGTTCAGTCGGTAGAGTAGTGTCTTCTTCTTGTTGAGAGGTCCTGTAAAGTCGGATTGAAAATGGAATGTGTTGAAACTTCCGCCTGAAATATTAATGTTGTTGTAATAGACATCAAGCGGTTTCTTTGTGATGAAATTGACAACGCCGCCAGGTGTTGCATATCCAAAGAGAATAGCGGAAGGACCTCTTAGTACTTCCACTTTTTCTGCGTTGAACAGCATAGGCGGGTTTTCATACGTCATTGCTCCCATCTGACCATTCATCAGGAAATTGGTTTTTCCCTTGCGAAAGCCTCTGATTACATAATCATTCAGCGTGTTGACTTCTAAAATGCCAGCGGCATTTCGATAGCCTTCGTTTAGTTTGAATGCTTGTTGTTCATTCAAGATTGTTCTCGGAATAGCTTGGACTGATTGAGCCAAGTCTTTGAGAGGAATGCTTGTCCTTGTAGAAATTGAAGACAGTGGCTCGACGTAAGAAACCTTTCTGCCTATGACTTCTACTCGACCGAGTTCTGACACCTTTTCGTAGATTTCAAAGGCAATGTCAGAGGTTTGACCATTTTTTACCGACACTTCTTGTACTTGTGATTCAAATCCAATGCTGCTGACTTGGATTGAATACGTTCCCGAATTGATGTTGTCAAAAGAGAATTGACCATTGTTGTCGGTAGTCGTAATATTGCTTGTTCCGAGCAATATTACATTCATGTTAGGAACTGGGACTTCATTCTTGTCCAGCACGCGTCCCTTTATCGAACCAGTCGATTGTGCAGACAGATTCATTGCAATCACCATGCAGAACATTGTAAGGACTATTTTTAGAAAAATGCCCTTTGTCAATGCTATACATGGGATGCAAAACGCTCCTGAGTGTTTAGTTCTCATGTCTTTATGGATTTAGATTCCTTTTGCGATTCAGAAAGGTGTTGTTTCTCATCAATTTACTGTTAAAGTGAAGGCGTGAACCGCATATACTTTGATTACATCTGTCAACGAAGGTCCTGAGAATTACCTGAGTACAAAGATGTAATTATAGCAGTTCACGCCTATACGATAGGCGAAACCACTATGCTTAAATTTTGTACTCATTGAAAATTTCTCAGGTTTTCGTTGACAAAAAAAGCATAACGCTTTCGTTAAAATATTTACGTCTAATTTCGGTTTTTACACCTGAAATCTGTTCGCAAAAATATAATAAATTTTTGGATGTTACAACTTTTTTTGCGTTTTGCCTAAATAATATTAACAATTGATGACACAAAACACTCTATATTAATCAATAAATAAAAAATAACAAATTTATTCTTATGAATTTAACGAATACACCTTAATATAATTGTTGAATTTGCTGCCGCTTGCGACATTTGTTTAGTGGATAAAAAAACAACCTAATAATATCGCAGTTAAAAAAATACAAAGGTATATTATTTATCAAATGATGGCACAATCCGCCGTGACGGCCTTGGTAGGGGTGGTCTTCCCTCAAAATAAAAAATTTCTTTTTAAAAAATAGTTTGTTTTTTGCAATTTTTTATTACATTTGCACTTTATAAAAAAGTAAGCAAGTGAAATGAAAAATATAATTACTTTGGTGGAATATTCCGGCGTGGCGATTGAGCGGGGCGGGACGAAGATATTGGAAGACGTGAGTTTTTCGATTAAGTCGGGCGAGATGGTAACGATTGAAGGGGCTATCGGCACCGGCAAATCGTCGCTGTTTAAGACTTTGTACGCCGATTTGCCATTGGCGGGCGGCAAGGCAAGGGTGCTCGATTTTGACCTCAAAGGACTGCCCGACCGCAAGGTTTCCAAACTCAGACGCCGTATGGGAATTGTCTTCCAAGATTACCAACTCTTTGACAATAAGACCGTTGAAGGCAATTTGCAGTTTGTGATAGATTCGCTTGGATATAAGCCGCCGTGCGACAAGGAAGAGTATATCGCCCAGGTGCTCGAGCGCGTGGGAATCCCCGGTAAAAAGGGCACTTTCCCACACATGCTGTCGGGCGGCGAAAAACAGAGCGTCGCCATTGCACGTGCCATTGTCTGCAAGCCAGAATTGATAATCGCCGACGAGCCTACTGGCAATCTCGACGAGGCGTCCGCGCTGCATATCGCCGAATTGTTGTATTCGCTTTCGCAGGAGGGGGCGGGGGTGATTGTTGCCACTCACGACGAAAATATTTTCAGCAATTTCCCGCACAGGACGCTTCGGATTGACAACGGCACTATTCGGGAACAATAATTGCCAAAAATCCTGCAAGCCACCGCCTACGGCGGCGGGGAAAAACGAAGATTTTTTTTGAACGTGAATTTTGGCGAATTATAACGAATTAAAACGAATTGTTTTTTTTGAAAATTCGTTTTAATTCATTTCGATTCGTTTTAATTTTTGTTGAAAAAAAATCCGCAAGTTGTCAGAGTTCAATATAATTAACGTATATATAAATAATGTGTAGAAAATTATTTTTTGTCATATTGACTTTGCTGTCGGTTGGTGCGGCGGCGCAGCATCCGTTTTCGTTGGATTGGCGGGTGTTGAAGACTCCTAACGCCAAATTTATCTATCCTTCTTATCTTGGTTTTGACGCGGCGCGGCTTGCTAACGGCTTCGACCGTGTGGCGGCGGCTGATACCGTCAATGTGGGTGTGAAAACGAGACGGTTTCCAATTTTGGTGTCCGCACCGTCCAACACTTCCAACGGCTACACTACGCTGTCGCCTTATATGATGGTGCTTTACACGCGCCCGATGGACGGCACGGATTTGGGTTCGGCGGAGTGGTTTCAGACCCTCCTGACGCACGAATACAGGCACATTGTGCAGTACAATATGTTTGACCGTGGGTTTACGCGGTTGGCGCACAACGTGTTTGGAAATATGGGATGGAGTGCGTTGATGTACTCTGTGCCGCAGTGGTTTTACGAGGGCGACGCGGTGTATGCGGAGACGGTTTTGTCGAGCCAGGGTAGGGGACGAGTGGCAAATTTCGACAGGCCAATTTCGGCGATTTTGCAGGAGTGCGGACGGTTGTACCCTTACGACAAGATGATTCACCGCTCGTACCGCGATATGATTCCAAATCATTATCCTTTTGGTTATATGATGGTTACGGGTGCTAAAAGGCGGTTTGGCGCGGATATTTTCAGTAAGGTTGCCAAGCGTCAGTCGTGGTATTCGTTTTGGCCCTTTGCCTTTGGGTGCGGATTCAATTATTACACAGGCGAAAGGCTCGGCAAGAATTACAGGACGACGTTCACGGAATTGAAGGATTTTTATACGCAACGAGCCTCGACTCTTGGAGTGCATGATTATCAAGTAATTAACGATACAAAAAAACGATTCTACACAAGTTATTATTCGCCTGTCGTGGTGGACGACGACAAGATGCTGTGCATAACTTCGTCGATGGCAAAGTCGGCGAAGTTTGTGGTTTTGGATATGGCGGGGCGCGTGGTGGAGGTGCTTGGGCATAGCGACACCGACGGTTTTGATTCCGACGGCAATGTTATAGTCTATACCACTGAAGTGCCGGACATTAGGTGGTCGGAGCGCAACTATTCCGACATCGCCGTGTTTGACATCGCCTCCAAGACGTGTCAGATTGTCACCAACAAACAAAAATATAGCTCCGTGTCAATCTCTGGCGACGGCAAAAGGCTTGTGGCTGTGGAGTTTACTGACAATAGGATTTGCAAATTGGCGGTGCTGCGACTTTTCAAAAATGGCTCCGAATATCAGGTGCAGTTAGAAAAATCGTTTTACAGCCGTCCGATGGAGTTTTTCAGGTGTCCGCAGTTTTTGGACGACGATAGGATTGTTTTTATTTCTAATTATGACAACAAAAACTCCATCCATATCCTCGACCTCGGCTCGATGACGGTGAGCGAAGTTACCAATTATTCCCCTGAAAACATTCCTGAAGTGTGCCCCTCCGACGATGGCAACACCTTATATTATATATCCGACGTGAGCGGCATCGACAATATTCACTGTGTGCCAACTGCTGGCGGCGAATCGTCGCAAGTGACTAACGTCAAGTACGGCTTGATGAATATCTTTGTGTCGGGCGACAAGATTTATTTCAGCAATTACACCGAGAAGGGCTACAATGTTGCGTATTGCTCTGTGGATGAAGTAGTTGACAGCAAACAGCCAAGCGGTCTCAATTATTATAAACCATTGCTTCCCAAAGAACCCGCCGCAACCCTCGACCCGTTTGCTACCGAGATGCCCGACACTTCAATCCTCTCAAAATCAAAGAAATACCATCAATTCTCCGACCCGTTCAGGTTCCTCGGATGGATGCCAGACGCGGCAGACGGTATTTACAGTGCTACGGCGTACACCGCCAACAATCTCGGCACGTTGAATACGGGAGTTTCGGAGACTTACGACAGCGAGTTTAAGACGTGGCGCACGGACGTGGCGGTGCAGTATTCGGGTTTTTATCCTGTAATTAACCTCAGCGCGTCTATTGGCGAGAGCGGCAGCAATGTGTTGGAGCCGGTTGACTTTTTTGGCTTGAAATACCGCATCTACAAGATGACTTGGAAGGAAAATATGTATTCCGCCTCGGTGTCGTTGCCGTTGAACCTGTCGCGGCTGTGGTACACGCAGAGTTTGAGTTTTGGTGCGGGTGTTAGTTGGTACGACATCAAGGACAAGCCGGCTTCGAGTATAGCTTACGAGGAGATTCCCAACGACGGATTTGCGGTTTGGAGCAGTTCGGTGGCGTATTCGTGGGCGCGTCAGACGGCTTACAGGGATTTCAAGAATCCGTTGTCGTTTTCCATATCGGCGAGCGTGCGCAATGCCTTCGCGTCGGATACCGATGCGTCGATGGTGGCAGCGGCGGCGTCTATTACCGTGCCGGGATTTTTCAGGCAGAATTATTTTACGGTGAGCGGCAATGCGGTGAGTCAGTGTCAACGTTCATCCGATTACAATCTGTACCTCTTTGACCACTCGGCTTTTGACCTGCGCGGCTACGAGTCGATGAGGATGCAGGATTTTACGCGGGTGAGTGCCGAATATTCGTTCCCCTTGGGCTACCCCGATTTTGGCATACCGAGTTTGATTTGGATCAAGAGGTTTAGGGGCGGTTTTTTTGGCGACGTGGCTCGTGGAACGCTTTTCCGCAAGAATTACGACTTCGCCTCGGCTGGATTCAAGGTGCTTGCAGACTTTTGTGTGCTTAGGCTCAATTACAACATCTCTGTCGGCATTACCATCGCCAAAGGCTTGAAAAAGAATGGGTTAGACGATTGGGAAAAAGCCCTGACTCTTTCGCTGCCGTTCTGATGGTTATTATAGATAGAAAAATTTGAAAAAAAAGTTAAAAAAAATTTTTGTGGTTTTGTATAAAAGCATTATTTTTACCACAATTAATTTTTACCTAACTATGGACAACACATCATCGGTTATGAAAAAGATATTAATGACCGCCTTAATAGCCGCCGCCGCGCTCTGTACGACGGCGCAGGAGGCGTATCAGCCTTTGAGAACCACTCAGGTGGCATCTTACAACATCGAGGCAAAACTCGACACCGACGCCAAGATGGTTTCGGGCGTGGAGGTCTTGACGTGGAAAAACACTTCAAGCGACACTATCCGCGAGTTGATGTTCCACACGTACTTGAACGCCTTCAAGAACTCAGGCAGCACTTACTTCAAGGAAAGCGAGTTTAATACGGGTTACAACATCGGCAATTATCTCGACGAGAGCGAGATGGGCTACATCGACATCAATAGGATGGTAATCGTTGATGGTGAGCCACTTACGCAAGATATCAGGTATGTGCAGCCCGACGATGGCAATGTCGACGACCAGACCGTATTCGCCGTGCGCCTTCCAAAAGCCATAATGCCCGGCGAGGAGATTAAGGTGCAGATCAATTTCCTCTCCAAACTTCCCAAGATAATCTCGCGCACAGGCTACGAGAGGGGCGATTATTTTATGGTTGCCCAATGGTTTCCGAAGGTTGGTGTCTATGAGCCAAAAGGTATGAGGCAACGCGCCAAGGGCGGATGGAACTGTCATCAATTCCATTATCATTCAGAGTTTTACGCCGATTTTGGCACGTATGATGTAGCAATTACCGTCCCCGAAAAATACAAGGTGGGAGCCACCGGCGTTGAGACATACGAAGCAACTGTTGGCGACGGCAGCAAGGTATATAAATTTCACGCGAGCGACGTGATTGACTTTGCGTGGACAGCCTCGCCGCGTTACAATATTATCAGCGATACTTATAACAACAAGGGCATCAAACTTATCTATATGCCTGAGCATGGTGGACTTACCGACCGTTACCTCACCGCCGTCAAGAATGCGATGGAGTATATGGAAAAGCACGTCGGCGAGTATCCTTACCCGCAGATTACCGTGGTTGACGTTCCGTATTATGCCTCTTACGCTGGCGGTATGGAGTATCCGATGTTTATTACTGCGGAAACTTTCAAGTGGATGCCGTCGGGTGTAAGATTGATGGAAGCCGCTGTAATTCACGAGTTTGTGCATAATTATTTTATGGCTGTTGTAGCCACCAACGAATTTGAGGAGGCATGGCTCGACGAGGGCGTTACGCAGTTTTACGAAAGCCAGATAATGGACGAATATTACGGCGAAGGCTCTCTTGTCAATTTCTTTGGCGTCAAAATCAACGACAGTGAGAAAGACCGTCTGGAATACACTCAGAGCTACAATCCCGCCATCTCCACTATCGACAATTATTCGTGGAAATATCCGTCATATACCTATGGCACAATGGTTTACAACAAGACCAGCACAATGATGCAGACCTTGAAAGGCTTGATGGGCGCGGACAATTTCGACAATGCAATGAAGAATTATTACACCAAATACCAATTTAAGCATCCGTCGGGTCGCGATTTTGCCGCTGCTATCAACGAGGAGGTCGCCAAGATGAACAACCCCGACCTTGGGCAGAATTTGGATTGGTTTTTCAATTCGATGTTGCGTACCGACGAGGTCTGCGACTACAAGCTCACCAAGATAGTCAACCGTCGCAAAAACAGCACAAAGCACGGATTTTTCGACACTGGATTGGAAAAACTCTTTGTGGACGAGGACACCACGTCGGAGGTTGTTTCGTCGATATATTTGCAGAGGATGGGCACGATGGTGATGCCCGTGGAGGTGCTTGTAACCTTTGAAAACGGCAACACACAGCTCCTCAAATGGAGCGGCAAGGAGCGTTGCAAGGAGTTTGTGCTTACAGGCACGAGCCGCGTGGTATCGGCGCAGATAGACCCCGACAACAAGGTTGCCTGCGACATCGACCAAGTGAACAATTCAGTCACCAACGAATCTACGCAAAACCCGATTTGGAAATATGCAGTCAAATTTTTGTTTTGGCTCGAAAACATATTCCAAACCGTTGCGTTCTTCGCCTAACACATTGAACTACAACTTAATCTAAATACGCAGATGAATATTATAAAAGCATACGGACGGGGATTCAAAAACTCGTTGCGCCGTCCCAAGATGATACTTTTGATATTTGGCATCACGCTGTTGCTTGGATTGTCGCTCGCGTTGCCGTTCTTCTTCTCCTTCAATACGGCTGTTGGGTCGAGCGTTGTATCCAAGTCGTTGGATTTCACGCTGTACAAGGAGTTGGTAAATTCCCATTCGTGGAATCTGGAGTCGCTGCTCAGCCAAGGCAGGTATATGGTGCTGATATTTTGGCTTGTGATGATATTCTTTGTTGGCGGCATCGTCCGCACCTTCAACAAGGAAGATTATTCGGTATCGACATTCTTTGCCGGTGCGGGAGTCAACTTCTTCCGATTCCTGCTCTGCGATGTTATAATGATAGCGTTGATGGTGGTGACGGCGGCGGTTCTGTTTATAATAGCGTCGTTTGTGCTGTCGCTGTTCAATACAATTGTTACGGAGACGCCGCTATTTTGGGCGTATGGCATAGCTGCGTTTATATTTGGATGCGCGATTGTGTTGCTCCTGATGATAAGCGATTACGCCAAATTCTATATGGAGATGGAGCGCACAAGCCGCGTTTTGAAGGCTATCTGGAACGCAACCAAGTTTGTTTTCAGAAACTTTTTGAAGACATATTTCCTCTACGCTTTGTTGCTCGTAGTGCCGATTTTGACGCTGATACTTTACAAATTGACTTTCGACAAAATCGGTATGGGAACGGTGTTTGGCATCATTGCGATGTTCCTGATTCAGCAATTGTTCATCATCCTGAGGGTTTGGTTCAGGGTTTGGTCGCTGTCGAGCCAGTTTGAGTTGTTTGCCGATGATTACGTGAAGGAGATTTCGTTTGATTTGGAGACATCGAGGGTTATTTCTACTACAACAACTACCACTACCACAGTAACTTCCGACGATGACGATTATACCAATATTTCCAAAATCGCCGTTGTTGAGAATGATGAAAATGCCAATGTGGATAGGGTAGTGGTGGAAGTGAACACGGAAGAAACGGAGAATACTCTCACGGAAGACACGGAGGACACGGAGAAAGTTGTTGAGGAGGTTTCTACGGATGAAACGGAGAATGACCCAGAGGCAACGGTTGTTCAGTTTGAGGATAATAATAATTCCGACAACGACGAGGAAAATGTAACCACAACTACAACGAAAACCACTGTTACAGAGACAGTTGTAATCAATGATGCTGGCGACACTTTCACGCGAGTTGTTGAGGATTACAATAATGAGGATGCCTCAGAGACTGTCGCCGAACCCGAAAACGATGAAATAGATCAGGAGACTTTGGCACAATTCTACGCCAATGACCAGGATTCTAACACGGAGGACACGGAGAGCACGGAGGAGGCTAATACGGAGGTAGTTATCACAGATAATACAGAGGAAACTGAAAAAGAGATAATAGATGAGGTTGATGCATCGCCATTGAAAATTACTGTAACAACCACGACGGAAGAACCCGCCAAAGAAGTGGTTGGTGATGATGGTGAGCCTCAGAAAGTTACTGTAACTACTACCACAGTAACCACTCAGACCACCGACCCAGTAACAGAGGAAAACACCCAAACCACTAAATCCACTGTTGTAAAGACTGTAACGCTCAATGAGGAAGGCGACACTTTCTCAAAAGTTGTGCTTGAATACAATGATGGCGAGGATGCCAAGAAATCTGAATCAGAAACAGAAATTGCAGCGGAACCAGAACCTGAAAAGGATATTCAAATAGTAGCAGAACCCGAACCTGAAAAAGAAATAGTAGCGGATCCCGAACCTGAAAAGGAAACTGTATTAGAAACTGAAACAGACAACGACGTTCCCGAACCTGACGACCCTGATGTTGAGACGTTGGAGCAATTCTACGCCAACGACCAACAGGGCGACACTTCGAGCAATCTCGCTGAATTGAACACCGAGGAAGAATTGCTTGAATTTGAAGAACAGGAGGAAGATCCCGACGATATGGAAGATGAGGGTATGCTCGCGCAGTATTATGACACCGAATCTGCCGACACCGAATCCGACAAAACAGATACGAACAATTCCACCGACGAATCTTCCACCGAAAATTCCGCTAAAACTACTCACGAGGTGGAAGTAGTTGATATTGATGATGTTGACGAGTCGCTTGGCTCGGCTGTTTCTCTCGATGTAGAGGACGATGACGATATGGTAACCACAGTTACCACAACGACCACTACTACTACGACCACCACAACAACTACAACCACGACGACCGAAGGCGGCGAGGATGACGACCTGCCCAAAATCGTGAAAATCTACACCGAGCAGGAAATGCGTGAAATCGCCAAGCAACAGCAGGAGAATGCTGGTTTCAAGCCCGACATCGAATTTACTGAAATAGTGTCGGAAGATGTTGAGGACGGCGAACCCTCTGGCGAAAAACATACGTCGGAGCAGTTTGTCAAGAAAGGAATCAAAGACGGCGTAGATGCCAACGACCCTGATACAGAGGCAGTAGGATAGGGGACAACAGTCCAATCGTAATTAAAAAGCCACACTATGAGAATACCGCAGATAGATATCAATCCGCTGCGCGTCTTAGGAGTGTATGCCAATTCCACTCTGCGAGAGATAGAGCAGAACAAGGCGCAGCTGCGAGCCTTTGCCCGTGTTGGGCAGAAGGTCGAGTTACGATTGTGGCTAAAAGGATTGACTCTTCTGCCGCCTATGCCCAATGTTACCGAAGAAATGGTGACGCAAGCACAGTCGCAGATTTCGTTGCAGAACGACCGCGATAATTATGCGCGTTTTTGGTTTGAGCATAACGAGAGTTTGGCGAAGGAAGACGAACAGGTATTCTCTCTGCTCTGCAACAATCAGGTGGACGAGGCTTGTCAACTATTGCAGCAGCGCACGGATCAAGCGGCTATGAAAAACCTTCTGCTCCTGTCTGTTATGAAGGACGATTGGACTCAGATTGCCGATTGCGCATCTAAATGTTTTGAGGGCGATTTGATGGAATTTCGCCTTTTTATGGATGCGGTAGTCAAGGCTTCCGATATGGCGAATAGCGAAGATTCCAATCAACTGCTTGACTATTTCAACGACGAATCTTGGAGGGCAGAGATGTTGAAAGTCCTTACCAACAATCATAAGCAATTGATGGAAGGTCTCTTGGAACATCTTAAACACGTGCCTACCGACAATGCCAAACTTCTGAAAAAAGCCTACGACAAGGCAATGGTTGACAGAAAACATCTGATAGCTATTTGCAACCTCAATGGGGAAGAATCTCTGGTATATCAGTTTTATATCAGTGAATTTGGCAAAATGCTGTGCATTACGTTATACAGGTACGCAAAGTTGCAGCCATACCACGCGCACGAATTGAGATGGATTTGCGCCGAGTTTTTGACGTGGTGGTTTTTTGTAAAAGAAGAAGACCCAGATTATCCAAGTCTGCGGTCGATGCATGCATACATCAATAGCGTGTTGCCTCGATATGGTGGCGGAAGCCGCAGCAGCGACGATATGGTAACACCGACAATCAATATCGATGGTAAAGATGACAGCGGTTGCACTGTTCCTGCTGTAATTATTGGTTTCTTGATATTTATTTTTGCATTTAGCAGCGGCGGCGGCTCCAAAAAAGCAAAGACTTACGATTACAATCTGAATAATATGAGCAGGTACAATTTTTCAGTGCCACAGTCCATCCAAATGCCTCAAATACCACAGGACTACGATATGAATAAGTTTATCGATAGTATAGCCAACCTATATATAACCGGCGATATGCATTATGATATAAACGAAGTGAGTAAAATGATTGCGCAGATGCAGTTGATGCAATATTCAGAATCATACAGAAAGAGAGTGCAACAATCAGCGGATTCATTGACGCAAAAATCGTCAGAGGCTGTCAAAAAGGTTGATTCATTAAAGACAAATGCTGATACTATCAAAAATGCTGATTCTTTGAAGAATTTAATTGAAAATTTGCCAGCTGCCTTTGAATATCAGGAAGTTACAGATTCAATTACAACCCAAAAATGAATGAAATGACCGATAATATTAGCCACGACTTGCCTTTGGCGATTGCTGACGAACTCAACCGCATGACGGTAAACCTCAGCCACATGCCCGCCGATGTGCGCGGTTACAAGCAGCTTTGCCGCAGTGTGGAACGTATGGAAACCGCATTGCAGGCATACGGCTACGAAGTGGTTCACCTTCTTGGTCAGGCATATACCGACGGTATGAAGGTGATGGCAAATTTTGTGATTGACGAGCAGATGTCGTCAGACGAAGCCCCGCGCATCACCAATGTAAGCCGTCCCCAGGTCAATTATCAGGGGCGGATGATTCAGGTGGCGCAGGTTACTGTGAGTCAGCCGCTTTAATTAATATTAAAAATAACGAGACTACAATAAAGATGATCAGGCTAAAAATTGACTACGGAATAGACTTAGGAACCACCAATTCGTCCATCTGCCGGATGGAGAATGGCGAGCCGTCCATCTTTCGTACCGATACGTTGCGCGAGGTGATGCCGTCGTGCGTGTCGTTTACCCGCAAGAAAAGCGTGAAGGTGGGCGACAGCGCGTATAACGATATGAAGCAAGACAAGCGGCATGTTACTCACGGTTGGCGACCGCAATCGTCAAATACTTACGTGGAGTTTAAGCGCACGATGGGCACCGACACTGTGTATCACAGCAACAATATGCAGCGCGACTACACCTCTGAGGAGCTTTCGTCGATGGTGTTGCAGACGTTGCGCTCTTTTGTGGAAGACGATACGCCCCGCGCCGTGGTGATTACCGTGCCGGCAAAATTCACTGTCAATCAGAAGACTGCGACCTTGGAGGCGGCGCGTTTGGCGGGTTTTGAACATTGCCAACTATTGCAAGAGCCTGTGGCAGCCGCCATTGCATACGGAATGAGCAGCAAGCAAGAAAACGGATTGTGGCTTGTATTTGACTTTGGCGGAGGCACTTTTGACGCCGCACTATTGAAGGCGGAAGATGGCATTGTGCAGGTGGTTGATACCGAAGGCGACAATTACCTTGGCGGCAAGAATCTTGATTATGCCATTGTCGATAATATAATACTCCCGCATTTGGGCTCGCGTTTCGCATTGTCCAACATATTGTCTGACCCTCAGAAGCACGAGCAACTGCGCGACGCACTGAAAACATACGCCGAAGAGGCCAAGATTCACCTTTCGCACAAGCAGAGCGATGATGTATTGTCAAATCTTGGCGACCTTGGCGAAGACGACGACGGCGAGGAGATGGAGATAGACCTCACCATCACGCAGCAACAGGCATTTGAAGTGATGCGCCCAATATTTCAGAAGGCGGTTGATATTTGCCTTACATTGTTGAGCCGCAATAAGTTGAGTGGCGACAAGCTCGACCAGATAGTATTGGTGGGCGGGCCTACACGTCTGCCGCTCATCCGTCAGATGCTCGAACAGCAGGTGGCGCACGTAGGCAATACCGACATCGACCCAATGACCGTGGTGGCAAAGGGCGCGGCTCTCTATGCTTCCACGCTTGACATCCCGGCAGAGATGGTAGCCAGCAACGAGCAGACGGCGGATGCCATTATGATAGACATTGGCTATGAACCCACTACGGTAGAATTGACCGAATGGGTGAGCCTTCGTGCGCCAGAGGGTATGGCGTTGGAAGTGGAGCTTAGCCGTGGCGACGGCGCGTGGAGCAGCGGACGCATCAGCGTGTCGTCGCAAGGCAAAGTAACTACCATTCAGCTCGAAAAAGGGCGTTCAAATACCTTTAATGTACGCGCCTTCGACCCTAAGGGCAACAGCGTCAAATGTATTCCAGAGCAGTTTGTGGTGCAGCAAGGCACTAAGGTAGGCAGCGCGGTGTTGCCGTATCACATAGGCATTTCGGTATGGAGCGAGCAAAAACGTGAAGGCGTTTTTCAGCCGCTCATTGGCTTGGAAAAAAATCGTCCCTTGCCGGCTGTGGGCGTCATTCGCAACCGCCGCACTACTAATGTACTGCGTCCGGGCATCGATACCGACATAATGACCATTCCTGTATATCAGGCCGACGAGTATCAGAAAGGCGTAAGGTCGTATCTGTACGAATGGGTTGCCGATGTGGTAATTACTGGCGACGATGTGCCACGGATGGTGCCGGAGGGCAGTATGGTGGAGGTAACTACCAAGGTGGATCTCTCCGAGCAGATGTCATTGGAGATATATCTGCCCGACATCGACATTACAATCACCAAAACATTGCCCACCAACAAGAAACAGTCGGTGGATGAGGCGGCAAGCCGCATTGTTACAGACATTGCAAACGGTTACAAGAGCCTGTATCATTTGAGCGAGGACGGACTCTCCGACATTGAGCCACTTGAACGTGAGTTGCAGGAGGTGGAATTGGAAAACCGCAACAGCAACGAGAAGAAGGCTGTGCTCCAACATTTGAAGGAAGTGCTCCGAAAGATAGAGGCATTGGACGGCAGCACCGAATGGCAGCGCACTCAATATATGTTGGACAAGTTGAGCCGTGAGGCGAAGGCTTTGCAGGACACCTACGGCGACGACAATTCCAAACTCAACCTTCATCAGTTGCTATTGCAGGTGGAGGAGGTGGCGGGCTATGCTGATGTCAGAATGGCAAACCTCTTGATTGGACAGTTAAAACAATTCAAGCGTTCATTGGAAATCCTGCGCAACTATTTGAGCTGGGTTTATCATTTTGATAATCTCTACGAAGTGTATCAATGGCGTGATGCAGCGAAGGCGCGCACCGCCATCGACAAGGCGTTGGAGATTGCTCACGACAAGCCGTCCATACCCAAACTTGATCCTTGGCTCGACATGATTTTTGACTTGTGCATCAGGGATTGGAATACGTCCGGCAGCAGTTCAGGTGCTCGCGGCAATTCCGCCAACCAAGATGTCAAGGCTAACAATTGCAATGGTCTTTTGAGTTAAATCGTATTGGAAATGTCAACATTTGAAAAAGGAGAATATATCGACAGCCGCTATTTGGTGGTGTTTCCGTTGTTGCAGGAAGGCGGCACGGAGGTATATCGTGTGCGCGATGGTCAGCGTCAGTTGCATTTTCTTACGCTTTATAATTGTGATATGCTCCCCGCCGATGCTTTCAACGAGCGTGGCGAGGTCAAGGTAGTAGCTATGCGCCGCAGCGTCTCCCACCCAAATTTATGTGCATACGAGGATTCGGGCGTCATTGAAAGGGGAGGACAGCGGTTTAGCTATATGGTGACGCAGTTTGTAAGCAGCGAAACTTTGGCAGACCGCTTGCAGCGCAGTCCAGAGATTAAGATTGCCGATGTGCGTCAGATAGTGCTATCTATTCTTCGGCTGCTTCGTCATCTGCACACGCAGCCACAGCCCGTGGCGCACGGACGGATTTCCATGAAAAGCGTTTTGCTCGACCTTACCGGCAACATCTCCGACATCAAGCTCTCTGATTTTAGCCTGCAATGCCAACCCGCCACAGAATCAGACATTAAGGCGGATTTGCGTGATGTGGGGAGGCTGCTGTATAGGCTGTGTTTTGGACAGGAAGCGCAGCAGCCGCCCCGTATGCCCAATGTTACGCCTTCGGGTATGGACGCGCAGCTATTGAGTGTGATTGCCAAAGCGTTGGACGGCAATGGTTTTGGTAGTGCCGACGAGATGATGAAAGCGATGTTGGGGACGATTGAGATTGCAAAACCCTCGGAACGCACTGCTACTCAACAGGATGCAAAACCCAAAGGCAATGGCTTTGCCGATGTAGCCGGTATGGAAGACCTCAAAAAACTCCTCAACGAGAGTGTCCTTTATGTACTTCGGGATCAGGAGCGTGCCAAGCGTTACAATCTTGACATACCCAACGGAATGTTGCTGTATGGACCTCCCGGCTGTGGCAAAACCTTCATTGCGGAGCGTTTTGCGGAGGAGGCGGGATTCAATTATAAGTTTGTAAAAACATCTGATTTGGCGAGCATATATATACACGGTACACAGGGACTTATTGGCAATTTGTTTGATGAGGCGCGTTCCAAAGCACCTACGGTGCTGTGTTTCGATGAATTTGAGGCGATGGCTTCCCGACGTACCGACCATCACAATGCCAATATGTCGGGCGAAGTAAATGAATTGCTCAGTCAGCTCAATAATTGCGGCAAAGACCGTGTGTTTGTAATTGCCACCACCAACCAGCCCGACCTCATCGACCCCGCCATACTGCGTGTTGGGCGTATGGATCATATTATATACGTGCCGATGCCAGACGACGCGGCGCGTATTGGGCTTTTCAAGATTCACTTGACCAATCGCCCTTGCGCCAATGACATCGATTACCGTCAATTGGCATTACTTACCAAAAACTATATCGCCAGTGAGATAGCATACGTATGCAACAAGGCGGCGTTGGAGGCTTCGCGCACCAATAGCGACATCAGCAATGCATTGTTGGTCTCGATAGTAAGGCAGACCAAGCCCCGCACCACTCGCGAAACCCAACAGTATTATGAACGAATGAAAAAACGTATGGAGAATATCCAAGACGAGCGTCGCACCATTGGAATAATTCCAAGATAATTATGCATTATGCATTGTTTTTTATATTGTGTCAAATTCTTCTATCTCGTTGTTTTCGGGATTGTATTTGAGGCCGTGGGTGTGCAGTGTTGCGTTGAAAGTCTGCACGTTGATAGTGCCGTTGCGCCATAGGAAAAGTTCGTGGCGGAGGTCGGCGATTACTTCTTTCAAATAAGCGATTTTGGTATCGTCATCGTCGGAAGCGTCAAGGTTCATCGTTACTACTTGGCGCGGCGCGTTGTTCACAACAATTTCATCGCTATCGTTGTCATCATAATCATCAGGCGTGTCTTCAAAGGAAAGTGCCTCATTGTAGTCAGGGGCAGGAACGGGTTGATTATTTTCAATAGTCTTATTCTCAGCAACTTTATTTTCAGTAGCTTTATTTTCGGCAGCTTTGTTCTCAGCAGCCTTATTTTCAACAACTTTATTCTCTGTAGTCTTATTCTCAACTGCTTGATTTTCAGTAGTATTGACAGCGGGTGTTGCGGTGGCGTTGTTGGGCGTAGAGGGCATGGAAGGAGTGGCGGCGGGGGCGGGATTGTTTTGTTCCACCACCGGCGCGGGCTGTTTTGGGGTGCGCGGTTTGGCGAGCACCTCGTCGTTGTCGTCAGTTTGTTCGGGCTTGATTAAGTCCACAGGATTGCCTTTCATCTCGCCTTTGCGGGACTTCTTGATACCGAGAGAGTTTTCTATCAGGCTGTCGAGGCCTCCTTTAAAATTCTTCTTTGCCATAACAAACTAATTTTTTTCTTTTTTTGTTAATTCTGATTTTCAGTTACTTGTGCGTTGTTGTCCTGTTCGCCGTCTTCGTCGTCAAATTCGCCGTGCCTGTCCATAATCTCTTGGACAAGGTTTTTGTAATCTTCCGCGCCTTTGCAGGTATTGTCGTAGTGGAAGATGTCCATGCCCTGGCTCGGAGCCTCGGCGAGGGAGATGTTGTCGCGGATGCGGGTGTCAAACAGTTTTTCCTGAAAATAGGTGTATATCGTCTCCACAACGTCGCGGTGGAGCACTTTGCGCTTGTCAAACTGTGTAACGAACACGCCCGTGATTTCCACGTCCTTGTTGAGTCGTTTTTTCACCTTGCTGATTACCTCGATTATCTTGGTGAGACCCTTGATGGCGAGGTAATGCGCCTGCAATGGGATATAGACCTCTGTGGCGGCTGTGAGTGCATTGATGGTGAGCAGTCCGAGCGACGGCGGGCAGTCGATGAGGATGTAGTCGTACTTGTCCTTGATGCCGGCAATGGCGTCTTTGAGGAGGTATTCGCGCCCTGCCTCGTTGATGAGCTCCATCTCTGCGCCCGATAGGTCGAGCGACGAGGGGAGTATGTCGAGATTGGGGAACGCCTCCACTGTGCGCGCCTCTGCCTCGCCTTTCAAGACTTCATATACCGACACGTCCGCCTTGCTGATGCCGTAGCTCTGCGTCATGTTCGACTGTGGGTCCATGTCTATCAGCAGCACCTTGTGACCCGTGAGAGCCAGCCCGGCACCGATATTGACGGTGGAGGTCGTCTTGCCTACACCGCCCTTGTGGTTGCTTATTGCGATTATTGATGTGCTCATTTCCGTAAATTTTACGTCCCAAAGATAAGCAAAAATCCTTTCGCCCACAAGTTTTAAGCAAAAAATAAACCATATTTTAACAAAAATTGCTTTGCAGGGCATTAATTTTGGAATGTTTGTTGCAATTTCTGCAAAAAAAACGCACTGCAATGCGAAAATATGCAGTTTTAGTTTTTTTAATTGAAAAAATGTTTTTACCTTTGTCTCTGACATCTTTAATTCAAGTTTAGATGATGAAGAAAGTCTATATACTTATCTTATTGATAGTTGCGTCGTCGGTAGCGAGGGCGCAAGTGGATGCTGATGCTTTCGATGTTATCGAAAGGGACATCTTGGGAGTTGACAATATGAAGGAGCTCGAGGAAGAGACGCGTCGAGTGATAGGTGCTGCGCGTTCTTCCAAGGAAGTGGAGGATTTGCCTCTCACGGCATACGTCGTGTACCATGAAGATATTGTCAACAACCGCTACGTCACCCTGTGCGACGTGCTGAAGAGCGTGCCGGGATTCCGTGTGTCGCAGCCTCAGTCGGGCGAGCTTGGCGAGGCGTTCATGCAGCGCGGTATGGTGGGCAATACTTACACCAAGATTCTCATCAACGGTGTCGACATCAAGCCGTCGGGCACTTATGGCATGACGCTCGGCGCCAATATTCCCATCCGTCAGGCAGAGAGGATTGAGATTATCTACGGTCCGGCGTCCGCAGAATACGGTAATGATGCCTGCGTGGGCATCGTTAACATTGTGACGCGCTATCCTGAAAAGAAGTCCTTCACCACTGCCGACCTCTATTGCGGCACTGGTTCGCTGTATTACCTCGACTTCCACGCCGGCGCAAAGGTGGGACACGGCAAGAATGTTACCATGCTCTCCATCTACGGCAGCAACCTCAATGTGGACAATCTCAATGTATCCCGCGACAGGGATTTGTACAACCGCTGGAATTACTTCCTGCAGAACGGCGAGGAGCTCACCATGGAGGCGAGCGACGGCAATAAGTACACCATCGACAGGAGCATGATCAACGAGGAAATGTTCAACAAATACTACACGAGCCTATTCAGCAAGATGTCGTATTATTTTGTTAATTACCGTGGCGACTTCTATATGCCCGAAATCAACGACATGCCTCAAAATGCCACGCAAGTGGGCGCGGAAATCAAGTACGGTGGTCTTACTTTTTGGTACAATATGCTCCACCGCATGGATTTCACCGACTTCGGACAAAGTTCGATGGCGTATGCCTACTACGACCCGGGCAATATGCAAGGCGAATTTATACGCCGTGCAGCCATCAGTGCGGATTACACGATTGGCAATTTGGAGACCAACACAATGGTGAAGTACCTCCGCTACCGTATGGACAAAAATTCGAGGCGTGGCGTCAATTGGAACACCTTGCCGCAGTATGCATACGGTGCGAGCGACGATGTTTCAGCGGAAGAAAACATAAAGTGGCGTCCTATCACTAATTTGTCTATTAATGCTGGTGCGTCTTACCAGTATTCGGGTGTATTGCCGCCTACTCTGGAATGTGAGCGCAGGTTTGATTACGATTCGTACAAGATGTTTTCCACGGAGGTCAATTATACCGACTCCATATACGGCAAATTTGGCATCTATCCTTATAATTACTGGCAGGCTGGTGCGTATGCGCTCATGGAGTTCGACTTGAACCGCCTCTCTCTTTCTGGTGGCGTGCGTTACGACTACAACTCGCAGTGGGGCAAGTCGTTGAACCCGCGTTTTGCAGCGCAGTACAAGATTTCAGACAGGCTCAAGGTGCGTGGCTCTCAGGCGTATGCCTACAAGATACCTTCGCCCGCACAATATTATTATAGTGTAGGTGTGGCGATGAATACTACTGCGGGTCTTGTCACCGCCCTTCACCATGTGCCGTCCAACATCGACAGCCTCAAGGCGGAGCGTATCAGCTCCACCGAGTTTGGCCTCAGGTTCAAGCTCTACACCAAGGACAAAAAAGATTCGTACCTCGAGGCAGTGGCATACACCAATATCATACAGGATCCCCTTGTGCGTGCATGGGTCAAGATGGAGGACTGTGGCTTTATGAAAGTGCCTAATGCGCCAGTATATGTCCCAAACCCTGCCGACCCCAAGAGCGCGTATTACAATCAGGGTCAATTGTATGTGGGCGTCACCGACTTTTTCAGCTCCACCAAGGGACGCGGTTGGACCCGTGCTTATAAGAACCAGACCAAAGCCAAGACCAAGCTCTACGGCTTGCAGCTGATTGGCGTGTTCAGAGATATTATCGACCCCATTCACCTCAATGTGAACGCCGCGCTCACATACACCTTGGGTAAGGAAAACCTTTCCAACAACGAAGTTGGTGACCAGGAGCGGTTTATCGAGGTGGACTACATCAGGGGTACGCCCAAGTATTCGGCGCAGATATCAGTGGAAAGCTATTTGGGAAAGAAGAATATCTTCCACGTGCGTTTTGACAACATGTATTGCTCAAAATTTGCGAGGATGTATTATCAGGCCACCGACAATCCATACTTCTGGTCGCCGAGCTATTACACCCTCGATTGCACTGTGACGAGCAAAATCGGCAAAAACTTGACCTTGGTCTTGAAATTGTCCAACATCACCAACACACTCTACGCCGGAATAGACGTAAAGGCGATGGACGTGGATTTGCCATATAATCCGCAGCAGCTCAGGACATTTAGCTTTGGTGCAACATACGATTTTTAAAGAATTTGAGATTTTTTAGCCAAGTGGCATTTTTTTTGGAACTCAATTTGTACAAGTTAAAACAAGGAATAATTTAATTTAGATGAGAACTTTGGTAACATATTGCAGGATGGCATTGCTCGCAGTGGCGTTGCTCGCGATACCCGTGATGGCGGAGGCTCAGGCGGGGTCGAGTGCTGCGCGCGAACGCGACAGCCTTATCAATCTCATCTCGCGCGAGACATCTGAGAGCCGGCTCGCCGTGCTCAATTATCAGCTCGCTGAGAAGTACGGCCGCCTCGGACAGTATCCAAAGCTGATGGAAGCCGCCGACAAGGCCTCCATATATGCCAACAACTGCAAGGACTACGCCACGCTCCACAAGGCCAACATGCTTGCGGGAGAGTGCTATGTGATGGCGGATGACGCCGTCAATGCAATCCAAAGATACCTCTCCGCCCGTGACGCGCTCGAAAGGAAGTTCAAGGAAGAGAACAGGGTCAACCGCGAACGTCAGAGGGAGCAGGGCATCCCGGAGAGTGACATCAAGGATCTTAAGCAGTCGGATGAAGAGCGAGAGACCATCGCCGACATCACTGTCAAGATCGGCATGGTGTACTTCAATCGCGGGCACTACATCCACGCCATCGACGATTTTAGCGACGCTCTCGTCGTATACGACGAACTTGGCGTCGAGGAAAAATCCGTAAATATGAAGCGCCACCTCGCAGTATCATATTATATGCGCAATGACCACGATAGCGCTCTCGAATATTACGAGCAGCTCCTTGAGGTATATAAAGAGCGCGACGACTGGGAAAAGACCAGGATGGTGTACCAGAGGCTCAATGACATTGCCATTGCAAAACAAGATTACGACAAGGCTCTCGAATACAACAGGGGGTTGTACAACGATTGTATCGCACACAACAGCGTGCGTGAATCGCTCAACGCGCTCAACAACGTGGCTTACGCATACGGCTGCCTTGGAGAAAATGAGAAGGCGATCAAGTATTACCAGCAGCTCCTCGACACCGACCCGAAAGTATTTGGTGACGAGCGTTTTATGGCTGGCAATTACACCAACCTTGGACTCTGCTACCAAAACATCGGCGATGTGGACAATGCGATTACATGCCTCAGGAAAGCCGCCGACCTCCGCAAAACATACTCGCAGTGGCTCGAATGTTCCTCCGTGGAAAATATCATCGCCCGCATCTACCTGAATAAAGGAGACTTTCACAATGCCGAAGAAAATGCCAAACTCGCCGTCAAGGATGCGGAGACATCCGGCGACTCCAAGGCTATGGAAGCGGCGTACCAGACCTACAACGATGTGCTCAGGCAGATGGGCAATTATGCAGATGCATTGGATTATTATCAAAAATTCCTTTCCATCAGAGATTCGGTGGAGCGCCACAAAAGTGACTACGAAAAGAAGATGTCGGATGACCTCAAGAAACTCACCGACGCCGCCGCAAGATACGAGCAGGGCATCAGCGAACAGGCCAACAAGGATCTCGAATTGGAAAACTACCGTATCTTGGCTGAAGCTCGAGAGAAAGAGCTTGATAATTTGAGGAAGCTGAATGAGATGGAGAACGCTCGCAGAGCGGAAGAAGAGCGCCGCCGTGAGATAGATTTCAATAACCGTCTCGAGATGGAAAGGCTTGAAAGAGAAAAGCAGATACAGCAAAACGAAATCGACAAGCAGAGAATTGAAATTTACGAAAAAGAGCAGGCTCGTCTGGCAGAAGAGCAAAAAAATTCAGAGCTTCTGTTGGAGCAGGAAAAACAGGCTCGTTTACTCCAACAGCAACAGGCTGATGCAACAATTATGCAGTATGGATTGGCTCTTGCTGGAGTTGCGATAGTTGGTGCGCTTATCTTCATCTTTGTGGTAAGGAAGAAAAACAGCCGCCTCAAGGCTCAGCAGGCAGAAATTGCCGCCAAGAACGAGACCCTCCAGATGAAGAATGACGAAATCATCTCCATCAACCAGGAAATCACCAAGCAGAAGGCGGTCATCGAGGAGGCCAACAAGCAGATGACGGACAGTATCGTGTATGCAAAGCGAATACAGACTGCCGTGGCACCTACGCCGCAGTTCCTTTCCGACGCCAACTTCGATTATTTTATGTTCTTCCGTCCGAGGGACATCGTCAGCGGCGACTATTATTGGTTCTACCAGGACCACCAGCGTCACCTCTTCATCGTGGCTGCCGACTGTACGGGTCACGGCGTACCGGGTGCATTCATGAGCATGCTCGGCGTATCGCTCTTCAATAAGATTGTTAAGGAGCGTCAGGTGTTGCAGCCCAACATCATCCTCAACGAGATGCGCAACGAGGTGAAGCTCGCCTTGCACCAGGATTCCATCAACTCCTCGCAGAAGGACGGCATGGACCTCTCGCTCGTGCGCATTGACCTCGACACCATGATGATGCACTTCGCCGCCGCCAACAACAACGGCTACCTCCTCCAGGAGTTTGACGAATCGCAGCGCGAAGAGATCAGCAAGGACCTCGCCAAGCCGGAGCACCTCCGCGAAGTGGGCAACGGCAAGCTGCTCAAGCTCACCATCATGCCCGCCGACCCGATGCCTATCGGCGTATATCTCCGTGAGAAGGAGAGCTTCACAATGACATCGTACCAGCTCAGGAAGGGCGATTCGTTTATCCTCTCGTCCGACGGATACGTGGACCAGTTTGGTGGCAAGTACGGACGCAAGTTCCTCTCGCGCAATTTCATAAAGCTCCTCATGGACATGTACGACAAGCCTATGGAGGCGCAGAAGGAAGTGCTCATCGACACCCACGAAAAGTGGCGCGGCCTCGAATACGACCAGCTCGACGACATCATCGTGATTGGCGTGAGGGTCTGATACTTACAGGCATTGCAATCATTCATCGGAAATAATTTCTTAAAAAAATGGCTTTTGAGATAGAAAGGAAATTCCTTGTCAAAGGAGAGTTCAAGCACCTTGCGCTAAGTAGCAACTACATAGTGCAAGGTTACTTGTTTGCCGACAAAAGCAAGTCGATACGGGTGCGTCTCCGTGGTGACAAGGGCTACATCACCATCAAATCGACGATTGAAAATTCCACCATCACCCGCAACGAGTGGGAGTACGAGATACCCGCGCCGCAGGTCAACGAAATGTTGCGCATCTGTGGGTCTGGCATCATCGAAAAGACGCGCTACATCGTGCAGTACAAAAACCTTCTGGTGGAGGTGGACGAGTTTTACGGCGACAACGAGGGCCTCGTCATTGCCGAGATAGAGCTCGCCTACGAGCACCAGATGTTTGAAAAGCCCGACTTCCTCGGCGACGACGTCACCGACGACCCGCGCTACCTCAATTCGGAGCTCTCGAAGCATCCGTACTGCGAGTGGAAGGACACTGTCAAATGATGTCTAAGGCGCATTAATAAAGGCAATTTGGAATTTTTTGCATTATTTTTGCAGCTTTTTTTCAAAAAAAGTTTCGTTATAGCAACAATTAGTTATATATTTGCCGTTGGATAATGGTAGGGGGCGAGCCTCTGCCACAAACCTATGCAAAACATTGAAAAACAGAAAGATATGAAAACTTTAGGGAATATGTTTACCGCCTTGGCAGTGGCGGCGATGCTGGTGGCGGGATGCAGTAGCACTCCACAGACCGGCACACAGGCCAAGCAGGAGCTCCGCGACAGCGCGAAGGTCAAGGCGTCGGCATACGAGGGTGCGATGATATACTATTCGCTGCCTTCGCCGCTCGAAGTGGCGTACATTGTGGAAAATTCGGGCATCAGCTATGAGCCCGGCGTGCTCCACAAGACCGAGCTTGGCGTCAGGTACTCCACCACAAAGTCGCAGGCGATCAACCTCGGCATCTACGGCTCCGACCTCAGCTACTCCATCCTGTTCAACCAGCAGCAGGTGGCGCTCAAGTACCTCGACTGCATCAAGGAATTGAGTTCGGGACTCGACGTCTCCGACACCACCTCGATCAAGAAGCTCCGCGAGATGGAGGACAACATCCACGACAAAGAAAAGTTAAAAAAGATAGTCGCTCAGACTTTTTTCCATTCTGATGCGTTACTTAAAGAAAACAGCCGTCGTCCCACTGCCATCATGATTGTGGCAGGCATGTGGATAGAGAGCCTGTACATCGCCACGGAATTGTCGGGCGGCGACCCCAAGACCAATCCTTCGCTCACGCGCTGCATAGTGGAGCAGGGCTTGGTGTTCGACGACCTTCTTGGCATGCTCTCTTCGGTGTCCGGCAATGACGACATCGATTACATCAAGGGCAGGATAGAGGTCATCGGCAAAGACTATGACAGCATCAAGAGCGCGCTCGGCGGCTCGTTTGTGTTCACGAGCGAGAATGTCACCGTGGACGCCACGGCTTACAAGCGCATCTGCGACGACATCAAGGCGGTCAGGACGGAGTTTACGCAGCTGTTTTAGCACACACAATTTCGGATCTAAGTATGTAACAACATAGCAACAGTTAAGATATGAAGAAAGTATTATTATTCTCTCTGGTGATATGGCTTGCGGGGCTTGGCGGAGCCAAGGCGCAATGCCGCGAGTACATCGAGGCCATAGCAGAGTCGGAGCTCGAGCCATACGTGCTTGACGGCAATTTTGAGAGTCCAATATTGTCGGAAGGCGAATCGGTGGAATTTTACAGGACGTTTATGTCGGGTCTCAATTACAAGATTGACGTATGCGGCATGGAGATGTTCTTCAAGGAGATAACGATTTCGGAAGTTGAGAAGAAGGACAACGGCAAGCGCGTAGTCAAGAATGTGCTGTTCAAGAATTTCGGCAAGAACACCGAAGACCAGATAATCACCACCTCCACCGGCGAATCGTTGCCGCTCAATGGTCTGACCTTCTACGAGTTTACCCCCGACCATACTATGGAGCTGCTCATCAAGGTGAAGATAGTGCCCTTTGAGGGCGGCGGCGGCCTCAAGCTCGAGGGTTGCCTCGGCATTCTCGTCGGATTCTCCAATTAAAAGGGGGATTCGTGCGTGCCATTGCATCCCGAAAAACGAATTAATATCAACAATCAGATAAAATTAAAAGACAATTTATTAACCCAAAAATGAAATTCAAAGGAAAATTCGATGCAGATTGCTTCGATGGTTCTGTAGCCAGCTCACGCAGCAATGCAATGAGCTGTGCAGGCAAAAGGAAGAGCCGTGTTGAAGAAGACGACTTGGCTCTGGACGACGATTATTTGGACGGCGACGGCGGCGTTGATGACGGTGACGACATCGACACTGATTCGCTTCTTGACCAGTTTGACGACGACATCGAGGGTGTGGACCTTTCGGACCTCGACCTCGAAGACTTTGCCGGCGAGTTTGGCGACGACGATGACCTCGACGACGACTTCGACGACGATGATTATGACGGTGATTCGCCACGCGGATCCAAGCGCCGCCGCGATGAAGACGAAGATGTCTATGACGAGGACGACATCGACGACAGCGCGTTCTACAACGACGAATTTAAGGATTTTGACAATTATACCACCATCTCCGACTTCGACGACGACCTCGATTCGTACATCCAGAATGAGGATGGCGGTTTTTACGACGATTATGACAGCAGGTATTAAAACCTGCCGTCATCTCCATCGCACACCTACTCGAGGTGTTTCCAATATGACTGTGGATCGGCTATGAGTCTCAATGCGGCTTGGTAATCGCTGTCGTAGTCATTGAGGATTTGCCTCTGTTCATTGTTACCGTATAATACAAGGGCTATGCACGCCTTGATTTCTATTTTGAGGCGGCGGTCCTTGTTGGTGGGTGTGTTTGATTCCTCCCTTACGTTTTGCAGCTTGTATTTATTGTTTTTGGTGTATCTGCGAAACGCCTCCACCATCATATCCGATATTTTGAACGATTTATAAAATTTATTGAAACCTCCGTACGTCGCCTCGAGCCTGTCGCGGTGCGTATAGACGTATTCGTATGCGAAATCCTCCACAGTGAATTTGAAGATGCTGTCGAGCACTTGTTTAGGCAAGTTGGTGGAATCTTCCGGCACGAAGACGTCGGGAGTCACGCCCATCTCGCCGTACACCGTGCGGTGTTTCATCACGGTCTTGAACGCCGGCTTGCCAATTGTGGATATGCTGTCGCGCACGAGGTGCTCATTGCGGCATCTGCGTGTGCAGGTCTCGTTGTAATAGCTCTCAAAATTGCCACGAGTGTACGGCTTTTGGATGCAGCGTCCCGATGGCGAATATATCCTGCCGTTGGAGATGCTGAGCTTGGAGCCGTCTTCGAGCCATATCACCTGTTGCGTGAGCGCCTTGCCGTAGCTGCGGCGTCCTATGATTACGCCACGGTCGTTGTCCTGCACGGAGCTTGCCACTACCTCGCTCGCCGACGCGCTGTTTTCGTTGATGAGGATGTAGATGCGGCTGTCCTTGAGCAGACCGTTTTTGTCGGCGAATTCCGCCTTTGAGACGTCGTTGGCGGCGTATGTGGTGAATATCGTGCAGTCTTCCGGGATGATGTGGTTGCAGATTTGCACGCAGGGCTGGAGCGTTCCGCCGGGATTGTCGCGCAGGTCGATGATGACGTTGCGGAGCTTCTTGCGGCCAAACGATGATAGCGCCTTGTCAAATTCGTCGCCGGTGTATTTGGTGAATACGCCTATCTTGATGTATGCGGTGCTGTCGTTGGGCGCGTAGTGCGCATCGATGGTGGTGCGTGGCAGGGTGCTCTTGGGTATGATGTACTTTTTGGTGCCCTTGCCGCGTATCACGCTGATTATTAGCGAGTCGCTGCGCGATTCGATGATGTTGCGTATCTCCGTGTGGGAGAGTATGCGGTGCGTTACTGGCTGGTTGTTGATGCTGTCGATCTGCATGCCGACATGTATTCCCGCCTTGCGTGCGGGGCTTTTGGGTGTCACGGCTATAATGGTGAGCGTGTCGGAGAAGTAACGGCACGCCGCGCCAATGCCCACTTTTTCAGAGCTTTGCAGACGCTGCTCCTCTTCCGCCTCTGCGGGCGTCTTGTAGGTGGTGTGCGGGTCCAGCTGTCTGAATAGCAGCTTGATTGCATTGTCGATGAGACGCTCCTTGTTGATGGTGTCGGGGTATGTCTCCGTGACTATCCTCGCTATTTCATTAAATTTGTCGAGACAGGTGGTCAGGTCGCCCTGTGCCTTTGAGCCTGTGACCGCCCACAGCATTGCTGCTGTTATGAATAATAGTTTTGTTTTCATTTACTGAATTTTTTCGCCTCCTTTGCTATTTCGGCAAGGGCGATGCCTGCCTTTTGTGGAATGTAGATGTCGGTGGTGCTGTGAGTGTATGTGGATTCCGACGGGTTGATTTCGATGATTGTGGCGCCGTTCTGCTTTGCGATGATCGGCACGTGGCATGCGGGCATCACTTCGCCCGTAGTGCCGATGACGAGCATCAGGTCGGTCTTCTGCGCGAGGTCCACCGATTCATTGAAGGCATTGTGCGGTATGCCTTCCTCAAAGAATATGAAGTCGGGTTTCAATACCGCGCCGCAGCTGCATCTCGGCGGTATCTTGTCGAGGCTGACTGTTTCGGTGGGGTAGACCTTTTTGCATTTTTCGCAAATCATCCTGCCTATCGTGCCGTGGTATTCTATCACTTTGGTGCTGCCCGCCTTCTGGTGGAGGTTGTCGATGTTCATTGTGATGATTGCCTTCATCATGCCCAACTTCTCAAGGTCGGCGAGGGCGTAGTGCGCAGGGTTTGGCGACGCCTCGCCCCAGTGGTCGTAGAAAATCTCCTTGATGATGGCCCACGATTTTTCGGGCAGGCGGTGGAATGTCGAGAGTGTCAGGAATCCCGGGTCGTACTTGTTCCAAAGTCCGCCCTGCCCCCTGAATGGCGGGATTCCGCTCTCAACGCTTATGCCTGCGCCCGTGAATGCTATCGGGTACTTGGCCTTGCTGATGAGCTCGGCTATTTGAGTGTAGTCCATGTCTCTTTTCATAATAGTATGTTGTTTTGTATTACTTATTCATCAATTCCAATATTGCATTGTAGAGCTTGCTCCGTGTGAACGGCTTTTCGATGAAATAATCGCAGCCCGCCTCCTCCGCCTGGTCCTTGTAGTCGTCGTAATCAAATGACGTGACGGCGATGATTGGCGTCGAGAGGTCAAATTTCCTTATCTCGATGGTGGCGGCTAATCCGTCCATTCCCGGCATCTTGATGTCCATCAGCACGATGTCAAACCAGTCGTTTTGGAGCGCCTTTACGGCTTCCATTCCATTGCTGACGCGGGTGATGTTGTGCGTCTTGAGTATCGACTTCAGCAGGATGAAATTGGTGTCGCTGTCCTCGGCGGCGAGGATTTTGAGCGGTTTTTCGAGCTGCTTGTCCACGATGAGTGTATCGGCGTTCATAAGCTCCTCCGTGCGGTCGTATTCGGCGAGGTTGGTGTCTTTGGGAGTCTCCACGGAGCAGGGCAGCTCCACGATGAAACGGCTTCCCGCCTCGGGGCGCGACACTATCTGTATATTGCCGCCTGACTTCTCTATCACGGTCTTGATGAGCGACAGACCGAGTCCCGCGCCTTCCGCAAAGCTGCCGAGCTTTTCAAACTTGTCGAAAATCTTGTGGATGTTGCTTTGCTGAATGCCGATGCCTGTGTCCGTCACATAAAACTTGACGCCGGTCTCTGTGGCGAAATATCCTATCGTAATCGTTCCGCTGCGTGTAAACTTGACGGCGTTGTCGAGCAGGACGGTGATTATCTGTTCGAGTTTTTCCAGGTCGTAATTGATGGCGCAGTCGTATGGCGTGATACATTCGAGCTTGACGTCAGATGACATCTTGGGCGCGTAGCGTTCCTTGATTTTCAAGAACAATGCCTGCATGTCGATTGCCGTTATATTGAACTCAATGATGCCTGAATCCACTTTTGCAAAATCAACAATGAGAGTGAGAAGCCGGAGCAGCTTGTCGGTATTGTCGGTGATGTAGTGTAGGTATTCCTGCACGTGCTCGATGGATTCAGATTGCTTGATCAGGCTCGAAAAACCGTCTATCGCATTGAGCGGCGTGCGTATTTCGTGGCTGATGTTGGCGAGGAACGCGCTCTTGAGCTTGTCGGAGACTTCCGCCTGCTCCTTGGCTGCCTTGAGTTCAATTGCCTGCTGCTTGAGTGCTTTGTTTTTGGCTTTGATTGCCGATGTCAGCGACAGCATGAATACCACCATCGCGAGCATTATTGCCGACAATATAGCCACAATTGTGAGGTAGCGGCGGTAGCGTATCACTTCCTCGCTGTCCGAATCGACCACCTTGTAGTTTGACGGCAGTTTCTTGGAGTTGAGCTTCATCTTGCGGAAGTTGCCCATGTTGACATTCAGCAGGTTGGGTATCTCCATCAGGAGCGGGTCGTTGTGGTTGTGTTCGATGTTGTAATATACCTTGGTGAGGAAGTTGCTGAGCGGCGTATTGAATTCGGGCAGTATTCCCGCGATGGCGATGTCGCGTATGCCTATGCCTGTGAGCGTAAAAATCGGCAGGTTGGGGCGCGACGCCACGAGTTCGTTGAGCACCCTGCTAGTGAAGAATGTGCCTTTGGAATCCACCCTCCATGTGCCGAGCAGCAGCGCGGTGTTGGGCGGCAGCTGCGAAATTGTCTTCTGTATGTCCCTGAGGGGCATCTTGCGGCCGTCGATGAGTATGGGGGTGAGGTCGCCAAATTCGTCTTGCATCACCTTGTGGAAGTTGGCGTGTATCGACAGTCCGCCGTATGTATTGTCGGTGAGCAATGCGACGTTCTGCGTCTCGGGGTACAATTGCCGGATGAGCCTTACGTTGGCTGCAATGTCAAAATTGTAGAAGAACGCGCCGCCGTATCCTATGTCGGTGATTTTCTGCCTGTTGCTGATGCTCATCGGCTCCCAGTAGGCGGGGTTGCTGAGCGTGTCGGGGATTTCGAGGCCCATTTCGCTTATGCTCGTGCCAAAAAACGGTATGTCGGGACGCTTGTCGCCGAGCCCTATGTATGTAGCCCACGCCTCCTGTCCGATGATGATGACCGCCTTGAGGTACTTGTGGTTTTGACGGCGGAGGATAGTGAGGAGGTCATCGCGCCATTTGTTGCATTCGTCGAAGGAGATGATGCCGAGGCTCTCTATCTTGACCTCGAGCGGCGAGATGGCGTCGTAATTGGCGGTTTCAAACTGCTCCATGAACTCCGAGACCTGCCTCGAGTCGTGGGCGAATGAAGTGATGAGCAGGATGTAGTCTTTTTCGTCTATGGAGTTCTGTTGCTGAGAGTTTTGCGCGTATGACGCCTCTCCGCCCGCCGTCAATAGAAGGGCGGACAGTATCGTCAGTATTACCAGCAATATGTGTTGTTGCGGTTTCATAGACTTCGCCTATTTCGTTAAGGTGCAAATTTAATAAATATTTTTTTATGCGAAATATTCTTTTTTAGATTTTTTTTGCAGATAATTGCGCATATTTTCCTCAATTGTTATTGATAAATTCCAAAAAAATTATCAATTTTGCAGACTTAAATTGACTATAAAAACCGATAACAATAAAAATGGGCTTTTTTAATAAGAAAAAGAATTGGATAGTGCCTAAGGGTCAGCCACTTACTGAGATGGACAAGAAGATTCTCTATTGGCAGGACAAGGGCAAACTCGTTCCCCGGCGCGGCTTGATACTCACGCCCGGTCAGATAGAGGGCGTCCGCAAGAGCGGCGTCATCAATACGGCGTTGCTCGACCTCGTGGCCGAAAACATCCACGCCGGTATGACCACCAACGAAATTGACAAACTCGTTCACGAATACACCATTGCGCACGGCGCGACGCCCGCAACGCTTGGTTTTGAGGGCTTTCCCAAAAGTTGCTGCGTATCCATCAACGAAGAGGTATGCCACGGAATCCCGAGCGACGACGTGGTGCTCGAAGAGGGCGACATCGTTAATGTGGACGTCACAACAATCCTCGACGGCTATTACGCCGACGCATCGCGTATGTATATCATTGGCAAGACCACTCCCGCCAAGGAACGCCTTGTGCGCGTAGCCAAGGAGTGCCTCGAAGTGGGCATCGCCGCCTGCAAACCTTATTGTTTTGTGGGTGACATCGGCAACGCCATTCAGGAGCACGCCCACAAAAACGGCTACACCGTGGTGCGCGACCTCTGCGGACACGGCGTCGGTCTCAAATTCCACGAGGAGCCTGAGGTGGAGCATTACGGCAAAAAAGGCACGGGAATGTTGCTTGTGCCGGGTATGGTGTTTACCATCGAGCCGATGATCAATATGGGCAAGTGGCAGGTGTTCATCGACGAGGACAACAATTGGACCGTTGTCACCGAAGACGAAAAACCCTCCGCACAGTGGGAGCACACGCTCGTAATGACCGAAACCGGCGTCGAAATCCTCACACATTAAACGTCAATTTTTGAACGTCAATTTTTTTGAACGTCAATTAACGTCAATTGTCTCGTCAATTAACGTCAATTTTTATGAACGTGGATTTTTTTTGAACGTCAATTAACGTGGATTTTTTTGAACGTTAATTAAAACGAATTTAAGCGAATTAAAACGAATTGCCATAATAAGTAATTCGTTTTAATTCGTTATAATTCGCTTAAATTTTTGTTTAGAAAAAAAAGGACACCTTGGTGTCCGTCCACAAAAAAATCAGAAAGAAATTCCCGAAAATTTATGTTGAAATTGACGATAATTGACGATTAAATTGACGAAAATTTTTGTTTAAGAAAAAAATAGGACACCTTGGTGTCCGTCCATTGACGTTCTATTTTCCGATAATTTTTGTTTAGAAAAACCGCCGCCGTAAGGCGGCACATTCTCGTTGAAACAATGGCGGAGGAGTTGAAACAGGCGGCGGCGAAAGGGCTGTTTTGGGGCGGCGTGAGCAACGGGGTTCAGCAACTGTTGAACCTTGCGTTTGGCATTTTCCTTGCGCGGATATTGTCGGAAGACGATTACGGAATGGTGGGGATGCTTGCGATATTTGCCGCCATAGCCAATGCCATTCAAGAATCGGGATTTCGCTCTGCCATCACCAACCGCAAAAACATCACCCACGCCGATTACAATTCTGTGTTTTGGGTGAGCCTCGGACTTGGTGTTGTATTATACATAATATTGTTTCTTTCCGTGCCGTTGATAGCCGATTTTTTCCACACGCCGGAGTTGGTGCCGTTGGGAAGGTTTCTGTTTCTTGGATTTTTGATTTCGTCAACGGGCACGGCGCACAATGCCTATCTCTTTAAAAACCTGAAAGTTAAGGAAATGTCCAAGGCAACGCTTTCGGCGTCGCTCATAAGTGGGGCAGTGGCTCTCGTGATGGCGCTCAATGGTATGGCGTATTGGGGCATCGCGGCGCAAAATGTGGTTTATATCACGGTTTCCACGCTGATGTTTTGGCGGTATTCGGGTTTCAGACCAAATTTCCAAATCTCGTTGCAGCCCGTCAAGGAGATGTTGCCTTTCAGTAGCAAATTGTTGATTACCACCATCTTCCACCTCTTGAACGAAAACTTTTTCACGACATTGTTGGGACATTTTTTCACGAAAAAGGATGTCGGATTTTATTACAACGGCTACAAGTGGACCAACACCGGCACGCAGACCATTTCGCTCGCCATCGAGAATGTGATGCAGCCCGTGATGTCAAAGGCCGATGAGGATTCCAAGTTGATGGTCTTCCGCAAATTGTTGCAGGTAACGGCTTTTATATCAATGCCTTGTATGATTGGGCTTGCGCTGATTGCCCCTGAATTTATCACTATTACCATCGGTGAGAAGTGGCTGCCAAGCGCGGAGATAATGATGGTTTTGTGCGTTTGGGGCGCGTTTTTCCCGGTGTGTCAGGTCTATCAAAAGCAACTTCTCAGCGTGGGGCGGTCGGGAGAAATGATGTTTTGCGTGATTTCGCGGTGCGCGGTGCAGATTGCCGTCGTGGCGTTGACATTCAGGTACGGCATCTTGACGATGGTGGCGTCGGGCACGGCTGCAAACGTCCTGTCGATTTTTGTGGTTCATTATTTTGTGCACCGCATCAATGGCGTTTCACTTTGGCATTTCGCGTCGGCGGTGCTGCCCTTCGTTTTTGCAGCGGCATTGTCCGTGACGGCGGGATATTTCGCGGCGTATTGGTTGACCGGCGATTATCTCAGGATTATTGTCAAGATAATTGCAACCGCCGGAGTGTATTTCGCTGTGCTGAGTGCGGCGCGCTCGCAGGTGCTGAAAGAGGCGGTGGGGTTTTTGAAAGGGATGATGAGAAAGAGAAAATGATTCTAATTGGCGGCTTTATATTCCTTTTCCAAGAGTTCATACACATATTCAGGGCTTTGCGAGTAAAGTCCGTTTTCTGTGGCGGTGAGTTTGCCGTAGTTTCATCACAAGCACCCTCCGTTGTTTCTGCAAACTTCCACAAGGTCTTTTACCGTGTCGTCCACCGACTGCAAATGCAGCGTTCCGTAAAAACCGATTAAAAAGTCCAAGCCTTTGAACCGTTCAAGGTATTGGAAACTATTTTGCACAGGCATCTTTACGCGCCGCGAAAACGAGCGTATGCACGCATTTATAAATGGTATTTTGTATTTGTCTGCCATTGTTGTTCAATTTTGCGTCAAAAGTAGTAAATTTAATTCTCTCCGCCAAATATTTTCTTGTTACGCAGATTCAATTCGCAGATCCAAACTTTTTCCTCTTTCCTCTTTCCACTTTCCTCTTTCCACTTTCCTCTTTCCACTTTCCTCTTTCCACTTTAATCTCTCCACTTTAATCTCTACGCCCCCACTTCC
>JAEEGK010003787.1_pt1 | contig 37466 bp, 24 predicted proteins | sample 8958771 | NCBI WGS metagenome assembly JAEEGK01 (sample SAMN16246547, study PRJNA631951) | gut metagenome | biome: gut microbiome; feature: rumen; material: SC-attached | host: Bos | place: Iran: Karaj | collected 2018-10
ATAATGACAATAAGAAAATGAAAAAGATATTTTTATCATCACTGATGCTGCTGAGCATGGCACTCGTGTTCACGGCATGCGAGGATGACCGCGATTCTAACCCCACGCTGGTGCAGCCTACCACATTCACGCTCAACAACCCCGTGAACACGCTGGTTGACCTGGCTGAGTCTGTTGGTATCCCCTTTGCTTGGTCACAGCCCGATTATGGTGGCTGGCCCGCAGCGGTAGAGTATCAGCTCGAGGTTTCTCCCTACAGCGACAGATGGAGTGTATCCACTGATGAGGCCGCTCTCGACGAGACTGGCGCCACCATCGCCGACTATGCTATCCTGCCCACGGTGTATGGATCGTGCTCGGGTAATATGTCGGCCGTTGAATTGGCCAAGGCCCTGATCAACATTTGCCATTGGGGCGAGGGTGAAGTTCCCGAGAAGCAGACTGTTTATGTTCGTTGTAAGGCTTCCACTCCCGGTGCCGAGACCATCGTCTCTAACGTGGTTTCCCTGGAGGTAAATCCTTACTACATCGAGCTCGCCGACGCTCCCATCGAGATCTGGTACCTCGTTGGTAACGAGATCGGTTCTGCTAGCTGGGACAACAGCGCTGGTGGCGTTGCTACCGGTGGCTTGATCCCGATGTATCCCATCATGGGCAATGAGTATGACGCACGCACCGGCCAGGGTGAGATCCAGTACATTGGCTACTTCCACGCCGACCAGGGCTTCAAGCTCATTAAGGTGCCCGGCAGCTGGGATGACCAGTGGGGTATGGGCAGCGATGGCGCTCCCGTGAAGAATGATGGCGGTAGCAGTGACTTTAAGCTTGAGGCTGACGGTTACTACCGCATCACGCTCAACACCGCTACCGATGAGCTCCTTATCGAGCCCTATGACGGTGCTGTTGGTGTTTACACCATGATTGCTATGCCTGGTGCATATCAGGATTGGAACACTGGCGAGAACGTGATGAACGCCATGAGCACCGCCGTCGAGAACCATGACTGGTACTTGATGAGAGTGACCTATGACGACACAGAGCTCAAGTTCGCAGCCGACAATGCTTGGGATGTGAACTGGGGTGCAACAGACTTCCCCTATGGCGTTGGTACTAATGGAGGTCCCAACATTCCCGTCAGGGCCGGTACCTACAATGTGTTCTTCAACGATATCCTTGGTATCTACAACTTTGTTGCGGTAGAGTAATTATCAACCATTCGACCGGGCGGGCTAGAACCCGCAGGCAATAGCCCGCCCTATTAGATATAACAACGACAAACAGTTATTATGAAGAAGTTTTTATATATTGCCGCAATGACCATGTTGCTGGCAAGTTGTACCGAGGATTTCAAGGACTGGGCTAACCCCCAGAGTAATCCTCAGGGCGAAGCTGTGACATTTGGCACGGGCTCGGTGGCTCCTGTTGATGTGATTGACTTCACTCAATTGCCCGCTGACATTGAGATGGTCAAGGTGTGTGACATCACCGCTCCCGCTTCCAATGACACGACCTACAAACCCGAGTATATCATCTACTTGAATGACCAACCCTTCGTGCTGAACATGGATGGCACTATGGATGCCAAAGAGTTGCAGTTGTTCGTGGTTCAGCAGTTTGGCCAGGCACCCGAGGTGCGTGAGCTCACTGCCCGCGTGAAGAGCGTGATGTCAAACGGCACCACCGCTACTACCATTATGAGCGGCGAGTTCCCCGTGAAGGTGATTCCCAATGCTCCTAAGATCTCGAGCGCTTACTACTATGTGGGCACCAGCAATGGCTGGACTCCCTGTGATGAGACTTACAAGTTGGATAACGGCGGCGGCGACGTTTACGCTAACCCCGTGTTCACCGTTGTAGTTCCCGCCACTGGTGAGGATAACTGGTTCAAGATCTATTCTCAGGAAACCATGGACCTTGGTGTTGATGGTTTCTGGGGTGGTGACTTCATCGGTTATGCCGTGAACGGTGAGAACGAGTTGACGGGTAACTTTGTTGAGGGTGCCAACGACCAGGTGGCCTTCGCCTTCATGATTCCCGCCAGCATTCGTGCCGACAAGTATCGTCTGACCTTCGACATGATGAACCGTACGTTTGAGTTCGAGCCCATCAAGGAACTGGGTACTCCCGACCTGTGGTATCTCGTTGGCTCATGCATCGGTGACGGTTCGTGGGGCAATGCTGCCGACGCCCTTGGCACGGCACTCATTCCCATGTATCCCGCATCGGACAATTACTCGATCCTGTCTTACATTGGCTACTTCCCCGCTGGCCAGGGCTTCAAGCTCATCCACACCCCGGGCAACTGGGATGAGCAGTGGGGTATGGGCGATGGTGCCCTCGTCAAGAATGACGGTGGCAGCAGCGACATTAAGATGGACGAGGACGGTTACTATGAGATCGTCTATGACATGGAGTATGACGTTGTGACCATCACCAAGTACACTGGTGCTGTTGGTGTATTCAACATCATGGGTATGCCTGGTGACTATCAGGATTGGAACCCCGGTGGCACACTCATGTCGCGCATGAGCAGCGTGGTTGAGAACCACGACTGGATCATCAAGGGTGCGACCTATGCTACCGATACCGAGCTGAAGTTTGCTGCCGATGCAGGCTGGAACAATAACTGGGGCTCATCAACGTTCCCCGTGGGTGCTGGTGTGAACAACGGTCCTAACATTCCCGTTGCTGCAGGCACCTACAACGTGATCTTCAACGACATTTTGGGCAGGTACTATTTCATTGCTCAGTAATGCCTATCGATTGAACATAAGACGACTGGTTGCTGCCCACCGATTGGCGGACGGCAATCAGTCGTTTTTTTCAAAATTGGAAAGTTTCACATTATTATATTAGTTATTAACCAATTTATTTAATTAAGGTATGAAAAAATTCTTTACTCTTTTTGCAATGGTTGTAATGTTCGCCTTCTCATCCCAGGCGGCTTACTACATCGTGGGAAACGATCCCTTTGGAAACTGGGATCCGGGAAACGGTGTCGAGATGACCGACAATGGTAACGGTACTTACAGCTATAGTGCTACCATCAACGGTTCTGTTTGGTTTGTGTTTGCCAGTGGCCTTGACTCAAACTGGGACGTGTTCAATGCTAACTATCGCTATGGCCCCTCGGGCAGCGATGTTGAGGTTGGTGTTGACCAGTGGGTATCTACCCCTCAGGGTGGTGACAAGTCCTACAAGTTCACCGGTACCGGTAGCGTGTATGTATTTACTTTCAACCCCGCTATCCTTAAGTTCAAGATTGAGGGTCATCAGGATCCCATCATCATCGACACCTATACCGTAGCAGGTACTCCCGCATCGGTATTTGGTACCGAGTGGGATCCCAGCAATGCTGACAATGACATGGTTAAGTTGGCCGATGGCACCTTCGCACTGACCAAGTATGGCTGCCAGCTTGCAGGAAATGAATTGGCATTCAAGGTGGTTGGTAACCGCGACTGGGGTAATGCATGGCCCAACGACAACGTAGTTGTTGAGGTTGAAGAGGCTGGCCTCTATGATGTGACCTTCACCTTCAATCCCGAGGGCAACGAGGTTGGTTACAGCTATGTGAAGAGCGGCAGCTTCGACCCCCGCACCGGTGAGTTGTATGTACTGGGTGAGGCTAACGGCAACGGTTGGGCTCCCAACGTGGGCGTGCCCATGGAGACTGAGGACGAGAACGTCTTCACCGCAACCATCACTACCGATGGCGCTAACATCGACGAGGCCGACGGTATTGGCTACAGCTACTTTGCTTTCACCTCCAAGCTTGCTGAGAACGCCGACGATTGGTCAGGCATCGCAGCTTATCGCCTGGGTGCTCTTGAGAACGACTACCTCCTGAGTGAGGATCAGTTCGGCATCGAAATTGGTCTGGCTCCCTTCGGTCAGCAGAACAGCTTTAAGATTCCCGCCGGTACCTATAACCTGGAGGTGAATCTTGAGGCTAACACGCTGGTTGTGACCAAGGATAATGGTGGCGTTGATGAGCTGAGCAACGACGTTAAGAAGATTGCTTCTAGCGTTCGCTACTACAACATCATGGGCCAGGAGGTGAACGAGATCAATGGTCTCACCCTCATTGTGACCACCTACACCGACGGTAGCCGCAGCGCTGCAAAGGTGATCAAGTAATGAAAATTACTCTTGCTGAAATCAGCAGATGAATCAAGGCGGTTCCCATACTCTTGGGAGCCGCCTTTTTAATTGCTCTACCAGGTTATCATGTAGTTGTAAGCGATTACACGTAATTATTCTATGCATTATGGCGGTAGCGCTGTTGACGCTGAGGATATATGGCTAAATTTGCATAAATTAGGTAGCGATTCAACAAAATCAACTTTTTTTTTGCTTTTGTGCTTGACTTGCACTAATTTTGTGAGGAAAATAACCACTAAAATATACTGACTATGAAAAAGATTGTTACTAGTGCACTTGTAGTGATGTTGCCATTGCTGATGCTGGCTCAAGGCTGGCCTTCACGCTATGATGGCGTGATGTTGCAAGGCTTTTATTGGAATTCCTATTCCGATTCCCGTTGGACCAAACTCGAATCACAAGCCGATGAGCTGGCCGAGTTTTTCAAGCTCGTGTGGATTCCCCAGAGCGCCAACACTGGTGGCGGAACGTCAATGGGCTATGATGACCTGTACTGGTTCACCGACTATAACAGCTCGTTTGGCAATGAGTCACAGCTGCGCTCAATGATCAACACCTTCAAGAATAAGAACATCGGTACCATCGCCGATGTGGTGGTCAATCACCGCAAGACTATCAACGACTGGGTGACCTTCCCCACCGAGGTGTATAAAGGGGTGACCTACAAAATGCTTTCTACCGATATCTGCAAGAACGATGACGGCGGAGCCACGCTGAACTGGGCCAACCAGAACGGCAAGTCGCTGAGCAACAATAACGACACCGGTGAGGACTGGGGCGGCATGCGTGACTTGGACCATAAGAGCACTAATGTGCAGAACATCGTTAAAGCCTACTTGAGAATGTTGCTCGACGACCTGGGTTACACGGGTTTCCGTTATGATATGACTAAGGGTTATGCCGCTTCTTTTACTGGTATGTATAATTCTGATGTCAATGCACAATACTCGGTAGGCGAGTTCTGGGATGGCAATCAGACGACAGTGAAAAACTGGATCGACGGCACTAAGGTGGATGGCGTTGTGCAAAGTGCCGCCTTTGACTTCCCCTTCCGTTACGTCATCCGCGATGCGGCTAACAACAACCGATGGACTAACCTGGGCACCAGTGCCAATAAGGGCCTGTGCAGGGAAACGAACTATTGCCGCTATGCGGTTACCTTTATCGAGAACCACGATACCGAATACCGCGATGCCGGTAATCAGCAAGACCCCATCCGCAACAACGTGGAGGCCGCTAACGCTTACCTGCTCTCGATGCCCGGCACACCCTGTGTGTTCCTCAAGCACTGGATTGAATATAAGGAGCCCATTAAGCAGATGATTTATGCCCGCCAACTGGCCGGTATCCACAACCAGAGCACCAGCTTCAACCAGGCCAATAATGCATCGAGCAACTACTATGTGCAACGTACCGTGGGTACCCGTGGCACGCTGATGGCCGCTATGGGTAGCACCGCCTATGAAATCCCTGCCACCTATGTTGTGGTGCTTAGCGGCACCAATTATCGTCTGGCCTTGAGCAAGAACACCGAGACGGCTTGGGCCAGCGTTCCCAGTGGCGAGTATAACGAGGCATTTGACGTGAAACTTACTGCCGTGAGCCAGACCGATGGCGCCCGCCTGGTCTATACCCTTGATGGCAGCGAGCCCACCGCTAGCAATGGTACCAAGGTCAACGATGGTGCCACTATCAATATTAACGGCACCAGGACCCTCAAGGTGGGTCTGCTTATCAACGGCGCCGTGAGTGGAGTGATTACCCGCAACTATATCATCGACACCAGCGTGTTTGAGCCCTATGAGATTACTGTATACCTCAAGGATCCCACCGTGGCTCCCAACAACTGGTCGGTAGTGAACTTCTACACCTGGGATTCGCCTACCAACAGGCAGTTCAACGGTAATTGGCCAGGCCAGAGCATCACCGATTACAAGACGGTAAATGGCGTGAAGTTCTACTACTGCAAGTACATGATTACGGGCAAGGACTATTGCATGAACTTTGTGTTTAATCAAGGCCCTAGCAACATGCAGACGGTTGACGTGACCGACGTGAGACACTCGTCAGTGTTTGAGGTGACCACACAGACTAACAAGTACAATGTGAATGATGTGACCGAAACCTATCTGGCCAGTCTCGAGGGTGGTACTGACATTGTAGGTGACGTCAATGGCGATGGCGAGGTGAACATCTCGGATATCAATGCGATTATTGACGCTATCCTCATGGGATCCACGACTAATCCCAGGTGTGATGTGAATCGCGACGGCGAAATCAACATCAGTGACGTGACTGCCGTGATTGAAGCCATGTTGGCCTCATAAGCATCTAGACGATGAGAAGGATTGTTTTAAGTATTAGCATGGCGCTTGCGATGGTTTTGACCAATGTGAGCGCAATCGCTGCTGTGCGTGGCGATGTGAATAACGATGGTGAGGTCACAATCAGCGACATTAACATGGTCATTGATTTTATCTTGTCGGACAGCGCCGACCTAACTGGCGATGTGGATGGTGATGGCGAGATCAATATCAACGATATAAATACCGTGATAGACATCATCCTGAGGGGCGGTGAGGAGCCTGATGGCCCAGTTGTGGGTGGCGACATCTCCATGTTGACCAAATATGAGGCCCACCAGCGCATGGCGCTGGGCTACGGCGTGACCTCGGCCTATTACCGTGACATCAATAACCAGCGCATCAATGACGTGATCACTTGGGTCAAACAACAGGGTTGGAACGCTGCTCGTGTGCGACTGTTCGTCAATCCCGAGAACGCCTCTAATACCGATAGAGGCCAGGGCGTGATTCAGAATTTGGACACTGTAAAGGTGCTGGGTCGCCGCATCAAGGCTGCCGGCATGAAGTTTATGCTCGATTTCCATTATAGCGACAGTTGGGCCGATCCGGTCAAGCAGTATACGCCTGCCGAGTGGGCCAACCTGGATGACGAGGCATTGACACAAAAGGTGTATGAATACACCCGTGACTGCCTGCGTGAACTCAAGGCAGCGGGTGCGACACCCGATTATATCCAAACGGGTAACGAGATCAGTTACGGTATGTTGTGGGGACCAGTGGGCACTCCGGCTGCCAATCTCAAGAAATGCTACATGGGCAGTGATGACAACTGGGACCGTTTCACCAACTTGCTTAAAGCCGCTGGTCGCGCTTGCCGTGAGGAATGCCCCAATGCTAAGATTATCTTACACACCGAGCGCGTAGCCAAGGTCAACATCCTGCTCAATTTCTATAACAAGATGAGGAACAAGCAGGTGGACTATGACATCATCGGGTTGAGTTACTATCCCTACTTCCATGGCGATTTGGCAACTTTGGCCAATGCCCTCAACAGCGTGTCCAACGCTTATCAGGACAAGGACATCATGATTGTGGAGACGGGTTACTGTTACCATTATGCCATTTCGGGTGACTATGACCTATCGTCAACATGGCCCATCACTTATGAGGGACAGCGCAAGTTCACGTCTGACCTCATCGCGAAACTCAAGCCGTACGACAAGGTGAAAGGCCTGTTCTGGTGGTTCCCCGAGGCCAACGAGTATGGGTTGGGCGGTAACTATTGGAGCGTCCTGCACGTGAATGATAACTGGTACAACGCGGGCTTGTGGGATCATGCGACAGGAAAGGCCTTGCCGGCCCTGTATGAGCTTAAACACTTCGTCGAATAACCACAACAAGGGTAAGTGTTAAAGAAAACGTGGCAACAGAGAATGATCTCCGTTGCCACGTTTTAATTTGTTCTGATACCTTGTTGCTGGGTTAATCCTTGTTTGGCTTTTTTGCCATGACGCAGATGAAGCGACGCTTCTCGTCGTGGCGGGAGTTGATATCGGTAAATCCCAGTTCTTTGAGTTCCTGTTCGATATCGTCGATAGTATAAATGCGAATGCCACCGATGCGTCTCTCCATATCGCGGTATTCTTGGCCCTCGCCGTCAAGCTCATTTGCAACTATAAATGTTCCGCCAGGTTTCAGCACCCTCAAGGCCTCAGAAAAGCCCATTTTTATGGTGGGCCAATAGTAGATGGTCTCAAAGGCCATCACGATGTTATAACTGTCCTTGGCAAGCGGTAATTGAGTCGCGCTGCCGCCAATGACGAAACATTGTCCATCCTTGACGGCTCTATAATTCAATTCGGTGGTGTATTCCAGCGACTTCTTTGATAAATCGATGCCTCTGACCGTGCATTTGGGGCATTTGGTCAATATGCGGTCAATATTTGCACCGCCACCACAACCGATGTCCAGCACATGGTCTCCAGGGTTGACTTCAAGTTCGGCCAAAGCCCATTCAGGCATGGCGGCATGTTCCTTGCCGTTCATGGCCGTTAAGACTCGTCCGCCCCAGAATCCCTTTGGGTGGCGTCCACGTCGATAATATCTGTATAGTTTATTCATTCCCTAGGACGTTTTCTCTTATTGACTGCAAAGTTAATTCTTAAACCACAGTTTTGCAAGAGAACAATGATTAAATTCTGGATAATATATGTTCCTACAGGATATATCTTTTTGTTCTTGATGACGACAATTTCAAGGTTTTATCAGAATTCCAGCACGAGCGTTGCGCGTGGCTCTAACGGCACGTTGCTGGACAGGTCATACTGCTTGCCGGTGATGACGTCGGTGGCCATGCGATTGTCGCCCTCAAACAGCTCGGCATAGCGGTTTACTTCGAGCGTGGCGGGTTTTGTGGTACCATTGATGATAGTCATCACGGTATTGCGGTGCCAGCGGCGGGTAACTACATACACGCCCTTCCAGGGGATGAACTGGGTTTGATAGCCTCGTATGATGGTCTCGTTGCCGTTGCGCCAGTGCAGCAGGGCACTCAGCCAGTTGAACATTTCATTCTGTTCGGGAGTGCGCCCCTCGGCGGTGAACGCGTTTTGCTTGTCGCCAGGGAAACCACCAGGGAAGTCCTTGCGCACGTTGCCGTCGGTGATTTCTTTAGTGCCGTTCATGAGCACTTCGGTACCGTAATAAAGCTGCGGAATGCGCTTGATGGTCAGCAGCAGGGCTAGCGCCTGCTTGAGGGCTGCCATGTCCTTGCCGTTGCCCAGGAAGCGGTCGGTGTCGTGGTTTTCGATAAACGCCATCACGCTCGACGGGTTGGGGTAGAGGTAGTCAAAGCACAGGCTGTTGTAAACGCGGTTGTAGCCACGCCACCAGCCGTCGGTTTCCTCCTTCTTGGCGCTATCGACTTTCTCATAGAATGAGAAATCCATCACCGTGGGCAGGTAGCTCTCGGGCTTACCTACCTTGTTTCCTTTTTGCCAAGCGGCGGTATAGGCAGGATGCTCCACCCAGGTCTCACCCACGACGTTGAAGTTGGGGTACTCGGCATCGAGGGTCTTCATCCAACGTGCCATCGCGTCGGCGTAGGCATAGGGGTAGGTGTCCATGCGGATGCCGTCAATTCCCACGGTCTCAATCCACCAGATGCTGTTCTGGATCAGATAGTTCATCACGTGGACGTTATGGTGGTTCAAGTCGGGCATCGAGGGAACGAACCAGCCTTCGACTGTCTCCTTGAGGTCAATCTCGCTGGCATAGGGATCCATGACGGGTGTGAGCTTATAACTCGTCTGCAGGTAGTTGTTCTTGTAGTCGGGCTGATTGAACCAGTCATGGCTAGGCATATCTTTTAGCCAGGGATGGTGAGCGCCGCAGTGGTTAAAAATCATGTCCATCACCACCTTAAGGCCATGAGCATGGGCCTCATCGACCAGGCGACGGTATTCCTCGTTGGTGCCAAAGCGCGGGTCCACTTTATAGTAGTTGGTGGTGGCATAGCCGTGATAGGTCGAGTGGCCATGGCCGTCAGGCGAATTGTTCTCCAGCACGGGGGTGAACCACAGGGCCGTGACGCCCAATTGGTTAAAATAATCCAGGTGCTGGCGAATGCCCTCAATGTCGCCACCGTGGCGCAGGCTGGGCTGCGTGCGGTCGTTCTTGTAGGCTTCCATCCCAGCTAGCTGGTTGTTGGCAGGGTTGCCGTCGGCAAAACGGTCGGGCATGAGCATGTAGAGCACATCGGCGTTAGTGAAGCCCTGTCGCTTGTCGCCACTCATCTCGCGTGCCAGCAGGTCATATTTCACTTTTTTCTTGCTGCGGCCCTGCTTGAATGTGATGTCCATCGTGCCGGGTTGTGCGCCACGGGTGTTCAGATATATGAGCAGGTAGTTAGGTGAGTCAAGGCGCACCAGGCTGTCGATGGTGACGCCAGCGTAGTCGATTGTTACCTCGGCGTCACGGATGCCCTCACCATAGACCATAAGTTGCACACTGGGATTTTTCATGCCCACATACCAGTTGGTGGGCTCGATGCGGTCAATCTTGACTGCAGCTTGGACGGTGAGCATTCCGGTGAGCACCACCGCTATCATCAACAATAGTTTTTTCATTATTTCGGTCGTTTTTAAGTGGTTATTCAATTATAATAGTTCGGGAAGTTGGAACAACTTAGTGCCGTTAGAGCCCTTGATGAGGATGTAGTAGCCCTCGGGGCGGTTGGCGGTAATGGCAGCTTTGACCTGTTCGACATCGGCAAATTTGCGGTAGGGGCAGTCAATGTCGGCAAACTCTTTGCCCACGAGCCATACCGTGTCAAAGGGGCATTGTTTCAATTTCTCCACCACGCGGACGTGTTCCTCGTGGCTGCTGTCACCCAACTCGCGCATCTCACCCAGGATAGCCATCTTGGGGGCGACCTGCATCACGCTGAAGTTGTCGAGCGCTGCTGCCATCGAAGTGGGGTTGGCATTGTAGGCATCGACGATGAGGTGGTTGTGAGTTGTCTCGGTGAGTTGTGAACGGTTATTGGAGGGCACGTAGTTTTCGAGCGCATAACAGATTTGCTCGGGTGCCACGCCGAAGTGCAGTCCCACGGTGACGGCGGCGAGCGCGTTGTCAAGGTTGTAGCTGCCGATGAGGTGGGTCGTCACTTCGTGCCAGTTGTCGTCGCCTTCTCGCCAGCGCAACCTCAGGAAAGGATCACAAGCGATGACCTCGCCACAAACGCGTGCCTTGTTGTTACCCGTTTGGCGGGTGTAGAGCTCGGCGCGCTGACCTTGGGGCAGGATGCCCATCAGATGCTCGTTATCGGCGTTGATGAAGATGATGCTTCCCTCACGGCTGGCGAGGTTGTCATAGAGTTCGCCCTTAGTATGGATGACGCCTTCCAACGAGCCAAAGCCTTGAAGGTGTGCTTTGCCCACATTGGTAATCAATCCGCAGGTAGGCTCAGCGGTTTCGACAAGCGTCTTAATGTCACCCGGGTGGCTGGCGCCCATCTCAACGACGGCGATCTCGTGCTCGGGGGCGAGACGCAGCAGTGTCTTGGGTACACCTACGTCATTATTGAAGTTACCCTCGGTCGCCATCACGTTATATTTCTCGGCGAGGACGGCACGCAGCAGTTCCTTAGTCGTGGTCTTGCCGTTGGTGCCGGTGATACCGATGACGGGGATGTCAAACTGGCGCCGATGCTCCCTCGCCAGGTCTTTATAGGCTTGCAAGGCGTTGGGTGCGAGCACCATTTGCTTGTCACCATGATAGTTGTTAAATACCTGCTCGTCGTCGACCACGGCTAGGGCACAGCCCTTTTCGAGTGCCTGGACTGCAAATTTGTTGCCGTCAAACAGGTCACCTTTTAATGCGATGAAAATGCTGCCCTCGGGGCAATCACGGCTGTCGGTAGTGACGACAGGATGTTGCTGATAAAAAGCGTAAAGTTTTTTAATATCCATAACGATTGAGATTTTGCCACAAAAGTACACAAAAAATCCACTATTTTATGTACTTTTGTCCCCGATTTTTGGGCTATGTCCTATATAAACGAAATTGATAATGAACTCAGAGAGAAAAACCATAGCCATCGTGTGTGGTGGCGACTCATCAGAGCACGAGGTGTCCTTGCGCTCGGCTCAAGGCCTTTATAAAGCCTTCGATCACAACCGTTACAACGTATTTATCGCCGTTCTGCGATTCCAGGACTGGCATGTGAATCTTCCTGAGGGCGGAACTGCCCCCATCGACCGTAACGACTTCTCGTTTATGTACCAGGGAGAGAAAGTGCGTTTTGACTACGCCTACATCACTATCCATGGCACCCCTGGCGAGAACGGTATCCTGCAAGGCTACTTTGACCTCATCAACCTGCCTTACTCGACCTGTAATGTGCTAGTCGAGGCGCTGACGTTCCACAAGTTCGCGTTGAACAACTACCTGAAGGCATTCGGTTGCTCGGTGCCCGATAGCATTCAAGTGCGTCGCGGTGTGCCTCATGGCTGGACCGCCGAGAAGGTGGAAGCCTATCTGGGCATGCCCTGTTTTGTTAAGCCAACTGCCGACGGCTCGAGTTTCGGCGTGACTAAGGTGAAAAGTTGTGACCAGTTGGACGAAGCCATGGAGTTTGCATTCAAGCAGTGTGATAACGTGATGATAGAGCGTTTCCTTGATGGCACCGAGGTCACCGTGGGTTGCTACAAGACACGCGACAAGTCGGTTGTGTTCCCCGTTACCGAAGTGGTGACCGATAATGAGTTCTTTGACTATGATGCCAAGTATAACGGTCAGGTCGATGAGATTACACCGGCGCGAATCAGCGATGAGTTGACAACAGCGCTGCAAGAGGAAACATCGCGCATCTATGACATCCTGCACTGCAACGGCATCATCCGCATTGACTACATTATTACAAAGAACCCTGATGGTACTGACCACATCAACCTGCTGGAGATCAATACTACTCCCGGTATGACCGAGACGAGTTTCATTCCTCAGCAAGTGCGTGCCGCGGGCCTCTCACTTACCGATGTCCTTACCGACATCGTCGAGAACCAGTTTTAAAACAAAAAAGGAGAGCAGCTGCTCTCCTTTTTTGTTGATTAGTGATTAGAGGTTATAGATTAGTGGGGTAGTTGATTGGTTTTGCTTGAACGCAAACCGCTAATCAATTTTGATGTGTTGTAAATGAGGGGCTTTATTTCCCTGAAATCCTCATCTGAAATATAACCGAGATCAAGAGCTAGTTGCAGATTGCAATAAACCTCCATTACAGATCCATAAGCTATTTCAATGAAATGGATTTGTTCCTTAATGGCTATCCTACCATTGCCTTCAGCAATATTAGATGGTACTGAAATCGCAGCACGGCGCAACTGGTCACAAAGCGCAAATCGCTCCTCATTTGGGAACTTCTTTAAAAGCTGATAGATAGCAATTACCATCTTTCTGGATTCTTGCCATGCATTTAATTTCTCAAATTGATATTCCATCTGAAGAAGTAATATTTCTCTAATCACTAATCACTAATCACACGCATGTGTTAATTGTGGAGGATGAGGGCGCTTTGGGCGGGGATGGTGACCTTGCCGCCCTTGACAGTGGCTAAGCCATCTGCGTTGCAAGCGATGTTGCGGCACACGACGGTATAGGTGCCCTCGGGAATTTCGATGGTGCGGGCGCGCTTGTGGGAATTGAAGGCCACATAGATGTCGCCCCACTGTTCACCGGGCACACCATGGCCATTAATGTGGTAGGCCACGAGGCAGTTTTCGGTGGGCAGGAAGTCGAGGTTGCGGCGCACCATGTCAGCACTACCCATGTGGAAGGCGGGATGTGCCTTACGCAGGACAATCAGATTCTTGTAATACTCCATCACTTGAGGATAGCGTTCCAAGTTGTCCCAATCCAGGTGATTGATGCAGTCGGGACTCTCATAACTGTTGTGGACACCCTTCTTGTCACGCAGCATCTCCTCGCCGCTGAGCATGAATGGTACACCCTGTGAAGTCATGACTACGGTCTGAGCCAGCAGGTCAAGGCGAATGAGCTCCTCGGTGGTGACCCCCTTGACGCTTGCGCGCAGGCGGTCAACAAGGCACATGTCGTCATGGCAGCTGACGTAGGCAATCATCTGGGTGGGCTCATTAGCGTAGGGTGCCTTGCTGTAGTTCACCTTGCTGTAGTCCACACCCGGGTGCTGGATAGCGCCCACGATACCAAACTTGAGGCTCTCCTCGTTGCCCTTCACACCGCCCAGGAAGGCAGCCTTGCTATTGCTGTCCCACGGGCCGCGCAACGCGTCGCGCATCTCGTCGCTGAAGGCGGCGATACCCGGCATCTTGTTGATGTTGGCCTTCATGGCCAGCTCTCCTGAGTAAGCGCAACTGCCGGCGCTCCATCCCTCGCCATAGATGAAGATGTCTTGAGGAACGGCTGTTCGGATGGCATTCATCGTCTCGATGTCATGCACACCCATCAGGTCAAATCGGAAGCCGTCGATGTGGTATTCATCCACCCAATATTTCACGCTTTCAACCATGAAATTGCGCATACCTTCACGCTCGCTGGCCGTCTCGTTACCGCAACCGCTGCCGTTACTGTAAGAGCCGTCGGCGTTCTTGCGGTAGAAGTAGTCGGGACGTGTCAGCTGGAAGTTGCTCTCGTCAATATTCCAAGTGTGGTTGTACACCACGTCGAGGATAATTTTAATTCCAGCATTATGGAGTGCCTGAACCATCTGTTTGAACTCGTTGATACGCACCTCGGGCTTGTAAGGGTCGGTAGAGTAGCCGCCCTCGGGCACGTTGTAGTTCACCGGGTCATAGCCCCAGTTGTACTGCGGTTCATTCAGTCGGGTCTCATTCACCGAGGCATAATCAAACGACGGCAGGATGTGCACCGCGTTCACGCCTAGCGCCTTCAGGTGCTCGATGGCGCGAGGCTCGGTCAAGGCAAGGAATTTTCCCTTGTTGATAAATCCACCCGACTCATCTATCGAGAAATCACGGTGGTGCATCTCGTAAAGGATCAGGTCCTTGGCTGCAATGCTGGGCCGCTTGTCGGCTTGCCAGCCGGCAGGATTGGTTGCCCCCATATCGATGATGGCGCCTCGCTTGCCATTCACGCCCACGGCAGTGGCCCAAATACCCGGACACTCGCCACGGAACTTGCCGCCATATTTCACGTCAAAGGTGTAGAACTTGCCTTTCAGGTCGCCCTTGACGGTAGCCTGCCACATGCCAGCCTTGTCGCGCTTCATGTTGACGGTCTTGACGGGTTTGCCGCCCAGTCCGTCCTTGTAGATGCGCAGTTTTACTTGCTGGGCATCATCGTTGGTCTCAACAGAAAAAGCGCTCGCGCTGGGGCTATAGTTGACCCCAGTGCGTGCGCTGATGGATTGTGGTACGAGTAATGCCATGATTATCGTGACCAGTAAAATGAGTTTTTTCATTATCGTCCGCTTTGAGAGATAAGGTCTTTCAGGCGGCCGTTGAACTCGTCGGCCTTCATCAGTTGCTCGATGGTCATGTGCATGCGGTAGCGCCAGTAGTGGCGGGGATTGGCGGGGATGTTGATGCGCTCGGCATCAGCATCGGCCAGGCGCAGTTTCTCATCGATAGCGAGCCAATCCTGCAATGAGAGCAGGCAAAGCATCGACGGACAGGTGAGATGGGCGCGCACGATGTCGTCGGCCAACCAACCGGGCAGCGGATGAGGAGCGGCGTCTCCTCTCCACAGTGCCGAGTTGTAGTACTCCTGGGTGCGGTCCCAGTCCTCGTCCCACCATTGCCTCAACGTGGGCATATCGTGGGTCGAGATGGTGGCCACGCTGCGATAAGGATTGGCGTTCAGGTTGCCGAACTTGATGTGGTTGTCCTTGGGCATCGACTGGATCTCGAGGCTCAGGATACGTAACTCGTTCATTACCCATGCCACACAATCGGGCACCATGCCCAAGTCCTCGGCACACACGAGCATGCGGGTTGCCTGCACCAGTTTGGGCAGTTTCTTCATCGCCTCGTGGTACCAGAAGTCGTTGTTGCGGTGGTAGAAATACTCGTTATAGAGCTTGTTGAAGGCAGCCTTGTCGTTATCGTAGAGTGCCTCATAGACAAAGTCGAACTGCACCGAGATGCGCGGGTGGTACAGGGCGGGATTCTTGCGGTCACGCACGAATAGCACGTCGCTGATGAGGGCATACAAGCCATCGCGTATCCACAGGTCATCCTCGCTGTTCTTACCAAGGAAAGCTGCTTCCACCTTGCGCTGGGTGTCATACTCGGGTTTCATGCGGTAGATGTCGTCATGCACGCGCTCGACATATTTCTCACGCACGGTGTCGGCCCACTTGCCAAAGACGCGGTCCAGTACCCAGTCGGCAATGAAGGGCTTGGTCATCAGCTCTTCCTGGAAATTCAGGCCGTAGCTCCGGATTTCCTGGGCGCTCATACCCTGTGAGGGAGAGAACTGGCCAAGCAATCCATGTACGGCGTCGATGGGAATCTCCCAAATGCGGAAGAAGCCTAGCACGTGGTCGATGCGGTAAGCGTCAAAGTACTGTGACATCTTGCGGAAACGCTTTACCCACCACTGGCAGCCATCAGCAAGCATCACGTCCCAGTTATAGGTTGGGAAGCCCCAATTCTGGCCGTTGGTCGAGAATGCATCGGGTGGAGCACCCGCCTGGCCATTGAGGTTGAAGTACTTGGGCTCTACCCATGCCTCAACGCTGTCGCGGCTGATGCCGATGGGGATGTCACCCTTGAGGATGACGTGCTTGCCCTGGGCATACTCATGGGCACCACGCATCTGTTTGTCGAGGTAGAACTGCACATAGTACCACAGGCTTGCCTCCTTGTACAGCTTGGTGCGGGGATTGGCCATGGCAGCGCGCTCCTCTTTATCGAGCGTGTGGTGGTCGGGCCACTGGCTGAAACTTGCCGTGCCATACAGGTCGCGGTAGTGGCTGAAGGCAGCATAGGGTACCAGCCAATCCTCGTTGGCGGTAAAGAATGCCTTGAACTCATCGCTCTTGAGCACCTGAGAGCCCTCCTGCTCAAACAACAGCTTCATGTACTCGCGCTTGGCGTTGTTCACACGCTCATAGTCGATCTGCGGCAGCGCGTTCAGTTCCTTGCGCAATTTCTCAAACTCGGCGGCACGTTTCTTGTCGGCCAGTTTGGGAAGCTGACGCAAATCCATGTATTGCGGATGCAGGGCATAAATGCTGATGCTGTTGTAAGGGTAGCTGTCGCTCCAGGTGTGGGTGATGGTGGTGTCGTTAATGGGCAACACCTGCAGGGCGCGCTGTCCCGTGCTGGCTACCCAGTCCACCATGAGCTTGAGGTCGCCAAAGTCGCCCACGCCGAAGCTGCCCTCGCTGCGCAACGAGAAGATGGGAACCACAGTTCCGGCCAACTTGATGGGGTAGAGCGGGAAATAAGCCTGCTGCAGCTCATAGACGATGTGCTCTCCGTCCTTGACAACGGGTAGCAGAACCGTGCGGTTGTCGCCTGTCTCCCAAATGACGGGTTTACCCTTGCCGCCCACAATGACAAACTTAAACTCAATCATCGCTTTCTTGAATGCGTTAGCATCAAGAGTGATGACCCACTCGTTGTGGTTGTGCTCGGTCATCTTGAGGGCCTTGGCCTCGTTCCAGTCGCCTAAGGCGGGCTCGTTGCCTACAACGCCCAGAGTCTCGCCCGTGCCTAGCTGCGGTGCACGCACCTTGAGTTGAACGCAAGTCGCAAATTTGGCCTTGGCCATCGCCTGATGCTTGCGCAGGGCTACACAGTCGGTAAATGCCGAACTGTAGAGGTAGCTGTCGTCGGGCAGGTCGTTCCAATGGTCATAGGTGATGTATTTTGTTGCCTTGGAGGCATTTAGGTCCAGACGATGGGGAATGACCATCCACTCGTGTCGCACCTCCTTGCCGTCACGCTCAATGTTATAGTAATAATCGATTTGTCCTGCTTTGGCAGGAACATCGATGTCGCATTTCCATGATTTGTCGTTAGCGGGCTTCATGGCTTGGCGGACCACCTTGTCGGGTGCCGCACCGTCGATAATATTGAGCACGACGTTTTCACCGTAAACGGTGCTGTACTCTAGATTGAATCTTACTTTCATAGTCTCTAGTATTATATTTAGGGGATTTTTAGTTCTTGTGTTTCTTGTCCTCGATAATGAACACGCAAGCGGCACCCACGACGAGCAGGATACCTGCAAGGATAAGCATGTTGCCCTGAACGCTGTCCATGACATACTTCAGCAGGACGCCACCCAGTGCGGCAGCGACGATCTGCGGTATGCAGATGGTGCAGTTGAACAGACCCAACGCTGTGCCCATGCGGCTGCTGCCCTCAAAGGCGTTGGTCACCAGCGTGAAGGGCATGGCCAGCATGGCAGCCCAAGCGAAACCGATGAGGAAGTAGGGCACGAACAGCATGTACTGGTTGTGGATGTAGGGAACCATGGCAAAGCCGATACCACCAATGACAAGGCTCAAGGCGTAAGCCACCTTGAGATTCTTGAACTGAGGAAGAACGACGGCCCACAGCACACTGCCGATAGCTTGAACGGCGAAGAGGATGCCTACCCAGTTACCGGCAAGCTGATAACCCTCGCTAGACGCGTCGGTAGTGTTCCATACGGTATCAGCGATGGTGCCGTTGGTATAGGTCCACATGTACATGAAGGCAGCCCAGCAGAAGAACTGTACCAAGCCCACCTCAAAGAATACCTTGTAAGCGTGCTTTTTCTGAGCCGAGCTCATCTCGGTGCCAGTCTGCTCGCCTTGACCCTCAGCATTGGCGGCAGCGTTGAACTCGGCCATCTGCTGCGGGGTATATTCCTTCACATGGCTAATGGTGTAGATGACGCACAGGATAAGGATGGCTGCTCCCACATAGAAGGACCACTTCACGCTATCGGGAACGACGCCCTCGGGGGCCACATTGGCAATGCCGATGGCTGTGAACAGGAACGGGAAGATGTAGCCTACCAGCGAGCCTGCGTTGCACAGGAACGACTGGATTGAGTAGGCCTTGGCCTTCTGTTTCTCGTTGACCATATCGCCCACCATCATTTTGAAAGGCTGCATGGCCATGTTGATGCTCGTGTCGAGGAACATCAAGGCAATTAGGCCGAAAATCATTGCGCCAGAGATGGTCAGACCTAATGATCCAGCGTTAGGTAACAGGCACATCACGATGATTGCTGCCAGTGCACCAATCAGCAGATAAGGGATGCGGCGGCCCCATCGGCCCAGCCACGTCTTGTCACTGAAGTAGCCTACCAACGGCTGAACAACCATGCCCATCAATGGGGGCAGGATCCAAAAATAACTCAGGTTGTGCGGGTCGGCGCCCAATGTCGCGAAAATGCGGCTAATGTTTGCACTCTGCAGTGCATAAGCGATTTGCACTCCAAAGAATCCAAAGCTGATGTTCCACAGCTGGTTGAATTTCAAATCCGGTTTAGTTCTCATAATGATATATTTTTAAGTGTTAAGTGATAATTTCGTCGGTAAATTGGGTTAGCACCTACAAAAATAACAAAATATCTCCCAAAATTATTATGAATAATGTATTAAGGGCTGAAAAAATCAATGCAACCGATTGCATTACTAAGCATGAGGCACTAGTGGGCAGCCAATCTTGTGTTGAGATGTGAGTATGTGAATAATTGGTCCGATGGGATTTTGGTGGTGTGGAAGTAAATATGTACCTTTGCGGGCTGAAAATAATTAAAACTAGATAAAGACATGTCATTACAATGCGGAATCGTGGGCCTGCCCAATGTGGGTAAATCCACTCTGTTTAACTGTCTGTCGAATGCCAAGGCGCAGTCGGCCAACTTCCCGTTCTGCACCATCGAACCCAACGTGGGAGTGATTACGGTACCCGACGAGCGCCTCAATGAGCTCGCCAAACTGGTGAACCCGGCGCGCATTGTGCCCACTACGGTCGAGATTGTTGATATCGCAGGACTGGTCAAGGGCGCGAGCCGAGGCGAAGGCTTGGGTAACAAGTTCTTGGGGAACATCCGCGAGACCGATGCCATCATTCACGTGTTGCGCTGCTTTGACGATGACAACGTGACCCACGTTGACGGCACCGTCGATCCCGTGCGCGACAAGGAGGTCATCGACTTGGAGTTGCAGTTGCGCGACCTGGAAACCATCGAGAGCCGCATCAACCGCGTGCAGAAACAGGCCCAGACTGGAGGCGACCGCGAGGCCAAGGCCCAATATGAGGTCTTAAAGCGCTACAAGGAAGCCTTGGAGCAGGGTCGCAGTGCCCGCACGGTTGAACTCGTTAACAAGGACGAGGAGAAAATCGCTCACGAGCTGTTCCTGTTGACCAACAAGCCGGTGCTGTATGTGTGCAACGTCGATGACAAGAGTGCTGTGAACGGTAACGCCTATGTTGACGCCGTGCGCGAGGCCGTGAAGGACGAGAATGCCCAAATCCTGGTGGTTGCTGCCCAAACCGAGAGCGAGATCGCCGAGTTGGAGGATTATGAGGAGCGTCAGATGTTCTTGAGCGAGATCGGACTTGAGGAGAGTGGTGTGAACCGCATCATCAAGGCTGCTTATGCGCTGTTGAACCTGGAGACCTTCCTCACGGCTGGTCCCAAGGAGGTTCGCGCGTGGACTTTCCGTCGTGGCAGCAAGGCACCGCAGTGTGCTGGTGTCATCCACAGTGATTTTGAGCGTGGATTCATCCGTGCCGAGATTATCAAGTATGACGACTATATCCATTATGGCAGTGAAGCCGCTGTGAAAGAGGCTGGCAAGATGCACATCGAGGGTAAGGAGTATGTCATGCAGGACGGCGACATTGTGGTCTTCCGTTTCAATGTCTAATGACTGACTCCCTTTTGAAGTAGTTGGGTAAGCATCTGAAAAATGGCTAAACGAGTACTCCTGGTCAATAAGTTCTATTATCCTCGTGGCGGCGATTGCATCGTTGTCATGAATACCGAGGCGCTGCTCCGTGAAAACGGTGTGGATGCCCAGGTGTTTGCTATGGAGTATTCCCAAAATCGTCCTGCCAAGTTCAAGGAGCAGTTTGCCAGCCGAGTGGACTTTAGCGGCAGTTTTGCCAACCTGTGGCGTGCTTTGAGGCGCACCCTAGGCATGGACGATGTGCGCCAGAGCTTTGCGGCCGTTCTCGACGAGTTCCGTCCCGATGTGGTTCATCTGCACAACATTCACAGCTATCTCTCGCCCGTGGTGGGCCAGATCGCTCATCAACGCGGCATCCGCGTCGTGTGGACCCTGCACGATTACAAGCTGTTGTGTCCCCGATATGACTGCCTGTTGAATGGCAAGCCCTGTGAGCAATGTATCACAGGTAGCAAGAATGGTGTCCTTGAACACCGATGCATGAAGGGGTCGTTCCCTGCCAGCGCAGTGGCAAAGATGGAGGCGCTGAAATGGAATCGCCGTGTCCTGGAGCAAAACACCGATCTTTTCGTCTGCCCCAGCCAGTTCATGGCCAGCATGATGAAAAAGGGTGGATTTGACCCTTCAAAAACGGTTGTGCTCAACAATTTCCTTGATCCTGTCAAACTTCAACAATACCAGTCGTTGAGCGATGGCGTTCAGCGTGAGGACTATTACTGCTATGTGGGCAGGCTGTCATCTGAGAAAGGTATTGAAGACTTGTTGGCGGTTGCGTCGCGTCTGCCTTACAAACTCAAGGTCGCAGGCGGTGGACCCTTGGAGCCAAGTTTGCGCATCAAGTATGCTGGCAATGCAAATATCGAGTTCCTGGGCATCATCGACGCTGTCGATGTCGCTAAATTGCTTGCCGGAGCGCGTTTCAGCATTGCTCCGTCGCAGTGCTACGATAACAATCCGTTGAGTGTGGTAGAGTCGTTGTGCGCCGGCACCCCAGTCGCCGGTTCTCACATCGGTGGCATCCCCGAGTTGATTGCCGATGGCTGCGGCCTCACTTTCACACCTTTTGATCAAGATGCGATAGCAACAGCCATTGAACAGGCGATGTCCCGTGAATGGAATCATGCCGAGGTAGCCCGTCAAGCCCTCGACAAGTTCGGTCCCCAGACCCACTTGAACGTGCTGACCAAGGAAATCTATGGTTTTTGATTTCATTTTTCGTTTTTTTTTGTCATGTTTGCACAATATTTCACAACTCATCTAGTTTATTAGTTGTAATAGCTTATTGACGATAGCGATGAAGAACGTGATTCAGGGTAGTCTGATCACGACTTTCAGGTGCAATGCCCAGTGTAACATGTGCAACATCTGGAAGTTCCAGACAAACCCGAATGAAGAAATAGATGCCTCCTACTATGAGAAACTGCCCGCGGGGTTGAGAATCAACATCACGGGTGGTGAGCCTACGTTGCGTAAGGACATCGACAAAATTTTTGAAATTCTTTATCCTAAATCTCGACTTCTTGAGCTCAGCACCAACGGTTACAACACCCAAAAGATCGTTGAGCTGGCTAACAAATATCCTAACATTCTCATTCGCGTCAGTGTCGAGGGTCTGCCCAAGATCAATGATGCCAAGCGCGGCATCAAGGACGGTTTTGACCATGCCCTGCGCACCATGTTGGAGTTGAAGAAGACCAAGTGCAAAAACATCGGCTTCTCGGTGGTGATCTCGCCCGATAATTACATGGACCTGCTCCACCTCTACGACTTGTGTGTCGCACTCGATGTGGAACTTGGCAACTCGGCGGTTCATAATTCATGGTACTTCCACAAGGAGGATAATCAGATTGAGAGCGAGGAAGCCCTGCGCCAGCACGAGCTATTCGTCAAGGCATTGCTCACCAGCAAGCGCCGCCACTTCAAGGACCGCTTGAAGGACTATGGCCGTGCCTATTTTAACCGTTCTATTCACCGCCGCCTGCGTGGTGACACCGACGAGTATCGTCCACCCTGCGGCGCGTTGAGCGACTTTTTCTTCATTGACCCGTGGGGTAACGTCACCCCCTGCAACGGCAGTGGCGAGGAGTGGAAGATGGGCAACATCAAGGAAGATACCTTAGAAAACATCCTGGCCAGTGATAAAGCCAAGGCTGCGATGGAGAAAGTGCGCAACTGCAAGCGCAACTGTACCTTTATTGTCACCGAGCGTCACGACATGGTGCGCCGTCCGTGGGTGCCCATCATGTGGATTATCAAGAACAAGTGGCGCACATTCAAGGGAAAAGACATCTGCTGGGACTAACTCTTTCTAGTTAATAGTTAACAGTTAATAGTTGGGCATCCGCATTCAACTTTCAACTTTAACCCTTAATCTTTAAACTGAAAATGAAGACGGTAGCGGTAATCGGCACGCGCGGATTCCCTGGTATCCAGGGCGGTGTCGAGGCTCATAGCTATCACCTTTATACCCGCATGAGTGACGTGCACGTCAGGTTGTACCGCCGCCGTGCATATCTCACCGCACAATCCGCTCACACCTTTCCCAACATCGAGTACATTGACTTGCCCTCGACGCGTGTCAAGGGCTTTGAGGCGGTGTGGCACACGCTGCTGAGCGTGTTTCACATCCTTTTTCATCGCCCCGACGTGGTTCACATCCACAACATCGGGCCTGGCATGTTCGCACCGTTGCTACGCCTGTTTGGCTTGCCCGTGGTGCTGACTTACCACAGCCCTAATTATGAGCATGCCAAGTGGAGCGCTCCCGCCCGCTGGCTCTTGCGCCAGTGCGAGAAACTCTCTCTGCGGTTCAGCAACCGCGTCATATTTGTCAACAAGCATCAAATGGAGAAGTGCGGCGCGTTGGAAAAAAGTGTCTTTATCCCCAATGGTATCGATCCCGTCACTCGTAGCGAGAACACCTCGTTCCTGCAGAGCCATGGTATCCTCAAGGGCGAGTATCTGCTGGCTGTTGGGCGACTCACGCCCGAGAAAGGTCTGCAATACCTTGTCGAGGCGGCTAACCGCCTGCCCCAGGTCACTCAGGTGGTCATTGTCGGCGCCAGCGACCACGACGACAGTTACCGCAAGCTGCTCGAGCAGCTCGATAAGGGTCATAAAGTTATTTTTACCGGATTTACCACGGGTGACGACCTGAATCAACTTTACAGCCATGCCCGCGCCTTTGTGTTACCCTCGGTCAACGAAGGCTTCCCCATGGTGTTGCTCGAGGCGATGGCCCATGGCTTGCCCATCGTGTGCAGCGATATCCCCGGCACCCGCCAGGTGGATCTTCCCGAGCAGGACTATTTCGCCGTTGGTGATGCTGATGCCCTTGCTGCGACCCTATCTCGCCTGCTTGCTGGCCCTGTCGAACGACAGCATTACGACCTCAAACAATATGACTGGGACGACATCGCCCGTCAGGTTTTCAAGCAATACGACCTTGCTATTTCCTGAAAACTAACCGCTAGGAACTTACTCCCCATTCCCGTTATCTCCCCACTGGCTGTTGAGCCATGCAATTTTGCGGTGGATAAATGACTTGAAGTCGGCCTTTTGGATGTCGATGTCATATCGTGGCCAGATGACACAGTCGGCGGCAACGGCAGGTTTAATGGATTCCACAAACTCATCAGCAAAACTATCGATATCCAAGCCATTGAAGCCCGAGCCATAGAACTCACGCCAATGCTCCCGCAATACTTGCTGGAAATGTGGGAACTTAGCGATTTCTTCAATCCAACTAGAGTTGAAAACTGATGGTTGTTCATAGATGAAATTGTTGAATTCGGTATCTCCATAGATGGCCCAGCGCTGGAAGGCGCTACCGAAGTCCCACACGGGACCGAATACCAGCTTGGAATTGTCACCATAGCGCTTATACATGTAACAAGAGCCGGCAAAGCCTTCGATGTCATCCATGATCTCGCGCACGATGTAGTACATGGCCAGCGTGTCGATGTCGATATAGCGTTCCCACTCGGTACTGCTCTTGTCGTCGGTATAGATGGCAGCGTTGGTTTCTGAAAGGTATTGCTTGAGCCATTGCTCCTGGACATCGGAGAGCGCTTCGGGACATAGATAGGTGACCGCCATTGAGTCAGGCTGATTGAAACTGTCATATTTCTCAGCGATATAGACATGCACACCCGGATTGGGGTTATTATCAATTTCGAGCAACCAGCCGCCCGTAATCCTGTCGGGGTCGGTCTCATAATCTGCTTGCTCCTCAATGTTGACACGATGCTTTCCAGTGCGTATTTTCTCAGTGAGGAAATACAGACCCATGTATTTGCCGTTAATCACCAGCTCGACGGGCTCTTGGGCTGGGGTGTAAGGAAAACCGATGCGACGACTCAACTCAAAACCCATGGTGTTCTTGAGACGAGCCAAATAGTCATCATAATGAGCGAGCAACACAAAGTGGCGGTTTTTCGGCATGCCCATCAACGGTTCCTTGGTATCCAGTTTCAGGCGATAGGATTTCTTGGGATAATGCCTCCATGTGTAATTGCCGTGTCCCTTGATGAGGGTAGTCAACGGCGCATCGGGCGACCCGATGGACTCATAACCCTCAATGCCCATGTTGTCAAGCCACCACTCGGCTTGCAAGTAGTCTTCCTTTTCACGGCTGACGATGTCGCGACCTCCCTCGGTGTTGATGAACAGCACCGGAAGGGTCCCCGAGTAGGTCATTGTATCGACAGTGACAACACTATCGGTAGGTACGGGCGGCTCTGGAGGTGTGGGTGGCACTGGCTCGTCATTCTTGCAAGCCATCATTGCTAAAGTAAGAACTAGAAATGATATATAGTAAAAAGACTTGCCCATAATAGTATCAATAATATATTATGTTATCTAAATTTGGGTATTGTTCCAGACTGCTAAAGCTTTACAGATTTGTACCCCATTGGGTGTTGAGCCAGGCGACCTTCTTGTGGAATGAGGGACGGGTATACAGATTGAGCTTCAACGTGTTATTATGGCTGGAGTATTGTGGCCAGCGCACATAATCGTATTCACAGGCTTGCTCGATTTTGGCGGCAAACTCGTCTATATAAGCGTCCATCGTGGGGTATACTTCCTCATAGAACCGCTGCCAATGATAGCGTACCCTTTCTTGGAAATGTGGGTATTTGGCGATTTCTCCAATCCATTTGGCATGGCAGTAGCTGGGCAGGTTCTCATAAATGAAATCGTTGAACTCATAGGACGGGGTATAGCGCTGGAAAGAACTGCCGCAGTCCCACATCGGGCCGAAGATGAGTTTAGTGCTGTCGCCGCGTTGCTTGTGCATGAAACAGCTGCCCGAGAATGCCTCGGGGTTGTCCACCGCCTCCTGGACAAGATAAAAGACCGCCAGTGAATCGATGTCAATATACTGTTCCCAAGCATGGCTCAACGTGTCATTGCTATAAATGGAATCATTGGTCGCGTGTAGGAATGCGAAGATATACTCACGCTGGACATCGCTCATCACTTCGGGGGAATGGGACGTGAACTTGATGGTTTGTCCGTTGCCCTCGATGATCTTGATGCTCCCGGGTTCGCCATAATTGTCGATTTCGAGCAACCATCCCCCAGAAATCTTGTCGGGGTCGGTCTCGTTGTCGGCCTGTTCAATGATGTTCACGCGATCTTTATCAACCCTGATTTTCTCGGTCAGGAAGTAAAGGCCGATGTACTGCCCGTTGAGAACCACCTCGACGGGTTCCTGGAGCGGATTCCAAGCCATGTCCATCCGTCGCCCGATTTCAAAGGGCAGGGCATCGTTCATCTTCCCCATCCAGGTATCGGCATAGGCCAGCAGCGTCCAATGCTTATTGGACGGCATGCCCAGTACCGGGTGTTTCTGGTCAAACTTGAGCCTGTAAGGTTTTTTGTCCATATTGGTCCAAGTGGCATTGCCTCGCCCCTTGATTTGCATCCCCAGGGGCTCCTCAGACGACCCGAGGGACTCATAACCGTCGATGCCCATCGCGTCAAGCCACCAGTCGGCGTGCATGTAGTCTTCCCTCTCCTTGCTCACGATGTCGCGATAGCCCTCGGTGTTGATATACAGCACTGGTAGCGTTCCCGAGAAAGAGGGCATGGGTGGTAACTGCTTGCCCAGAATGGCATCAATCACCATGTTGATGTCGGCGATATTGATTTCCTTATCGGCGTTCACATCGGCGGCATAACTATAAAGAGAGTGGTAGGCAACCCCTTTCATCACCGAATCGGCCAGTGCATTCACATCGGCGATGTTCACTTCCCAGTCGCGGTTCACGTCTCCGCGGGGGCGCAATCCCGATTGGGCATGGGCAGCAAGGCTTGACATGGCCAGCACTGTCAATGCGCAAAATAAAAGGTATTTGTTTTTAAGTCTTATCATAATTGGGGTCTAGTGGAATTGTGAAATCATTTATACTCCAGTGGTTCAGAGGGGTAATTAAGTCCCCATTGCTGGTTGAGCCAGTCGATTTTGCAGTGAATAAATCGCCTGAAATCCTTCTTTTGGATCTCGATATCATACTGCGGCCAGCGAACGACATCGGCATAAAACGCCGGCTTAATCGATTCGACAAACTCATTGATGAATTCATCTATGTCCAATCCGTTGAAACCGCTCCTGTAAAACTCGCGCCAATGCTGCATTACCACTCGCTGGAAATGGGGATATTTGGCAATTTCCTCTATCCAGTGGTTGGCAAAGTCGGTGGGTTGCTCATAGATGAAATGAGAGAAACTGACGTCACCATAGATGGCCCATCGCTGGAACGCGTTGCCAAAGTCCCACACAGGTCCAAAAATGAGCTTGGTGGAGTCCCCGCGATGCTTATACATGTAGCAACTGCCCGCAAAATACTCCAGGTCATCCATGATTTCGCCCACGATGTAGAACATCGCCAGCGTGTCGATGTCAATATACTTTTCCCATTCCCTGCTGGTCTTATTGTCGGTATAGATGGCATTGTTTGCCTTTTGAATATAGTTTCTGATATAATTCTCCTGTTGCCAAGATAGAATCTCTGGCGATTCAGGAGTGACCGCAAGCCAAATGTCGTTTTCCTGCAGCTCGACAAAGTACATGGTATTGTCCTCATGCACATTGGTAATCTCAAGCAGCCAGCCACCCGTGATAGTTTCGGGGTCGGTTTCCATGTCATTTTGCTCCTCGATATTGACACGGTGCTTGTCCACCCTGATTTTCTCGGTGAGGAAATACAACCCGATATACTGGCCATTGAGCACGACCTCGACCGGTTCTTGGGCAGGCGTGTAGGCCAACCCGATGCGGCGGCTCAGCTCAAAGCCCATCGTGTTCTTGAGGCGAGCCAAATAGTCGTCAGGGTGAGCCTGCAGGCAAAAGTGGCGGTTGCTGTGCATCCCCATCAACGGCTGCTTTTCATCGAGCTTGAGGCGGTAGGATTTCTTGTCATAGTGCGACCAGGTGAAGTTGCCACGGCCCTTGATCTGCATCCCCAGCGGTTCCTCGGGGGACCCGATGGAATCATAGTTGTCGATGCCCATCGCGTCGAGCCACCACTGCGCCTGCAGGTATTCTTCCTTGCTCACGATGTCTTGATACCCCTCGGTGTTGATATAGAGCACGGGCAGAGTTCCCGAGAACGAGGGCATGGGAGACAATTGTTTGCCCAGAATGGCATCGATCGCCATGTTGATGTCGGCGATATTGATTTCCTTATCGCCGTTCACATCGGCGGCATAGCTATAAAGAGCGTGGTAGGCTGCTCCCTTCATCACCGAGTCGACCAGTGCATTCACATCAGCAATGTTCACTTCCCAATCACAGTTCACGTCTCCGCGTGGGCGTAGCCCCGACTGGGCCTGTGTCACGAGCCCGGTCATGGTACATAAAACGAGAACGATGAGTGCTATGTTTTTTTTCATGACATTATTCTGGTAAGCGGGGAAAAGATCCGGTCCTTGAAGAAAATGAACGGGCTGAGGCGCAGGCGGTCACACAACCAGGCACAGGCCAGGCAGCAGACCACCACAAACGCCACCGCTATAACCGCGAATGAGATAGCCGTGGGGTCAAAGGCGAAATAAGGCGCTACCACCTTGGTGACAAGCGTGAAGATGGGCGAGAACACCACGATGGCAAGTGAGTTGCGACCCAGACAGCACAATGAGCTGCGAACGACAGCACCGCAATAGGGATAAAGGGCCAGCAACAGGCTCATCATGAGCACAGTGATGGCTACGCCGGCCAGTGACCCGTTATGGAAGTTCTCGCGTGAGGCGAATAGCACGATCAAGGGCAGGATCGCTATGAATGACGGTGTGATTACTTTTGTCAAGGAGTTGCCGCTGCGCATGACCGCTAAGCCCAACAGGAAATAAATGACATAATCCCAGTTGAGTCCCTCGATGACCAGCGACAGCCCATACAGCACCAGTCCCGTCAATGCCAGTCCCGAAATGCCTTTAAGGCGAAGCAGACGGTAAACGATGTAATAGATAATGGTGCTGATGACCAGCGTGTGGAGGTACCAGTAGGGGCCGGTGGGCTGCGTCGCGATGCGCGTCACGAAATCCAGTGGCGTGAGGCGCTCAATGGCGTTGTGTGCATGGAGGGCGTTGCCCATGAAGTACTGCAAGAGAATGTAAAGCGCCTCGAACAGCAGGTAGGGGACCAGGATGCGCAACAGGCTCTTACCGAAAGAGCGCGGCTCCTTTTCCACGTTGGCCAAATAGCCCGAGATGATGAGAAATGCCGACATATGGAACGTGTACACCGCCTCGCGCAGCACGGGATAGGTCTCCTCGATCAGGGCGAGGTGAAACAAGACCATCAACACGATGAAGATGCCCTTGAGATAATCTAGCTGGTGTATACGTTCATTAGCCATTGGCGATGGTGTTAACGGTTATATCTATTGTGGCCTATTTTGCGTTTGCGAGCGTTAGTGACGTTCTTTAACAGTTCTTTCTCGTTAGCCACGCCGTGGAAGACATTGTATTTCACCTCCAGGCGGTCAAAGCGATAATTCTTGGTCGAACTTTTTGACCAATGAGTCATGAATTGGCCGTTGCCGCCGTTCACCGTGACATCATTGTTTTCAAACACGACCGAGCCGCTAGGTGCAAATTCCACAAGGAAGAAGTTCATGTTGCTGCTGCGGAACGTGTTGCTCTTGAAGTTGAGGTTCATTTTCTTGATCTTGTGGCTGTAGATGCGCGTGTCGCCCTCAAAAACGTTGTTGCTGGCGTTAAGAGTAAACAAGTCGGTGCCTTCGCCACCGCCCACATAGGCTACACTCTCAAGCCCCTTGCACACATTGTCGCGCAGCGTCACGTTGCCGCCCTCATACTGGCACCAGATGAGTCTCATGCCATAGGGTTTGCGGTTCTTGGGGTTGACGGTCACCTCGTTGAGCAGGTGATTGCCTAACACGCTCACGATGCCGCCTCGGGTCTGGAGGAACATGTATCCCGAGTCGTCATGATCGGTGAGTACCAGGTTCCTGTTGATGACCGTGTTGCCGTTGATGTGGATAGTGTCGCCACATGAACTCAGATCATGCACTTCGATGTCCTTGTGGTAGTACCTGTATTCGCGACCGATGTCGCCATTGATGATCTGGTTATTCTCGATGAAGATGTCCTTGTGATAATCGGCGGGGTCAAAACCGATGTACATGCAGCGCGTGGTGACATCGTTGATGAAGAACTTGTTGTTGCGCAGGTGGAAATTACGCGTTGTGCACTGGTCTTTGCTTAGCTTGTGGTCGGTCATCAGGGTGAACAGCATGCCGCAGTTGGCCTCGGGATCCTTGTCCTTGCCGTTGTAACCGCCATAATAAAACTCGTTGTCCTCCACAAAGATGTCGGTGCGTCTGGCCGTGCCGCGGACATAACCGTTGGTCACATCAACCACGCGGTCATAGATGCCGAGGGTCTCGTCCTTGCCATACTTGTAGAACTTATTGCCCTTGACATTGATGTTGTGCATCTCGCCTCTTATCCACAATCCTCCACCATCGTTGCAGTTGTTGTAGTTGGATATGATATTGTTAGCAATGGTGACATTGGAGCACACACGCAGGTCGAAATTGGTAATCACGGCATTCTCCATATAGCTCTCGGTATTGTAAATGTTCACACGATTGGCATGGTAAATCTTCACGGCATGCCGTACTTCTTCTTCCCACCAGATGCCCTTGTGCTCCTTGAGCCTGAAGGTGACGTCACTGATGGAGACGGAAATAGGATTCCTCAAAGTGCCTGTAATGCGGAAATAGGTATCGTCGGTAAAAGACTTGAATCCCGACCTGTCGGTGCCATTGTCCAGCCAGATGACGGTCTTGCCACTGCCCTTTCCCTTGATGATGGCATGGCACTGGATCCTGACGGTGCCGCTGACGGTATAGGCTCCTTCGCCAAAGTTGAGCACCACTGTATCGTTGCGAGCCGCACGCCCACACTTCTCACGCAGTTGCTGGGTCAAGTCGCTGCGGGTGTCGGTGATAGCGATGTTGAAGGTCCTCGCATGTCCTGTCAAAGCAGCCATGCAGACCAGCACAACCAGACTCAAATATTTCATTACTCTTATCATAGCCAACAAATTTTATCGGTTAGACTGAATCGCAAAGATAGGGTTTATTTCCCAATCCACGAATTAAAAGTCCGCTAAAATACTGTCCACGAATTTAACCGCCTACGAATGGGGTTATTATTTCGTGGACTGGAGAATGGCGGTGAGGGCGGTGCGGAAGGCAGTGGTAGAGTATTGGTGTTCGTAGAGGGAACGGGTGCTGGCTGGGGACTGTAATGAGCTGGATATGGCAGCGGCAAGGGCTTCAGCTTCACCGGCAGGGAAAAACTCCACGCCTTGACAATCTTCACAAGTCTGACGGAAGAAGGGCAGGTCGCTGAGAACCATCGGCTTGTCAAAGTAGGAGGCAATGCTTGTCACACCGCTTTGAGTCGCCGAGATATAGGGGTAAACGACTACCGCTGCTCGTGAGAACAGATCGGCAACCTCACGGTCATCAACAAAACGATTGATCCAAATGACATTTTTTTCTTCGGCACTGCGCTCAAAGTAAATGTCCTGAGTACCTGCTATCACGAGTGGGCGGGACTGTAATTCAGGATGAGAGAGATAGGCGTCATAGAGCAGATGTACACCCTTGTAAAGGTGCAGGGTACCAAAGAACAGGATGTGGCCATCCTCGACCGACTTGAGTTCAGGCACCTTGTTGCCACCCCTCGCGATGTCGTCATTGACAAGGGTGGGAAAAGGAGCGTAATGGGACTCATGCTCGGGGAAAGACTGCTTGAGCAATTCCAATTGTGCAAGGCTGTTGGTCACCTTGTGGGGAGTATCTCGGAACAGCCGTCGTTGTGGACCGGCAATGATGAGACGATCCTTGAGGCCCTTGAAGACGTTACTGAACTTATAATCATGATAGACAGCATCGTGCACCGTGTAGAGCAACGGCACCGATTGTTGCAGTTTTTTTATACAGCCAGCAAGGATGAGTTCTCCCGTGAGCGAGTAAACCATATCGATAGCATGGCTGGAAATGAGCTGCCTGATGGCTCGCTTGACATTGGCGGGATGGAAGCGGAATAAGGCCTTGAACACCTTGGATGTGGGATAGTCAATCCAGCTGAAGGCACTTGCCGGGATGTCGGGGAACGCGTCGTTATCGGCACCATGTCGGGTCACGATGAGCACATGGTCATCTTCCTGCCACATGGTATTGATGATGGTGCGGGCATACGGCCTCATACCTGGCGCATCATATTCGGTAGCAAGAAACAATATGTGACGCCTGGACGAACTCATGAGGATTGATCGGTTACGGGTTCTTCTTGGGTAGCCTCATCTGATGCCTCCTTGGGCTCCTGCTCTGCCGCTTCTTCTGCATTCCTGCGCCGGCGGGCAGCCTCGACAGATTCAAACTCGGGATGTACCTCAAGTGGATAATGGCGGTTAAGCGACAAAGCGATGAACATGAGCGAGAGGTTGAGCATATTGGGTGTCAACGGAGCCCAGTCACTGCTGCCCTGTATCAACTGGCAACAGACGATGCCCAATCCAGTAATGTTGATGATGTTAAAGTAACGGTTATTCGAGACTTTGGTCCTTCTTTTGAATGTTGCTATATAGTATATGACGAAAGCCATGATGGGCAGATACCCGATGAGTCCTAACTCCACAATCATGATAATCCAGATATTGTGGATGGGTGTGATGAAGAAGTACTCTTCGGGGCGCCACATGTTGGACATATCAAACACCTGTTCGAAGATGACAGCCGACGTGTTCTCAGTCAGATAGAACAAATGATTGTTCATGCTCACTCCCACCAAGGGGTGATCCATGAAAATCTCATAACCACAATAGTAGTGCATGAGACGTGAAGTGGTCATTTCGTCCAAGTTCTCCACATCACTGAAGAGAAAGTTCAAAGGACCAGAGAGCAGCAAGGCTACCAAGATACCAACTGGCACGATGCCCTTGAGAAAACTCTGAAAACTGATCAATTTGTAACGACGATAGACGTAGAACACAACGACAGCTACCAGAGCCATAAATGAGGCAAGCAGGGCACTACGGCTGGCACTCAATACGATAACGACCAACGCCATTCCCGCCAGGATTGCACTCTCGCGACGTCTGAAGTTAGTGATAAAGCAAGCTACAAAGAAGGTGAAATAGTAGGAAGCATAGGTACCGAGCACATTGGGATGGCCCATCGTACCCACAGCACCCACTCGCTCCTCGCTACGTGTCGCGGCATCGCTGTCAAACAGTTTCACTACGCTTTCCATTCCCAGAACGGGGTAGCATATAGACAGGAAGAAATGTAGCACCACTGTCGCCGCCAGCCCCATATAGATGCCCCTGACCACGGTCTTCACCGAGAAACAGTTGGCAAACAAATAGATGAAGATGGCGAAAGACATAAAATATATCACCGCAATAATGGTGTGAATACGCGAGACGCTGAACGGGTTCGCCAACGTGTAGGCAGCATAGATGACGAATATCGCCATCAAGATTAGCTTGGGACGTCTGATGCGCCATGATTTCTCAACGGCTATAATCCACAACAACAAGAAGGACATGATATAGAAAGGCCAGATGCCTCCAACGGGGCCAAAAGAGCCGCCCAGGCTTACCTCGGAGCCGGCATTGACATAGGGCAAATACAAGCGGGCAAAACAGCAGGACAGGGTATAGACCGCAATGATAATCTCATAGACGCGGCTCTTAGTCATACGGCTTCCCTCGCGGACTGCGAAAAACAGCAGTGCGCAGCCTAGGACAACCAATATGAGGATCCTATCCATGCGTCAATATCCCTCGTTCTGTTCTACGGTTCAGTCCTTGTCCTTGGTATTGCCGATGCCGTAGCCGTAAGTATTGTCGTTGCTGGGCTTGGTGTCGTTCAGCACGACGCACATATTCTTGAGCTGCTTGTTGGCGGCAATGCGGTTCATGAACTTGATGAGGCTGCGCTTGGTGTAGTTAGCGCGGGTGACATAGACCGTCGCGTTACTGTACTTGTCCAGGGCAAAGCTGTCGCTCACCTGGGCCACAGGTGCCGAGTCTACGATAATGACATCATACTGCTCGCGCAAGTCGCGGAACATGTCTTTCACGCGGTCGCCAAGCAGCAATTCCGACGGGTTGGGCGGGATAGCACCGCCAACGAATACGTCCAAGCCCTTGACTTCCTTGCACGGTTGCGCAATCTGCTCGAGGGTGACATTGCCTTGTGAAAGATAGGACGTCACACCGGGCATCTCGTTGAGGTCAAGCATCTGGGCCAACTTGGGATTGCGGATGTCCATGCCCACGAGAGCCACTCGCTTACCAAGCAGGGCAAACGATGAAGCAATGTTGGTGCTGATGAACGACTTGCCCTCGCCACTGATACTACTGGTAACCAGGATGACCTTGTCCTCCTCCTTGTTGAGCAGAAACTGCAGGTTGTTGCGGATGTAGCGGAACAGCTCGACAATAGATGACGACTTGCCGTCCTTGACCACAAGTGGAGTCTTGTGGCGGTTGTGGTGAATATGGCCGATGAAGGGCACCTGGGTAATCTCCTCCAGTTCTTCCTGGTTGGCAAACTTGGTGGTGAACAGGTCCTTCATGTAAACCAGCAGCAGAGGCAGCAGCAAACCTGCCAGCAAAGCCACAGCAAGAGCCATCATCTTGTTAGGACTGATGGGGGTATTCTGAGCATAGGCATGATCTACAATCTTGCCCTTAGGCGTAGTGGCTGCCAGAACAAGCGAGTTCTCCTCGCGTTTCTGTAACAGGAAGGTGTAGAGGGTATTCTGGATACCTTGCTGGCGGTAAAGCTCACGGGATTCGCGCTCGATTGAAGGCAGCTTGCCCATCTCGCCCGATGCCTGGTTTGCCTGACTGTACATCTTCTTGAGCTGTATGTCCACACCCCTAATCGACGAGTTGAGTCCGTTGAGCACATTGTGGTGCATGGTCTCTATCTGCTGGTCAAGTTGCTTGAGCGCCATGTTATCGTCCTTGGCCGACAGTTCAAGTTCCTGCCTTTTGGCCAGCAGGTTGTTGTAAGCCTTGATAGAGCCCGACGCAGCACTTGAATCCACGTCAAAGGGGATATAGGAGTGCTTGTTGGCGGGGTTGGTGACAAAGTCCTTCACCATGCCCAAGAGCTGCTTGTTGGTCTCCAGCTTAATGATGGCACGGTCAGCCATCTCCTGCTTAGCCATGGAGGTCTTGAGCTGCAGCTCGGCATCCGAGATATTGTTGTTGCGCTTGTAGGCTTCAATGTCGGCTTCACTGCCAGCCAGGCCCTTGTAGATGAGTGCCAGACGCTCGTCAATGAACTTGGCGGTATTGATGGCTTCCTCGTCCTTCTCACGCTGTCCACGCTCGTTGTACAGGTCCATGAGCCTGTTGAGGATGTCGATGCCTCGTGTCTTATTGGTCTCGGCTATCGAGAGGTTGATGCCGTTGGACTTCTTGGTGGCGAGTTTGATCTGGATGCGACGGTTCAACTGTTCGCCACGGAACTGGTTGCCATACAGGCTTGCTGTGATGTGATGGGGCTTGCCTGGCTTGAAACCCTCAGACGCTTGGAAGGCGAACACGCCGAACGGAGTCTTGACGGTGACCGGCAGCGTAGCGTCCTTGATATCAACCATCTTTTTCTTGCGGAACTTGGACTCTATATCCACCAGTCCATCCTTGTCGACGTCAATCTTGAACTTCAAGGAGGTCGTCAAGGTATCGAAGAATTCCTCGGGTGCCACAATCTCGACCGGCGAACTGTTGTAGTGGTCACGCTCGGCCTTGAACCAGCCCTTGTCCTCGATATAAGAGCGGTTGAGCTTGAGCTGCTTAACCACCTGTGTGCACAGTTCCTGTGACGAGAATACAACCATCTCATCATCCACCTTGCTGCCCTGCCCCATGAGTTTCATGCTCTTGAGGAGGTTGGTTCCGGCGCCGCCGCTATTATCATCCTGGGAAATGAGAACGACCGACTTGACATTATAAACACGTTGGGCGGACCTCAGGTAGAGGAACGCCAACGAGATGCAAGCGACGAGCGACAGCAGGAACAGCCACCAGTAACGTTTATACTTGCGGACGAATGCACTGAAGTCAATAATCTGCTCCTCTTGCTGAGCAGTGGGAGGTGTATTGAATTTTGCCATGTCAGATTCTTAATAAATTATCTTGCGAGAGCGATGACGAGAGATGCGACTACCGACACACTGCTCACGATGGTCGAGATGACCGAGAGCTTGAAAGCATTGTTCTGGTTATACTTGGAATTGTCGATGCGGATCTGGTTAGGTTCCACATACACGACATCATTCTGCTGCATGTAGAAGTAGGGAGAGCTGAAGACTTCGCTGTTTGTCAGGTCCAGGCGGTGATAAGTGCGCTGGTTCCCCTCGGTGCGGATGACATAGACGCGGTCACGTTTGCCATACTCGGTGAGGTCGCCACACGCTGCCAGAGCGTCGAGCACAGTGAAGCACTGCTGCCCGGTGACCACACGGTGAGGATTGTGCACCTCGCCCAGCACGTCAATACCGAAGTTGACAATCTCGACGCGAACGAACGGGTCCTTCACATCCTTGGCCACCAGCTCAGTAATACACTCCCTCACCTCCTCGGTGGTCTTGCCACCGACAGCGATGCGTCCCAGCTTGGGCATCATGATGAAGCCCTGGCTATCGACCAGATAGGTCTGGGAGCGGGGATTTGTTGCCGTGAGAATAGCGGAACGGGTAGCGGGATTGTTCATCGGCACGTTATAAACGGCAGTAGCCTCGGGGACAGCCGATGTCACCGAGATGACCAGCTCGTCATCGGGCTGTAGCCTGACAGGGTAATTGCCCTGCACATTGGGCAAAACACCACTGGCCGCATCACCCAAATTATGGAAATAGGCGAGCGAGTTATCCTTAGACGAAGTACATGACAACAGCGTGACCGCTGCAATCATCACGATAAGAAATCTTGATTTCATAACGGTATAACAATATTGTTTTTACCCTATAAACGAGGATAGCGGGGATTTATTTTGTATCCCTGT
>JAEEGK010003790.1_pt1 | contig 37456 bp, 17 predicted proteins | sample 8958771 | NCBI WGS metagenome assembly JAEEGK01 (sample SAMN16246547, study PRJNA631951) | gut metagenome | biome: gut microbiome; feature: rumen; material: SC-attached | host: Bos | place: Iran: Karaj | collected 2018-10
ACAATTACAAGGAAGTTTAGATAAATTAAAAGAAAAAACAAATAATATTAAAAAAGAAGGAGAAGAAAAAAATAAAGAAATAAATGAATTAAATGATAAATTAAAAGATCAAGATAAAATTTTAAAAGAACAAGAAAAAATGAAAAAGATATTTTCTAATTTAAAAAAAAATGATGCAAAATTAAATAATGAAGAAAATAAATTAATTAAAGAAATAAATAATTTAGAAAAAATAAATCAACAATATGAACAAGAAAATAAAATTTATGAAAAAGAAATAGAAAATTTAAAACAAAAAGTAAAAATAAAAAATGAACTTCAAGAAAAGGTAAAAAAAATGATGGAAGAAATAGAAATATTAACTATTAAAGGAAAAAACAATATAGAAGAAAGTAAAGAAAAGGGAAAAAAATTAGAAGAAGAAATTGAAAAGAATAATAAAGAAAAAGAAAAATTTAATAAAGAAATAGAAGAAAATAAAATAAATAATGCTAATTTAAAAAATAAATTAAATGAATTAAAAGAACAATTTAATAAATTAAAGGAAGAAAATGAAAAAAATAAAAAAGATTTAGAAGAAAAAAATAAATTAAATGAAGAAAAAGAAAAGAAAAAAGAAGAAGAAGAAGAAAAAGAAGAAATTAAAATAGATTATTCAAATGAAGAAGAATATATAAAAATGAAAGAAGAATTTAATAAAAAAATAAATGAATTAGAAGAAACAAAAAATAAATTAATTGCAGAAAATAATACATTAAAAAAACAAGAACAAGAAAACAAACAAAAGAAAAAAGAATATTTCGAAATGGAAGAAAAACTAAAAAAACTTCAAGAACAAATAAATTAATAAAAAAAATTTAAAAAAAAGGTATATAATATATAATAAATAAAATAAAAAAATTAATAAAAATATAAAAAAAAATATTTAAAATGATTTAAAATTAAATATAAATATAAAAAAAATGACTCACTTAGATAATGTAGATAAAGTATATGAATACGTTTTAAAAAAAGTATCAAGTCCCGAATTTAGAAATAAAATAAAAGATTTCATAGATGAAAATTGTTCTCATTTTTTAGATATTGAAGAAAATACATTTCAACAAGGTGGTTTATTTAATGAATTTATAATGTTAGTAGATAATCTTTTAGAAAAATTATGTAAAGATTCACAAATTACAGAAGAAATGTTTTTATTAGCTGCAAAAAAAGGATTAGAAGATGAAAAAAATAAAAAATATTTTGAACAATTAATCGCTTATAATAATTATAATTATTTTAAATCAATAATGACAAAAAGAAATTATCAAATTATTGCTTTAGTTGAAAAAGAAATGGAAAAAAAAGAAAAAAATAAAAAGTTAGTTGCTTCTAAAAAACAACTAAAAGAAATTATGGATAAAGAAATGCAACAAGCTATTAAAATGTCTTTGGCTTTAGAAGATGAAAAAAGAAGAATTGAAGCTATTGAAGAGGAAGATTTAAGAAGAGCTATTAAATTAAGTTTAGAAGAAGCAAATAAAAAATTTTTACCTGTACCTATTGATAAAAAAGATGAAAAAAAAGATATTAAAAAAGATGAAAAAAAAAATATTAAAAAAGACGAAATAAAGGATATTAAAAAAGAAAATAAAAAAGATGAAAAAAAAGATTTTAAAAAAAATGAAAAAAAAGATGATGATAATAAGAATAAATTTGTAAATAAAAGTAATATTGTAGGAAATGTTGGCATTAGTTTATCAAGTAATTTTAATACAGATAAAGGAAATCCTAATGTTAAAGAAGAATCTAAAATTAAATCATCTGGAAAGGGATTTGGTTCTCAAATTAATTCTTTAAAGTCACAATATGGTTTAGATGATGACGATAATAAAAATAAATCTAATCCAAATAAAAATAAACAAAGAAATTTTAAAGATATCAATGTTTCAGAAAATTTTGAAAATATTAACATTTCAAAAATTAAAAATAAAGATAACAATATTGATTCTAATAATAATATGAATAATCAAAATAATGATAATGATATAAATAATCCAAATAAAAATTATAAAAATAAAGATATAAATATTTCAAATAAAAATTATACTAATAATGATATAAATATTCCAAATAAAAATTATAATAATAATGATATAAATATTCCAAATAAAAATTATACTAATAATGATTTAAATAATCCAAATGACAATGATATAAATAATAGAAATAGAAATATTAATAATAATAATAAAGATATAATATATAACAAAAATGCATATGTTCCAATTTCACAACAAAAACCATCATCACAAATTTCTAAATTAAATCCAAATAAAAAATATACAAATACTGAAAATATCAAAAATGAAAATTTAACCCCAACACCAAAAGTAAATGACATTCCAATAAATAAAAAAGTAGAAAACAATCCAGTAACAAAAATAGAAATAAAACCAAATCAATATATAAATAAACCAAAAGAAGAAAAAAAAAGTGAACCAAAAATTGAAAAAAAAGAAAAAATAATAGATCCAATTTTTGATTCTTTATTAGATGATGAACAATTAAATCCAGAAACATATAATGTAAATATGGGAAAAGTAAATTTTGATTCAAATAAAAAAGAAGAAACAAAAAAAGAAAGTGCAGCAAGTATAATTAAAAAAAGTTTAGAAAATAATCAAAATCAATATAAAAAAAAGAATGAACCAATTAAAAATTCATTTTTTCAAAATTCTGATAAATTAAATACAATAAAAAAAGAAGAAGGTGGTTTATTTTCAAAATATGGAAATAAAGATTATATTAAAGGAAATTATACTGATTTAGAAAGTCAAGTTAATAAAAAAATTGGTTCTGTTATTGAAAAAAATGATGAAAATTATGAATTAGAAAAAAAAACTGATGAAATAGAAAAAGAAAGAAATAAAAAAATGCTCGAATATAGAGAAAAAATTTTACAAATGAAAAAAGAAGAAAGAGAAAAAAAAGCTCATGATTATTTAATTATGGAAAAACAAAATGATTAGATATTACAAATATATTATTTTCTAATTAAAATCAATTTAAAAATTTTTAAAAATAATATTTTTAAAATATCATTTTAATAATAAATAAAATAAAAAACAAATAAAAAAAAAAAAAAATTTTTTTTTTTTAAATTATAATTTTTATCAATAAAACATCATTTTAACATTTAAAAAAAATAAAACAAAAAAAAAAAAAAAAAAGCAATTTTTATTCATTTTTTTCCTCTTCTTTCTTTTCTTCTTTCCCTTCAACATTTCCAACATTACCTTGTCCTTGTTCTTCAACATCATGAGGTTCATCTTGATCTTCTTTAGTTAAAATATCATCAGGAATTTTAGGAAATTTCTGATAAGAAAAGGTATCTTTATTATTATCTTCAGCTTTCATTCCATAACCAAAATAAAAGAAATAACTTTCACCATTAACATAAACATTAACAGCTCCAGGCCATCTTAAACTTTTAACAGTAATAACAGAATAATTAAATTTATTTTCTTTTTGTTCAGCAGGATCAAAATCAGGATTATTTTCATCTAACATTTTAACATATGGATTAATATAAATATTATCTTCATAAAATTGTTCTAATTTCCATGGTAAAATTTGATAATAATCTTTACTTCCTTGGAAATTTGTAATAAGATATTTATCATTTTCACAAGGAGAAATTCTCTCATCAAAAGGATCTAAAGAAATAATTTTTTTTTTAAATTCTTCAGGATCAACACCTTCAGGAGGTTCTTCAATAATATGAGAAACTCTACCACATTTTAATATACCTGGAGGATAATGAATCCAATAATGAAGAGAAGTTAAATGTTCATTTGTAAATTTTTTAACTTTTTCTGTATTTAATGTAAATTGTTTATATTTATTTTCTTGATCTTCTATTATATAATGATTAATTGATGGTACTAATTTACTACCATGATAAATACGAGCTAATTGACATCTTAATAAATGTCTTTCTTCACCATCAAATGTTGGATTAGTATAAATTTTTCTATTTAAATTACCTGTAAAAATATATTTTATTATACGACTTTGAATAATTTGTCTTGGTTTAACATCTGGTAATTCAACCCATTTTTCATTTAAATTATTTGTTACAAAAAATGTATTTCTATTTATACCATCTTCTTTCCTTTTTTCCATATCATTCTCATATTGTGCATCAGCAGGAGGATCTATTTCAGTAGCTTCTACAATATAATAATCTTTTTCACTACAGAAAATTTTACCAAAAAAAGATACATTTCCATTAGGTAAAGTTGATGCTAAATTTCTTAAAGAATTATTTATTAATAATAATTCTTTTGTACTTAATCCAATTCCACTATATGATATTTTATTAAATAAATCAACGTAATCTGGAATGAAGTTTATACTACCTACTGCAGCAGCTTCACCTTCTCCTTCTTGTTTTGTTAATGTTGATAATAGTTTTTTCTCATTTTCATATAATTTTATGTCTTTTTTTTCTTCTTTTTTTTCTTTTTGAATGTATGAACCTTTTTCTTTTATTCTTAATGATATGTCTTCAAATAAGTCATTGTATTTTATGTCGTCGTTCATTAGTTTTTTTATTTCATACATTTTATTTAAGTGCTGGAATAAGTTTTTTTCTCCATCTTTTGATTTTATGTTTGAAAGGATTTTTGCTAATTTTGTATTTGAAGCAGTTATCATTTTTTTTAAATTATTTTTTTTTAAGTTTTTTTTATTAATTTTTATGTTTTTTATGGAATTTATTTTATTTTTAATTAGGTAATTAATTAATAAGAAAATGAATTTTTAATTTGTATTAAAAAAGTTTTTAATATTAATATTTATTTTTTTGAACTATAAATATATAAATTAAGAAATTTTTATAATAATGTAATTATATTTTTATAAATATTGGTTTTTATTAAATAATAAAAATCCTATGATTAAATCTTTAATTTTTTTATATAAATTAAATAATCTGGAATTGTTAAAAAATTAATCATCTTATAATATAAAAAAAATGGATTCTAGTAGAATAACAAAAGAAGAAAATGAATTTAATACATTAATTAATAATCTTAGAAATGAAAAAACTTTATTATCTTTAGAAAATATAATAGAATATATAAAATCAAATATAGAAAAATTTCTTCAAAATAAAATATTATCCTATAAATTATTAGATGAATTATTCTTTTTTTTACAAAATAATAATATATCAAAACCAACTCAAATAGACTTATATAAATATTTTATTGATTTATTTATATCAATGAAATTTAAGCCTGAAGATTTATTGAAATTGGATTTTTTATCAAATATTTTTTCTCAAAAATCAAATTTTTATACTCAATCAACTTCAAATAATTCATTAAACTCACTTCTAGAAACATATTATAATTTTTTTTTCCCAATTCAAGAAATAAAGGAATTTGAAAAAAATGATATTATTGATTATTTAGATGAAGAAGAAAATTATTATAATTGGACTCAAGGAGAAATAATATCAATAGATAATAATCAAATTCAAATTCAATTAGTAAATAATAAAAAAATAACATTAAATAAAAATTCATTTAAAATAAAACCAAAAAATACTTTTTCAAAAGATGATGAAATTGAATGGAGAAAAAATTTAAAAAAAGATGATTTATTAGATTGTTTAGATATAGGAAATAATTGGATGAGAAGTTATGTTTTCAGAAAATTCTCAAATGATATAACTGTTTGTTATCAATTAGAAAAAGATAATAAAAATATTGGTTATAATAATAAATTTAATAAAAGTTTTAATATTTATTCTCCTAAAATTAGAATGATTGATACAGAATCTTTTAATGTTAATTCTTTTCAACTTTATCCAAAATCTCCTTCTCAAAATACTGTTTTTAATGAACATAATATGCATATTCCTTTTAATAAGAATAATTATATTATTCCTTTGAGTGAAGATAAAAATTATTCTTTTGAATATATTTTAATTTGTAATTATTTAATGGAAAAAATAGTTGAAAAAGATTTTATTAATGAAAATTTGCCAATTGAATATTTTGTTAAAGTTATTGAATTTTTATCTTTATTTATTAAAAATTTATCAGTCCATTTTATGGAAGATTATATTCCTAATAAATTATTCCCTTCATTTATTAAAATTTTAACTGATTTTGGAAATGATAAAACAAAACAATTTTCAAAAGTTGAAATTGATAAATTATTTAAAAGAATAAGAGAATTAATGTTATTATCATATTATGATTTTGATATTGATGCAATAATTGGCCCTTTTGAAATCGATTTTGGGTATAATTGTTTTAAAAATAGTAATTTTTTTGAAAAAAAACTTATTGGATTAAATATCATTTATAATTCACTTTTTTCTAATTTAAATCAAGAAATTTCAAAAGAAAAAAAAACACAAATTTCAAAAATTTTATTAAGTGATAATAATGAAAATGATTCTCCCAATAATGGAAATGATATTATTGAATTATTATTCAATGATATGAATATTCATGTTGAATTACTAAAAAAAGGAGAAGAGATTTTTAAATATTTATTTCAATTTAATTTAATAGATCAAAATGTCATTGATAAAATATATACTTATATTTTATCAAATAAAAATAATAATAAAGATATTTTAAATTCTTTATATTTAATTTTAGAAGAAAATTCAAATGAAATGTCTTATAGAATATCAACTAGTATTATAAATAAAATTAAAACTATTAATTATGAACAATTAACTGAACAAGATATTATTTTATTAACTAGTATTACTTCAAAACTAAATAATTTTTCAACATTTAAAACAATAGCAACTGATGTTTTAAATTATTTATATAAATATATTATTGAATTTAAAAATGATAATAATTCAGTAATGATTAATTTTTTCTCAGTAATTCAAAATGCAAAGGATTTAAACACTATGAATAATTTATATATTTATTATGTAAAAAAAATAATTGAAGATTTATACGAAAATGAATATGAAATTGATATTAATTTATTAGTTAAATTTTTAACTTATTTATTTACTTCAATTGATGATAAATATCAAAATCAAATTAAATTTAAATTATCAAATGAAATTTTTACTAAAAATGATGGTAGTAAAAAATTTATAGGAAAAATAATTATTTATTTTAAAACAAGTTTAAAACCTAATAATAATTTTAATGAAGAAATATTTCAAAATTTAATGACTATTTTAAATATAAGTGAATATAGAGGATTAATTAACGTAAATAGAATTATAGAATTTTTTGATATTTTTGTTTTTGAAATTTCAAATAAAAAATATAGAGAAATATTTTTAAATTGGATTGATGGATTACATTTAAAAAAATTTATAGACATTTATCCTACATTTGATAATTTAATGGAAAAATTAGAAATTTTTTGTTTATCTAATAAAAATAAAGATATAATTGATAACATATTAATAAAATATTTTTATAATTTATTCATTGATTACAATACTAAAGACTTAGAACCAAATCAAAAATCTAACCCACTTGAATATAAACATTTTGAAATAATATGGGATATTTTAATTAATTTCTCAATGACTCCATTAATTGATGATTTATTATCTAATTTTACTTTGAGAAATTTTACTCTTGAAGAAAGAAATACTATTTGGAATGATTTAATAAAATATGCATTTAATTTTTTAAATTTAGATAAAGAAAAAAATATTATAGGAACTTTAAATGCTATTTTATGTTTAATTTATTATAGTGAGTATTATGGTACTGCAAATGTCATTTCTCATGAAAGTGAAACGATAAAACAAATTCCAGTTAATATTAAAATAATAAATTCATTTTATAATAATCCAAAAAGTGATTTAGAATTAAAAGGAAAATTATTCAATAATTCAACAATATATGATTTAAAGAAAGAAATATCTAAAGAATTAAATATTCCAATAATATTAATTTCTTTAGATAAAATAAAAGATAATAAAATAAATAATAAATTAAATGGTAATTTAATATATTCATTAATAAATGAAGATTTAATTGATTTATCAAAAGATGATAATACATTTAAAATAACAAAAAATATACAAGTATTTGAAGAAATAAAAAAATATCCTTTATTAGAAAATGGTAATAGAAATTTATTAAGTGAAAGATCAAATGCAGTTTTAACTGAAATTTTTTATCAATATTGTGATAAAGGTTATATAGATAAAGATATATTTAGACAATATTTACAAAATGCAACTTTAAATATGAAAAATTTAGAAAGAACACTTCAAGAAGTATTCTATAAATATGATAAAGATAAAGATGAAAAATTAAATTTTAATGAATTTATGTGGTATTATGTTGAATTAATTAATAATGATGAAGAAACTTCTTGGATTCATATTAAAAATTTAGATTATAGATATGATTTACAGAAATGCGATGCTACTATTGAAAATGATTCTGGTATTTTTTATTTAGAAAATGAAAAAAGTGAATTTATGCCTAGATATTTTTTAAGTAATGATAAAGAATATTTTAATAAGATTTTTGAATTAATGAATCATAAAAATAATGAAATTAGTGAAATGTCTAATTTAATTATTCAAATGATTGAAACTAATAATGTTATATATAATCAAATTATAGAAAGTAAATTTGAAGATATTGTTAATGAAAGTAATTTACATATTAAAAATTATTCTTACCAAATTATTTTATCAATTTTAGAAAAGAAAGAAGAAAAAAATGAAGAATGGAGAAATGATTTTATTAATAATTCATTATATCATTTAATTAATAATTTTATAAACTATAATGAAGAAACTTATTCAAATTCTTTTATTCAATTTATTTGTGTTTGTATTAAAATTATTGATAATTGTATAACTGAAATAATAAATGATCAAGCTTTTATTAATTATTTAAAAAATAATAGTAATGAAAATGAAAATGAAAACTATGAAGCACAAAATATTGAAAAATATGAATTAAAATTGAGTGAAGAACAAAAAAAAACTTTAAATAATTTATCACTTAATAAAATATTATTAAAAATATTTACAATTTTAGAAGATTTATCACAAAATGAAAAAGCTTATAATCAATTTATAAATACCATAAAAATAGTTTTAAAATTAATTACTATTATTATGATTATTGGGATTGAAAATGAAAAAAATTTATTTGATGAATATTTAAAAAATATTCTTTCTTTAAATAAAGATGAAAAATTTTATTGTCTTCAAAATTTTTTATCTTCAACTAAATTAATTTTAAATCATATCTCTGAAAGTAAAAGAAATGAAATAATAAATTTTGAAAAAGTAATAAGAAAAGAAATTTTAAATATAGAATCATTATCTAAAATGAATAATATAAATTTTATATTTACATTTTATGAAAATTTAATATTAATAGGATTAAAAGATAATTATGAAAAATTGAATGAAATATTAAATAAATTCATAGAAATTTTATTAAATGTAAACAACATTCCATCAGAAGAAATATTTATTCATTATTTATCAATAATAAAAGAAATACTTTCAATTCTTCAAAAAGAAAATTACAAAATTAAAAATTTTAATAATGAAAAAATATTATCATTTATAATAGATAATTATTTAATTAATGATATAAATGATAAAAAACTAAACAATTTTTCTTCATATCAATCAAATTTATATAATAAAAGATTATTTGAAATAATAAAAATAATAATATCATTAAATCCAATAAAAAATATAAAATTATTTCTACAACTACCAAAAATAAAAAATATAACAAATTATTTATCTTTTAATAAAGAGAAGAAAAATTACAATCCAAATTTAGAAAGTAAATCAACAAATAGTTTTTTAGGAATAAATAATTTATGTTCGATATGTTATATGATAAGTGTAATACAACAATTTTTTATGATACCATTATTTAAACAAATGATATTAACAGTAGAAACAAATAAAGAAAATGAAGACAATATTCTTTTTCAATTACAAAAAATGTTTTATTACTTAAATTATTCAAATAGAAAATTTTATTCACCTGAAACATTTGTTTATAGTTTTAAAGACTATGAAGGAAATCCAACAAATATAAATATTCAATGTGATGCACAAGAATTTTTATTAAGATTTATTGATCAAATTGAAAATTTATTAAAAAAAACTAAATATAAATATTTAATGAATAGTATTTTTGGAGGAGTTACTTGTCAAAGTTTAAAATGTAAAAATGAAAATTGTGAAAATGTAAATAAGAAAAAAGAAAATATTTATTATTTAAGTCTTGATATTAAAAATTGTAATAATTTAATTGATTGTTTAAATAAATATATAAGTGAAGAAAATATTGAAGATTACATTTGTGATAAATGCAAAAATAAAATAACACATGTTAAAACAATTTTATTGGAAAACTTACCAAATATTTTAATAATTCATTTAAAAAGAATATCATTTAATTATGAAATTTTTCAAAATGAAAAAATAAATTCAAGAATTGAATTTGAAAATAAATTAAATATTAAAAATTATACAATAGATAAAAATGATAAAAGTAAAAAAGACGAAAATTATGAATATAATTTAATAGGAATTGTAGTTCATTCTGGAACAGCACAATTTGGACATTATTATTCAGTAATTAATTCTAAATTAACAAATGAAAAAGGACCGTGGTTTAAATTTAATGATATGAATGTCAGTGAATATTTAATTAATAATTTTGAAAAAGATATGTTTGGTGGTGAAATAGGTAAAAAAAATAATTTAGATGAAGAATACAAATCAAGTGCTTATATGTTAATTTATGAAAAGAAAATTAAAAATGTTGTTTTAGTTGATGTTATTAATAAAAATTTGAATAAAAATAGAAGAAGTTATAATAAAAATAATTATAATGATTTTAATGATGAAGATATTGAAGTTTTTGATAATGAAAAAGATGTTTTTGATAATATTAAAATTGTTGAAAAAAATGGAGAAATTGTTCATATTAAAAATAATAATGAATATGTTAAGTTAGTTAATTATGAAGATGCTATTGATTATATTAATGATAAATATCAAAAATTAGATAATTCTTTTGTTAAAGAAATAAATGAAGATAATTCTAAATTTTGTAATGATAAAAGAGTATTTTGTCAGTTTTTTAATGAGTTAATTGAAGATATATTAAATAAATTAAAAATTATTTTAGATGAAGACAAAAATAAAGAAAATGAAATTAATACATATATTAATACAATTAATTCATTTATTTTTTCCATATTATTAAAATCATATTATAAATCAAATTTAGAAAAAATAACAAATATATTAATTGAAATCTATATATTATCAAAGAATATTTTATCATCTTTTATTGATAATTATCTTGAACCACAAAAAGAAATAATTTTAAATAATTTACTTATTATTGACAAAGATCTTAATACTTCAATAAGTAATTATATATCTAAATCAATTTCAGAAGCAATAAATAAAGATATTTATCAAGAAAAAATATTTAATATTATAAATTATTTTCTCTCAATTATACCTGTCGAATTATCTAAAAAATGGAATTGTATGTTTTATTATAATCAATTTTTATTAAATTTAATAAAAGAAAATGAACAAATAAAAGCATTTTGTTTAAATAATAATTTAATAAGTAAATGTATAGACTTTATTTTAGGAGAAGAATCACCAATTTATAAAGATGATAAAAGAACATCAATGAAAAATATTAAAGTTAAATTTGAACCTTTAGTTGAAATAATTTCAGTTTTATATGATTTTTCAAGATATAATAATACAAAATTGTCTGATGATGATATCAAATGTATTGAATGTGAAAAATTTTATAAAAAAATTATTGAAAATAACTATAATAATTATTCTCTTGGTAAAATAATATCAATTTATTTAATGGATAAAAAATTAATTTTTGAATATGAAAATAGTTTTATAAATAATCTTTTGAAATATATTATAACTCAAAAAATAAGTAATATTTCAACCACAAATGAAGCAATTGAATTATTAAATTTAATTTATGAAATATTAAAAAATAATAACGATGATAATGAAGAATTTTCAAGAATTATTAACCAAATTTTTTTAGGAATTCCAGTTTTGAATACTGAACAAAATAACCTTGGAATTAAATTCTTTTCTGCATTTAGTCATGATATAGAAACTATAATCTATAAAATTTCTACTTTATTTTCAAATAATAAAGAATATTTTAATATTGCAAAAATATTTTTATCCTTAATCTTAGAGTCAAATAATGTTTTTAATTATCTACAATTATTACCAAGTTTAAATAATTTTAATAATACTTTCATTCAATATTTTATTAATAGAACAGAAAATATAATAGAAAAAACAAAAATATTAAAAGAGAAAAACGAAGATGAAAATCTAATAAATGCAAAAGAAGTATTAGAAATAATACAAAAAATAAAAAAAAAATACAGTTTAATAAACGAAAAAATAATTAATGATAAGATGTATGCTATAAAAGTTAGTTCAACTATATTAACTCAAATAAATAATTTTTTAATTATTTATTCGGAAAATATTGAATATATAATAGATGAGTATAATGGAAAAATAAATTTAAACAATGTCGATTTTTATAAAAAACAGTGTAAAGAAATATCAACAATAAGTAATAGAATAATATCTGATTATGATTCTTTGATTTTGAAAAATAAAGATGATTATAAAATGATAAAAAGGTATTTTTTAATTTCTAATACTAATTGTGAATTAATTTTATCTTATCCACCTTTTATTGATTATGATATGGTTTTTAATATCAAAAAAGATAAAGTATATGAAATTATTGCTTTAGATATAATTTTAAATAAAGAAAAGATTAATAATAAAAATTTGACTATCAATAAAGTTTATACTTTTGTAAATAAAAATGATAATCAAATTAGTACTAGTAATTATGAAGAAAAAAATAATAAAGATGTTGATATGGAAAAATGTGTAATTAATTGTTCTGTTTGTGGTGAAATAAATGAAATAACTGAAAATTCTGAAATGAAATGTAAGTTTTGTCAATCTGATTTATTTTAGTTTTTTTTATTTAAATAAAATCTAAGAATTTTTTTACACTTATTATTATTATTTATATAGGTATTTATTTATTTTTTTTGTTATAATATATGAATAATATAATTTAAATTATTTATTTAAAAGTTAAATTGTAATTTTATTTCATTAAATAAAAAATAATAATTAGAAATTCATTTTATAATATTTTCAATAAAAATGAATATTTTAACTTTTAATCAATTCGATTAATTTTTTCAAAGAATATTTAATATTTTTGTTTAATTATTTATTTTTTATATTAATATGAATTAGTTAAATTTTTAAAAAATTCCAATATAAACTAATTTTTTTTATAAATTAATTATTACACACAATTTTAAAAATAAAAATAAAACAGATAAAAAATAAGAAAAAAAATCACCTAAAATAATGATTTACACAAGCTGTCAATGCACAAAATAAAAGAAAAAAAATTAAAACACTACCTATTATAAGGGCAGTATATATTGTTTTATTATTATTTTTTTTTGAAGTAGAATCTGAATCTAACGTAGATGATGTATTTTCTTTTGTATTTATATCTGAACTTTGTTGAGAATATCTAAGAGTATTATTTATTATAATATTTGTTCCATTTGTATTTTTTATTTCTTCATTTAAAAATCTTTGACTCATAGTTAGTTTAAATATTATAAATATTATTATAAATGAAAAAACCCATTTTTTTTGCATAGTATTTAAAATTAACAAATATATATTTATATTTTATATTATAAAAATTATAAATAAATTTTAAAAGAATAATAAAATTTATATAAATCAGTATTTATACTAAATAATTTAATATTAAACCTTTCATTTCTTTTTATTTATAAAAAATAAAGCTTATATTTATATTTATGAATCAGAATTTAATATTTGAGTAACTAAAGGTAAATCAAATTTTCCAGTTCTATAATTTTTAAATATATGATTAAGAAAAAAATTTCTTTTTTTTATATGCTCATTAGACAAAGATTTTGCAGAATTTGAATTATATATCGAAAAACTATTTAAAGTATGATATTTTTTTTCATATTTTTTCTTTTTTGCTAAATTAGAATAAATATTAATCATTGAATTTTTTGAAGATAAACAATTTCTATGAATTATTTTTAAATTGTTTTCTTTTTTGTGATTTTTTGAATAATTTGTATTTAAATTCTTCAATATATAATTCTTATTTATTGGTATTTTAAAATTTTCTTCATTAAATAATTTCAAATTACAAATTTTCTTTTGTAATATTTTATTATTATTATTATTATTATTATTTTTATTTTTATTATTATTATTAAAAATGTTTGAATCACAGCTTAAACAACTTCTATGAATATGTTTATTATTTGAAAACATTTTTTGTTTTTCAAAAATATTTTTTTCAACATTTTTTAATTTCATATCATATTCTTTTTTCTTTAACCATAAATTTAATTTAACTTTTAATTTTTTTTTATTTAAATCATTAAAAATTTTTTTTTGTTCTTTATAAAGAGGAATAATACTTTTTTTAAAATATGGATAAATTTGAGAAATGAAATTGACATTAATTTTAAATAAAAGAGTAAATTTTTTAGAAACAAATAAAGCATTTTCATAATTATTATTATCATTTATACAACTTTCAAAACCTGCAATTCCACCAATTAAAATTTTAGAAATAATTTGTCTATTATTAGTTTCAATTAAATAATCTTCTTTTTTTTTTGCATTTTCAATAAAAATTAAATTACATTCTCCTTGATAAACTAAATATAAAAATTCTGCTTTATCAAAAGGAGAATAAATTAAAGTTTCTTTCTCATAATATGTTGGAATAACTTGATTTAATAAATTAGATGTCTTCATTTCTTTTTTTAATAAAGGAAATTTATCTGCAATAAATCTTATTTTATGTTTATGACTTTTAATAAATGATTTTAAAAGTATTTTTTTAAAGAATTCTTTTTCTAAAATAAAAAAATCTGATTCTTCAGCACAATAAATTGGGTAATTAATATAATTTTTATTTACTAAATTTAATTCACCAAAACATTCTCCTTCATTTATTATTATTTCTATATTTTCAAAATCTCTTATAAATTTGTCTAAAGTTATTTTTGAAAAAGGAGTATTTGGAGTTTGAGTTTTTTGAATTGCTTTTATTATTTTTATTGGTTTAATTTTAGTTTTTTTTTTTACTTTTTTATATTTTATTGTTAGATCTATTTGTTTTATTCTTTCTAATAATATCATTTGATCAATTTTATTATCTAATTCTTCTTCATTTATAAATTTTAAACTGTCTATTGAATCATTATCTCCATCTTTATAATCACTATAATAAAATTTAAGTTTTAATTTATTATTTTTTTCAGATTTTTTCTTTTCTTTTTTTTTATTATTTTTTTTTTTTAAATTCTTTTTAAATAAATTATTTTGATTATTTTTAATATTTTCTTTTTCTTCTTCACTTTCATTTTTTCCATCATCTTCACAATCAGACATAAAATTTTCAAAAGGAATTTCTTCTTTAAAATCAATATTATTAAAATTATCTTTCATTAAATCATTTTTAAAAATATTCATATAATCAATTGAATTAATACTTCTTATTTCAACTTTCCCATTAATTAAACCATATAAAGCATCATATTTTTCATTATATCTAAAAATATATTGTCCTTTATTTATTTTTTTATATGTTATGTAATGAGAAATTTTTCTTATTTCTTCTTTATCAATTCCATGATAATATAAATAACGAATTAATCCCTTAAATTGTAATAAACAATAATATAATAAATCTATTTTTCTTTCAAATAAATTATTTTTTGTAGAATATTTTATATTTTTGCGATTTATTATTGAATATTTTTTATTTCTAAAATTAAATATATCTACTATTGGTTTTGATGATTCTTTTATTATTATTTCATTCATTTGTGAATCATTATTATATAATACTTGAATTAATTCTTTTTGATTTATAGATTTTATAATACTTAATAGAAATTTTGCAAAAGCATTTTTTAACCATAAATTATGTTGAATTATTTTTTCCCATTTTGACATTTATTTTAATATCATAAAATGAATTTAAATTAAATTTAATATATATAAATTTTAAAAATAATTTTTATTTCCTAATAAATATTAAATAATATAGATTCAAATAAAATTATTCAATTATATTTATAATTTTTTTAATCATAAAGTTGTGAAAGTGTTTTTGCAAAATATTTATCCATTTTTAATAAGCATTTTTCATTTTTAGATAATATATTTAACTCTTCATTAATATTTTCATATGTATTATTACTTATATATATACTTTTTATTTTTTCAGAAATATCTTTTTCTAAAATTTTATTATTTAATCTTCTAATATTCTTTAAAATAATTGATGGGTCAGAATCTTCAAAATTTAACATTTTTTCTATTTTTTGTTCAGGTAATTTTCTGAAGTATTTTAAAAATAATTTAATCATAAATAAAAGTTTTTTATATTCGTTACAATTAACTAAATTATAAGTAAAATTAAAAAATTCTTCTACATTTTTAAAAGATTCAAATTTTAATTTTAAATCATATTCATTAAAATTATCAATTGATAATTTTTTTGTAATTGTTCTTTTTAAAGGGCTTAAAATAATGATTTTAGAATTATTATTTGTAATAGATTTTTTTTCATTTTTAATAGGAGATAAATTACTACAATCATTTTTTTTATTTATGTAACCTAAAGATACTTTATTTATACTTAATTTTGGAGAGGAATTTAATTCAGGTAAATTTTTTATTTTTTTTCTTCTTAATAAAATATCTGATTTTCTTCTATTTACTTCTATTGGAATTATTTTTGAATAAATTTGTTTAAATGCTCTTTTATTTCTTTCATTAAATTGTTCTATTTCTAATTCTTCAATATTTTTAATTAAGGATTTTATTTCTTTTTCTAGTTCTTTATCTGATTCATTATAATAATGATGATAATACTTATTATTTTCCTTTTTGAAATTATTACTGTTATAATTTTTCTTATTATCATTATTTCTATTATTATTTTTTTCATGATTATTTATTTGATTATTTGGCTGATTATTTTTATTATATTTTGTTTTTTTTACTTCTTTTTTAGTTTGATTATTTTTATTTTCTTTTGAATCATTATTATTTTTTTTTTCTTCATCTATATGAAATGGAAAAAAACTATTTTCTAAATCTTTTATGACACTAGTTTTAAATTTTTTTTTATCATTTTCTATTCTTAATTTAGTTTTTATTAATTTCATTTCATTACCAATTTTTTTTTTCAGTTTATTATTTGTTTTATTATTTTCAATTTCTTTTTTTTTACTTTTATATTTTATTTTATTCTTACTTTTCTTATCACATTTTTCTGAAGAATAATTTGATGTTACTGCTGTAATTCGACTCATTGAATTCATTCTATCAGTTAAATGTTTATTATGTAATTTTCTATGAATTAAATTAACATTTTCTTTTATATTTTTCATTGAAGATGAAAAATATTTTTCATAATCTGCAGCATCTAAATATTTCTCTTTTTTATTTCTTTCTATTATATTATTAACATATTGTTTTGTATTTGTTAAATAAATTAGATTTTTTTTTGAATTTGGATATAATTTTATTATATCTATTATCTTTTTAACATTAATGCTTTTTGATAATAAAGGTTCTTGTTTAAATATATTATGCTTAATAATATTTAATTTTGGAACTTTGTAATATCCTTTTTCTTTATATTTTAAAATCATATCATCAAATTTTTGATAATCATTGATATTTTCATTACTTTTATAATATTTATTTTTATGATTTTTTATACTATTAAAGCCATTTAAAAAATCTTCATTTTCTTCTTTTAATTCTTTATTAATGTTATAATTTATTTGAAGTGAATTTAATCTTTCTCTTATATTTCTTAATTGAGAAGCATTTTTTAATTTTTTACTTTCTAATTTATCTTTTATTAATAAATTATATTCATAACTTGATTTTTCATCATGTTTTATATATGAATGTATTCTCTTTTTTGCTTCAATTCTTGCTTTTGCAAATTTATCAAAAATTCTATTTTTAATTCTTTCTTCTTCATTATCACTTTTCATTTATTTATTTTTTTATTTTTGAAATATTTTTTTAATCTTTTTTTTTAAATTTTACTTTTTTCCATATATAAGAAAATGTATTTATTTTTCAAATAAAATAATCCAAATATGTATAACAATATTTTTAATGAATTATCAATAGGTAATTATGAAATGGCTAAAAATATTGATTCCTTTGAAAAACATTTAGATAATGATAATAAAAATGAAAATATACAGAATTTATCTATAAAAAATAATAATGAAATTTTAAGTAAAAAAATTTTTCAAGAAGATAAAAATAAAGAAATAATAAAAAAAACAAGTGAAAATTATCATAATTTAAATAGAGAAAATGATTATTATACCTTTAAATATAATAAAATTCAAAAAGGATTTGGAATTAAAAATGATAAAAATATTTTAGATAATTTCACTTCAGAAATAAAATTAAAGGATAAATTTAAAAATGATTATAATATGAATAATGAAAATACATTAAATAATAATAAAGGATTTAATAAAGGATTTAATCAAGAAAATGATTTTATTAGAAATGGTATAAAAAACAGAATAAACAATAATGATAAATTCAAAAACAATAATTTTCAAAAAAATAGCAATTATCAATTTAAAAATAAAAACTATCCAAAAAGGGATTATATTAATTATAAAAATAAAAGGAATTTAAATAATAATATAAATTTTTTAGAAATAAATTTTGACAAAAATCTTCTTTTAGACAAATCAGAAATTCAAAATAATAAATCAGAAAAAACAAATAATGATAATAATAAATTAGAAAATAATATAAGAATAAAAAATTTAATTTTAGAAAATAAAAAAATAATTCTTCATATTCAAAAAGCATTTCCTGAATTAACAGAATATGAAAGTGGTTATGTATTTGATTTAATTCAACAAAAAACTTCTCAAACAATTTTTGAAATAATGAATGATATTTCGGCTGAAAATCATATTAAAATATATGAACATTTTCATCAAAAAAATTTAAAAATCAAACCATTTATTAATAATTTATATTTAAATATTTATCAACAAATAAATTTAAAAGATTTAATTCCAATTCATAAACAAATTTTATTATATTATAAAATATATGACATTAATAAAAAAAAAGAATTAAATTTAAATTTACCTGATTATTATTTTTATCAAAATGAAAATGAAAGAAGGAGAATTTTAAAAAAAAATGAAGATGGTTTATATAATTATCTTCCAATTAAATGTTTAAAATCACATCAAAATGAACCATATGAAATAAAAGAACAATGTAATTTTGCACATTCAGAAAATGAAATTTATTTTCATTCTTTAATTTATAAAACTAAAAATTGTACACAAAAAAATTATTGTATTTATGAAAGTTTTCCTGAATTATGTTTTAAATCTCATAATTATAATAATGATTTTAGATTAATTTATAATTATTTAGATGATGATGTAAAAGAACTTATGTTTATTTATGAAAAAAAATGAAAAAAATAAAACCTTATGAAGAATGTTTTAAAGATTTAAAAATAGAAGAATTTAATTTAGACAATTTTAAAATATTAGAATGTCAAAATAAAAATATTTTAAATGATAATTGTAGTATTGATAGACATTTATGCTTATTTTATCATAATGATGATGAAAAAAGAAGACCTCAAAAATTATTTAAATACACTAATGAATTTTGTAAAGATTTAATTTTTGAAAATGGTAATTGTTCATTTGAAAAATGTCCTTTTGGAAATTATTGTCATTATTGTCATAGTAAATATGAATTTTATTATCATGAAAAAAATTTTGGAAAATTATTTCCTTGTTTAAGAAAAAAAAATATTAATAATGAATGTATTTATAAAAAAACATGTTATGGAATTCATAATAATTTTTATAACGAATATTATATGAAAAAAGAAAATGAAATGAAAAGTGAATTAAATCAAATAAAAAACAAATATGAAAATATTAAAAAATTTGTATTAAAATTTTCTTGTTTAGTTTGTGGGAAAATTCCAAAAAATAAAATATATTTTTTAATTAAGAAATATCATAATAAAAGAGAATTACATTTTATGTGCAAAGGATGTAAAGAAAATTGTGGAAAAATTTGTCCTTTATGTAAAGAAAAAATTAATGAAAATGATTTTATTAAAGTTAATTTAACTAATTAGTTATATAAATGATAATATTAAAAAGATTTAATAATATTATTTAAATCATAATTAAAAAAATATTAAATTATTTCTTTTCTTATTTAATTATTTTGTATTTTTATTTCCAATATTTTAATTAAAATTATTTAAAAACATAACAAAATAAGGAATAAAAAGAAAAAATTAAAATTATTTAAAAAATGGGATGTTCATGTGATAATAACATATCAACAAAAGATGAAACAAATTCAGATAATTCATCATTAAGTAATTTATCAAAAAACCAAAAAATAAAAAATCATGAGCAGATCCTAATAATATCAGAAATGTTAGTAGGAGAAAATAAAGGAAATATTTTAGATTACTATTCAGTAATAAAAACAATAGGAGAAGGTTCATTTGGAAAAGTATTTAAAGTAAAACAGAAATCAACAGGAAATATTTATGCAATGAAATTAGTAAGTAAAAATACAAATACACAAAATTTAAATAAAAATTTTTTAAACGAAATATACATTTTAAAAAAATTAGATCATCCAAATATATTAAAAATATATGAATATTTCACAAATGAAAAAAATTGGTATTTTATACTTGAATATGTATCAGGAGGTGAATTATATGATAAAATATGTGAAATGAATTATTATAATGAGAACAAAGCAGCAATTATAATGAAACAAATATTAAGTTGTATATCATATTTACATAAAATGAATATTGTTCATAGAGATATTAAACCAGAGAATATGATGTTAAAAAGTAAAGATAAAGATAATGATTTAGAAATAAAATTAATAGATTTTGGTACAGCATTACAATTAAAAAAGAAGAATAAGAAATTAACTGAAAAAGTAGGAAGTCCATATTATATGGCACCAGAAGTAATAAAAGGAAATTATAGTTTTGAATGTGATGTTTGGTCATGTGGTATAATAATGTATATATTATTAATTGGTTATCCACCATTTGATGGTAAAAATAATAAAAATTTATATAAAAATATCCAAAATAATAAAGTTGATTTTTCAGGAAGTGATTGGTCAAAAATATCAAAAGAAGCAAAAGATTTAATATTAAAATTATTAGAAAAAAATCCAAATAATAGAATTTCAGCATTTGATGCTTTACAACATCCTTGGATAAAAAATACAAATAAAAATATAAAATCAAATAATAATTTTAATAAAATTTCACTTAAAAATTGTTTACAAACATTTTCTTCAAAACAAAAATTACATCAAGCTTCAGTTGCTTTTATAGTTCATCATATGTCAAATTCTAAAATTGTAGAAGAATTAACACAAATTTTTAAAGAATTAGATGAAACTGGTGAAGGTTTATTAACAATTAATGAATTAAAAAAAGGTTATAAAAAATTTTTTACTGATGATATTAGTGATAAAGAATTTGATGAAATTATGAAAAATATTGATCAAGATAAAAGTGGTCAAATTTCTATTGAAGAATTTTTAAGAGCTACTATTAATTATGAGAATTTAATTAGTGAAAATAATTTAAAATATGCTTTTGATTATTTTGATAAAGATCATTCTGGATTTTTATCTAAAGATGAAATTAAAGAAGTTTTAGGATTAATTGATGATAGTGATGAAAGTAATAAAATTGTTAATGATATTTTTAAAGAAGTTGATCTTAATGGTGATGGACAAATTAGTTTTGAAGAATTTAAAATTATGATGGAAAATAATCAAAAATTAATTTTAAAAAATGATAATGAATAAATTTTATTATTATTTGATAATTTTTTTATTTGAATTTTTTATAGGTAAATTTGATTTTTATTTTTTTATATATGGTCGTATTTTAATTATAATAATTTAATTTATTATTTATGTGAAAATTTATTAGTAAAAATCTATATTTTATTTTTTTATTTATGAATTAATATCTATAATTTGTATTTTTTGAAATGAAATTTTTTGTTTTTATAATTCAATTTAAATACAATTTAAATTATAATTCAACTTTTATACAATAAATAACAATATTATATTATAAATATCATACAAATCTATTTTATCATTAAAATATTAAATTTTAATTATATGATTATAATAATAAGGTTTAATAATTAAAATTAATTACCAATTAAATTATCAATTTCCTTATTAACAATATCTAATAATCTTTTTTCAATCATAGTTTTTTGAAAACTATTTTGTAATTTTTTATATCCTTTACAAAAATTATATATTTCATTATCAGGCATTTTATTATCTTTAATAGCATTCCAAGTTACTTTATTTTTAATAGTATCTTGATTATCTAAAGATAAAAGATGTTTAGATAAAAATTTTATTATCTCAATTTGACTTGAATCTAAAATAAGATAAGTTAAAATTTCAATAATTTGAGTATTTTTTAAATAAGATAAAATATCTGTATGTAAGAATAGTTTTTTTTCACCTTGTGCATAAAGTAAAGATTTTGATTTGAAATTTTTTCCTAAAAAACAAGGACAAATGAAATAAATTATTATTTCAAAAAAATTAAATTTAAATCTTATATAATTTGGATCACTTTGAGTATCAAAACTTCTTTGTTTTTTTATTTTATTTTGAAACATTTCTTCTGTTATTGTTTCTTTATTCATATAATTATTATTTAATACATTTTTATTTGTTTTAAAAAAAGAAGATTTATTACCTGTCATTTTTTTTTCTATTTTTTTTTTATTAGTTAAAGGCATAGTATTAGTTAAAAAATTTTTTGTATTATTTAATTGGGCAAAACTATCATCAATAGAAGTTAAATTTTCTTTTAATTTTTTTAAAAAATGATTATTTTGTTTTTTTCCTAAATCTCTTATTTGAAAAGCATGTGACATTATTTTTCCTTTTGAATAAAATTTATTTATTCTTGATACAATAATATATAAAAATAATAAAGTTTCTGAAATCAAAGAAGAAACATTTGCTAAAAATTCAGTAAATTTCATATATTTTCTAGAAATTACATTAATTCCATTATCAGCTCTTAAAAAAAATTTTGCTAATTCATCATATGCATCTGGTTTTTTTTCAAGTCTATCATTACCTTTAAATAAACTAAAAGAAGTTAACATAGAAAAACCTACAAAATATTCAATATTATAATTATTAAAAAAATAATTTTTATCTGTCATAAATTTTTGAGTTAAATAATATATTTCCATTTTATTTAAATCAATTGGAGTTAATTTTAAAAATTCTTGTCTTAAATACGGAGTTATTGGATTATTAAAATTATTAATATCAATTCCATAATCAATATGATATAATTGAAATGTACAATCATTTGTTGTTAATAAATTATAATAAGTTTCATAATCTTCTTCATTTATTTTAGTCATTGAAACTGTTAATTCAATATATTGATATATTTCATCTGTATATAAACCTCTTATTGTTATATTATCATCATCAAAACAAAATCTTTGATTTAATCCATATTCATCTATTGATTCATTAAATTTATTAAAAAAATGTTTTTTTGTACAATATGAATAATTAATTGGTGTTTTATCATATTTTACTATTCCATCATTTTGAGTTAATTTTACTTTATTTACACTTAATTTAAAATATTCATATTCTTTTCCTATATCTAATTTTGAACATTTAATTCCAAATGCATGCATTAATGAATAATTTTTAAAATTTATTGAATCTGTTGATGGTTTATACACTCTATATGAAATAATTGACATATTTTCTCTATTTAATAAAGCTTTAAAATTTATTAATACAAAGATTAATGCCATTATTAAGTAAATTAAAAATACTATTCCTCCTGAAAAAGATGTATATTTTTCTTTTGTTTTATAATGAAAGTTAAAATTTACTCCAAAATAATCAATTGTTTTAAATAAGTTTTTAATTTTTCTATTCATATTTTTATTATTTATATATAATACATTTATATAGATTTATTTATAATATAAAAAGAAAAATAATATATTAAAAAAATAAAAAAAATGAAAATATTTCTATTAATTTTAATAATAATTTTTATATATATAAAAAATCAAGTACCAATTGGTTATTCATTAAATAGTTGTGGAAAGGATTCTTTAAAATATGATATACCAAAAGATAAATCAGATTGTTCAGTTAAAGAAAATGATAAATTTAAATGTTGCCTTATAAAATCTGTTAGTGAAAATTTTGCATATTGTTCTTATGTCCCTGGGAAAGTTGATAAAGAAGTTATTGAAGATTTTAAAGAAACTTTAGAAATTAATGATCTTGAAATTGAATGTAATAAACAAAATTATTTAAAATTTCAATATTTTATTTGGTCCTTAATTTTAATTATGTTATTTAAATAGAATTTTTTAGAAAAAAAATAACAAATATTTATAAATATTTATCAAATTATATATAATTCCAAAAATTAAAATAAATAATAATATAATTTTTATTCAAATTTAAATAATGGATTCATTTTATCAAGATTTCCCCTTAAGTAATCATAAAAAAAATAATATTGAAAATATATTATCATTAACAAATAGTATTTTATCTAAAAGTGATTTAATTAAAGATTGTTCTTTATTCGAAGATAGTTCAATTCAATTTGACTTAAGTTTAAGTGCGATTTTCCCAACAAAAAAGAAAAATAAGAAAAAAAAGAAAAAAAAATATATTAATAAAAAAAGATTTAGAGATTTAAATGATACTCCTTTACCAATTTTTTCATGTATTTATTGTGCAAATGAAAAAATTTCTTTTAATTATTTAATTCATAAAAAATTATTTTCAAAATATGGAAAAAGTGATAGTATATATAATTCTATACTTCAACAATTTAAAATTAAAAGAATGTATTTAGATATATTATTTTATGCTAAACAACTTGATAAATTTTGAATTATTATAAATCAAAAATAAATAATGGTTTATATTAAAATTAGATTTTTGAAAAAAACTATTAATTTATAAAGACTAAATGAATATTTTGGAATATAATATATATGTAAAATATATTAATTAATATAATTAAAAAAAATTCATAAATTATTAATTATTAATAAATAATAATAAATTTGTTTTATTCTAATAAAAAAAAATATTTTGAATCAATAAAAGTATAATAATTAAATTATTAAATTTCACTTTATCTTTACTAATATAAATAATAAAAATCATTTTTAATATTTTCATAAAAAAAGAAAAAAATTTATATTACAAAATTAAATTATTAATTTATTTTGATTATTTATTAGTAATATTTTATATAATAATATAAATAACAATAAATAAAATAATTTGATTATATATTATATAATATATAAAGTAAAATTTTTGAAAATCCAATATTTTTTTAATGATTAAATTTAAATGTTTTTCAGATAAAATTATAATTTTTAAAAATTTGAAAGAAAAATTTTGATTAAATTTAATTGTTATTATTATTTTTAGTTTTTTCAGATAATAAAGGTAAATTAAATTGTCCAGTTTTAATATTTCTAAAATTTATTAATTTTTTTCTAAGTGTTTGATTAATTTTAATAGCATTATCTTTATTAATAAAAATATTATTATTACTCTTTATTAAAACAGAATCACTTCTAATATAAGTAGAAGTTAAACTTGAATTATCTTTAAATTTATAAATAGAATTTTTAGATTCAATTTGAGAATTATTTCTATGATGTTTATTAATTGTAATTATATTATTATTTGATGATGATGATAATATTTCATAATATTTTCCTCGATCTGAATTTGGTGATAAATTAGTTTGTCTATTTGTTGATTCATTATCTAAATTTAACTTATTTGAAAATATATTTTGATTTGAATTAATATTTCTTAATTTAAATTGAAATTCTTTTATTTTCTTTTTAGAAAGATTAATAATTATTTTATTATTGTATTTATGATTATTATTAAAATTTATAATTTTTTCATTATATTTAAAATCATTTGAATAAATTCTTTTTTTCTTTTGATTTTCATTTAAAGCATTATTAACAATTTGACTTAAACTCAATTTTTTTTTGACATCTTTAATATCTTTAATTTTCTGACTATTTAATTTAATATGTTGATAAAGTCCTTTTTGATTTTTATAAAGTGGAATTAACGACTTACAAAAATCTTTATATAAACCAGAAATAAATTTAATATTAATTTTTAATAAAGTAGTAAAATTTCTAGAAATAATAAAACAATAATCATATTTTTTATTTATATGATTTAAACAACTTTCAATTCCAGAAATTGCACCTTCTTGTAATCGAGAAATAATTTGATAATTACTTTTTTTTATATAATAATCTTCTTTTTCTTTTGCATTTGGTAAATTAATTAATAAACCTTCACCTTGATATATTAAATAAATATTTTCTGCATTATCAAAAGGAGTATAAATTATATTATCTTTATTAACAAACATTGGAATAATTTTTGTAAAAATATGTCTTATTTTAAATTCTTTTTTAAAAATTGGAAATTTATGAGTTAAAAATTGTATTTTTTTTTTATCATTTTTTAAAAATTTAGAAAGTAAAATTTTATCAAAAAATTGTTTTTCTAAATAAAAAAAATCTGTGTCTTCTTTTGCATAAATTGATGTTGATCTTGGTATAGAATATAATAAACCCCATTCTCCAAAACACATTCCATTTGATAAAGAAAAATTTTCATATTCAAATTCTTTTATAAAATTATTTAATATTTCTCCTTCAAGTGGTTCATTTGGTGTTTGAAAATTTGTTATTGATTTTATTATTTTTATTTCTTTTTGTTTTTTTTCTTTTTTCTTTTTATTTTTATCTTTTTTTGGTTTTATTGGTGCAAATAAATCAATATAATCAAGTTTAGGTTTTTTAATTTTTTTTTTATTTTTTTGTTTTTTTTCTTTTTTATTTTCTTCTTCTTTTATTTCTTTTTGTTTATTATTTTTATTTAATAAATTTTTAGTTTGTTCAGTTAAAATTTTTATTTTATTTTTTTTTGTTTTACTTTTAAAATCTTTTCTAATAATTAATTTTTTAGTAACATTATCCTTAATTTTAAAAGGTAAAATTGTATTATTTTTGTATTTAACTTTTCTTAAATTTAAATTAAAATTATTTTTTTTTCCTTCAAAACTACTTTCATCATCATCTTCTTCTTCTTCTTCTTCATCTTCTTTTTCATCAATTTCTTCTTCACAATCAGACATAAAATATTGAACATGTATATTTTCATTAATATAAGGAGAAAAATTATTAACATTAATTTCATTCATAAATATTTTAGTATAATCAATAAAATCAACTAATCTAACTGCAGCTTTTCCTTTAATTACTCCATATAATGCATTACTTTTATCAAATTGTCTAAAAACATATTCTCCTTTTTTTCTAAAAGTATGTTTTATAAAATGAGAAATTTTAAAAATGTCTTCATAATTTAATCCATTGAAATACATATATCTTAATAAACCATTAAATTTTAATAAACACATATATAATACATTTATATTTCTCTTATTTTCATTGTTATTTTGACTATTATTATTTTGTTTTTTTTTTTTTTTTAATTTTAATTTAAATGTAGAATTGTCTATTTCTTTTGAAGTTTCTTCTATTAAGATTTCATCTATATTTACTCCTTTATTGTATATGTGATTATCTATATATTTTTCATTTATTTTATTTATTATCATATGAATATATTTTTTAAATAATTGTAATGTTTTATTGTTTTCTAATTTTTTCCACCAATATCTTTCCATTATATAAATTTTAACATTAAAAAAAAATAGAACTAAATTTAAAAAAAGAATTAATTATAAAAAAAATAATATTTTTCTAACAATAATAAAAAAAAATAATTTAATTTATACATCCCTATCAAAATTAATTAAACTTTCAGGAACTTCCATAGTAATAAAATTTTTAACATTTTTAATTCTTTCTCTAAGACTTTTTTTTTGAATAAAACTTCTATCAATATTATATTCTTGTGTTCTAACACTTTCAAAATATTCTCTATTAATACAAGCTTTTTGTTTAATAGTATATCCCATAGAAATATTACTAATTTGTACACAAAAAGTTCCAAAAACAAAGCAAAAAAAACTACAACTTCCTCCAAAAAATAAAAGAGAAATAGGATTAAAATATGAAGGAGCATTTTTCAAAGGAACATATTTATAAAATAAAAAAATAAAAATTCCAATACCAGTTCCAACAGTAAAAGAAATTAATCCAATATCCATTCCTCCCATACTAACATAAGTAATACCATAAATAAGTAAAATTAAAGAAATACAAAGTAAAATTTTATTTCCATTATAAATTGAACTCCATAAAGGAAAATCAGATCTAAATAAAACATAAATTCCATGAATAAAACTAAAAATTACTATTTGAATACAACCAATTGAACCATAAAAACAAAAAAAAAGAAAATCTTTATGATTTCTTATTCCTACACAATTACTTATAAAAAAACAATGATGATCTAATCCTTGTATACAATTATCACAAAAACGACAATGTGATGTTTTTGGAGGTTTTATTATGTGACATGTTACACATTTTCTTTCTTGTAAAATTGAAGGTAGTTTTAATGTATTTTTCTCTTCTTTATTATTATTATTTTCTGGAATATTTAATTTTGTTTCTTCTTTAATTTCTTTTTTTTCTTTATTCTCATTTTCTTCTTTTTCATTTTCTTCTTTTTCTTTTTTTATCATTTCATTTATTTCTTCTTCTTTTAATTGGAAATTTGGATTATATCTTGGAATTATTCCTGGATCTTTAAAAAAAGATATAAACATATAATAAATTGTTAAGAAATAAAAAATTAATTGTATTAAATATATTTGATATGGAAAATAAACATTATTTGAAATTATCCATCCAAATTCTACAATAAACATTCCTATATTTGTTAATATATATGCAAAAAGTGTATCTGGTATTCCTATTACTCTTTTTATTCCTAAACAATTAAATATATAATTTTTTCCTATTTTTCTTTTTGGAATGTTTGTTATTTGATTTGGAGTTAATGATACTGTTGAATTTGTATTTTGATTTGTTATATTTTGATTTGTTATATTTTGATATGATTTATCTGATGATATTATATCTGATTGAGTTTCTGCACTTGTATTATTTTGAATACTATTTTCCATTTAAAAATATATTTTATATATACATTTTTTTTTAAATTGAATTAAAATATCTTACTAAAAAAATATCAAATATTTTTTTAGAATAAAAAGTGTTTGAAAAAATTAGAAAAAAAATAAAATTAAATTTTTTAAAAAACAATAAAAAAGAAAACCAAATTAAGTCAAATAAAATAATAATTTTTATTCCTCACTTTTTAAAGCAATTTCTAAACATTTCATAGCAGCATCTTTATTTTTCATAAAACCAATAAATCCAGAACTATGAACAAAAACCATATCTTTAATCCCACTAACTTTTTCTAATTCTTCATTTCTTAAACCTCTCCATTTTTTAGGTAAACCTTTTCTAAATTCAAAAGTTCCTTCATTTTTTTGTATAGTAGTAACAGAAAATTTATCATCACTTTCACTTTCTCTTTCAGAAACAACAAATAAAAATTTTCCTTGAATATTATATTTTTTTTCAATATCATATAAAATTTTTTTCCAAGGTACAAATTGATCTAAAACAAAATATTGTTTATCTAAATATTTTTTAACAGAATTTTCAACAATATCATAAGCTAAAAAATATCCTTTAGCATATTTCATAATATGATAATTTAATTCATCTTCTGCAATATCCCAAGCTTGTTTAAATCTTAAATTAACATCAACATCTTTTAAATACCATTCTGGATTTAATCTTGCAATTCTATTTGAAAAATTAGTACTATCAATAAATTTAGGAATTATATTTGAAGGATATGCATTTATTCCATTATCATTTGCATCAATTATTAATATAAAAGATGAATAAATATGAGTTATCATTTCATTAATATGTTCTTTATTTTTTTCATATAAATCATTTTTTTTTAATATATTTTCTAATATTTCTTTACCGAGGTATTTAAAAATTAAACCAGCAGATGATAATTTTATTTCTTTAAATTTTTCATTTTTTTCATCGAAAACTTCTTTAAAATCACTCATATGATGATCGAAACGAAGTGTTTTTGGATTTATTATTCCACCAACATCACATACTATATCACATTTGTTTAATATTTCTTGATTACGAGAACGAATTATACATGATTTTGGGTAATTTGGATGAAATTTTATTAAGAGAGATGCTAAAACTTCATCTGCATGAAATACTCCACTATGAACTCCTATTATTGGAATGTCTGAATGTAATTTTTTATATTCTTCAAATTTTTCAATTGATTCTGTTGTTAAAACATCTCTTTCATTGTTTTTTTGAAAATTTTGAGATAACATTTTTTTCAAATATTCAAAAGAATATTTTTTTTATTATTGATTCAAAATATTTTTTATGTTAAAATTTTTTATTTTAAAAAGAGAATATTTTTAACAAAAGAAAAAATAATAATTTTTCTATAATAAAAATCTATTACAAATGATCATTTAAACTTTTACCAGTTTGAACTTCAGAAACCCTACATTCTTTTCCATTATGAGGAAGAGGTTTAAAAATACAAACATGAATATATTATAATTAGTATTTGAACAACTTGAAAAGTATAAGAAATTACTTCAAAAGTTGAATATTTTTCATTTGTATTTTCTTCTACTTTTTTTTTTTAACTGATTTAACTTTCTTTTATATTATCATCTGCAGGTGAAGGCTCTTTATAACCACCCATTCTTTTCATTTTTTATATATAATTTTTATCCTTTATAGGCGTTTTTTTTATATCAAATAAAAAATATATATCTTACAACAATATTAGTTTTTTATTTTTTATAAATTATAATATTCCATAAAATTATATGTTTAAATAAATAAATTTTTTAACAATTTTTTTCTTTTAAAAACTCTTCAATTTCATTTAATAAAATTTCAGTAGGATTTTTTTGTAAAATTTCATTATCTAAACCAAAAAATCCATGACCATAAAATTGAAATTGATAAGCTTTAAAATCTAAATTATGAATTTGAGTAATTTTATAAATTAATCTAATAATATCATCTCTTAAAGGATCAGCACCTCCAAAAAAAAATCTAGTTCTAGGTAAATATTTCAATAAATCTAAATTAACTTTTTCAGGATTTAAAAAAGGATCATTATCATTTAAATAATTTCCTCTATAAGAAAAATTAGCATATTGTAAAAAATCATTATTTAAAAAAAAATCTTCCCAACATAACATTAAACTATAATTCATATTATTAATACTAGTATTACAACAAGGATATTGTGCAATAATTAAATCAGGTAATCTAATATTTAAATTTTCAAATTTATTTTTATAAATTAATAAAAAAATCAATGATAAAATTAAATTACCTCCTGCAGAATCACCACTTAAAATTAAATATTCAAAATCTAAATTTAATTCATTTTTTCCATTTTTAATTATCCACATATAAGATTGAAAAATATCATCAATTGCTTTTGGATATTTTACTTCTGGTGATAAATGATAATTTAATCCTAAAATTGGTATTTTTAATTTATTTGACCATTTTCTTAAATATGGTTCATGCATTGTTGTTGTCATTGCTACAAATCCACCTCCGTGAATATGAATTAATAATGTTTTTCTTATATAATTTTTTGGAGTTCTACAAAAAAAATTTTGAAAAGATTTTTTTACTTCATTTGTAAAATATATTGTTGAAGAATGAAATAAACGAGTACTTGTATAATATTTTTTATCTTTTTTTAATATTTTTTCTAAGTATAAAGGTAAATTTGAATTTGTATTTTCTGAATTATCAATTGATAAATTTTCTGTATTTTCTATTTGAGTTTCTTCTTTTTCTATTTCTTCTTTTTCAGTTTTTAAATTTTGTTCTTTATTGATTAAAGGATTATCTTTATATATTTTTGGTAAAATTGATTTTATATAATTTTCTGTTATTTCATTTTCTTCTCTTTTTAAATAAATTTTCCTTTTGCAATATATTTTTGGACAATTTTTTAATATTACTTTTTTAATTAAGGGAATTTTTCCCATATTTAAAACTTGACTAGTTAAATTTTCACATCCTAACATTTCTAATTTTTTAGATTCATAGAATGAACTATTTGGAAATAATTTATATTTGATTAATAATGGGATACATTTTAAAGTATTAATTGTATTCCATGATGATGTTATTCCATATGTTACAAGTGGTCTTAAACTATTAAAATATTTTTCTATTTTATTAAATCCATCATGTATTAATTTTTCATCTTTTGGAGATACAATGTATATTAATTTATTTATTTCTTTCCATTCTTTTGAATTTTCATCTAAATTAAATATGTCATTTTTTGGGATTATAAAATTATTTTTTATTAATAAATTTAATGTGTTTAATTTTTCTAAAGAGAAAATTAAATTAAAATATATTAATTGATTTTCTTCACTTTTAATATTTTGTAATGATGAAAATTTATTTATTTGAGAAATTATTGGGTTTATCACTTTTATTGAAAATTTAATATAAAAATCTAAAAGATTTATACCAAAATAATTTGAATCAACATTTGAAATTTCCTTTGAATTATTTATTATATTTTCTATTATTTCTATTAATTTTTCTTTGTCTGAATTACTTTTATATTGAGATAAAATTAAATGAGAAAATTGTTCTTTGTATTCTTCAAAAAATAAATCGAATGACATTTTATTTAAAGCTTCTAATAATGAACTTTTTTCATTTGGATTTGATAAAAGAATTAGTTTTGATTTTAAAATTTGAAATTGATAATTCATTGCTCTAATTATCACTAAGAAATTATAAGTTTTTTTTTTATATGATTCAGTTAAGTCATTAAAATTATTTTTATTAGATGATATTAATTTAATATAATGATTTTCTAAATTATTTAATGTATCAATAAGAGTATTTACATCATATAATAAAGCATTTTCATCAACTTTTTCTCTTATTTTCTCTTCAAATTCAGGGTCATTGAAATTAGGAAATTTTACATTACCAGTTGTAATAATATAATCTTTTGAAGTTTCCATATATTATTAATATTATTATTAATTAAAGGAATTATTAATAATTAAATATATTATTTTTAAATTCTTTTTTGTAAAAGTAAAAATTAATGTAAATTGTTTTTTATTAAAAACAATATAAATATAATGTAATATAAAATAAAAAAAAATTATATTCAAATTTAAATTCAAATGAAAAAATTTGAATAAGAGAATTATATACAATATTTTATTTATTTATTATAAATATTTAACTATAAAAAAAATTTAATGTTTCTCCAATTATTTTTTTACATTAATGGTTTAAAATAAAAATTAAAAATGACAGATGAAATTTTTATAAAAGAGATATTAGAAAACATAATAAAAGAAAAATATTCATATATTACAAGAAAAAAAATGGATAATTTACAAATTAAAACAGAAAAATTAACATTAAAACAATATTATACCTTTCAACAGTATGAAGGAAATATTTGTGGTTTTCATTCTTTATTTAATATGCTAAACTTTATAAAATTTTTAAAAACACAAAATCATCTTTATATTGATAAAATGAATAATAATTGGAAATTTTATACATTTTATTATAAAACCTTAAAATATATTTTAAATAATATGCAATTGCAAAAATCTGCAATTAAAAGTTTAATTAAAAATGGTCCTTTAGAAAGATATCAATTTAAATTTTTAATATCAAATAATAAAAAAATACTTTCTGTATTAAATAATGATGAAAATTATGATATTTCAATTTTACAATTTTTTTATGGATTTAATAGATTTAATGGAACAATAAATGAAGCAATAAATTTTCAAAATGGCATTAATAATTTTTTAAATAATAATAAAAAACAAAAAATATTAATTGTTATTTTAGGAATAGTAAATCATTGGAATTTATTTATTATTGAAAGAGATATTAATAATAATAATAAATATTATTTTTTAGATTCTAGAAATTATTTTAATATTTTTAACATTGATTATGAAAATCCTGAAAGTGACAGTATGAAAAAAGTTATTAACTGTTATATTGAAAATTGTAAAATTAAAAATAATAGAAATCCTTCCTCTTGGTCTATTGATTGCTTTAAAGTTTGGATTAAAGATATGAATAAAAGTTTAGAAATTATTTTTGATATTCTTAATAAGAAAATTAATTTATTTGATATAATTATTAATGAAATTTGTGATATTTTTGTAAATTCTTTTAAAGAAAGTACTTTTTTCAATCTTGATAATGATATTAATTTAAATTGTAATGAAAATATTGAAAAAGTTTTTTCTTTTATGAAAACAAATTATCCACCCTCTTTATTTGAAGGAGAAATTTATCTTTATTTTATTCAATTTCAATATAAAAGTTTAAATAAAATTATTTCTTGGAATAAATTTATTAAAATTTTAAATACATTTAAATATGTTATTAAATATAAAGAAAAAAGTAAAAATGATGATGAAACAAATGAATTATTAAATAAATATAAAATATTAATAAAATATTTTCTAGATAAATCTAAAAACTAATATAACTAATTATTATATTAAAAAAAACTTATAAAAATATATTTCATTTAATGTATTATATTATATTTTAAAAAATATGATAATCAAAGATATTACTATTTTCTTTTTTTATATAAAAGAAAATAAAAGAAAAAATAATAACTTAACAAAAATATATATAACAAAAAATATTTCTAAACTTTAATTCCAATATTCCTAAGAATATTTTTATTATTGATTGGATTTAATCTCCTATTAGGAATAACTTTAGGACTAGAATGTTCATTATTATAATTATATGGTTTTTTATAAAGATAATGATCATATGATCTTTTATTTCCTTTTTGATTATTATTCAAAGCTAAGTTAGGTGAATAAATCTTATAAATTTCAGATAAACCTAATCCTTCTAAATATTTTTGTTGTTTTATTTTTTTTTGTTGATTATATTTTTTTTGAATATGATTATTATGATGATTATAATTTATATTAACATTATTATAATCATAATTTAAATAATTCTCATTTAGATTTTTATTTTTAATATAATTTCTTTCATTTAATATATTAATATTATTTTTCCTATCTTCAACATTTTTTTTTACTTTCAAATTTTTTTTTTCATTATTACTTTGTTTCAAATCAACATCATGATTTTTTTCATTATCACTACTCCTTTTAATATTAGGTAAATTATTATTAGGAAAAGTATATTTTTTATTAAAAATTACTTTATCACCTTCACTATAGTTAGCACCAGGTAATCTATCAGTTAGAAAAAGAATATTTTTAGGTATTCTAATAGTTTTTAATAACATACCTTCATCCATATCAACATCAAAATCAAAACCACTTTGAGCTTGAAAATATTCTAATCTTTTCTTAACAATAGGACATTTTAATATTTGACCACAATTAGGTCTATCACTAGGATTAACTTTTAAAAGCATTTTAATAACTTCACCTAAATCACTAGAAAATTTTTCACTAACTTTCCCATATTGTCCTTTAATAACTTTATTATATAATCCTTCCATATTTTGTGCTCTAAAAGGAGGATGTAACATAGCCATTTCATAAGTTACACAACCAAGACTCCAAATATCACTTTTATAATCATATGGATTATCTTTCCATACTTCAGGACTTGCATAATATGGTGTTCCTGTTTGAGTATAACCTAAACCTTTTTTTGCTACTTTTGAAACGTTTAAATCACCAATTTTTGCTGAACCGTCACTCTCTAAAAATATATTTGCACTTTTTAAATCTCTATGTAAAATTTTCATATCATGAAGTGCTTTTAAACCACGTGTCATTTGAATAAATATTTTCCATATATCTACTTCTTCAAAGAGACATCCTATTTTTTTAAATTCTGTTATTTTTTGATATAAATCTCCTTTATCTGCAAATTCCATTACTAAACATAATGATGAATCTGAATCTTCTATAAATGCTTCTTTGTATGATATTACAAATGGAGATTTTACTGATGCTAAAATACGAACTTCGTTTAATGCATTTTCTTTTTCTTTTTCATTTAAGTTTTGCAGTTTTACCTTTTTTAATGCATAAATTTTTGAATCTGCTTTACGCTTTACTTTATATACTATACTGTAGGCTCCATCACCTAGTTTTTCAAGAATTTCAAAGTTATCCATTTTTGATTTTCTTTTATTTTTGTTTTTTTTTTTTTGAGTTTTTATTATTTATATATTAATGTAATATTTAAAAAATAAATTCATGAATAATATATTCAATTCAATAATTATGAAAAATAATTTAATATTATTTTACCTTTTAATAATATAAATGTTGAGAAAAGTAAGAATATAAATTAAAATAATTTGAAAATGAAATGCTAATTTTAGAAATAAAAAATAGTAAAAAATTTAATTATGATATTTTAAAAAAAAATTATTGCATCAATTCTGTTGAATCATATTTCTTGTCTCTTTTTGCTCCTTAAACAAAAGCCTTTTTGCTTTTTTTTTTTTTAATATTTAAAATTTAAGTACAAAAATGGAAGAATAAAGAAATTGCAACATTAGATAGTGAACTTCAGAAAAATGATGAATATAATGATGATATAAAATTTTGTGGTAATTTAGAAGAAAAAAATATATGATAAAAAATAATTTTATAAATAATATTTCTAATTATGATAGAGATTTATTAAAAGAATAAAAAATATTTGTAAAGAAAAATTTGATATTGGTCATTTAGTTTATTAATATCAAAGAAGAAGAAGACAATAAAATTGAAAAAAAATTAATAGTATAAAATCTAAATAGATATAATAAATTTGAAAATGAATATCAAAATTTAAACTATCACATTTAATTTAGAATGTATAATTTAATATAATTAATTTAAAATATTTATGTATGACATATAATAAAAAAAAATAATAAAATAAAATAATATGATTAAAATAATATAAATTAAGAAAAATTTAAGATAAATTTAATATAGATATTAAAATGGGGATTGGGGATTGGGGATTGGGG
>JAEEGK010003791.1_pt1 | contig 37448 bp, 35 predicted proteins | sample 8958771 | NCBI WGS metagenome assembly JAEEGK01 (sample SAMN16246547, study PRJNA631951) | gut metagenome | biome: gut microbiome; feature: rumen; material: SC-attached | host: Bos | place: Iran: Karaj | collected 2018-10
CGTAGGTCTGCTTGTCGATGGGCTGGGCCTCACCGTTGATATAGGCGGGCTTCACCATCTCCAGATACCAGCTTGAGAACTCGTCCCAGAACAGCTTGTAGACAGCCATCAGGGCCTCAGAGATACGGTATTTCTTGAAGAGGTCGTCGACTTCGGCATTGGTCTGGCGGAGCTTGGCCTCGAACCACGAGGTAGCAATCTTACCAGCCTCCGACTGCTCGATGTCGGCCACTTTCCAACCCTTCACAAGGCGGAAGGCATTCCAGATCTTATTGTTGAAGTTGCGGCCTTGCTCGCAGAGGGCTTCGTCGAAGAGGATATCGTTGCCTGCGGGGGCGGAGAGCATCATACCCATACGCACACCATCGGCACCGAACTTCTCGATGAGTTCGATGGGGTCGGGAGAATTTCCTAATGACTTCGACATCTTACGGCCGAGTTTGTCGCGGACGATACCCGTGAAGTAGACATTCTTGAAAGGCATGTCGCCGATATACTCATAGCCGGCCATAATCATACGGGCCACCCAGAAGAAGATGATATCAGGACCCGTTACAAGGTCGGAAGTGGGGTAGTAGTACTTAATCTCCTCGTTGCCGGGATTGTTGATACCATCGAACAGCGAGATGGGCCAGAGCCATGACGAGAACCAGGTGTCGAGGGCATCCTCATCCTGACGCAGGTCGGCATCAGTTACCTTCGGATCCTTCTGCTGAGCCAGTTTCAGGGCCTCCTCGCGGTTTTCGGCTACCACGTAGTCGTCGTTCTCATTATAGTAATAAGCGGGAATGCGATGACCCCACCACAACTGGCGCGAGATACACCAGTCCTGAATGTTCTCCAGCCAATTCTTATAAGTATTCTTATACTTGGCAGGATAGAATTTCAGTTCGTCGTTCATGACAGGCGGCAGGGCGATGTCGGCAAAGTGCTGCATCTTGAGGAACCACTGCAATGAGAGACGGGGCTCGATGGCGGTGTCGGGATTGCGCTCGGAGTAGCCCACCTTATTAGTATAGTCCTCGATTTTCTCCATCAGACCGGCCTCCTGCAGGTCCTTCGCAATCTGCTTGCGGCAGTCCATACGGTCCATGCCCACATAGATGGGGCTCTGCTCGGAGATAGTGCCATCGGGGTTGAAGATGTCGATGGTCTCGAGGTTATGGGTCTTACCCAGCATATAGTCGTTGGTATCGTGGGCAGGGGTCACCTTCAGACAACCCGTACCGAACTCGATATCCACGTAGCGGTCCTCGATGACGGGGATGACGCGGTTCACGAGAGGCACGATAACCTTGCGACCTTTGAGCCACTGGTTCTTCGGGTCCTTGGGGTTGATACACATAGCCGTATCGCCCATGATGGTCTCGGGACGTGTGGTGGCCACAACGGCGTAGTAGCCCTTCTCATCCTTGTGGATGATATTGCCTTCGGCCTTCAAGGCCTCCTCGTTGTCGAGGGCTTTCAGGTCGGCCACGTAGTATTTCAGGTGGAAAAGATGGCTCTGTTCCTCTTTATAGATGACCTCCTCGGTAGAGAGGGCGGTGAGGGCCTTCGGATCCCAGTTTACCATGCGCAGACCGCGATAGATAAGGCCCTTGTTGTAGAGGTCGACGAAGACCTTGATAACGCTCTGGGAACGCTTCTCGTCCATCGTAAAGGCCGTGCGGTCCCAGTCGCAACTGGCACCTAAGCGGCGCAACTGCTTGAGGATGATGCCACCGTGCTCGTCGGTCCAGTCCCATGCATGTTTTAAGAACTGCTCACGGGTGAGGTCGTGCTTCTTGATACCCTCGCCAGCGAGTTTCTTCACCACCTTGGCCTCCGTAGCGATGGAGGCGTGGTCGGTGCCTGGCACCCAGAGGGCGTTCTTTCCCTCCATACGGGCACGACGGATGAGGATGTCCTGAATGGTGTTGTTGAGCATGTGTCCCATGTGGAGCACTCCTGTCACATTGGGCGGCGGAATAACGATCGTATAGGGCTCGCGTCCGTCGGGCTTACTCGAGAAAAGTTTGTGGTCCAGCCAATACTGGTACCATTTACCTTCGACCTCTTTCGGGTCGTATTTGCTTGCTAATTCCATATATTAATTGTTTTTTCTATGCTCAAAAACGGTCAAATCTCAAAAAATCGCTGCAAAATTATAAAAATATTATGAATTATGCATTATGAATTATGAATTATTTCGTATCTTTGCCCCAAATATTTAAAGAATATGCACTCAAAAGAAGAAAAAATGCAGGCTTTTGGGCGGTTTCTTGATGTGCTTGATGCATTGAGGGCCAATTGTCCTTGGGACAAGAAGCAGACGAACGAGAGCCTGAGACCCAATACCATCGAGGAGACCTATGAGCTCTGCGATGCGCTGATTAAAAATGACGTACACGACATCTGCAAGGAGCTGGGCGATGTGCTGCTGCATATCTGCTTTTATGCGAAGATTGCCGAGGAAAAGGCGCAGTTTGATATGGCAGATGTCTGCAATGCGTTGACCAGAAAGATGATCACCCGCCATCCGCATGTGTATCACCCCTCGCAGATTGATGCTGAAGATCCCAAGCCGCTACCTTATGTGCCTGAGAATGAGAGTGATTCTAGCCAGACTAAGGTGACGACTGTCAGCCAGGTGTTGGAGAATTGGGAGCAGATCAAGCTGAAGGAGAAGGATGGTAATGAGAGTGTGCTTTCGGGGGTGCCAGAGGCGCTGCCCAGCCTGATCAAGGCCTATCGCATTCAGGACAAGGCCCGTAATGTGGGTTTTGACTGGGAACAGAAAGAGGATGTTTGGAAAAAGGTGCGCGAGGAACTCGATGAGCTGGAGGAGGAGCTGCGTAAGGAAGATAAGGAGAACTCGACCAAGGAATTGGGCGATTTCCTCTTCTCCGTGATTAATGCAGCTCGTCTATATAAGTTGAATCCGGACAATGCGCTTGAGATGACGAACCGCAAATTTATCGACCGTTTTAACTATATCGAGGCACATAGTATCAAGATTGGTAAGCCGTTGAAAGACATGTCGTTAGAGGAGATGGATAAATTATGGAATGAAGCCAAGAAAGAAGAGATGAGAGAAATATAATAAAAAGAAAAAGATATGAAAAAGACTTTGTTTTTTTGGATGGCGACAGCCAGTATGGCAATCATGATGAGTTGTGGTGGTGGAAGCGGCCAGCAACAGATGGCTGTAGCAGAAGATGATACTTCTGCAGTCAATGCGATTCCTAGAGACAAAACCCTTTATGGCCTCTGTGGAGACGGAACGGCGATGAACACCCTTCAGCTGCTGCGCGATAATGGCGACACGCTAGTGTTGAGTATCACGAACGCTATGGAGGCAGGTCAAGTGTTTGGTGGACTATTGGTTGGCGATCGTATTGCCGTGCTTCCTAATGCAACGAATTCGGAGGCCGTAATCGTCATTAACCAGAATGCACTATTGGGCGATTGGGTGATGCCCAATCCCATCGATGGCAGTTCTGAAGTAGGCATCCGTATCAAGGAAGGTGGTGTGGCTGAGAGTATCGAGCAGAGCAGCATCATCTACAAGACCTGGAAGATCTTCAACGGTCGCCTGGAAATCCTCTCACAGCGTGATGGCGGTGGTGACGAGGAAGAACTCAACCTCTATGAACTGGTGAAACTTGGTCCTGATACACTGGTCTATCGTACCATTAACAAGCCCAGAGAGGAGATGGAAACGTTTGAGTACAGCCGTTGGAAGGAACCTGAGAAGATGGATCTTCATGGTTTGCAGCTTGAAGACGCAGCTGATGAGTTCCACCTTTAATCGCGAGCTGACATTTGGAACCGTTTAGAGTACATATCTTAGGGTGTGGAAGTGCCCTTCCCACCCTTCGTCATAACGCCTCCTCGCAAGTGGTCGAAGTGCGAGGCAAGTTGTTCATGCTCGATTGTGCAGAGGGTACACAGATGCAGCTGAGGCGGAGTAAGATACGTTTCACCAAGTTGAGTCATGTGTTTATTACCCATCTGCATGGTGATCATTGCTTTGGACTTATTGGCATGATCTCTACCTTCGGACTCGTGGGGCGTACTGCACCGTTACACGTCTTTGCTCCTAAGGAACTGGGTCCGATCCTCGAAAGTCAGATTGCCTTCTTTACCCACGACTTGGGGTTTGAGGTGAAGTTCTATCCTGTTGATCCTACACAACATACGGTTGTTTATGAGGACCATAGCGTGGAAGTGCTGTCGATTCCCCTACAGCATCGTATGCCTTGTTGTGGCTATTTGATTCGCGAGAAAGCCACACTGCCCCATATCCGTCCGGAAATGATGATGTTTTACAAGGTTCCAGCCAGTCAGCGTAATAATATCAAGAATGGTGCAGACTGGGTGACGCCAGAGGGAGAAACCATTCCCAACGAACGCTTGGTGACGCCTGCGGATCCTGTGCGCAGTTATGCTTATTGCAGCGATACCCGCTATATCGACGATCTGTGGCAGTTGTTGCAAGGTGTGGATACACTCTATCATGAGAGTACCTATGGCGATGACCACCTGAATCAGGCTGAGAAATATTGTCATACGACAGCGCGACAGGCTGCGATGGTTGCTAGTCAGGCTGGGGTGGGGAAGTTGTTGCTAGGTCACTTCAGTTCGCGTTATGAGAATGAGGAAATATTGCTGCAGCAAGCCAAAGAAGTGTTTGAGAATTGCTATCTGACGAACGAAATGGAGGTCTTTGACGTCTGATTTTGGGGCAGAATGCATTTTTCTTAAGAAAAATTTTGTAGTTTCGCAAAAAAACACTATCTTTGCAACAACTATAGACATATGCATATGAGGAAGAATCTACTTATAATCTCAATGATGGCTTTCCTTGCCGTTCCCGCTGTTGCTACTACAACGATGTTGATGGAGCGTGGCGTGGCCGAGATGATTGATGAGCCCATCACGCTGAGTGTTGACGGAAATGCCGTTACAATCAGCGGTGCTCAGGGCCAGAAACTCATCGTGGTCTCGCTTACCGGAAGGCAAGTTGCAGAGTATCAAATTGATAGCCCTGCCCAGCGTATTGAACTTAATTTGACCAAAGGGTGTTATGTTCTCAAGGTTGGCAACGTAGTGCGCAAGGTTTCCATTCACTAGCATCTTTGCTATTGATGGTCAGCGCACTGCTGGTTTCCTGTGAGACGGGAAACCGCGAGCCATCTGATGATGAACTTTCTACATTCGGAAAATACGTCTATGCTTTGGATACTGTTCGCCTGGAACAGAGTCTGAAGCATATTTTATCTGCCGACACTTCGCATTGGGTGTTCGACAAAGCCCTGAAGAAACGCTATACCGATATCAGTAAGTTTGAGGATGTGCCTTTGTGGTATTCTCGGATGGGCGTAATCGGTGAGGCAGACTCTCTGCTGAGCTATCTGCGTCGTGAACTGCCTCAGAGCGGTCTCGATACCACTGCCTTCTATCTTCCTGAAATCGCCGAAGACTTAGGTATCGTACGTGCCCTCAGCTTCGACTCCGTCGGGCAGAATATCAACGATCTGCTGCCACGACTCGACTATCATCTCTCGAAGGCCTATGTGCGCTATACCGTTGGCCAGCGCTATGGCTTTGTGCGTCCTGCCCGTCTGATGAACAAACTCTACAAGAAAGCCGATAGCGATGCGTTTGCAAAACTCTTCGACGAAGAGGTGAAAGAGCCTGATTGTAACGAGACGTTGAGCCATCTGGCCTCCGATACACGATTGGATTTCCTAATGGCATCCGCGCCCCAACTCTCTTTATACAAGACCCTGCAACACGAGCTCTCGACATCGACAAGCAAAGAGGCCCGCAGACGTTTGGCTGTGAATATGGAGCGTTGCCGTTGGCAGATGAGCCGTCCCAATGAGCATGAGAAGGCGGTGCTGGTGAATATCCCAGCCCAGCAGTTATATGCTGTTGGTGGCGACTCCGTGCTCAATATGCGTATCTGTTGTGGCGCCACCACAACGAAGAGTCCGCTGCTGCATAGCACCATCAGTCATATACAGGTGAATCCCGATTGGATCATCCCCCATAACATCGTGAAATCGGACATTGTGCGTCACGCTGGCGATTCAGCCTACTTCGCCCACCACCACTATTATATCGTGGAACGAGCCTCAGGCGACAGCCTTGACCCTGTAGAAGTGACGCAGGAAGCGTTGGTATCAGGCACTTTGCGTGTAGGACAGCACGGAGGTCCCGGCAATAGTCTCGGACGCATTGTCTTCCGCTTTAACAACAACTTTTCCGTCTATCTGCACGACACCAATAACCGCGGCGCCTTCAACCGTGAGCGCCGTACTCTCTCGCATGGCTGCATCCGTGTGGAAAAACCTTTCGACCTGGCGTGTTTCCTGATGCCGGATATGGACGAGTGGGAACAAGACCGTCTGCGTATCTCGATGGATCTCCCACCTATGACGGATCGGGGGAAAGAATATCTGGAGGAAAACGCGGAAGAACCGCGACCCTTCCGTCTGATGAGATATCGTGACGTGTCGCCGCGCGTGCCCGTGTACATTATTTATTATACAGCCTATCCGAATCCGGCCACAGGCATCGTCCAAACGTGGCCCGACCTATATGGTTACGACAAGGCAATTGCTTCTGCTATAGACAGCTTTTTGCCCAAGTAATATCAAATAAAGCGTGACAATGGATAAATACGACGATCAACATATCAAGGAGTTGCTGATGAAGGCCGAGACCCAGCATAAGGGTTTCGAACTGCTTGTTAAGCAATACAGCGAACAGTTGTATTGGCAGGTGCGTCGCATCGTGATGACGCACGAGGATGCCAACGATGTCCTGCAGAATGCCTTCATTAAAGCCTGGAACGGCTTAGAGACGTTTCATGGCGATGCGAAGATCTTCACTTGGATCTCGAGGATTGCCATCAATGAGAGCATCGACTTCGTGCGTCGTCAGAAGAATATGGCTGCCATTAGTGCTGACGATGAAGAGTCACATGTGGCCAATACTCTGATGGCCGATGAATATTTCGATGGCGACGAGACAGAGGCCCTGTTGCAGGAAGCCATTGCCTCACTGCCTGAGGTGCAGCGAACCGTTTTCACCCTACGTTACTTCGACGAGATGAAATACAGCGAGATGAGTCAGCGCCTCAAGACATCGGAAGGTAGTCTGAAGGCTTCGTATCATATCGCCGTCAAAAAGATATCTGAATTTTTTAAGTCACATGATTAAACCTTTTATATTTTTAAACGTCAATATAGTATGATGGAAGAAAAATATCTCATAGAAAAAGTCGGAAAGGAGAATCCTTTTAGGGTTCCCGAAGGCTATTTCGACACGCTCACGAGCCAGATTATGGCAAAAGTAGAAACTGAGGGTGTCGAGGCTAGAGACATTAAGACAGGCAAGGAAAAACGCGCTAAAACCGTGTGGCTCAGGCCTTTACTTTATGCCGCTGCCAGTGTGTGTGCATTGTTCATCAGTGTTGTCGCCTATCAGTCTTATTCTGAACAAGGCGTAGCAGCACCCGCTCAAAGTGTCGTAGCCAATAATCAAATGATAACGACGGATGAATATTTTGATGAGGCTGCAGACTATGTGATGCTTGACAATCAGGATATCTACGCCTGTCTGTCATCTGACTATTAAATAAAGTTAAAAATGAGACGACTTGTTATCATTGGTCTGGTATGTTTAAGTGCGCTTAGTGCTTCTGCCCAGAATTTCCCTCGCCAAGGTTTCCCTCAGCAGGGCTTTCCGCAGCAGAATTTCCAGCAACAACAGCGTTTCTCCCCTGAGAAGTATCAAGCTGATTTGGAGCAGTATATCACCAAGGAAGCTTGTCTGACACCTCAGGAGGCTGCTGCTTTCTTCCCGATGTTCAGGGAGATGCAGAAGAAACAGCGTGCACTTTACAACAAGATGCGTGAAGATGTGAGAATCAAACCTACCGACGAGGCTGCTTGCAAAAAGATGATCCAGAAACATGATCAGGTGGAATTGGAACTGAAAAGCATCCAGCAGACCTATCACAACAAGTTTTTCAGTGTGATGCCTGCCTCGAAGGTGTTTGATGTCATCAAGGCCGAGGACCAGTTCCATCGTGGATTGCTCAGGAATATGGGCGGTATGGGTAGAGGTCCGATGGGAGGCTTCCCTCAGCGAGGCCAGGGACAACGAGGCCTTGGACAGCAAAGAACGCCGTCGAATACAAAAAAGTAAATGAATTATAAATGGAAAGTATGAATACCGTTGCTCTTTAATCAGAGTAGCGGTATTTCCTTTATTCCAGCTTTGAGCCCTCAATGTTCTTCGGACAGAGCGGCTCTAGTTCACATCTCTCGCAATGGGGCTTCCGTGAGGTGCATACATAACGACCGTGCAACAGCAGCCAGTGGTGGGCATCGGGGATATCGGCTTCTGGGATGTGTTTCGTCAGCGCCATTTCCACCTTATAGGGGGTGTTGTCGCGCTTGCTTACGAGTCCCAGTCGATGCGCTACCCGATAGACGTGGGTATCGACGGCGAGGGCTGATTTACCAAAGGCTACGCTCTGTATCACATTTGCCGTCTTGCGACCGACACCAGGTAGGTCCAACAATAGGTTCATATCCGAAGGCACCTCGCCACTGTGTTTCTCGACCAATACTCTCGCCATCTTCACAAGATGCTCTGCCTTCGCATTCGGATAGGAGACGCTGCGGATATACTCCAACAGGTCTTCCGGTTCCGCCTTCGCCATCGTTTTGGCATCAGGATAGTGACGGAACAGTTCGGGAGTCACCTGGTTGATGCGCTTGTCGGTACACTGGGCACTCAGAATGACGGCTACAAGCAGTTGGAACACGCTACCGAACTCGAGTTCCGTATTCACGTTGGGCATCTCTTTGCGGAAATGCGCCAGAATTTTTTCGTATCGTTCTTCTTTTCTCATTGCGTGGACAAAGTTACGAAAAAATTTGGAAATTACACAGAAAATGCCTAACTTTGTGCCCAATAATAGACTATAGCGGACTAATCCAACTAAAGTATATGAGGAAACAATTGTTATCTATCGCTTGTCTGGCAGTGTTTCAGAGTTTTGCTGCAGACAAGACACCCGTATGGCGGGACCCCAACGTGAACCAGGTGAATCGTGAGCAAAGGCACGCCCATTTCTTTGCCTTTGAGAGTGAAGACGTCGCTAAGCAAGGCGACAAGACCAAGTCTGCACGCTATCTCTCGATGGAGGGTATGTGGAAATTCTGTTTCGTGAAGAACCATCAGGATGCCCCTAAGGATTTCTTCGGCCTGAAGTACGACGACTCGAAGTGGGTAGACTTCCCAGTGCCAGGACTCTTCGAGCTGAACGGCTATGGCGACAAGATCTACAAGAACATAGGTTATGCCTGGAGTACGACCTTCAAAAGTAATCCTCCCTATATTGGTGAGACCAACAACTACACAGGTTCGTATCGCAGGACCTTCGAGCTGCCAGCAGACTGGAAAGGTCAGGAGGTGTTCTTCCACGTTGGCTCAGCCACAAGTAACCTGAGCCTTTGGGTCAACGGTAAGTATGTCGGCTACTCGGAGGATTCAAAGGTGGCAGCGGTGTTTAATATCACTAAGTATCTGAAACCCGGTAAGAATCTCATCGCTATGCAGGTGATGCGCTGGTGCGACGGTTCTTATCTCGAGGATCAGGACTTCTGGCGCTTTACGGGTATCGCCCGCGAGGTGTATCTCTATGCCACACCGAAGGCACATATTGAGGACCTTACGATGACGCAGGATTGGGTGGTGGATTCCAAACGGGGAATTATTAAGTTTGATGTGAAGACCAAAGGAAGTGCTAAAGCCACAGCGAAGGTGATTTTCGATGATGGTCAGATCAGCAACGAGTTTGAGCCGAACCACGAAATCTATTTGAACAATGTGAAACCCTGGTCGGCTGAAACCCCAAATCTCTATACAGTCTTAGTGACGCTGAAACAAGGCGATAAGGTGCTGGAGGTGATTAAGCAGCGCGTTGGCTTCCGTCATATCGAGATCAAAGGTGGACAACTGCTCATTAATGGCCAGCCGATATTGATTAAGGGCGCCGACCGTCACGAACTCGATCCCGATGGCGGTTATATCGTCAGCGTGGAGCGCATGATTCAGGACATCAAGATCATGAAATATCTGAATATCAATGCAGTCCGTACCTGCCACTATCCCGACGATCCCCGTTGGTATGACCTCTGCGACGAATATGGTCTCTATTTGACGGCTGAGTCGAATATCGAGAGTCACGGTATGGGTTATGGTGATGGCACGCTGGCTAAGCGTGAGGATTATGCGAAGGCGCATATCGAGCGCCAGGAGGGTAATATGAGCTCGTTCAAGAATCATCCGAGTATCATCGTATGGTCGTTGGGTAACGAGGCTGGCTATGGTCCGAATTTCGAGAAGGCCTACGATTGGGTGAAGGCTTACGACAGCACCCGTCCTGTGCAGTATGAGCAGGCTGGCGACTGGGGTAAGACGGATATTTTCTGTCCGATGTATGCCGACTATAATCACTGTGAGCGCTATTCGAAAGGCGACAACCCCCGTCCGCTGATTCAGTGTGAGTATGCCCACGCGATGGGTAATTCGATGGGTGGCTTCAAGGAGTATTGGGACATCATCCGCAAGAATGCGAAATATCAGGGAGGCTATATCTGGGACTTCGTGGACCAGGGTCTGCGCGATAAGAGTAAGATTACTGGCAAGGAGATCTTCACCTATGGTGGTGACTATGGCCGTTATCCTGCTTCTGACTATAACTTCAACTGCAACGGTATCATCGCCCCCGACCGTCGTCTGAATCCGCATGCCTACGAGGTACGCTATTATTATCAGAATGTCTGGGTGGCCGATAAAGGTCTGAAAGAAGGAAAGATTGAGATTTACAATGAGAACTTCTTCAAGACGCTCGACAACCTCGAACTCGAGTGGTTTGTCGGTGGTGCTTCTGGCAGCCATCATCACGATGGAGATCGTCCTGAGGGTATGACCTTCGGACATGGCGGCACTTTTGCCATTAATGGCATTGCACCGCAGCAGCGTAAGGTGGTGACCATCGATGCCATGAAGAAGGTCATTGATCGTGTCCTTGGTCATCATGGCGATCAGGAAATCTTTGTGATCTTCCAATTCAAGCTGAAAGATGCTGAGCCGCTGATGGAAAAAGGTCAGGTGGTGGCGCGTCAGCAATTTGTGCTGAATCACTATCAGTTCCCAGAGATTAAGTCAGAAGAAGCAGAGGTTCAGAAAGAAGAGACCGAGAGTTATGTAAAGTTGGAGGCAGGCGGTACTACGCTGACCTTTGGCAAGCGTCAAGGCTGGATAGATTATCTCGATGTCGACGGTGTGCCTATGCTCATCGATCGTGAGAGCATCACGCCAGAGTTCTGGCGCGCACCTACTGACAATGATTATGGCGCACGTCTGCAGAACCGCTTCGCTGTATGGAAGAATCCACAGATGAGACTGAAGGAATTTGATGTGGATGATAATGAGGTGGAGGCTACTTATGAGATGCCTGATGTGAAGGCAGAACTCAAGATGACCTATACATTGACGAAGGAGGGTGAGGTGATCATCCGTGAGCAACTGAAGGCCGATAAGGAGGCGAAGATCAGCCAGATGTTCCGCTATGGTATGCAGCTCCAGATGCCAAAGCAGTATGGCCAGATACAGTATTATGGTCGTGGACCTGTGGAAAACTATTGCGACAGAAATAGCAGCGAGTTTATTGGTGTATATAATAATAAGGTGGCTGACGAGTACTATAGTTATGTACGTCCGCAGGAATCGGGCAACCATACGGATATCCGTTGGTTCCGTGTGATCGACGCAAATGGTAAGGGCCTCGAGTTCTACAGCAACGCCCCAATGGAGGCCAGCGCCTTGAACTATCTGTTGTCGGATCTTGACGACGGTCCTAATAAGGATAAGAAGATTGGCCGTCACTCTGGCGATCTTGTTGAGCGTCCGCTGACACAGGTACATATTCAGCAGCGCCAGATGGGACTGGGGTGCGTGAATTCGTGGGGCGCATGGCCACGCGAGGAGTATCGCGTACCTTATCAGGATTATGACTTCACCTTCGTCATCAAACCGCTGAAATAAGAACCAATTGTTTGTTAAAATCAACCGTCTTGTTGCAAAATGATAGCGCAAGACGGTTGATTTTTGTCAAAAAGCGCAATAAATAATCATTTTTTATACTTTTTTATGTAGCAAACTATTGGCGCATATCTTATAAATTGCTATCTTTGCACCCGAAAAATGATTTATTAATTGATGAAAGAGATGAAAGAGATGAAAAGATTGGTACTTGCAGGAATGTTGCTTCTCCTGTGTACATTGACGCTGAATGCATCAGAGAATTCCGATGGCAAGGAAGCCGTCGACACGACCTATATTAAGCTTGATGAGAATCGTGAACCCATCAACCATGTGAATCTGACGAAAGAAGAGTTGGAAGCCAAAGTGGGTGAGCTGGAAACGATTCTGGAAACAGAGAATTTCCAGTTATATGCTGCTGGCGACTATACTTACAAAATCGTGAATGGTGTCGTGACCTCGATGGCCATACAGATTCCTGACGACAACAACGACAAGGTGGTCTACAACCAGATCCTGAATGCACTGGCCAAGAGCAACTCAATTAAGGATACCCACAACACAGGCGGTAACTATTATCTCTATGCTAACTTCCAGATCCAGTTCGACGATTTCGAAGGCTATGAGAAATTGACGTTTTCGGCTATAGAAGAATAATCCGAACTTATCATACATTCCATCATTGCCTCGCTCTTTGTAGCGAGGCTTTTTTGTGTTATACAATCAAATATAGGAGTTTGGTATAATTAATATATTGTATTTAAAACCATACATTATGTTAATACTATTAAAATTGGCTCAAATTATTAACAAAAGACATTAAGATTTTTAAGAAATCAGCTATCTTTGCACCAGCAATTGAAAAGAATATGAAGAAAAGTACGATTTGGATTATAGCAACGATCATGGGCCTCTCGTTTTTAGGCCTTCTGTTCTTGCAGCTCTCCTACATCGAGCAAATGGCGAAGATGAAGAAGGAGCAGTTTGACGAATCGGTGTACCGCAGCCTCTATCAGGCTTCCCGCAATCTGGAGATGAACGAGACACGGCGCTATCTGGAGAAGGATATCAAAGATACGGAGCGTCGCGCCTATACTCAGGATACAATGACGGTCGACGGTCTGAATGGTACGGTCAAGCAGTCGCACGAGTTCTCCGTCTCTGCCGACGATGGTACAGCCTATTATAGTTTTGAGGCAAAGACCTTTGCCGTTAAGCCCGCCAGTGTGCCCAAGGCGATGATCATGCGCACCGACAAAAGCAGTCTCATCGAGGCTTCGAAGTCGTTGCAGGAGATTGTCCGCAACCGTTATGTCTATCAGAAAGCCTTGCTCGACGAAGTGGTGTATAACATCCTATATACAGCCTCCGACAAGCCTCTGAAGGAACGTATCAACTTCCGATTGCTTGATCGCGACATCAAGGTGGAACTGCTCAACAACGGTATCAACATTCCGTATCACTTCACCGTTGAAACGAGCGATGGGCGTGAGGTGTATCGTTGCCCTGACTTCACCGACGAGGGTAGGGAGCATATCTATACGCAGGACCTGTTCCACAATGATCCCTCACCGAAAATGGGTGTTGTGAAGATCCATTTCCCCGACATGAACTCCTACATTTTCTCGAGTGTGCGGTTTATGATTCCGTCGATGATCTTCACCATCGTGCTGCTTATCACCTTCGTGTTTACGATTGTGGTCATCTTCCGTCAGAAACGCTATTCTGAGATCAAGAACGACTTCATCAACAATATGACGCACGAGTTGAAAACCCCGATATCGAGCATCTCTCTGGCAGCTCAGATGCTGAACGACGATAGCGTTGAAAAGTCGCCCTCCATGCTCAAGCATCTTGGCGGTATCATCAACGACGAGTCCAAGCGCCTCCGTTTCCTCGTGGAGAAGGTGCTGCAGATGTCGATGTTCGACCGTAAGACAGCTTCGTTCAAGAAAAAGGAACTCGACCTGAACGAACTCCTCGAAAATATCGCCTCCAGTTTCTCCCTGCGTGTGGAGCATACGGGCGGTATGATCTATACGGAGATAGAAGCTGTCGATTCAGCCATATACGTCGATGAGGTACATTTCCAGAATGCCATCACCAACCTGATGGACAACGCGGTGAAATACCGCAAGCCCGATGAGCCGCTCGACCTCTATATCCGCACTTGGAACGAGAAGGACCATCTCTGTTTCAGCATCCGCGATACAGGCCTGGGCATTAAGAAGGAGAATGTGAAGAAGATCTTCGACAAGTTCTACCGTGTTCATACGGGTAACGTGCACGATGTCAAAGGCTTCGGACTCGGTCTGGCCTACGTCAAGAAGATCATCAACCTCCACGAGGGCGAGATCAAGTGCGAGAGTGAACTCGGTAAGGGTACGACATTTACGATTACCCTTCCTATCCTACGAGAAGATACGAATTAAACAATATTGTTAAACTATAAAAGATTAAGATTATGGACGAGAAATTGAAGATTTTGCTTTGCGAGGACGATGAGAACCTCGGAATGTTGCTCCGTGAGTATTTGCAGGCTAAGGGCTTCACAACAGAGCTCTGCGCCGATGGTGAGCTGGGCTACAAGGCCTTCCTGAAGACCAAGTTCGACATCTGTGTGCTCGATGTGATGATGCCAAAGAAGGACGGCTTCACGCTGGCCAAGGAGATCCGCAATTCTAATCAGGAAATCCCCATTATCTTCCTGACTGCCAAGACGCTGAAGGAAGATATCCTCGAAGGCTTTAAGATCGGTGCCGACGACTATATCACCAAACCCTTCTCAATGGAGGAACTCGTGTTCCGTATTGAGGCCATCATCCGTCGTACGAAGGGCAAGAAAAACAAGGAGAGCACCGTCTACCGTATCGGACAGTTCACATTCGATACACAGAAGCAGCTGCTCTGCTTAGGCGACGAACAGCGTAAGCTCACTACCAAGGAGAACGAACTGCTGGCCCTGTTGTGCAGCCATGCCAACGAGATCCTGCAGCGCGACTTCGCCCTGAAGACTATCTGGATCGACGACAACTACTTCAATGCCCGCTCAATGGATGTCTACATCACCAAGTTGCGTAAGCATCTGAAGGACGATCCCCAGATTGAGATTATCAACATCCACGGTAAGGGTTACAAACTAATCACCCCTGAAGAGGAATGAGGCTTTGGAAACAACTCATAGGAGTGGCGCTGGTCATAGCCGGCGCCCTCTTTTTGATTGTCGCTTTTTTAGCTGGCTGGACATCGAGTAATCTGGTGCTGCTTTGGGGGCTCTTTGTCATCCTTATCGGCCTCATTCTGCATGTAAAATACGCAAAAGCAGGTGAAAAGTACTAAAGATTGTTAAATATCAATTGCCTCTTACTGCATACTTTTCACCTCTCAACAAAAATTAGTACCTTTGCACCCGCTTTTCGAAGCACATTATTAATTTTTATTTTATTTAAAAGTATGAATCAATACGAAACCGTTTTCATTTTGACTCCCGTTTTGTCTGATGACCAGACAAAGGAAACGGCCGCAAAGTTCAAGAAAGTCCTCACCGATAAGGGTGCAGAGATTATCAGCGAAGAGGCCTGGGGATTGAAGAAAATGGCTTATGCTATTCAGAAGAAATCTACAGGTTTCTATTTCCTCGTAGAGTTCAAGGCTGAGCCAGAAGTGATCAAGACATTGGAAACAGCTTTCCGTCGTGACGAGAAAGTGATCCGTTTCCAGACAGTTAAACTCGACAAGTATGCTGTGGAGTACGCTGAGAAGCGTCGCAACAAGCTTGGCGCAAAAACAGAGGAGGCTTAATTATGGCACAGGACACAGAAATCCGTTATCTCAACGCTCCTTCTATCGACACGAAGAAGAAGAAGTACTGCCGCTTCAAGAAGAGTGGTATCAAGTACATCGACTACAAGGATCCCGAGTTCCTGAAGAAGTTCCTCAACGAGCAGGGTAAGATTCTTCCCCGCCGTATCACCGGAACATCTCTGAAGTATCAGCGTCGTGTGGCTCAGGCCGTTAAGCGTGCCCGCCAGATTGCTCTGCTGCCTTACGTAACCGATTTGATGAAGTAAAACAAGGAGGACGCAAGTATGGAAATTATTCTGAAAGAAGATATTATCGGTCTGGGTTTCAAGAACGATATCGTGAATGTAAAGTCTGGCTATGGCCGTAACTACCTCATCCCTCAGGGTAAGGGTGTGATTGCATCGCCGATGGCCAAGAAGATTCTTGCTGAGAACCTGAAGCAGCAGGCTCACAAGCTGGCTGCCCAGAAGGCTGCTGCTGAGGAGAAGGCTGCTATGCTCAATGGTGTGGCTCTTGAGATTGCCGCAAAGGTGAGCGCTACTGGTCAGCTCTACGGTTCTGTAGGTGCTGCTCAGGTGGCTGAGGCTCTCGCTAAGCTGGGTAAGGAGGTTGATCGTAAGATCATCACCATGAAGGATGCCAAGAAGCTGGGCGACTATGTTGCTCTCGTTCACTACCACAAGGAGGTGATCGTTGAGATCCCCGTGAAGGTGGTTGCTGAGAATGCTGCTGAGCTGAAGGCTGCTGCCGAGGCTGAGGAGGCTATCCGCGCTGCTGCTGATGCTAAGGCTGCTGCTGCCGCTGCTGCTGAGGCTGAGGAGGCTGCTGATGAGGAAGAGGTTCTCGAGGCACTTGGTGCTGCTGAAGAGGCTGCTCCTGCTGAGGAGGCTCCCGCAGAGGCTTAATCGCGCATTTTAAATCATTAAACAATTAATAATTAATCACTGCTGTAAGGCATCATTATTTATTATGACAACAGTGTCCCGGAGGCTTCCGCCCCCGGGATTTTTTTATTTGAACAGATACTGCGCAAACTCATGCAGCGACTTGCGCCATACCTGCCATTCGTGGTCGCCAGGATAGGAGTTGAACTTCACCTCTACACCGCCATCACGCATCTTCTTTACGATATTACGGGTGTATTCGATGCGTGGATCCTGTTCACCGCAGCTCACGAAGAACACGTCAAACTGTTGGTTGAACGTCTTGGTATCCGTCAGCATGCCTGGTACCTCTTTCTCCAGGTCGAAGTTCGAGGCGCCTTGAATACCGCCAAACATACCTGTTGAGAACACGCCCACGTTGGCAAACACCTCGGGATCGCGCAGACCGATATAGAACGACTGTCCGCCACCCATCGACAAGCCGCACATCGCACGGTTCTTGCGGTCTTTCTTCACGCGATAGGTCTTCTCCACAAACGGTATCACATTCTCCAGCAGTTCAGAGCGGAAGGTCTGCATACCCTGCCAACTGTAACCACCTCCGAAACCACCATTGCGCGACTGCACATTGCTGTTCGAACTCACCACGATCATCGGCTTGGCCTTGCCGGCTGCTATCAGATTGTCCATAATCTGCGCCGTACGTCCTTGTTCCATCCATCCGCGATGATCCTCACCACCGCCATGCTGGATATACACTACGGGATAGGCCTGTTGGCTCTCGTTATAGCCTGCTGGCGTGTAGACCATCAGCGGACGCCAGGCTCCATCTACCTTCGAGAAATAATAGACCGTGCGCACCTCACCATGCTTCACGTCCCGCACCTCGAAGTCGTCCATGCCGGCCTCCTTGATCTCGATGGCACTCGACCAGCGGCTGCAGCCATAGAACGTCTGACTGGCGGGATCGGCCACCGATACACCATCCACAACGAGCGAATAGTAATGATAGCCTGGCACCTGCGGACTGGTGGTCACCGTCCACAAGCCGCCTTCGCCTTTCTGCATATCATACTTCTTGCCGCCTAGGTCTATCTGCACTAACTGGGCCTGGGGGGCATTCACGCGGAACATCACGCTGTTATCCTTCAGCACACGCGGATAGCCGTTGCGGTTGATGTTAGTCACTGGGGAATACGACCCTTCGGGAAACGACTCCCTCCGGAAACCTTGTGCTGCTATTTCTGAGCAGAAAACGGCCGATAACATCACGGCCAGCAAAATCTTAGTAGTTCTCATAATGATAATTAGTTACGTCTTACAGATGCAAAGATACAAAAAAATTCGTATATTTGCAGTCGAAATGAAAAAAAGTTCTGGAAAGTGCGGGATATTTCCGGGAACATGTCGTATAACAAGTAGAAGCGAATAAAAAATGAAGGCTCTGACAGAGACAGAAATCATGGAGGCCGTTCGCAGAGGACGGCGCGAGGGACAGGACGAGATGGTCTGCCGCTATGCAGAACGCGTCTTCGCCATGATTGTTCGCCAGGTGCCGGATGTAATGGACGCTCAGGAACTGACGCAAGACACCTTCCTCCGTGCTTTCAGCCACATCGACAGCTACGACCCCCAGCGGGCTTCACTCTCCACCTGGCTCTGCCGCATCGCCTACCGCCTGACACTCGACTTCCTGAAACGCCGTCGTCCGATGATCGTCTCGATCGAAGACACGCAAGTCTGGCAGACGGATATCAGCAACGAGGAGCTGGAGGCAGAACTCTCTACAGGTCGCGAGGAGCGTATCTCACAACTGATGGAAATCGTGGATGAACTGCCTGACGACGAACGGATGCTCCTCACGCTCTACTACTTCGAAGACCGTCCGCTGACGGAAATCGCCTACATCACCGGCATCGAGGCCTCGGCACTTGCCAACCGCCTCTACCGAACGAGAAAGAAACTTTATAAGAAACTTCAATAAGATGAATCAATTCAAAGATACAGACCTGCGCGAGGCCCTGAGACGCAAATACTCAGACACGCCACAACTGACAGCCGACTTCATGGCCAGCATGAAGCAGCGGATGGAAGAGCCTAAGCCGGCTCCGAAGCCGAGAATGCTCTGGCGCTGGATGGCTGCTGCTGCCTGCCTCTTATTAATAATAGGTATAGGCATTACGCTGTGGCCCAAGCACGAAGCGCAGACCGCTCAGCCACAGGTGGCCCAGAAGACCGAACAGCCTAAAGTCATCGTCGAGCCAAAAGCAGAAGAGCCAGAAGTTGTAGAGCCCGAAACAATACCCGCGCCCCAGGCAGAACCCGTTAAAGTCCGCATGCAGCCATCAGCGACGAAGGTAGCGCCCAATACCGAACTGGCCAAGGCCGAAACCGCCACCGAGCCTACGGAGGAAATCATCACTGATACACCGTCAGCCCCCGAAACCGATATGGCCGAGACACTCACCGAGCGCGACATCCCCATCACGCGCCCCGAGAACTACAAATACACCGCTGAGGAACTCGCCCTGCTGAAGAAGCAGGCCAGCGAAGCCTATCTGAAGTGGGTGGAACTCGAACTTGAGATCTCAAGATATACATTAGAACAAACAGCTCAAAAATAGTTACATTATGAAACGTATCATTACCATGCTGCTCATCGCTTGCAGCGCCATCACAACAGCCAGTGCTCAGAAGAAAATCTATCCGAACACGCCTCAAAGAGTCATCAATGCATTAGAGAATCTGATCAACGTTTATGGACAGAACGAGGGACAGACCTATTCTGTCTCCAAGAATCCCAACACCAACATCATCGAGTCGAGGGAGCGCATCGAGCCCTTTGGCTTTACAGCTGTAGGCAAAGGGCCTTACTTGCGGAATATGACCAGCGCCTTCAAGGCCGACGAGCAGTTCTCTTATCAGTTCCTCCACATCCAGCCAGGCAACAACCGGCCGTTCTCGATTCAGGTTGTCACCAGAGACAAATCGATGAACAAGCATATCTCCATCCGCACGAAGCCCTCGCAGGAGATGTGGTTCATGGCCTGCAAGAACCCTGAGAACCCCGAACTGCGCGATGTCTATGCCGTCGTCTGGGATGTCGACTACAACGGTCGTCAGCCTATGGAAACGGGCAGCTACCCGTTGAAGGGCACCGTCTATATGATTACCTCGCTGCGTCCTGATATCTACGAGAATGAGTCGAAGACTACAGGCACCATGTTTGATGGCAAGAAAGACGAAATCGTATTTGATGATCCCTTGACAGACGAAGCCGATACGGTGAAAGTTATTGACAAAGTAGAGTTTGTCGAGGAGAAACCCGAACCGGACTATGGCGCTCGGGCCATACCCGTAGCTCCACAGCCTGAGCAAGCCTCCAGATGGGAGCCCTCGCCAGCAGTGAAACAGCAGGTAATGGCCAAGGCGATGGCCATTCAGGCCAACGAGGAAGCAATCAAATCCACCTACGCATCTATGGAGCCTTTTGTTAAAATGAGGTCGCTCACAGGTGCCGACAGCTACTTCGCCCAGATTACCAAGCTGAACAAGGAACTGGATGCGAAGATGCAGGATCTCATGAAAACGATAAATGGCTTGGAGATTCCTCCCACAGAGATTGCTGAAAGGGCAAAAGCAAAGGGCGAGATTTACAAGGAATATCTGGATTTCCTCACCAAACAGAACCAAGGATTCTCTCTGCTATACAAGGAAGTGGGTGTGCTGACCAAAGCAGCCCAGAAGACGCAGAAGTACATCAGCGACCTCACCGAGAAATACATGAAGGAAATGAATAAACTCGTGAAATAAGGATGAAAAAACTATTATCTGCTATTCTGCTGGCTTTTGTCGTAATAACGATGCAGGCGAAAACCTTCAAGATCATTAAAGCCCCAAAGGCGATGGCATGTGTAAACGTCTCTAATGGCGAACTGAGAGCCCGCGATGTGATTTTCCGCGACACGGCCACCACTATCCACTTCACGATGGAGTATCCCAAAGGTCAGATGTTCCGCTTCGACAAAGGCAGCTACCTGTTGGATGAAAACGGCCAGCGCTACCCGCTGCGTTCAGCCGAGAACATCGCCCTCGACTCATGGATCAAGTCGCCAGAGAGCGGCATCACCGACTTCACGATGCATTTCGAGCCGTTGCCCAAGAAGGTGCAGATCTTCGACTTTATCGAGGGCGACGTCAGCCGTGCGTTCATGCTCTTAGGCATCCACGACCAGAAACTTAAGATCAAGGTACCCACGATGCAGGAGCTGGCTGCCACCAATCCCTATACCGTCCCGCAGGATTGGTTCCGTACCGATACCATTACCGTCAAAGGCCGTATCGAGGACTACAATTCGGCGCTCTTCGGCTACAACTCGATGGAGTGCTATTTTCAGGATGTCTTCTCCGACGATGCTACTACACTGGTGCTCGACATTGCGCCCGACGGCACCTTCTGCAAGAAGTTCCAGGCCAGCTATCCCGTTATGCAGGAATTCTTTTGCAGAGAGTCGAGGAATGGCTTCAGCCAGATACCGTTCTTTGCCCGACCTGGCGAGACTATCGACATCACCGTGAAGCGGAACGAGTACGGTATGTATCAGTGCTACTATAACAACGGCAGCAGCCGCGACGTGCAGAACTGGCTCCGCAATACCGACATCTTCAACGATCTGGCCTATCCGCTCCACATGTATAAAGGCACTATCGCCGAAGCCACGCAGAAGGCTGAGGAGGTGTGGCAGAACATGATCTACCGTCTGCAGTCGGTGAGCCGTCAATACCATTTCACGCCGATGGAGATGCAACTGGCAATGGCCGATCTGCAGGTCAATTTCGCCTATGCCTGGATGGACTATATGATGTATCGTGAGGATGACGTCAGGAAATATGTGAAGCTGGAGGATGGCGGATACCGTATCGAGATTGTCGACAGCATGGAGAATAGAGCTATCAGCGATGAAAAGTACTACGAATCCCTCCATCGTGTCGACTTCGACAATCCGCTGCTGCTCGCCAGCAACCATTATTCCATCCTGCTCAATCGCATCCAGTTTGCCAGACCGGCACTGCAGCGTCGACAAGATGGTATGATGGATGAGAAAGGCATCATTGAATACAATGCAAGCAACGTCATCAAGGGATTTGGAAGTTACCGGTCTTCCCTTCGTAAGTTGATGGGTACTGACCATGACAACGAGATGATACAGCATTGCACCTACAAAAACTATATCAATGATTTCAACTCGTGGCGCAGTAATGAAGACCTCAACCTCAGCATCCTCGCCGATACGACTAAGACAGAGGCAGAGCGTCGGAAAGAAGTAGAGGAGAATTGCTCCCTCAGCAATATGTATCCCGTCTATCTCGCCAGCTTCAGCGACCCCTATATCCACCAGAAGGCTGAGGCGTATTATGCCTACAAGATGGCGCAGAAAGACCTCTCTACGCCGTTGCCTGATGCACCGATGGCCGACCTCATCCATCAGCTCACGCAGAAATATCCAGGTCGTTTCCTCGTCATCGACTTCTGGGGAATGGGCTGCGGACCTTGTCGCTCCGCCATCGAAAGCAGCAAGCAGACACGTGCCCAGATTGCCCAGCGCGACGATGTGAAGCTCATTTTCATCGCTGGCGAACGGACCGCTGAGGGTAGCGATGCCTATAAGAAATATGTAGCGGAGTGGCTGGCCGACGAAGAGGCCATCTGCGTGACCAATGCCGACTTTACCCGTCTGCAAGAACTCTTCCAGTTCAACGGCATCCCACATTACGAGACCATCACGCCTGATAGCCGTCGTGTGCGCGACGACCTCCGGCTCAACGGTTTATACAACATCGATTGGGGATTAAGTCAGCTGAAGGAGAAACTAAAATAAATATGATTGTGTATGAATCAGATCAAGATTATTGTGGCCGACATCACCACATTAAAAGTTGATGCCATTGTGAATGCAGCTAACAAATCGCTGTTGGGTGGGGGAGGTGTCGATGGTGCCATCCATATGGCAGCGGGAAAAGGACTCCTGGAGGAGTGCAAAACGCTGGGCGGTTGCCAGACAGGACAGAGTAAGATGACAGATGCCTACAACCTGCCTTGTAAGAAAGTCATTCATACCGTAGGCCCCATCTGGTATGGAGGTGCCCATAATGAACGTGAGCTGCTGGCCTCCTGCTATGATACCGCCATGCGACTGGCAGAGGAAAACAATCTCCAGAGCATTGCCTTCTCCTGCATCAGCACCGGCGTCTATGGCTTCCCCAAGGCCGAAGCCGCTCGCATCGCCACCCGCGTCCTCAACGAACATCTCCAACGCGGCTACCAAGGCGAGATCATCGTCTGCTGCTTCTCAGAATCCGACGCACAATACTATCAGAAATAAATTGAAAAGGCCGCTGGACTCTCGTCCAACGGCCTCCAAATTCTCTCAATTTGTTCTGATTTGCTAATTACTCAGCAACAGCAGCTGTGTCAGCAGCAACTGTGTCAACAGCTACGCTGTCAATAACGCTATCAACAACCTCCTCGATAGTGTCGGTGTCAACCTGAGCGGGCTGAGCCTGCTGGCCACAAGAAGCGAAAGAGATAGCTGCAACAGCTACGAACATAAATACTAATTTCTTCATTTTTCTAATGCTTTTAAATCTGTAAAACAATCATTTGTTTATTAAAACGCTGCAAAGTTAGACATTTTTTTAATACGGCGTATCATTTTTTTTGTTTTTTTTTAGGTCATTTTTGTAACTTTTTTGCAAAACGCTGAGAATCAATAGATTACGAAATGTTAAAAATAGTGCAAAATTTGCACAAATACGAAAATATGCCAAAAATGAGCGTTTTTTGGAAAAAAATGAGTACCTTTGTGCTCGCAAACATATAAAGGAAAAAAGGTAAAAAAGTAAAAAGGTAAAGGTATGATTGATACATCGGCCTTTCAGGGCAAAACGGCAGCTTATTTTACTCTCGGATGTAAGTTAAACTTCTCCGAGACCTCCACTTTCGGCAAGATGCTCCAGGAACTGGGTGTCAGAACGGCCGAGAAGGGGGAGAAGGCTGATATCTGCCTGATCAATACCTGTTCTGTGACGGAGGTGGCCGATCAGAAGTGTCGTCAGGCAATCCGCAGGCTGGTGCGTCAGAATCCCGGCGCCTTTGTGGTGGTGACTGGCTGCTATGCGCAGTTGGAAGCCGACGAGGTGGCAGCGATAGAGGGCGTGAGTTTGGTGCTGGGGGCGAATGAGAAGGCGAATCTGGTGCAGTTCCTGTCCAATGCTTGGGGAGATGATGGAAGATGTAAGAAGGAAGAAGGAAGAGGGAAGACGTTCCGTCAGAAAACGAAGGATATAAAAACGTTTGCGCCGAGTTGCTCGAGAGGAAACAGAACAAGGTTCTTTCTGAAGGTACAGGATGGATGCGACTATTTCTGCACCTATTGTACCATTCCTTATGCGAGAGGTTTCTCACGAAATCCGTCGATAGCCTCTTTGGTGGCGCAGGCAGAGGAAGCGGCGCAGGAAGGGGGCAAGGAGATTGTGCTGACGGGTGTGAACATCGGTGATTTCGGCAAGACCACAAGCGAACAGTTCTTGGACCTGGTGAAGGCGCTGGATGCTGTGGAAGGTATCAGCCGTTATCGCATCAGTTCGCTGGAGCCGGATCTGTTGTCAGATGAACTGATTGACTACTGCGCCAGGAGTAGGGCGTTTATGCCTCATTTCCATATTCCCTTGCAGAGTGGGAGCGATACGGTGCTGAAGTTGATGCACAGGCATTACGACCGTCAGTTGTTTGCCGATAAGATTCATAAGGTGAAGGCGGTGATGCCCGATGCCTTTATAGGTGTGGATGTGATGGTGGGCTGTCGAGGTGAAACACCTGAGTGTTTCGAGGAGACCTTTGAGTTCCTTAATTCGCTCAATGTGACGCAGTTGCATGTGTTCCCGTATTCTGAGCGGCCTGGTACCTCAGCGCTGAACATTCCCTATATCGTGAGTGAGCAGGATAAGAAACTGCGATCGAAGCGGTTGCTGGAACTGAGCGATGAGAAGACCATTGCTTTCTATCAGCAGCATATCGGTCAGGAGGCAGAGGTGTTGTTTGAGAAGGCACCCAGAGGCAAGGCGATGCATGGATTCACGAAGAATTATATCCGTGTGGAACTGCCTGCCAAGGATGCTGATCCCGCTTTGGATAACCAGATTGTAAAGGTGAGGCTTGGGGAACTGACTCGCGATAAACAGGCCCTTCGTTGTTTGCTATTATAATATATAATGTACGCGCGTATGGAAAAACTGGCAATAGTCATCTTGAATTGGAACGGGCAAAAAATGCTGCAAAAGTATCTGTCGTCTGTGCTACAGTATTCCAAAGACGAGGCTACGGTGTATGTAGCAGATAATGCCTCGACGGATGATTCGCTGAAAATGTTGCGTGAGGAGTTTCCTTCCGTGAAGCTGATTGAACTGGACCGGAACTGGGGCTTTGCCGAGGGGTATAATAAGGCCTTGCAGCAGATTGAGGCAGAGTATTACCTGTTGCTGAATTCTGATATCGAAGTGACGCATCATTGGCTGACACCGATGATAGAATTGCTGGATACTCATGAGGATATCGCTGCCTGTCAGCCGAAGTTGCTGAGTATTTATGATCGCGATGCTTTCGAATATGCAGGAGCGAGTGGGGGATTCATCGACCGTCTGGGCTATCCCTTCTGTCGTGGACGTATTTTCGAGACGGTGGAACAGGATAATGGTCAGTATGATGATCAGGTGGATGTGCATTGGGCGACGGGAGCTGCGCTGATGATCCGTGCTAAGGACTATTGGGCAGTGGGCGGATTAGACGGCCGTTTCTTTGCGCATAATGAAGAGATTGACCTCTGTTGGCGTCTGCGCATCCGTGGCCGTAGAATCGTCTGTGTACCAGATAGTTACGTCTATCATGTAGGGGGTGGTACATTGCCGAAGAGCAATCCCATGAAGACCTTCCTGAATTTCCGCAATAATCTGACGATGCTGTATAAGTGTCTGCCTGAGGAGGAACTGAAAGCGGTGATGCATTGGCGCTGGTGGCTGGATTATCTGGCTGCCTGGGAAACGCTGATATTAAAACGTAACCAGGGTGATTTCAAGGCAATTTATCGTGCCCGTCGCGCTTTCAAGCAGTGGCGGAAGGATTTTGCTGCCGATCGAAAGCAGATTCAGGCGAGCCGTGTGACCAAAGAAAAACCAGAGCGGAAGATGTTCTCTCTGCTCTGGCAATATTATGTGAAAGGCAGGAAGACCTTTAATACTTTACCTCAATAGGCTTTTCCACCTCTTTTTTCCATTCGGCCAGGAAGTCAAACCATTCCTTGGCGGAGTGATAGCCGAAAGATTCGTTGTCTGAACAGTAGATGACTTTGTATTGCAGACGGTCATCGGCTGTACCAACCACGAAGGCATAATTGTCTTTGTTGGCAGGCTCTTCGCTGCGGACATATTTCATGGGGATGCAGATGCCCAGACCGACGGTCTCACGCTTGAAGTTGATGGTGTCGGTAGAGGGCCAGTCGGTACCCCAGCAGGCGCGCAAACCTTTCTTGTCGCTGAATTCCACAGAATTCTTCACGTTGATGATACCCGTAGAGAAGGCATAATCGGCCACAGGACGATTGAAGAACACGTCGACATCGGTATCGCGATGGCCGGCATATTGGGTGTAACGGAGGGTCATGTTGATGGGTGATGGGTGATGGGTGTTGGGTGATGGGTGTTGGCTGTTGGGTGTTGGTGGTTGCCAACCTTTGTCGATTACCTCGACGATGGTGCGCAAAGGTCCGTAGGAGATAACGCGCTGGGTACGGCTCTTGACGGGCGACACATGGGTGGGCTCCTTACCGTTCCAACCTCTGAAGGCACCGAGACCGAAGGTCTGGCCTACCCACAGCACATCGTCACCATAACCTTTCGCCTTCTGGTCTTTATCAGTATAGAACTGTGTCTCTTTCAACTCCAGCTGTTTCTTGAACTTGCCATAGCAGTCGAGTGTCTGGCGTTCGTCGAAGTAAATACGGATACCGTTGAGTTCGCTTTCGAAGTCGACACCGTGATGATGTTGGATGTTATAAGTATAGGCAGCATCGCCACGGGCCGTGATTGATTCGATGTAATTGTTCTGCTGGTTTTTCTTCAGACTCTTGTCCTTGCTGTTACCCAATACCATTTCCGCGAAAACACGGGCAGGGTAGGTGCGAGGCTCGCCCTCGGTATAGAGCGTCACCGTGTATTGCTTCTTCTCCTTGCCTTGAAGGTTGACGAGAAAACAGAGCTCGTCGAATAACTCATCCTGATTGAGGTCATCGAGCTGGCAGGGAATCTCCTGACCATTGACGGTGACGAGTGCGGAACGGATCTCACCATATGGAGCAAGGTTGATGACTACCGGTTCATCGCTGCGAACCGATTTTGAGGGATTGCTGACGCTGACCGTGATGGTCTGTTGGGCAAAAGCTGCCAACGGCAAAAATAGCAATAGGTAGAAAATCCTTTTCATTCTTTCCATCTTTGTTTTAGTAGACTACAAAAGTACACAAAAAGACGGAAAATGGCCTCTTGTTTTTACACAAATAAACAAATTTGTGCATTTTTGGGAGATATTTTTAAAATAATTAGGTTAAAATTTGGATTTGAAAATAATTTTTAGTAAATTTGCAGAAATTTTAAAGAATCGTAAAACTCAGACTGGCCGTAGGTGCATAAGATATATTTTATATTATTGTTGACGATGCTTGGTTGTATCGGCTGTGAATGGCAGCTCAAGTCCGATGAAGCGGACACGGAGATTGTTGTTGACCGCTATGACCGTATCCAGAGTCTTTATCTGACGACGGGTGATTTCTCCGCTCTTCAGCAGATGAACACGGCCTATCCCACTCAGACAAGGACGCTGATCGAGGATGTGCTCCGTATCGGTAAGGTTAACGAGGCAGACATCAATATGAAATTCCTGCGTTTCTATCAGGACTCCACGCTCCAGATGCTGGTTAATGAGGCTGAACAGCAATATGCCAATATGGACGACATCAATCAGGAACTGACCAAGGCCTTTCAGTATCTGAAGAAACAAATTCCGAACATCGAGATTCCCGTGGTTTATGCCCAGATTGGTTCGCTCGATCAGAGTGTCATCGTGGGTAATGGTCAGATAGGCATCTGTCTCGACAAGTATCTGGGAGCAGACTATGCACTTTATCAGAAAGAGAACTATGGTTATTCGCAGGAACAGAAGAGTATGATGCAGCGCCAGTATATCGTGCCCGACTGTATCGGATTCTATCTATTGAGTCTCTATCCGATGCCATTCGACCGTCAACTGTCACAGGAAGAACGCGATGTGCACATGGCGAAAATCCAGTGGGTGGTGAACAATGCGATGGGACGTACCGTTTTCAACAATGCCTTTGTGAACCGGATTGATGAATACATGAAACACAACAAGAAGATGACAACTGCAGGCCTGTTGGCCAACAACGAATATCAGCTATTCCAATAAGCTGCCTTGGTGAATCTGATGGTTTTTCAGATAGTTATTAAGCAGATCCGTGAACTCATGGTTCTTCAGTCCCCATTGTGGAGCAATGAGCAGTTCTTTGGGTGACTGCGAGACAAAACGCTCTAAGACCAGATCCTTTCTAAGTCTTTGTATGTAGCTGGAGATCAGCTCAATATACTCCTCGACACTGTAAATATGGAAGGGGCTACGTTCGAATTCTTCTGCCAGTCGGGTGCCTCGGATAATCTGCATCTGATGGATTTTCAGAATGTCAATGGGGAGTGAGGAGATAATGGGCGCCTGTCGGAGATTCTCCTGAGCATCCTCGCCTGGCAATCCCAAGATGATATGAGCACCTGTGAGAATGCCTCGTTGATGGGTCTTCTCGATGGCCAGGCGCGACTGTTCGAAAGTGTGGCCGCGATTGATACGTCGTAACGTCTCGTCGTTGGCACTCTCCACCCCGTATTCCACAATGAGAAAGCAACGCTGATTCAGTTCTTTCAGATAGTTCAGAAGTTCGTCGGACACGCAGTCCGGCCGTGTGCCGATGACAATGCCGACAATATCCTTAACACTCAAGGCCTCTTCGTAGAGTTGGCGGAGATGGTCGATGGAGGCGTAGGTATTGGTATAGGCCTGGAAATAAGCCAGATACTTCATCTCGGGATATTTCCGTGCAAAGAACTGCTTACCGGCTTCTAATTGTCGGGCGACGCTGTCTTTTCGCTGGCAATAGGCAGGATTGAAGGTGCGGTTGTCGCAGTAGATGCAGCCACCCGTAGAGAGTTTGCCGTCGCGGTTGGGACAGGTAAAGCCGGCGTCGATGGAAATCTTCTGCACACGGAACGGGAAACGGTGGCGTATCCACGTCCCGTAATCATAATAATAAGGTGTATTCACTTTATTTAATTCCATCCGCTTGCAAAGTTAGGGAAAAAATCGCTATCTTTGCACAATCAAACAGAAAAATCAAAAGAATCTATGGTAAATATAAGACTTTCAATGGTTGGTGCGGCCTTATTGATGCTTTCTATGAGTGTCAGGGCTGGTGAGAAACTGAGTTTATTTGATATCACACGTGGTGATTTCCGTCAGGAGACATTGTCGGAAGTGCATCCGATGGCTGATGGTGAGACATATGCACAGATCAGTGCGGATGGCAAGCGTATTGTGACATACTCCTTCAAGACGGGCAAGGAAGTGGGTGTACTCTTTGATGCCGCTACGGCCAGAGGTGCACAGATCGGTCGTGTACAGGGTTATATCGTGAGTCCTGATGGTCGCAGGTTGCTGATTCAGACGAACACCAAACCTATCTATCGTCGTTCGTTTACGGCGGAGTATTATATCTTTATGATCCAGAACAACAAACTGGAACCATTGTCTGATGGTGGTCCTCAGCAGACGCCGGTCTTCTCGCCTGATGGAAATCAGATTGCTTTTGTACGCGATAATAACATCCATCTCGTTAAACTGCTCTATGACAATGCCGAGAGTCAGGTGACGAAGGATGGCAAGCGTAATGAGATTATCAACGGTATTCCTGACTGGGTCTATGAGGAGGAGTTCTCAACCAATTCGTCGATGGTGTTCTCGGCTGACTCCAAGCAGATTATCTGGATCCGCTACGACGAGACCGATGTCCCACAGTATTCCATGCAGTTGTTCAAGGGACTGTCGCCTGAACAGGAACAGTATCGCGACTATCCAGGTTTCTACACCTATAAGTATCCTATTCCGGGTAAACAAAATTCCAAGGTGAAGGTGCTCTCGTATGATATCAAGAGTCATCAGACGCGCACCATCGATCTGCCTTTGGAGGCTGACGGCTATATTCCCCGTATCAGGATGACGAACGATCCGGAGCGGATTATGATCTTCACGCTGAACCGTCATCAGGATGATCTGAAGATCTATATGGCCAATCCGCTCTCGACGGTGGCGAAGCTTATCATCGAGGATAAGGTTGACAAGTACGTGAAGGAAGAGACGTTCGAGGATGTGCAGATCAGCGACAAATATATACTGTTGCCCAGTGAGCGCGACGGGTATAATCATCTCTATCTCTATAATCACAATGGTCAGTTGCTGCGCCAGATTGTCAACGACCAATATGTGGTAAAGAGCGTCTATGGTGTAGATGATGCAACGGGTGATGTCTACTTTGCTGCCAATCCTACAGGGGCTACCGAACAGCAGGTGATGGTGGCGCACCAGAACGGTAAGATTGAGACGCTCTCGCAGAAGGCTGGTGTCAACAATGCCATCTTCAGCACGAACTTCAAATACTTCATCAACATCTGGAGCGATCTCGATAATCCTTTGCAGTACACCATTTGCCAGAACAATGGCAAACTGCTGCAGACGCTCATTGACAACCACGAACTCAAGAACAAACTCTCGAAGTTTGACCTGGGCAAGAAAGAACTGTTCCAGTTCAAGACCTCTGAGGGCGTAACACTGAATGGATGGATGGTAAAACCCTTGGATTTCAATCCGTCGAAGCAGTATCCTGTGATCATGTATCAGTATGGTGGTCCTGGCAATCAGCAGGTGTTGAACCAATGGGGCATCGGCATGAGTGGCAATGGCGCAATCCTGGAGCAGTATCTCTGTCAGCAGGGTTATATCTGTGTCTGTGTGGATAACCGAGGCACAGGCGGTCGTGGGGCTGAGTTTGAGAAATGTACCTATCTGCGTCTGGGTGAACTGGAGTCGCGCGATCAGGTAGAAACGGCCATCTGGCTCGGACAACAGGCGTATGTCGACAAGAACCGTATCGGTATATGGGGCTGGTCGTATGGCGGATGGAACACGCTGATGTCGATGTCGGAAGGACGTCCGGTCTTCAAGGCAGGAGTGGCTATTGCGCCACCCACTAACTGGCGCTTCTACGACACCATCTATACCGAGCGCTATATGCGCACGCCGCAGGAGAACCCCAAGGGCTACGACGAGGTGAACCCGATTGCTAGAGCTGGTCAGTTACATGGTGCATTGCTGATCTGTCATGGTCTGGCTGATGATAATGTGCATTATCGTAATTCTGCTGAGTATGTCGAGGCTTTGGTACAGGCTGATAAGGATTTCCGACAGTTGGTCTATACCAATCGCAATCATAGTATCTTCGGCGGTAATACCCGTCGTCATCTGTACCGACAAGCGATCAATCACTTCAATGCTGAGCTGAAATAAAACAATTAGCCCTCGCAATTGCGAGGGCTAATTGTATTATCAATAAGCGAAGAGCGGATATTCCTTCATCTTCTCATTCACGCGCTTGCGGACGGAAGCAATCACCTCTTCGTTCTCAGGATCGTTGAGCACTTCCTCAATCCAGGCGGCAATCTGAACCATCAGGTCTTCCTTGGCACCACGGGTAGTGATGGCGGGGGTTCCGAGACGGATGCCGGAGGTCTGGAAGGCACTGCGGCTGTCGAACGGAACCATGTTCTTATTCACGGTGATGTCGGCTGCTACGAGGGCGTTCTCAGCCACCTTACCAGTCAGATCGGGATACTTAGAACGCAGGTCTACGAGCATAGAGTGGTTATCAGTACCACCGCTGACGATGCCGAAGCCACGCTTCACCAGTTCCTCTGCCAGCACCTTGGCATTCTTCTGAACCTGCTTGGCCCACTCCTTGAACTCTGGCTGCAGAGCCTCACCGAAGGCAACAGCCTTAGCTGCAATCACGTGTTCCAACGGACCACCTTGCTGTCCGGGGAAGACTGCAGAATTGAGGATGGTAGACATCATCTTCACCACTCCCTTCGGTGTCTTCAGACCCCAGGGATTCTCGAAGTCCTTACCCATCAGGATGATACCGCCACGAGGACCGCGAAGGGTCTTGTGGGTGGTAGAGGTCACGATGTGTGCATATTTTACGGGGTTCTCCAGCAGACCGGCAGCAATCAGACCGGCGGGGTGAGCCATATCAATCATCAGCAGAGCGCCTACCTTGTCGGCAATCTCACGCATACGCTTGTAGTCCCACTCACGGCTGTAGGCAGAGCCACCGCCGATAATCAGCTTCGGCTTGTGCTCGAGGGCCAGCTGCTCCATCTCGTCATAATCCACACGGCCCGTCTCTTTGTTCAGGTTATAGCCGATGGGGTTATAAATGATACCCGATGTATTCACGTGTGAGCCATGAGAGAGGTGACCGCCGTGGTCGAGGTTCAGACCCATGAAGGTGTCGCCGGGCTTCAGCACAGCCAGCAGCACAGCAGCGTTGGCCTGTGCACCAGAGTGGGGCTGCACATTGGCATACTCGGCGCCGAAGAGCTTGCACACACGGTCGATAGCCAACTGCTCCACCTCGTCGACCACCTGACAACCACCATAGTAGCGGTGTCCAGGATAACCCTCGGCATACTTGTTGGTCAGGTAGGAACCCATAGCTTCCATCACCTGGTCACTTACAAAATTCTCACTGGCAATCAGCTCAATGCCTTTCAACTGGCGCTGATGCTCTTTCTCAATCAACTCAAAGATTGCGTTGTCTCTGTTCATTGTCTTTGTTTATTGGGTTTATACTAATTCTACTTTGTTGATATCCTGCTCTTTCTCGCAGTAGTGGCAGGTCAGAACACCGTCAGTCACATGGAAATGGGTGGCCATCGGTTCGTTGTTGGTCACGCATTTCGGATTGTTGCATTTCACGATACCCTTGATCTCCTCGGGTGTCTCTACAGTCTTTTTCTCCACCACTTCGTAATCGCGGATGATGCTGAGGATGACATTTGGTGCCACGACGGAAAGACGCGAGATCTCATCGTCGGTGAAGAATTTGTCCGACACCTTGATGATGCCTTTCTTGCCCACTTTCTGCGAAGGGTAGTTGAAACCGATGGTGACAGGGGTGTCCAGATCAAAGAGCCCTAACAGGCTTGCCACCTGATAGGTCTTGGCGGTAGGTATATGGTCAATCACGGTGCCTTGCTCAATGGCGGCTACCAAACGTTCTTTCTTGTTCATCTTATAATCGTTTTGTCGTTCTTAACTTCCTCCAGTGAGATACCGAGCACATCGCAGAAGATGGCTTCGCGGGCGAAGAGACCATTGCCAGCCTGTTGAATATAGTATGCGTGGGGATTGTCGTCCACCTCATAGGCAATCTCGTTCACACGGGGCAGGGGATGGAGAATCTTCATGTTGGGTTTGGCACTCTTCAGCATCTCATTATTCAGTACATACACATTCTTCACACGCTCATACTCCATCAGATCCGAGAAACGTTCTTTCTGGACACGTGTCATATAGAGGATATCGGCATCGGCGATGACCTTTTCATTAAAAGCGGTATGCTCCTGATATTTGATGCCGTGCTCCTTGCAATAGAGCTTGTACTCGTTAGGCATGGACAGCTCTTTCGGAGCCACAAAATGGAAAGTCGGATTGAAATGGCGCATGGCCATCAGCAACGAGTGTACCGTACGACCGTACTTCAGGTCACCCACCATATATATATTAAGGTTGTCGAGTGTTCCTTGTGTCTTATAGATCGAATAGAGGTCCAGCATACATTGGGAAGGATGCTGATGGGCACCGTCGCCGGCATTGACGATAGGGATAGGAGCCACCTCTGAAGCATAGACGGCTGCACCCTCGATATAATGACGCATCACAATGACATCGGCATAGTTCGAAACCATCAGGATGGTGTCTTTCAGCGTCTCGCCCTTCGTTCCGCTGGTGATCTTTGGGTCGGCAAAACCGATGACACGGGCACCGAGACGGTTGGCTGCGGTCTCAAACGATAGTCGGGTGCGGGTCGATGGCTCAAAGAAAAGTGTCGCTACCACTTTTCCTTTAAGTATTTCCCTGTTCGGGTGCTTCTCAAACTCTTCTGCCATCTCAATCATATAGAGGATTTTCTCCTTTGTGAGATCGGCAATTGTCACAAAATTATGCTTTTCCATCCGTTATTTTCATTTTGTTTGTGCAAAATTACACATTATTTCTTATTTCCGTGCGATATTTTGAAAGAAAATCGTAATTTTGCACCAAGATAATTAAAACTGACGATATTTTTGGCTTATGATGAAGTGGTTTGTGCGTTTTTTGTGGACGTTATTGATATTGGTGGTGCTGGGTGCTGCAACGGCATTTTATGCGATTGACCAAGGATGGATTGGCTATATGCCTCCCATCGAAGATCTGCAGAATCCTATCAACCGCTATGCCACCCAGATCTATTCCTCCGACGGAAAACTGCTGGGAACATGGAACTATAATCGTCAGAATCGCGTGCTGGTAGATTACACCAAGCTGTCACCGGCTTTGGTACAGGCGCTGGTGGCTACAGAGGACGTCCGTTTCTATGAGCATTCAGGCATCGACTTCTATGCCTTGGCACGAGCTATCATCAAACGCGGCATCATGGGACAGAAGAGTGCTGGTGGCGGATCTACCATTACGCAGCAGTTGGCAAAGCAGGTGTGGACCACAGAGCGTGCCCAGACCACGCTGGAGCGTGTGCTGCAGAAACCGATAGAATGGGTGATAGCAGTCAAACTGGAACGCAACTATACGAAGGATGAGATCATTACAATGTATCTGAATTATTTTGACTTCCTTCATAATGCAGTCGGTATCAAGACGGCTTCGAATACTTATTTCAACAAAGAGCCTAAGGACCTGACCGTCAATGAGGCCGCAACCTTGATAGGCCTCTGCAAGAACCCATCCTATTACAACCCTGTAAGAAATCCGGAGCGCAGTCGTGAGCGTCGTAATGTCGTGCTCGGACAGATGGTGAAGGCTGGCGTCCTCTCTCAGGCCGACTATGAGAAATTCAGGGCAGAACCCATTCAGTTGCATTTCCATGTCAACGATCATAAAGATGGTATTGCTACCTATTTCCGTGATTTCTTGCGTCGCTATATGATGGCCAAGAAACCGGAACGTGCTTTGTATGCATCGTGGAATATGGTGAAGTATCACATCGACTCAATCAATTGGGAATCAGATCCTTTGTACGGTTGGTGCAATAAAAACAGGAAGAAGAACGGCGAGCCTTATAATATCTATACCGATGGTCTTCGCGTTCATACGACCATTGATTCCCGTATGCAGAAATATGCGGAGTCGGCTGTTCAGCAGCATGTGGCAAATTATCTCCAGCCGGCTTTCGATAAGGCTAATTTCAAGAAGCCCAATGCGCCGTTCTCCAAGGAACTCTCTGCAGCCCAGGTAAAGAATATCCTAATGCGTTCCGTCCGTCAGTGTGAACGTTATCGTGTGCTGAAGGAGAGCAATGCTTCTGATGCAGAAATCGAGAAGTCGTTCCGTACACCTGTGCGGATGTCTATCTTTACCTATCATGGAGAAGTGGATACGACAATGACACCGATAGACTCGATAAAATATTACAAATCGTTCCTTCGTACAGGCTTCATGAGCATCTGTCCGCAGAATGGTCATGTGAAGGCCTATGTCGGTGGATTGAACTTCTCACATTTCGCCTATGACATGGCGATGGAAGGTCGTCGTCAGGTGGGCTCTACCATCAAACCGCTTCTGTATTCCTTGGCGATGGAGAATGGATTCTCTCCTTGTGACGAGGCTCCGAATGTTCAGCAGACCTATATGGTGGCAGGCAAACCCTGGACCCCGAGGAATAGCGGTCGTGCAAGGTACGGCCAGATGGTGACCTTGAAGTGGGGACTCCAGCAGTCTAACAACTGGATATCCGCCTATCTGATGAGTAAACTGAATCCCCAGGCTTTCGTCGATCTGCTCAGGCAATATGGTATCAACAATCCGGAAATCCATCCGTCTATGGCACTTTGTCTCGGACCTTGTGAGATTACGGTTGGTGAAATGGCCAGTGCCTATACGGCATTTGTCAATCATGGTATCCGTGCTGCCCACATGTTTGTAACACGTATTGAGGATGGTGAAGGCAACCTGATAGCACAGTTTCAGCCACGCATGAACGAGGTGATCAGTGAGGAGAGCGCCAATAAGATGCTCTATATGCTGAAGGCCGTCGTGGATGGCGGAACAGCAGGAAGACTCCGTCATAAATATGAAATGAAGGGCGAGATTGGTGGAAAGACCGGTACAACCAACAATAACAGTGATGCATGGTTCGTTGGAGTAACTCCTACGTTGGTAAGTGTCTGTTGGGTAGGAGGTGACGACCGCGATATCCATTTCGACTCGATGGATATGGGACAGGGAGCTACGATGGCGCTGCCCGTATTTGCCCATTACATGAAGTCGATTTATGCCGATTCTCAGATCGGAATCAACGAGAGTGCAGTCTTCGATATGCCAGAAGGGTATAACCCCTGTTCGTATATCGATGATGCAGTTGGCGACAACGATATTGAAGAGATTTTCGAGTGATTCTATATATATAAATAAGGTGTAGTATCCTTGTTTTGTCAATAATCCCGAAAACTTTCATGTTTTTCGAAAAAAAGTTGCCGAAAAATTTGGAGGGTATGAAAAAAGTGCGTACCTTTGCATCCGCTTTCGCGCAATTTTTGGGCGTCAGCATGAAAAGAAAGAGTTCTTTGAAAGATTTACATAGACAGAAGTAGTACAAGAAGCGAGTGCCTATATATTATATATAATGTAGAGGTGCTTGGGTATAAGAAACAAACCGTTTAATTCTTGAATTATTTGGATAGTCGTTCTGAGACAGAGATTATATTCCTTTATGGAATGAAGATATTTATACAATGAAGAGTTTGATCCTGGCTCAGGATGAACGCTAGCTACAGGCTTAACACATGCAAGTCGAGGGGCAGCGGGAAGTTAGCTTGCTAACTTTGCCGGCGACCGGCGCACGGGTGAGTAACGCGTATCCAACCTTCCCCTTAGTAGGGCATAGCCCGTAGAAATGCGGATTAATACCCTATGTTATTCGTCGAGGACATCTGAAGTGAATCAAAGGTTTACCGCTAAGGGATGGGGATGCGTCTGATTAGGCAGCAGGCGGGGTAACGGCCCACCTGGCCGACGATCAGTAGGGGTTCTGAGAGGAAGGTCCCCCACATTGGAACTGAGACACGGTCCAAACTCCTACGGGAGGCAGCAGTGAGGAATATTGGTCAATGGGCGAGAGCCTGAACCAGCCAAGTAGCGTGCAGGAT